>Ga0209604_1000460_pt1 | contig 38050 bp, 31 predicted proteins | sample AD_UKC097_MetaG_FD_184405 | JGI IMG/M metagenome (GOLD analysis project Ga0209604, IMG submission 184405) | Active sludge microbial communities of municipal wastewater-treating anaerobic digesters from USA - AD_UKC097_MetaG (SPAdes) (version 2) | ecosystem: Engineered > Bioreactor > Anaerobic >... | reverse complement strand
GCGCCTTCCCGGGCGACTTCCGCATCGCGCGCCTCGAGACGGGCGCGAAGGCCGGGGGGACGCGATGAGGCGCGCCGGCCTCCGCGCCGCGGCGCTGGTCCTCGCCGCCGCGTTCCTCGCCCCGGCGTGCCGTCGCCCCGCGGCTCCCGAGGGCGGGTTCCGGGCTGCCCCCGGCGCGCCCGTCTTCCTGATCGTCGTCGACACGCTCCGCTCGGACCGGCTCCCGTTCTACGGCTATGTCTCGGGCGTCACCCCCGCGCTCTCGGCGTTGCGCGAGGACGCGATCCTCTTCGAGAGCGCCTGGAGCCCCGTCCCGCTCACGCTCCCCGCACACTCCTCGCTCTTTACCGGCGTCCCGCCCGGGGTTCACCGCGTCCTCGACAATGGCGGGTACCGCCTCGGGACGTCGCCGCCGACGCTCGCCGAGCTCCTGAAGAAGGAGGGCTACGCGACGGGCGGGGCGGTCTCGTGCGTCGTCCTCTCGGGGGCAACGGGCGTCTCCCGCGGCTTCGACGCCTGGGAGGACCGGATCGAGCCGTCGGAGCCGGGGCTCGCGGCGAACCGCGTCCAGCGCCCCGGGGCGGAGACGGTGCGGCACCTCGAGGAGTGGCTCGCGGGCGTGAAGGGGGAGCGTGTCTTCGCGTTCCTCCACCTCTTCGAGCCGCACGCGCCGTACGAGGCTCCGGAGCCGTTCCGGAGCCGCTTCGCCGACCCGTACGACGCGGAGGTGGCGACGGCCGACGCGGCGGTCGGCTCGTTCCTGGAGGGGCTGAAGCGCCGCGGGCTCTACGAGAAGTCGCTCGTCGTCTTCCTCTCCGACCATGGCGAGGGGCTGGGCGACCACGGCGAGGCGGAGCACGGCGTCTTCCTTTACCGGGAGGCGATCCAGGTGCCGCTCCTCGTCAAGCTCCCGTCCGCGAGAGCGGGGGAGCGGCCTCCGTACGCCGGGACGCGCGTGGAGACGCCCGTCGAGCTGCTCGACGTCCTCCCGACGGTGGCCGACGTCGTCGGCCTCCCCGGCTTCGCCCCGCGCGAGGGGAGCGTCTCGCTGGCCCGCCTCGCCGCGGGCGGCGCCGCGCCGGAGAGGCGCCTCTTCGCGGAGACGTTCTACCCCCGGATCCGCTTCGGCTGGAGCGAGCTGCGCTCCGTGGTGGACGGGACGTGGCATTACGTCGACGCTCCCCGCCCCGAGCTCTACGACCTTTCGACCGACCCGGGCGAGACGAAGAACCGGGTCGAGGAGAAGGCCGGACCGCTCCGGGCGATGAAGGCCGAGGTCGAGAAGCGGAAGAGCCCGTTCGTCGAGCCCTCGGCGGTGGACGAGGAAGAGGCGAAGAAGCTCGCCTCGCTCGGCTACGTGACGATGACGACGGCCGGCGGCGGCGCGCTCCCCGACCCGAAGGACGAGATCGGGACGCTCGAGCAGCTCAAGCGCGGCCTCGGCCTCCTGAAGGGGGGACGGACCGCCGAGAGCGTCGAGACGCTCCGGAAGCTCCTCGAGAGGAACCCGCGCCTCGTCGACGCCTGGGAGGCTTACGCGCAGGGGCTCGCGCGTCTGGGGCGGGCCGACGAGGCGGTCGCCGCGATCCGGAAGACGGTCGAGCTCTCGCCGGCCGACCGGACGAACTACCTCCTCTCGGTCGCGAACCTCTGCCTCCAGGTCGCACGCCCCGACGAGGCGATCCGCCACGCCGACCTCGCGATCGCGCGCGGCGACACGGGCGGGCACGAGGTCAAGGCGCGGGCGCTCCTCGGCAAGGGTGACCTCGCCGGCGCCGAGGCGGAGGCGAGGCGCTCCCTCGAGACCGGCGCGGGGCGCAAGCGCTCCTGGCTCGTCCTCGCCGACGTCCTCGCGAGCGGCGGCCGATTCGAGGAGGCGCTCGCGATGACGGAGAAGCTCAAGCTGACGGTCGGCGAGCGCGGTCTCGACGACCTCGCCGGCTACCGGTTCCTGCGCGGGAACCTCCTCGGCCGGCTCGGCCGATGGGAAGAGGCCGAGGCGGAGATCCTCGAGGAGACGCGCCGTTTCCCGGGCTACGTCCCGGCGTGGCAGACGCTGGTCCTCCTGCGGGCGAGCCGCGGGCGGGGCGCGGAGGCGCGGCGGACGGTCGACGAGATGGTCGCCGCGGCGGAAGGACCGTCGACGTACGCCGCCGCCGCGGAGCTCCTGGAGCGGCTCGGCGACGCCGCGGGCGCCGCGCGGCTGCGGGCCGAGGCGCGCGTCGGGCCCGGCGCCGCGTCGGGCGGCCGGAGGACTCCGTGAAGATTCGATTCGTCGTTCTCCTTGTCGCCGTCGCCCTGGCGGTCCCGGCCTGCCGTCGCGGCGCCGAGGCGCCCGGCGGCGTCGGGACGTTCCCGGACGCCCCGGTCGTCCTCGTCTCCATCGACACGCTCCGCTCCGACCGGCTCCCGGCCTACGGCTTCACGAAGGTGAGGACGCCGCACCTCGACCGGCTCGCCGCCGACGCCTGGCTCTTCGAGAAGGCCTTCGCGCCGACGCCGATGACCCTTCCGTCGCACACGTCGATGCTCACCGGGACGATCCCTCCCGAGCACGGCGTGAGGAACAACTCCGGCTTCACGTTCCGCGGCGAGAGCCACCCGAGCCTCCCGAAGCTCCTGAAGGAGCGGGGCCGGGCCACGGGCGCGGCCGTCTCGGCGTGGGTCCTCCGGAGCGAGACCGGGATCGGCCCGCTCTTCGACGACTACGAGGACTCGGTCCCGACGGACCCCGGCGTCGCCACCGTCCGCTACCAGCGCCCCGGCGCGGCGACGCTCGCGTTCGCGAAGGAGTGGATCTCGGCCCGCGCCGGGCAGCCCTTCTTCTACTTCTTCCACATCTTCGAGCCGCACCTGCCGTACGAGCCGGCGGAGAGGTTCCTCGCGGACTACGGTCCGACGTACGAGGCGGAGATCGCGACGGCCGACGCCGTCGTCGGCGAGCTGCTCGACCACCTCCGCACGCTCGGGCTCTACGAGAAGTCGATCGTGATCGTCACCTCGGACCACGGCGAGGGGCTCGGCGACCACGGCGAGGAGCAGCACTCGCTCCTCCTCTACCGCGAGGCGCTCCAGGTGCCTCTCTTCCTGAAGCTCCCCGGGAGCGCCGGGGGAGGGCGCCGCATCTCGGCCCCGGTCCAGCTCTCCGACATCCTCCCGACGGTCACGTCGCTCCTCGGCCTGCCGACGCCGCAGGGCGTGAGCGGGCGCTCGCTCCTCGAGAGCGCGGCGGAGGGGGCGAGCGCGCGGACGATCTACGGGGAGACGCTCTACCCGCGTCTGCAGCTCGGCTGGGCCGACCTGAAGAGCGCGGTCGACGGCCGCTGGCACTACATCCACGGCCCCCGCCCCGAGCTCTACGACTACGTCGCCGACCCGGCCGAGGAGAACGACCTCGTCGGGCCGGAGCGGGAGACGGCGGCGCGGCTCGCCCGCGAGCTCCTCCGCTTTCCGACGGGGAGCGAGACGCCGGCGCCCGAGGACGAGGAGACGCTGAAACGCCTCGCCGCGCTCGGCTACCTCGGCGGCCTGCGCGATCGCGCCGGCTCCGACGACCTGCCGAACCCCGTCGACAATGTCGCGAACCTCCGGAAGATGGAGGAAGGGTGGCGCCTCGCGCGCGAGGGGAAGGTCGAGGAAGCCGTCACGCACCTGCAGGGGATGCTCGCCGAGAACCCCGGGATGACCGAGGCGCGGATCAAGCTCGCCGAGCTCCTCGTCGAGGCGGGGCGCGACGAGGAGGCGGCCGCCGCCTACCGCGAGGCGCTCTCGCGCTCGCCCGTCCCGCTCCCCGACATCACCGTCTCGCTCGGCCTCGTCGAGCTCCGAAGGAAGCGATTCGACGACGCGGAGCGGCTCGCCCGCGAGGCGGCGCGCGCGCTCCCGGTCGGCGGACGGGTCCTCCTCGCGCGCGTCCTCCTCGCGAAGGGGGACGTCGCGGCGGCCGAGCGGGAGGCGCGGGCGGCGTCGGAGGAGGGACGGGGAGAGCCCGGGGCGATCCTCGCCCTCGCCGAGGTGAAGGCTCGCGCCGGCCGCCCCGCCGAGGCGCTCGCCGACGTCGAGCGCGCCGCGGCGCGGGCGAAGGAGCTGCGCCTGCCGCGCGTCTTCAACCTGGAGCTTCAGCGGGCCGACGCCCTCGCCCGCCTGAACCGCCTCCCGGAGGCCGAGGCGGCGTTCCGCGCCGAGATCGCGGCCTACCCGGGGAACACGCAGGCCTACACGAGCCTCGCCGTCCTCCGCTTCCTCTCGGGCGACCGCGCGGGCGTCGACGCCCTCCTCGAGCAGATGTACCGGGCGAGCCCGTCGCCGCGGACCGCCCTCGTCGCGGCGAGCACGTTCGACGCCCTCGGCGCGAAGGCGAGAGGCGACGCCTGGAGGAAGCGGGCCGCCCGCGGACGGGGCTGAGGCCGACCGCCGGAGACGAGAAGGGGGAGGCGCCGACCGCCTCCCCCTTCCTTCCCGCCGGCTCGCCGCCGGTCAGTGCTTGTCGAACTGCTCCTCTTCCGTGGAGCCCTTGAGCGCCGCCGTGGCGACCTCGCCTCCAGCCACCGTCTGCTGGATCTGGTCGAAGTAGCCGGCGCCGACGAAGCGCTGGTGCTTGATCGCCTTGAAGCCCCACTCGCGCTCCATCTGGAACTCCTCCTCCTGGAGGTCGACGAACGCGCTCATCCCGGTCTTCGCGTAGTTGTAGGCGAGCTTGAACATCGAGGCGTTCAGCGTGTGGAAGCCGGCGAGCGTGATGAACTGGAACTTGTAGCCCATCGCGCCGAGCTCCTCCTGGAACGCGGCGATGTCGGAGTCGGAGAGCTTCTTCTTCCAGTTGAACGAGGGCGAGCAGTTGTAGGCGAGGATCTTGCCGGGGAACTTCTCGTGGACCCCCTGCGCGAACGCGCGCGCCTCGCCGATGTCGGGCGTCGAGGTCTCGCACCAGACGACGTCGACGTACGGGGCGTAGGCGCAGGCGCGGGCGACGGCGTACTCGAGGCTCCCCTTGACGATGTAGAAGCCGTCCGACGTCCGCTCGCCGGTCAGGAACTCCTGGTCGACCTTGTCGATGTCGCCGCGGATGAGGCCCGCGCCGAGCGAGTCGGTGCGGCCGATGAAGACCGTCGGGACGCCGAGGACGTCGGCCGCGAGGCGCGCGGCGATGAGCTTCTGGATGAAGTCGTGGATCGGGACGAGGACCTTCCCGCCCATGTGGCCGCACTTCTTGAGCGAGGAGAGCTGGTCCTCGAGGTGGATGCCGCCGGCGCCCGCCTCGATCATCGACTTGATCAGCTCGAACGTGTTCAGCGGCCCGCCGAAGCCGGCCTCCGCGTCGGCCACGATCGGCGCGAAGTAGTAGACGTCGGACCGCCCCTCCATGTGCTGGATCTGGTCGGCCCGCATCAGCGCGTTCGTGATCCGCCGGATGACGGTCGGGACGCTCGTGACCGGGTAGAGGCTCTGGTCGGGGTACATCGTCAGGGCGTCGTTCGCGTCGCCCGCCACCTGCCAGCCCGACATGTAGATCGCCTTCAGCCCCGCCTGCACCTGCTGGACGGCCTGGTTTCCGGTCAGCGCGCCGAGCGCCCGGACGAACGACTCCGTGTGGAGGAGGTTCCAGAGCCGCTCCGCCCCCATCCGGGCGACGGGGTAGTCGATCTGGATCGTGCCGCGGAGGCGGTCGACGTCCGCGGCGCTGTACGGGCGGACGATTCCCCGCCAGCGCAGGTCGTTGGCCCAGGACCGCTCGAGCTCCGGGATGGACTGGCTACGGTACATGAACGCCTCCTCGTCATAGGTGGACATGCGGCGAACTCTATCGGAGTTCTGCAATGCAGCACAACACGGGATCGACTGTCAAGTCCGGAAGGACACGCTCGGGGAGCAGCTCGCGGCGGGGGTGGGGCGGCGCTGGACGGGGCGTCGGGAGGCCGGCTTCGGGAAACGTTCGGGAAACTGAGCGAAAATCACCGCTTCCGCACACGGGAGCCGACCGGAATCGGGGGCTTCTGCGCGCGACGAAAGACGGCATGCCCGAACAACCTTTTCTCTCGGTCGTCATCCCGGCCCGGAACGAGGCCGAGAACGTCCGCCCCCTCGTCGCCGAGGTCCGACAGGCCCTCGACGGCGTCTTCGACTACGAGCTGATCTACGTCGACGACGGCTCGACCGACGGGACGGGGGAGACGCTGAGGGCCCTCGCCACCGAGGGGTTCGACCGGCTTCGAATCCTCCGGCACGAGAAGAGCACCGGCCAGAGCTTCGCGGTCCTGACGGGGGCCCGCGCCGCGCGGGGCGAGTGGCTCGTCGTCCTCGACGCCGACGGCCAGAACGACCCGGCCGACATCCCCGGCCTCGTCCGGACGGCGCTCGAGGGGAGCGCCCGCGACCCGCGCGTCGTCGGCGTCATCGGCCACCGGGTGAACCGCCGGGACGACTGGATCAAGCGCGTCAGCTCGAAGGTGGCGAACGGGTTCCGCGACGCGATGCTGAGGGACGGCGTCCCCGACGTCGGCTGCGGCCTGAAGTCCGTCCGCCTCGACTGGTACCTCCGGCTCCCCGCGTTCGACCACATGCACCGCTACGTCCCGACGCTCGTCCAGTCGCTCGGCGGCGTCATGCTCGTCCACCCCGTGAACCACCGCCCCCGGATGGCCGGCCGCTCGAACTACGGCGTCTGGAACCGCCTCTGGGTCGGCCTCGTCGACGTCCTCGGCGTCGCGTGGCTGAAGCGGCGGGCGAAGTCCCCTCTCGTGAAGGAGGTCCTCCCGTGACGGTCGTCGTCGAACGAATCTGGGTCGGCCTCGGCCTCTTCGGCCAGCTCCTCTTCAGCGCCCGCTTCATCATCCAGTGGATCGCCTCCGAGCGAAAGAAGCGAAGCGTCATCCCCGTCGCGTTCTGGTACTTCAGCCTCGGCGGCTCGGCCCTCCTCCTCGCCTACGCGATCTACCGGAAGGACCCGGTCTTCATCCTCGGCCAGAGCGCGGGCGCCGTCGTCTACGTCAGGAACCTCTGGCTCATCAAGGCGGCGCGCCACCTGGAAGCCGGGACCGACCCCGGGGACGGGGCGTGACGCCCGACGAGGCCGTGCTCGAGGGGCCGCGGGACGACCGCCGGGCGCTCCTCCTTCTCCTCCTCCTCGCGACCGTCCTCTTCGCAGCCGGGATCGGCCTGCGTGACCCGTGGCCCGCCGACGAGCCGCGCTTCGCCCTCGTGGCGCGGCAGATGGTCGAGAGCGGGCAGTGGCTCTTCCCGGTCCGCGGCGGGGAGCTCTACCCCGACAAGCCGCCCCTCTTCATGTGGGCGATCGCCCTCTTCCTGAAGCTGACGGGCTCGCTCCGGGTGGCGTTCCTCCTCCCGTCGCTCCTCGCCGGGCTCGGGACGCTCGCCCTCGTCTTCGACCTCGCGCGGCGCCTCCACGACCGCGCGACGGCCTGGCGCGCCGGGCTCCTCCTTCTCCTGACGGTTCAGTTCACGCTCCAGGCGCGGACGGCCCAGATCGACGCCCTCGTCACGCTCTGGATCACGCTCGGCGTCTACGCGTTCGTCCGCTTCCTCCTCCTCGGGGGCGGGTGGCGCTGGTACTACCTGGGATGGTTCGCGGCGGGGCTCGGCATCATCACGAAGGGGGTCGGCATCCTCGCCCTCTTCGCCCTCGTCCCGGCGCTCTACACGCACCGGGCCGAAGTCCGGCGCGCGCCCCTCTCCGCCTGGCTGAAGGGGCTCGCCGGGCCGCTCGCCCTCCTCGCGGCGGTGGCGCTCTGGGGTGTCCCGATGCTCGTCGCGGTCGCGCAGAGCGCAGACCCCGCGCTCGAGGCCTACCGGAACAACATCCTCTTCAAGCAGACCGTCACGCGCTACGGCGCCGCGTGGCACCACGTCGAGCCGTGGTGGGACTACCTCGTCAAGGTGGTCCCTCCGTTCTGGCTCCCGCTCTCCCTCCTCCTGCCGTGGCTCGTCCCTGCCTGGGTCCGCGAGGCGCGCGCCGGGGATCGGCGGGTGCCGGTCCTCCTCGGGTACCTCCTGCTCGTCCTCGTCTTCTTCAGCGCCTCTCCCGGCAAGCGCGGCGTCTACATCACCCCCGCGACTCCCGCGCTCGCCCTGCTCGCCGCGCCGCTCCTGCCGGAGCTGCTCCGGAAGACGTGGCCGAGACGGCTCTTCACGGGCCTTGCCGCGTTCGTCGCGGCGGTCGGGCTCCTCGCGGCGCTCGCGGCCCTCCTCGTGCCGAAGGTCGGGCAGAAGCTCGCGGAGCAGGAGATCGCGAACCCGTGGCCCGCGGCGCTCGTCCTCGGCCTCCTCACGACCGTCCTCTCCCTCCGCTTCCGGCGCTTCCCCCTCACGGCCGTCGCCTCCGTCCTCGCCGTCGTCTGGCTCGTCGTCGGCTTCGGCGTGAACCCGCTCCTGAACGCCTCGCGGACGCCGAAGTCGGTCGTCGAGGCGGCGGAGGCGCAGGTCCCGCCCGGCGACGCCCTCGCCCTCGTCGCCTACCGCGAGCAGTTCCTCCTCTTCGCGCGGAGGCCGACGCACCACTTCCCCTACCTCATGCCGCCCGAGATGCAGGGGGCCGCCGCGGCGCGCTGGCAGGCGGGCGCGGGCGGGCGGTGGGTCCTCGGGCCGGACAAGGCCCTCGCCGAGAGCTTCGACCTCTCCTCGGCGGCGGATCTCGGGAAGCGCCACGGGCGCCAGTGGCTCCTCGTTCCCCCGGGCGCGGCGAGACCGGCTGCCGACGCCCCGGACGGACCCGTCTACCTCTACACTCCGCCGAAGTCCGCACCGTGAAGACGCTCCTCACCGGCGCCGCCGGCTTCATCGCGTTCCACGTCGCCGAGCGCCTCCTCGACGCCGGGCACGAGGTCGTCGGCGTCGACAACCTGAGCCCGTACTACGACGTCTCCCTGAAGGAGGCGCGCCTCGCGCGGCTCCTCCCGCGCGAGGGCTTCCGCTTCGAGCGGCTCGACCTCGCCGACCGCGAGGGGACGGCGGCGCTTTTCGCGCGCGAGCGTTTCGAGAGGGTCGTGCACCTCGGCGCGCAGCCGGGCGTCCGCCACTCGCTCGACGCGCCGTTCGACTACGTCGAGTCGAACCTCACGGGGCACCTCACGGTCCTCGAAGGCTGCCGGAGGACGGGCGTCGAGCACCTCGTCTACGCGAGCTCGAGCTCGGTCTACGGCCTGAACGCGACGCCGTTCCGCGCCTCCGACCGGACGGACCACCCCGTGAGCCTCTACGGCGCGACGAAGAAGGCGAACGAGGTCATGAGCCACTCCTACGCACACCTCTTCGGCGTGCCGTCGACGGGCCTCCGCTTCTTCACCGTCTACGGCCCCTGGGGCCGCCCCGACATGGCGACGATGAAGTTCACGCGCGCGATCCTCGCGGGCGAGCCGATCGACGTCTACGGCCACGGCGAGATGAAGCGCGACTTCACGTTCGTCGGCGACATCGCCGATTCCGTCGTCGCCCTCCTTGGCCGCGCGCCCGAGGCCGACCCCGCGTGGACGCCCGAGGCCGGCGACCCGGCGTCGAGCTCCGCCCCGCACCGCGTCTACAACATCGGCAACGGCGAGCCGGTCCTCCTCCTCGAGTTCATCCGGACGCTCGAATCTCTCCTCGGCCGGAAAGCGAACCTCGTCCTCCGCGAGATGCAGCCGGGCGACCTCGTCGAGACGAGCTCCGACACCGAGCCCCTCGCGCGGCTCCTCGGAGCGGCCCCCTACACGCCGCTCGCCGTCGGCCTCTCCCGCTTCGTCGCCTGGTACCGGGAGTACTACCGGGTCTGAGGGGAGACGGCGCCGCCGTCTCTCACTCCCCGTCCTTCCCCAGCTCCACGCGGCAGCCCTCGAGGCCGCCCGGTGGCACTTCGCATGCGGCTGCGGCCGAAAGCGGGCTGCCGCCGGCCGAGAGGAGCCAGAGACGGGGCGCCGGGACGCGCGCAAAGAAGCGACCGGAGGCGTCGGTGAGGGCGTCTGTCGCGGGTGCTCCGGCCCCGCTCGAGAAGCTGACGATCTCCGAGGAGACGGGGCGCCCGTCGCGAAGGAGAAGGCCGGAGACGGGAATCCCGTCGCAGCCGAGGGAGACCTCGGCCGTCTCTCCCTCCTTCACCTCGACGTTCGCTCGGACGGCGCCGCTCCACTCCCAGGTGGAACCCGGATTCGCCGGGTTCCGGAAGCGCCAGCTTCGCGCGAAGGTGAGCGTGCCGGTCTCGGCGTTCTCCAGCGTGAACCGGCCCCCGGAGTCGACGACGGCCTGGCTCCGGCTCGAGATCGCGCCGTCGGGTCCGTACCATACGGCCGCGGAGGCGAGCTCCCTGGCCGTCCCGCAGACCCGCCCCTTCACTCGCCCCCCGCGGGAGAGGAGGACGTCGACCGAGTCGGCCTCCGGGGCGATCGCGAGCGTCCGCGGCGAGAAGCCCTGCTTCCGTGCCGTGAGCGTCACCTCGCGCCCGGGGACGATCGCCTCGATCCGGAACGAGCCGTCCGCCTCCGAGAGCCCTCGGGCGGAGCCGAGGGCCCCGCCCTCCTCGCCGGTCCAGCTCGCCTCGAGCTCCGCTTCCGCGACGGGCGCGCCGCCGTCGGCCTTCGCGACGCGTCCCGTGAGCGTCCGGCCCGCGCGGAGGACGAGGTCGCCGAGGTCGAGCTCGCCGCGGACCGCGTCGGCGGGCAGCGGCTCGAGCGTCCGCGTCTCGGGGAGGCGGCCCTTCCCCTCCGGCGCCACCTGGACGGAGGCCGGCAGGCGGCGGAAGAACGAGAAGGTCCCGTTCTCGCCCGCGACGACGGGCTCGGGGTGTCCCTCGACCATCGTAAAGCGCCGTTCGTTCCCCTCGGAGTCCGTTGACCGCTTCTGGGTGACGTACGAGACCTCGATCTCGACGCCGGCGACGGGGCTTCCCTCCTCGTCGACGAGGCGGCCGAAGACGCGCTGCGCGCGGGTCAGGACGATCTCGAGCCGCGTCTCTCCGCCGAGGGCGCCGCGGGACGTCTCGTGCTCGCTGGTGGTCGCCTCCCAGGAAAGGATCTCGTCGAGGGGGAGGCCGTGGACGAGGAAGCTCCCGTCGCTTCCGCTCCGTGCGCTTCTCTCGGTCCCGCCCGGCCGGCCCCCGACCAGGTCACCGGCGCGCAGCCGCACTCGCGCGCCGGCCACGACCATCCCGAGGTCGTCGTGGACGCCCCCCGTGATCGACCGTCCGCGCTGGAGCGCGATCGCCCCGGCGTCCGCCCGCGTCTCGGCCACCTTCACGACCTTCAACCCGGCCGCGATCGACGCCCCCTCCCAGCCGACGACCCAGTCGCCGGGCGGAACGTCTTCGACGACGACGGCGCTCGTCGCTGGTCGCGGCGTGACGTCGACGGTCTTCTCGGCGAGGAGGCGGCCTTTCGTCCCGGCCTTCGGGTCGATCGTCTCCTTCAGAGAGACCGTCAGCCGACCCGTCTCCTTCCCTTCGGGAGCGAGGAACGCGAGCTTCACCGAGCCCTTCGCCTTCAGCGTCGCCCCGACGGCGTTCGCGTGGGGTTTCACGGGAACCTCGGCCGGCGCGAACGAGCGCGCGGTGAGCCGGAGCGCCGCGGGAGCGTCTCCCGCCGGCACCTCGGCGACGTAGCCCTCCTTTTCCGCCCGCCACGTGACCTTCGTGCAGTCCGGAAGGAGGCACGCCGAAACGTCCGCCACCGGCCGCCCGAGCCGGTCGACGACCTTCACGGCGACGCTCCGCGTCGGCGGGGGCTCCGCGCCGTCCGCGACGAGCACGAAGGCCGCGAGGGAGGCGGCGCCCAGGAGCGAGATGGCGCATCGAGCCGGGGAGGCCTCGGATATGCGGCGCCGAAGCGGGATTCGAGGGGTCATCGGGTCTCCTTTGCCGGAATCGCCCGGAGGTCGAGCAGGCAGCCCTCGAGCCCTCCGGGAGGGACGTCGCAGGAGGACGGCGCCCAGGACGTTCCGGGCGGCGGGACGGCGTCCGTGAACGGCTCGTAAGTGCCAGGCGCGGGCGCGAGCGTGGAGAAGCGGCCGGCGCCGTCGGTCATCGCGTCCGGCGCGGACTCTCCTGGGCCGGTGAAGACGACGACCTTGTTCGCGAAGGGCGCCCCCTCCTTCAGGAGGAGGCCGGAGAAGGGAATCCCGGAGCAACCGATCTCCAGCGTTGCGGTCCGCCCCTCCTCCACCTCGACCGACCCACTCGTGCCGCCCATCATCATGGCCCAGACTCCCGGCCGGAGCGGGCTCTCGTAGACCCAGGCCCGGGCGAACGTTCGGCGGCCCGGCTCGACGCCGGTGAAGGCGAAGCGTCCAGAGGCGTCCGGCCTTTGAGCGCCGTCCCGCGGGTCGCCGTAGCCGGGTCGCTCCATCTGGATCTCCGATCGCGTCAGCTCGTGCGGCCGGCCGCAGAGGCGCCCCTCGACGCGCCCGCCCTTCCCGAGTACGACCTCGACCTCGTCGGCCTCCTCGCTCACCTCGAGGCTCTTCGGGGCGTAGTCCGTTGCCCGCGCGGCGAGCGTCACCGGCCCCTCGGGCGGAAGACCGGAGAGCTCGAAGCGGCCGTCGGCGTCGGTCGTCGCCCGCTGCTCGTCGAGGACGACGGCCCTCCCTTCCTTCCGAGAAACGGTCGTCTTCACGTCGACGCCTCCGACGGCCGCTCCCGTCGCGCCGTCGACGGTTCGGCCGCGCAGGCTCCGCCCCGGGTCGAGCGTCAGGTCGCCCAGCGACCTCTCCTTCGGCCAGCCGGTCTCCACGAGCGGCTCGAGCTCCCTCTTCAGCGGGCGGAATCCCTCCGCCTTCACTTCGACCGCCGTTCGGTCCGGCAGCTCCCTGTGAAACGCGAACACTCCGTCCTCGTCGGTCTCGATCGGCCGGCCGTGGTTCCGGCTGGAGCGCTCTCTTACGTAGCGGACCGTGACCGCGGCTCCGCGGACCGGGGCGCCGTCGGCGTCGACGACGCGCCCGTCGACGCGCTGCGCCCTCTCGAGGACGACCTCGAGGCGCGTCTCGCCCCCGAGACGCCCCTTTGCCTCCATGTGCCCGGCCGCGCGGACGACCCAGAGGACGGGACGCTCGGACGGCACGCCCGGCACGCCGAAACCGCCGTCGTCGCCGGCGACGGCCTCGGCAAAGAATGCCTCGCGGTCGTCGAACGACGCGACCTCCTGCAGGAGAACGCGCGCGCCGCGAACCGGCACGCCGAGGTCGTCCCGGACCGCCCCCTCGACGGCGAAGCCGGGTGTCAGGAAGATCGTCCCGGCATCGGCCGCCTTTCCGGCGACGGGGACGGCCTTCATCCCGCCGGCGATCCCCGGCCCGCCGAAGACGAGCGCCCACGTCCCCGGCGGGACGTCGTCGAACGCGACCTTCGCGCGTCCGGGGCGCCTCGGCAGCGTCAGCTTCTTCTCGACGAAGGTCTTCCCCGGACCGGGGACCCCGACCGCGGCGACGGGGACGATCGGGGCGAGCCCGACGACGAGCGATCCCTCCTGCCTCTCGTCGAGGGAGAGGAACGTCGCGCCCACCGAGCCCTTCGCCGTCAGCCGGACCGGGAGCGCTCCGGACGGCACCGCGGGGACGTCGATCTCGGCCGGCACGAAGCCGGGCGCCTCGAGCCGGAGCCGCACGGGTCCTGCGCCCTCCACCGGAGCGGGGAGCGTGACACCGAGCCCGTCGTCCGACGCCTCCGCCGCGAGGCGGGTGCAGGCGGGGAGGAGGCAGGCGGTGACGTCCGCCACCGGCCTCCCGAGCCGGTCGACGACGCGGAGCGCGACGGTCCGCGTCGGAAGCGGCTCCTCGGCCGGGGCGTCGACGGCGGCGAGGAACGGGATCAGGACGGCGAGTGCGCGGACGGCGTGTCGGAGGAGGACGGGCGACGCGCCGTTGGGAAGCGCCGCGACCGGGCCTGCTTTGCGGGACATGGCCTCGGAAGTCTACCGGTCGCTCGCGGAAGGAGCGGTCGCCGCGCCGGCGGCCGCGGGGTCAGGCGTAGCGCCCTTCGATGTACTCCGCGGTCCGGGGGTCCATCGGGCTGATGAAAAGGTCTTCCGTCCGCGAGTGCTCGACGACCTGGCCGAGGAGCATGAAGATGCACTCGTCGCTCGCTCGCCGCGCCTGCGCCATGTTGTGCGTCACGATGACGATCGTGTAACGCCCGGCCAGCTCGAACATCAGCTCCTCGATGGCGCGCGTCCCGCCCACGTCGAGCGCGGAGGCGGGCTCGTCCATCAGGATGACGTCGGGCTTGAGCGGGAGGAGGCGAGCGAGGCAGAGCTTCTGCTGCTGCTCGAGGAGGAGCGTCGTCGCCTTCGCGTTCAGGCGGTCCTTCAGGTCCTTCCAGAGGCCGACCTCGGTGAGCGCCTTCTCGACCGCCTCGTCGAGGACGCTCCGCCTCAGCTCGGTCCGCGGCGTGTGGACGCGGAGGCCGAAGACGACGTTCTCGTAGACGGAGATCGGGAGCGGGTTCGGCCGCTGAAAGACCATCCCGACGGCCTTGCGAAGCTCGACGAGCGAAACCTCGGGCGCGTAGATGCTCTCGCCGAGGACGCGGATCTCGCCGGCCGTCCGGACGTTGCCGTAGCGCTCGTTGACTCGGTTGAAGCAGCGAAGGAGCGTCGTCTTCCCGCAGCCGCTCGGCCCGATGAGGGCGGTGATGATCCCCTTCCTGATGTCGGCCGAGACGTCGAAGAGCGCCTGGAAGGCGCCGTACCAGAGCGAGAGGCCGCGCGTCTCGATGGCGTTGTCGGGCCCGGCCGCGGGGACGCCGCTCATCCGAACACCCCGGCGACGTAGCCGCGCGTCTTCGGGCTCCTCGGCTCGCCCGAGAAGATCACCTCGGAGTCGTCCAGCTCGACGATCTCGCCCTCCAGCAGGAACATCGTCCGGTCCGAGAGGCGCCGCGCCTGCTGTGTCAGGTTCGTGACGAGGACGATCGTGATCTCTTCCTTCAGCTCCTTCAGGACGTCCTCGATCCGCATCGTCGTCACCGGGTCGATCGCGATCGAGAACTCGTCGAGGCAGAGGATCTCGGGGCGGTGGGAGAGGGCGCGGGCGATCGTCAGGCGCTGCTGCTGGCCGCCGGAGAGGGCGGTGCCGAGGCTCCCGAGCCGGTCCTTCACCTCGTCCCAGAGGGCGGCCTGGCGCAGGCACTTCTCGACGACCGGGTCGAGGTCCGCCCGGTTCGTGACTCCCGCGCAGCGGGGAGCGAAGGCGACGTTGTCGTAGATCGAGAGGGGGAGGCCGACCGGGAGCGGGGCGACCATCCCGATCCGCCGCCGGAGAGCGAAGACGTCCTTCGTCCTTCGCACGTCCTCCCCGTGGACCTTCACGGTCCCCGAGACGGAAGCCGTCGGGATGAAGTCGATCGTCCGGTTCAGGCAGCGGAGCATCGACGTCTTCCCCGACTGCGCGGGCCCGATGACGGCGAGGATCTCGTTCTTTCGAAGGTCGAAGGAGATCCCGTGGATCACCTCGCGCCCGGAATACGAGAGCCGAAGGTCGTGGACCTCGATCTCGAGCGGGGCGGCGCTCCCGGCTACCACTTCTTCCGGCCCCTCAGCCAGATGCGGACGGCGATCGACGTCGCGTTCACGAGGAGGACCGTCGCGAGGAGGACGACCGCCGTCGCGTACGGGAGCGCCTCCTTCACGTTCGGGACCTGGGTGGCGAGCGTGTAGAGGTGCATCGAGAGCGCCATGCACTGCTCGCCGAGGCCGTAGGGGAAGAGGTCGCCCTTCTCGACGGCCTTGAAGAAGACGGCCCCCGTGAACATGATCGGCGCCGTCTCTCCCGCCGCGCGGCTCACCTGGAGGATGACGCCGGTCAGGATGCCGCTGATGGAGTTCGGGAGGACGACGGTCCGGATCGTCTGCCAGCGGGTCGCGCCGACGTTCCAGCATGCCTCGCGGAAGGCCGTCGGCACCGAGGCGAGCGCCTCGCGCGTCGACGCGATGATGACGGGGAGCGTCATGATCGCGAGCGTGAGCGAGGCGGAGAGGATCGAGTAGCCGAATCTCGCGGCGTAGACGAACGCCCCGAGCCCGAAGAGGGCGTGGACGATGCTCGGGACGCCCGCGAGGTTGATGACGGCGAGGTTCACGAGGCGGTTGAACCAGCTGTCCTTCGCGTACTCGTTCAGGTAGATCGCCGCCAGGACCCCGATCGGGGTCGAGACGACGAGCGAGATCCCGACGAGGTAGAGCGTCCCGACGAAGGCGGGCCAGATCCCGCCGTCTCGCATCCCGTTCTTCGGAACGTCGACGAGGAACTCCCACCCGAGGGCGGGCCAGGCCAGGACGACGAGGTAGCCGACGATGAGGAGGAGCGGCAGGATCATCGCCGAGGCCATCAGGCCGAAGACGGCCTTGGCGAGCGCCTCCGTCCGCTCCTTCCGCAGGCCGTGCGGGGTCTTCGCGAAGCGGCCCGCCACCGTCACTTCCTCCGCACGCCGCGGACGGCGAAGTCGGCGGCGAGGTTGACCACGAACGTGATGAGGAAGAGGAGCGTCCCGGTGAGGAAGAGGACGCGGTAGTGGGGCGAGCCCGACGGGGCCTCGCCGAGCTCGGCGGCGATGTTGGCGGTCAGCGTCCGCACGGGCTCGAGGATCCCGCCCGGGATGTTGACCGCGTGGCCGGTCGCCATCAGGACGGCCATCGTCTCGCCGACGGCCCGGCCGACGCCGAGGAGGACGGCCGCGAGGAGGCCGTTCTTCGCGGCGGGCAGGAGGACGCGCCAGACGAGCTGCCAGCGCGTCGCCCCGAGCGCGACGCCCGCCTCGCGGTACGAGTCGGGGACCGCCTTCAGCGCGTCCTCGCCGATCGAGACGATCACGGGGACGCTCATCAGCGCGAGGAGGATCCCGCCGTTCAGGAGGTTCACGCCGACCGGGGCGCCGGTCACCGAGACGACGAGCCGGCTCATGACCGTGAGGCCGATGAAGCCCCAGACGACGCTCGGGATCGCCGAGAGGAGCTCGATGACGACCTTCAGCGTCTCGCGGAGGCGCGGCGCGCAGAACTCGGAGAGGTAGATCGCGGCCCCGAGGCCGAACGGGACGGCGATGAGGATCGCGAGCGCGGTGACGCTGAGCGTCCCGATCGTCAGCGCGAAGGTGCCGTATCGGACGTTCTTCGCCGAGGTCGGGTACCACTCGGTCGAGAAGAGGAACTGCGTGAGGGAGAACTTCTCGTTCGCGAGGACGGGGAAGGCCTCGCGCAGGACGAAGAAGAAGATGGCGGCGACGAAGAGCATCGCGCTCACGCCGGCGAGGCGGATGAGCGTCTCGAGCGCCTTCTCGCCGAGGACGGACAGGCGGGGCCGCTCGGGGCGGGGCGCAGCGGTCGTCGAAGCGCTCATCGTGCGGGGGCGGCCTCCGGAGCCGGCGGGGCGGAAGGAGCGGGTGCGGGAGAGGACGGGGCGGCCGGCGGGGCCGTTGCGGCCTCCGGAGCCGGAGCCACGACGGCCGGGACGTAGCCCGCCACCCGGACGACCTCCTGGCCGGCGGGGGAGAGGATCCAGTCGATGTAGTCCTTCACGGCGCCCTCGGGCGGCCCGAGCGTGTAGAGGTGGAGGGAGCGGGCGAGGGGATAGGTCTTGTCGTGGACGGCGTCGACCGTCGGCCCGACGCCCGGCACGCCCGTCCCGGGCGAGACGCGGAGCATCTTCACGTGGTCCGTCGCGTACCCCATGCCGCTGTAGCCGATCGCGGTCGGCGTGACCGCGACGAGCTCGACGACCTCCTTCGAGCCGTTCAGGTCGAGGGAGCCGAGGCGGAAGTCCTCGTCGTCGAGGGCCCGGCTGCGGAAGAACTCGTACGTCCCGGAGCTCGACTGGCGGCTCACGCGGACGATCCGGTCGTCCGAAACGCCGGGGATCGTGACGCCGAGGTCCGACCAGCGGAGGGCGCGCCCCCCTTCGGCGTAGATCTCCTTCAGCTGCGCGAGCGTCAGCTCGGAGACGGGGTTGTCGCGGTGGACGAAGACGGCGAGGGCGTCGTAGCCGACCTTGAAGTCGACGGGCGCCTTCCCCGAGTTCGCGAGCGCCATCTCGGACTCGCTCGGCTTGATGTCGCGGCTGGCGTTCGCGATGTCGACGGCCCCCTTCACGAGCGCCGCGATCCCGACCCCCGAGCCGCCGCCGGAGACCTCGACCTCGACGTCGGGCGCCGCCTTCCGGTACGCCTCGGCCCAGACCTGGGCGACGTTCACCATCGTGTCGGAGCCCTTGTTCTGGATCACGTTCGAGGGAGACGCTCCCCCGTCGCGGCGTCCGCAGGCGGGGAGCCCGAGCGCCGCGACGGCGGCGAGGAGGAGGAGCGGTCTTGCGAATGCGGCTCGGGGCATGGGCTCCGGGCGCGGCTCCCGCCGTCAGTCGTGCGTGCCGTCGAGGACGGCGCCGACGAGGTCGCGGATGTTCCGTTCGAGGAACTCGTAGGTGGCCTGGTAGGCGGCGCGGACCTCCTCGGGGGAGCCCGCGGCGCGCGACGGGTCGGCGGTGCTCCAGTCGAGGTAGACGAGGTTGCGCGGCGTGCGCGGGAAGAGGCTCTGCGCCTCGGGCGCGACGCCGACGATGACGTTGTAGTAGTCGAGGTTCGGGACCTGGTCCGTTCCCTTCGGCGCCATGCGCGCGGCGTCGTAGCCCTTCTCCGTGAGGAACTCGGCCGTGCGCGGGTCGATCGCGCGCGGCGAGAGGCCGGCGCTCGAGAAGAGGAAGCGGCTCTGGTCGAGCGACTGCCCGATCGCCTCGGCCATCTGGCTCCGGCAGGCGTTGTGCTCGCCGACGAAGAGGACGCGGAACGTCTCGGCGCCGGGGTGCTTCGCGTACTGCCCGGTGCACATGTAGAGCGTCTCCATGCAGACGTTCCGGGCCTGGTCGGCGACCCGCTCGAAGCGGCGGCCGATCGTCGAGAGGGCCACGAGCATCTCGGCCCCGATCCGCCCCGCGCTCACCTCGTCGAGGAGCTCGGTGACGAGCGTCCCGAGGAGCGCGTCGACCGCCGGCTCGCGCGCGACGACCGCGCGGGCGAGGTCGGCGTCCTGGGCCAGGAACGCCCGGGTGGCGTCGTGGATCATCGGGATCGCCAGGTCGGCCATCTCGACGAGGCGCCCGGTGTGGGTCTCGGGCGTCGCCGGGAGCTTCTCGAGGCGGAGCACCTGGCGGGCGATGCTCTCGGCGTAGTCGCCGACCCTCTCCAGCTCGAGGTTGATCTTGATCGCGCTGTAGGCGAGGCGGAGGTTGAAGCCGACGGGCTGCTGCCTCACGAGGAACTCGAGGCAGAGACGGTCGATCTCCTTCTCCTTCTCGTCGATCAGCTGGTCGCGCAGGATGACGGCGTAGGCGCGGGCCCGCTCGCCCCCCTTCATCGCCTCGACGCAGTCGCGGAGGTTCCGCTCGGCGAGGGCGGACATCTCGAGGAGCTGCTGGCGGATCCGGTCGATGTCGCGTCCGAGGGACTCTTCGAGGCGAGTCGGCATCCTTCTTCCCGGCGAAAGAGGATCGCTCCTCCCCGCTATCTCCTTGCAGCGGCGAACCATAACAGACGCGAGGAGGGTGTCAAACGGCGCGGAGAGCACCGGGAGGAGAAGACGAAGGCGATCCTCGCGAACCGGCCGGGCCGCGGACAAGACGCGCGAATGGAGGATCATCGAGGCGGCCGCCGCGGTCGGATGAAGCTCGGCTGGCCGAGGAGGCGAGGAATGGCGGACGGACGCGCGGACATCGGCCTGATCGGCCTCGCCGTCATGGGCGAGAACCTCGTCCTCAACTTCGAGAGCCGGGGGTTCCGGGTGGCCGTCCACAACCGGACGGTCGAGAAGGTCGACGCGTTTCTCGAAGGGCGGGCGAAGGGGCGGAACGTCGTCGGCGCACGGTCGGTCTCCGAGCTCGTCGCCGCGCTCTCGGTCCCGCGCCGCGTGATGCTGATGGTGAAGGCGGGCGCGGCCGTCGACGGGCTGATCGACGCGCTCGTCCCGCACCTCTCGCCGGGCGACGTCCTGATCGACGGCGGGAACTCCCGCTTCGAGGACTCGGCGCGGCGGGCCGGCGAGCTGGAGGCGCGCGGGCTCCTCTACGTCGGCGCGGGGGTCTCCGGGGGCGAGGAAGGGGCGCTCCTCGGGCCGTCAATCATGCCGGGCGGCTCGGCGGCGGCGTGGCCGCTCGTCGCGCCCCTCTTCCGCGCGATCGCCGCGCGGGCACCCGACGGGACCCCCTGCTGCGACTGGGTCGGGAGCGACGGCGCCGGGCACTTCGTGAAGATGGTCCACAACGGGATCGAGTACGGCGACCTGCAGCTCCTCGGAGAGGCCTACCACCTCATGTCGCGCCTCCTCGGGATGGACGCCGACGAGATGAGCGGGGTCTTCGACGGATGGAGCCGGGGCGACCTCGACAGCTATCTCGTCGAGGTGACGCGCGACGTCCTCGCGGCGCGCGACGCCGACGGGCGCCCGCTCGTCGACGCGATCCTCGACGTGGCGGGGCAGAAGGGGACGGGGCGCTGGACGAGCGCCACGGCCCTCGAGCTCGGCGTGCCGCTCGGCCTGATCGACACGGCGGTCTCGGCCCGCTTCCTCTCGACTCTGAAGGAGGAGCGGGTCGCGGCCTCAACCGTCCTCCCGGGTCCGTCGCCCTCCTTCGCCGGCGACCGCGCGGCCTTCGTGGACGACCTCGGGAAGGCGCTCTTCGCCGCCAAGCTCGTCTCCTACGCGCAGGGCTTCGCCCTGATGCGGGCGGCCTCCGAGGGCCGCGGATGGGGGCTTCGCTACGGAGGGATCGCGCTCCTCTGGCGGGCGGGCTGCATCATCCGGTCGTCCTTCCTCGACCGCGTGAAGGAGGCTTACGAGGCGGAGCCGGCGCTCCCGAACCTCCTCCTCGACCCCTGGTTCCGCGGCAAGGTCGGGGAGGCCCAGGACGCCTGGCGCCGGGTCGTCTCGGCGGCGGCGCTTTCGGGCGTCTGGGCTCCCGGCCTCTCGGCCGCCCTCGCCTGGTACGACGGGTACCGGAGCGCGCGCCTTCCCGCGAACCTCCTCCAGGCGCAGCGCGACTACTTCGGCGCGCACCGCTACGAACGGGTCGACCGCCCGCGCGGGGAGCTGTTCCACACCGAGTGGGGAGCCGGGAGCGGCTCCGGCCGGGACTGACCGGCCCGCTCAGCCGCCCGTCTTCAGGACGGCGCGGAGCACCTCGCCGACGCTCCAGGCCTGGGCGACGCAGCCCCCCGCGCGGTGGGGCGGGTCTCCGTCGAAGACCTCCGGGAGCTGGCCGAGGCCCGGCCCGAAGTGCCAGCCTCAACGGCTACGTCGTCCCCCTCGATGCGGGCGCCGATTCCCCTTCGCGGAATTGTGCTTGCGGCAAAGAAGGGCGGCATTCGAGAGGACCGTGCGGCCGCCCTGGCTGAACGGGCGGACGTGGTCGGCCGTGAAATCGTCCCAGCCGAGCCGCCGGCCACACCCCTTTGCCGTGCACTTTCGATCGGTCGCGGAGTTGAAGAGGATGCGGCGCTGCTCCGAGCTGAAGAGTCGCCGCTCGTCGGTCCTCTCGAAGAGGCTCCCGAGAAGTCCGCGGAGGATCTCCTCGCGTTTCTGCCGCTTCGTGATCTCGTCGGTCCCTTCCAGCACGGTCAGCAGGTACTCGCGGTACAGCTCCTCCCCGGGGCCGGCCCCCTCCGCGCGACGCTGCCTCTCCCGCACCGTGTCGACGCCATTCGAGAAGGAGACGAGCAGGTCCCACGCGAGCCGATTCCGGCGCCGATCGGTCAGGATCAGCCCCTCGCTCTCGAGCCGGGCCACGAGGACCGCGAGCGAGTAGAAGTCGGAGATCTTGCTGAAGCGCGTCCGACCCAGGTCGGGGAACAGTCGGCGGACGCGGTTGAGAGCGCTCACCGTCAGTCGGGAGGCCTTCTCGAGCTGGTGGGCCGTCATGCTCCCGGACTGCATGACACGGTCCAGGGCGGCCTTCTTGTTGATCACGTCGCCCTTGCTGATGGAGAGCATCAGCTCGCACATCAGCTCGACGTTCTTCATGCGGAGGATCTGGCCGACGCTCAGGATGTGCTGAGCCTTGAAGTACCCCTCGAACCTCCGCGCCAGGCGGGCGGCCTCCTTGAGGAAGTCGTCGTCGTAGAACTTCGCCTTCCGCTTCTCGGCGGCGGAGAGGGCCTTGCCGGTCGAGTTGATCTTCACGAACAGGTCGATCACCTCGGACAGCTCGCCGTCGACCTGGATCGTCAGGAGCGTGTAGCTCTCGATCTTGTGCTGCTGCCGGCGACGCTTGAGCTTGTCCCAGTCGACCCAGTCCTTCTCGTCCTCGCCCGGAAGCTGGATCTTCTTCGTGGCGAAGCGGTTCCCCCGGATCCGCCCCGTGAACCTCAGGATCGTCTCGATCCGCTGCTTGCCGTCGATGACGTCGAAGTAGATCTGGCCGTCGGTCTCGCGCTTGTAGAAGAAGACGGACGGCAGGGGGTAGCCCCTCAAGATGCTCTCGATCAGCTTCTGACGGTCGCTGTCGGTCCAGACGGAGTCCCGCTGGAAGCCTGGCGAGAGATTCAAGCGCCCCTTCTCGAAGGAGTGGATGATCTCCAGGATCGTCTTTGGGAAGCTCTCGTAACGCAGGCTCATCGTGCCCTCTCGGGTATGGAATCGTGCGAGCCGGGGGCCATGCTGTCCGTTGCGGAAGCCGCAAGTCGGCGCGTCATGTCTCAGTACGGCGCGTGGGGTCCGAGAAACTTCTCGCCGTTGTAATGGATCATGTGGGTGGGGCTGTCGGCGATCCAGACCTCGGTCTCCCAGGCGATGTCGGCCATGTGGCGGCGGTATTCGTCCCGATCGGGGAAGGCACTGACGTATACGCGCGGCAGAGAGCAGTCCTTCAGGGCGAGCTCGAGCTCCTTCTTCCTCTTCGGCGAGACGGGCCCGTGCGACGTCACCGCCTCGATCAAGAGGAGCCAGCCCTTCTCCGGCATGTGGAGGACGACGTCGGGGAGCTTGCCGTGCTTCGTCACGGGGATCTTCAGCGCTTCGAGAGCCCCGGTCTCCACGTGGAGGTCCTTCGCGGCCGTGTCGCCGAGATAGAGCAGGCGCGCCCCGGGAGCGAAGACCGGTGCGAACGATTCCACGATCGCCTTCTGCAGCTCGTTGTGCTCGCCGGGCGAGAGCGTCAACTTCTTGCCGGAGGCCAGGACCACCGCCACCCTTTGTCCGACGCGCGCGGCGCGGTACATCTCGAGAAGGGCGCCGTGACTCTTCCCGAACTTCTCGGCCTCGGCCTTGAAGGCGCTCGTCCCGAACGCCCGTACCACCGCCAGCGCATCGGCGGTCAGGGCGTAGTGAGTCCGGGGGCTGTTGACCGGCAGAGTGGGATCGTCGGGATTGCGGTCCACGACGCGGGCCTGCTCGAGCTGGTGCAGCACCTGCCTCCGGAACGTCTCCCGCGTGTTTTCTGCGTAGACCTTCCCGTACGTCTCGCCGACCCACTCCTTGATCGCGTGGATCTTCATCGACCGCCGGTCCGCCGAGGCCCAGGGCACCCGCTTCCCGACGTCGGCGAGAGCGAGGAGCGTGTACGAGGCGATGTCCGTCTGCTGCTGAGGGGGAAGGCCGAGCGCCTTGAGGATCTTCTTTCCGTCTTCGAGCTTACCCATGCCGTCCGATCTCGGCCCGCAGGGTCGCGGGCACGTGGAGGATCCGCGTCATCACCTCTTCGGCACGCGCGGCGGCGTCGGGGCTCTCGAGCAGCTCCTCGCCGATCGCCGTGATCTCACGGAGAGCGGGAAGAGGCAGCGCGCGCAGCTCCGTCGCATTCACCTGCGTGTTGCCGTTGGAGACGCGGAAGTAACGATCGAGAAGGGCGCTTCCGAGCACCGCTGAAAGCCCCGTCGCCTCCTCGCGCGTCAGCGACCCGCGGAGGCGGTAGATGTAATTCAGGTGATTCTCGAGAGCCAGCGTGCTCTCGGAGAGCTCGCGTCCGTAGAGCGGCGCGGCCACCAGCCGGCGCGCCTCCTCCTTGGCCGAGAACCTCCGCATCACGACGTAGTTATCGCTCGGCAGGAGGAGCTTCTGTGTCGAAGGCTCCACGCGGAAGAACTGCGGCTTGTGGACACCGGGGATCGGCCAGCGCACCGCCATCGACTGCACGTGCTGAAGCCAAAGAAGAGGCACCGCCTCCTCAGCGGCGTCCGCCTCGTACAGCAGGCTCTCCCGTGCCCGGAACGCCACCACCGGCCCCGTCGAGACCGACAGCCCGAGAGAGCCGAGCGTCTGAGGCCAGGCGCGTACGAACGAAAGCACTGTGTCGTCCGTCTCGGCGGTCGGGATGTGCAGGACGAAGTCGCGTGAGCGCAGGTCGACCACCGACTCCAGCGGCACCGTCCGTGTCCTCGGCCGGCCCAGGTCCGACACCCCCGCGCTCGTGCTCACCTGCACGCTGGCGTCCGGTGCGGGCTTGGCCTTGCGGGCCCGCACGATCACGTTTTCCTGAAGGACCTCGTCCTTGGAGAACGCGTCCTGGCGCGAATCGAACAGGTGCACCGTCTCGGGCGTCACCTGCGAGAAGAGGTGCTCGCGGAAGCTCCGGAAGTAGTCACCGGTCGTGAAGCTGCGGGGCGTGATGCTCACCATCACCCCCTTCTCGGCCAGCAGGCTCGCCGTGATCGCCAGGAACAGCGCGTAGATATTCGGCTGCCCGTGGACGATCTCGGCCGCCGCGCGGGCGCGCGGATCGGCCTTGGCGAGCTTGAAGTACGGGGGATTCAGGATCGCCACGTCGTACGGGTCGGGGGTCGCGCTCTCGAAGAGCGACGTCGAGAGACACGCGGCATTCGCCCGGACGAAGTCCGTCTGGTGCACCTTGAACGTCATCTCGATCCCGCGACCCAGGAGCCACGCCAGCGCCCGCGAGAGCGAGTCGTGACAGACGCGGGCCAGGCCGTGGTCCACCTCGTAGGCGTCCACGTGGACCGGTCCGGCGCCGTCGGGAAGCTCCTCCAGGAGCGCGCAGGCGAGCACCCCGGAGCCCGCTCCGGGATCGAGGATCCTGCGGACGCGGCGGCCCGGGCGGGCCAGGCGCGCCATGAAGCGGGCCACAGGCACCGGCGTGAAGAACTGCCCCAGCTCTCGCCGCCGCTCGGCCGTCTGCTCCTCAAGGTGCAGCCCGCCGCGAAGGGCGGCTTCCTCCGCGGGACTCCCTTCCAGCGGAAGCGCCAGCGGGGACGGCCGTGCGGCGGTCGCGGCGTGTGCTTTCACTACAGGCCGATTCTAGTCGGCCAGTGTCGGGCATTGGCCTCAGTGCTTTCGTCAAGCCGACTGAGAGGGGGTTGGCCCTGACTACTGGAGCGCGCAGGCGCTCGGGGGATGCCGAGCTGAGAAGCGCGGCACGGGCACTCCCGAGCGCGGGCGCGCGCCGCCGGCACCGTCGCGTCCTTCGGCCTGAACCGCCGCGAGAAGCTCTGGAGGGTTTCCGGGGGGCTCGGCCCGGACCCAGCGCCCGCTCAGCCGCCCGTCTTCAGCGCGGCGCGGAGCACCTCGCCGACGCTCCAGGCCTGGGCCACGCAGCCGCCCGCGCGGTGGGGCGGGTCTCCGTCGAAGACCTCCGGAAGCTGGCCGAGCCCCGGCCCGAGGAGATGCTCGAGAAGCGGGGCGAGCCACGCCGAGGCCCTCCTGCGGCTCGCGGGCCCGTTCCCGCGGACGGCCAGGTGGGCGTCGACGAGAGCGCCGAGGAGCCACGGCCAGGCGCTTCCCTGGTGGTAGGCGGCGTCCCGCTCCGCCGGCCCTCCCTCGAAGCGGCCCCGGTAGTCGGGGTGCGCGGGGTCGAGGGTGCGCAGGCCGTACGGGGTGAGGAGCTTCTCCTCGATCGCCGAAAGCGCCCGCTCGGCTCGCCGTCCGGTGACGAGGGGCCTGTGGAGCGAGAGGGCGAAGAGCTGGTTGGGCCGGAGCGAGAGGTCGCGCGTCCCGTCCGGCCCGACGACGTCGGCGAGCCAGCCGACCCCCTCGTCCCAGAAGAGGGCCGAGAAGCTCTCGCGCGCCTGGTCGGCGATCGCGAGGAGGCGGGCCGCCGTGAAGGCGTCTCCGAGGTCGGCGGCGTAGAGCGTGACGACGCGCAGCGCGTTGTGCCAGAGCGCCTGCACCTCCACCGGCTTGCCGGCGCGCGGCGTCACGACGCGCCCGTCGACCCGCGCGTCCATCCAGGTGAGCTGCTGGCCCGGCTCGCCCGACGAGAGGAGGCCGTCCACGTCGCAGCGGATGCCGAAGCGCGTGCCGCGCAGGTGCCGCTCGACGATCTCGACGAGGAGCGGGTAGACCTGCCTGCGGAAGGCGTCGTCGCGGGTCGCCTCGTGGTAGGCGCGGACCGCCTCGACGAACCAGAGCGTGCCGTCGACGTTGTTGTACTCGGGCTCGGTCCCTTCGTCGGGGAAGCGGTTCGGGACCATGCCGCGGTCGACGTGGCTGGCGAACGTCTCGAGGACCGAGCGGGCGGCGTCGAACCGGCGCGTGGCGAGGAGGAGGCCGGGGAGCGCGATCATGGCGTCGCGCCCCCAGTCGGTGAACCACGGGTAGCCGGCGACGATCGTCCACCCCTCGCCCCGCCGCGCGACGAACCGGTCGGCGGCGTTCCGGAGGACGCGCAGGGCGCGGCGGTCGGAGCCGGCCCCCTCGACCTTCCTACGCCGCCTCTCCTCCGCCTCGGCGAGACCGGGAGCATCGGCGGCCGAGCGGCCGGCCAGCGTCGCGACGAGAGTCGCCGCGGGGCGGTCTGCGAGGTCCCAGGCGAAGGCGAGCGGCGAGAAGAGGTCCTCGGTGAACTCGAAGCCGCGCGCGCGGTCCAGGTCGTACTCGAAGCCGCGGTACCAGAAGAAGGTCTCCGTGGCGGAGGCGGCGTCGTGGGCGAGCCGGAGCGCCGGGAGGGCGCAGACGGGCGAGAGGTTCACGGCGCCCTCTTCCCGCACGAGCGCCGGGTCGCACGGCGTCTCGACGCCGCGGAGGGCGTGGTGGTCGCGGTAGGCGAGGAGGGGCCGGACCTCCAGCCGGACGGGAGCGCCGCCGGAGAGGAGCTCCCACGTCACCACCGCCGTCGGCTCGCCGTGGACGAGGAAGAAGGTCCGGCGCAGGCGCGCCCCTCCCGCCTCGTACTCCCACGTCGGGAACGGGTCGACGCGGAAGGAGCGGAGCAGCAGGTCTCCGCGGGGGTGCAGCTTCCCGCCGTAGAGGTTGATCGAGAGGTCGAAGCGCTCGTCGCCGACGACGAGCGTCTCCTCGAGCTTCGCGAGAAGGACGGCGCGGCCGGTCGGCGGCGTCGTGGCCGAGACGAGGAGGCCGTGGTAGCGGCGCGCGCTCCGCCCCGAGACGGTCGACAGCGCGTAGCCGCCGAGACCGTCGGTCTCGAGCCACTCGGCGTCGGGGAGGAGGGGGAAGCCGTTCATCGTCTCGGAAGGCGCGGAGGAACGTTACACCGGGTCCCCCCGGGCGCGCACCTCAACGGACCCACACGGTCGTCCGGAACGTCCGCTCGGGAGGCGCGCTCCGCGCTGTCGCGTAGAAGGCGACGACGTCCGTGACGCCGGTGCGCAGCGCCTCGAACGGGATCCGGACTCGCCCGCCGGAGTGCTCCTCGGCCGGGCCTTTCCGGCGCAGGACCTTCTCGTCGACCTCGACGACGTACCAGCGCGCCTTCGACCCGGCCTCGACGGGCAGCTCGAGGAGCACCTCGTCGCGGGCGTTCGCCTCGAGCGTCTTCCCCGCCGAGGCTTCCGTGGCGAGCCAGACGTTCCTTCCCTCCCAGACGCAGCCGCAGCCGGCGGTCGCGAGCGTGGCGAAGAGCAGAAGCACGAGGCGGCACGTGGCACGCATGACGGCGATTCTCCCCGGACGGGACCGGGGTGGTGCTGGAATCGTACGCTGCCTGCGTTCCGCAGAGCATGGGCAGCCGCGCTATCGTCGGGACCGATGACTCCGCCCGAGCGCCTCTCCTTCCGGCACCGCGTCGTCGCGGGCGACCCTCCGGGCGCGGCCGACGTCCTCGCGCGCGTCTCGGGCCTCTCGAAGGGGGTCGTGAAGGACGCGATGCGGAAGGGGGCGGTCCACGTCGGCCGCGCGGGGCGGACGCCGAACCGCCTCCGGCGCGAGACGGCGACGGTGCGTCCCGGCGACGTCCTCGAGATCCATTACGACGCCGCCCTCCTCGCGCTCGTGCCGCCCGAGGCGCGCCTCGTCCGCGACGCCGTCCGCTGGTCGGCGTGGGACAAGCCCGCGGGCCTCCTGACGCAGGGGACGCCGTTCGGCGACCACGCGACGCTTCTCCGCCAGGCGGAGAAGGCGCTGGGCCGCCCCGCGCTCCCCGTCCACAGGCTCGACCGCGAGGTGTCCGGGCTCGTCCTCGTCGCGCACGACGAGCAGGCCGCCGCGGCGCTCTCGGCGCTCCTCCGCGAAGGGCGCGTCGTCAAGCGCTACCGCGCCGAGGTGCTCGGCGACGTCGCCTCCGCGCTCGGCCGCGAGGGCGTCGTCGACACGCCGCTCGACGGCAAGAGCGCCCGGACGCTCTGGCGTGTCGTCGCGCACGACGCGGAGCGCGGCGCGACCTCGCTCGACGTGACGATCGAGACCGGCCGCCAGCACCAGATCCGCCGGCACCTGGAGTCGATCGGCCACCCCGTCCTCGGCGACCCGCGCTACGGCGCCGGGAACAAGAACCGCGACGGGATGCGCCTCGCCGCGGTCTTCCTCGCGTTCCGGGACCCCTACACGGGGGAGGAGGTCGCCCTCTCGACGCACGGGAAGTGACGACCGCGCCCGGCCGGCTGCTACCATCCGCGCCGCAGAGACAGCTCGAGGGAATGACAAGGTGGCCGAGCCCATCTCCGTGACGGCTCTCCTCCGGGCCCATGCGGCCGGAGAGGAGGGCGCGTTCGACCGGCTGCTCCCGCTCGTCTACGAGGAGCTTCGGAAGGTCGCGCGCCGCCAGCTCCGCCGCGGCGGAGGTGCCGGGCCGCTCGTGACGACCGAGCTCGTCCACGAAGCGTACCTGAGGCTCGCCGGCCAGGACGGGCTGCGGCTCGAGGATCGACGACACCTGCTCGCCGTCTCCGCGCTCGCGATGCGGCAGATCGTCGTGGGGCAGGCCCGCGCCCGGTACGCGCTGAAGCGCGGGGCGGGCGTTCCTCCGGTGCCCCTCGACGAGGAGGCGACGGCCGCCGCGGCCGACGCCGAGTGGCTCCTCGATCTCGACCGGGCGCTCGAGCGGCTGCGGGACCACGACGAGAAGCTCGCCGCGATCGTCGACTGCCGCTACTTCGCCGGCATGAGCGAGGAGGAAACCTCGGAGGCGCTCGGCCTTTCGCTCCGCTCGACGCAGCGGGGGTGGATGAAGGCCCGTGCCTGGCTCCGCAGCGCGCTCGAAGGAGGGACGCCGGAGAAGGCGCCGTGAGAGAGCTTCCAGACCGCGACGAGTGGGCGGTCCTGGACGGGCTCCTCGACGCCGCGCTCGACCGGCCGCCTGCCGAGCGCGCCGCGTTTCTCGAGGCCGCGTGCGCCGGGAACGAGGAGACGAGGAGGCGCCTCGAGCGCCTCCTCGCCTGGGCGGAAGAGGAGGACGGCCGCCTCGCGCCGAGCGGCGCGGTCGCGGGCCCGCTCTTCGCCCAGGTGGCGCGCTCCCTCGCCGACGCCCCGGCGGAGGACGTCCTCGCGCCCGGGGATTCCATCGGGCCGTACCGGGTCGTCGGCTCGCTCGGCTCGGGCGGAATGGGCCACGTCTACCGCGCGCTGGACCCGCAGCTCGGCCGCGAGGTCGCCATCAAGGCGCTCGCCCGCGCTTTCCACGACGACGCCGCGAGCCTCCGGAGGTTCGAGCGCGAGGCGCGCGCGCTCGCGGCGCTGAATCACCCCGGCATCGCAACGCTCTTCGAGCTCCTCGAGGTGGAGGGGAGGCCGTACCTCGTCCTCGAGCTCGTCGAGGGGGAGACGCTCGCCGAGAGGCTGGAGCGAGGCCCGATGGGAGCCGTCGAAGCGGTCGAGGCGGCGCGGCAGATCGTCGACGCGCTCGCGGAGGCGCACGGCAAGGGAATCGTCCACCGCGACCTGAAGCCCTCGAACGTGAAGCTCGGGGAGGACGGGCGGGTGAAGGTGCTCGACTTCGGCCTCGCCAAGACCGCGCCGGTGAGCGGCGGAAATGGGGCTGGGACGGCGACGACGCTCTCGGGGACGATCCTCGGCACCGCGCCGTACATGAGCCCCGAGCAGGCGCGCGGGCTCCAGACCGACCGCCGGACGGATATCTGGGCCTTCGGCTGCCTCCTCTACGAGATGCTCTCCGGCACGCGCGCCTTCGAGGGACGGACCGTCTCGGACATCCTCGCCTCCGTCCTGCGTGACGAGCCCGACTTCGGCCGCCTCCCTCCGGCGACGCCCGCGGCCCTCGTCCGGCTCGCGCGGCGTTGCCTGAAGAAGGACCCGAAAGAGCGCCTGCAGGACGTCGCGGACGCCCGGGCGGATCTCGAAGAGGCGGTCGCCGCTCCCGGCCGCCGGGACGGTCGCGCGCGCCCGCCGGCCCGCCCCGCGGTGCGCCGGGCCCTCGCCGCGAGCGCCGTCGTCGCGATCGTCCTCGCGGCCGGCGCCGTCGCGAGGCGTTCGGGGCCTGCTCGCGTCGAGCCGGTGCGGCTCGGGCTCGACCCCGGCGAGCCGCTCGACGAGAGCTTCGCGGCACCCTTCGCGCTTTCGCCCGACGGGAGGACGGTCGTCCTCGTCGCGAGGGAGGGGACGTCGACGCGGCTCCTCCTCCGGAGGCTCGACCAGTTCGACTCGCACCCGCTCGCCGGCACCGAGGGGGCACGGCAGCCCTTCTTCTCGCCGGACGGGTCCTCCGTCGCCTATTTCGCCGATCGCAAGCTCTGGAGGCTCCCGCTCGCGGGCGGCTCTCCGGTGGCTCTCGCCGAAGTCGGGAACAACCCGCGCGGGGGGAGCTGGGGGGCGGACGGGGCCATCGTCGTCGGCCTCTCGCAGACGTCCGGGCTCCACCGGGTGCGGGCGGACGGCGGGCCCCTCGAGCCGCTGACGAAGCTCGATCTGGCGACTGGCGAGAGCTCGCACCGCTGGCCGCAGGTCCTCCCCGGAGGGCGCCACGTCCTCTTCTCGGTTCTCACCGAGGGGAGCTCCTGGGACGACGCGGTCCTCGAGGTCCTCTCGCTCGAGGACGGGGCGCGGCGGGTGGTGCAGCGCGAGGCGGCGTTCGGGCTCTGGGCGGGCAGGGGGCCGCTCCTCTACGCGCACGCGGGCCGGCTCTACGCCGCGTCGTTCGACCCGGTCCGGCTCGTCACGACATCGGCTCCAGAGGTCGTCCTCGAAGGGGTCGCGTACAGCCCGAGGAACGGAGGGACGAAGGTGGCGCTCTCCGCGAGCGGGACGCTTCTCTACGCCGCGGGCCGTCCGACGTCGCTCGAGAACCACCTGGCGTGGGTCGATACCGCTGGGCGCGCGACCCGGCTCCCCGGTGTCCCGCGCCGTTTCCGCGAGCCGAAGCTCTCGCCGAACGGAGGGCGCCTGGCCGTGCGCATAGGGGGCGCCGACGACGCGGAGCTCTGGACGCTCGACCTGGCGACGGGCACGCTCGCCCGGGTCACGACGGGGCTCTCGCCCCGTCGCCCGATCTGGTCGCCCGACGGCACGCGTCTCGTCGCGGGCGCTCGCTCGGGGGCGCGATGGGCCCTCTTCGCCATGCCGGCCGCAGGCGGTGACGGAGCGGTCCTCTACGAAAGCGCGAACCGCGTCTACCCGACGTCGTTCGCTCCGGACGGTCGGGTCCTCGTCTTCCAGGAGCAGCGCCCCGGGCAGGGCTGGGACCTGCGTGCCCTCGCGCTCGGAGACGGCTTGCGCCCCGAAGGCGAGCCGCGCGACCTGGCTGCCGGCCCCGCGAACGAGACGAATGGAGTCGTCTCTCCCGACGGCAGGCTCCTCGCTTTCGAGACGGACGAGCTGGATGCCGTGGTCCAGGTCTACGTCTCCCGTCTCCCCGCCGACGGCTCCGGGAAGGTCCAGCTGACCCGGGAGGGCGGGCGATTCCCGAGGTGGTGGTCCGCCGGCGAAGTCCTCTACCTGCAGACGCCCGAGTGGGAGCCGCGGCGGGTGCCGCTCCGCGAGAAGGGGGGCCGAATCCTGGCCGACGAGGAAGTCCCCTTCTGGACGGAGGAGCCGGCCGCGGCTCGTGCGCGCGCATCGCTCTTCATCCCGAACTACCTCGGCTTCGACCTCGACGCCGGGCGCCGGCGTCTCCTCGTTCTCGAGCAGCCCGCTCCCTCCGAGACTCCTTCCCCCTCCGGGCTTCGGGTGGTCCTCGGCTGGCTGGATGAGCTCCCGGAGCGCGGCCTCCGGAAGGACTGAGGGGGAGCTGGCGGGTTTCCCGCCCGGATGGCGTAGCTCTCCTCATGAGGAGCGCATGGGCGCTCCAGGAGGAGGTCGCCTTGAGCCCATTGCACATGCTCCGCTTCGTCGTCCAGCAGGGGCTTCCCGAGCCCGCTCCGCACGCCAGGGAGCTCCAGTACGACGCCCTGGCGTTCCAGCCGCGCGCCTTGGTCGTCCTCGTGGCCGGGGCGGCGCTCTCGCGCGAACCGGTCGTCTGGGCCGCGATCGCAGGCCTCCTTCTCCTCGGGGCGGCGGCGCCGCGCCTCAATCCCTTCGACGCTCTCTACGCGACGCTCCACCGGCGGCAGTCCCGGCGGCTCTTCCTTCCGGGGGCACGCGCGCCGCGACGCTTCGCCCAGGTCCTTCCCGCTCTCTTCTGCCTCACGGCCGCCCTGGCGCTGCTCGACGGGCGGGAGGCCGTGGTGTGGGGGGTCGTCGTCGCGTTCGGCCTGGCGTTCGCGGGAATCTTCGTGTTCGGCTTCTGCTTCGGCGCGTGGCTCTTCCGGCTCCTCGTTCCGTCCTGGAGGCCTCCGGCGGAGCGCGCTGCCCGAAGCGCGAGCGCGAGCGCGGCGCCGGTGGCGGGGCTCGCCGAGGGGGCCGGGCTTCGCACGCCCCCCCCGGACCCACCACGCGACCGCTAATCCCTTGCCGGCATTGGCGGCATTTTCCGGCGATCGCGTTTAGGTAGACGAACAGGCAAGTCGGAACAAGAAGCCGGGAAGGCCCGCTGACCACGCGCCGCAGAGCGGCCGCAGGAGGACGACATGCATCTCGCGATCGACACCACTCAGCCCCGGACCCGGCCGACGTCGCCCGACTACGAGGCGATCAAGGTGCGCCAGCAGGCGGTCTGGGCCCGGGGCGACTTCGGACAGGTCGGGGTGAGGTTGCAGATCGTCGGGGAGTCGCTCTGCGAGGCCGTCGACGTCTTCGCGGGTGAACGCGTCCTCGATGTGGCGGCCGGAAGCGGCAACGCGTCGCTGGCCGCGGCGCGGCGGCCGCGCTGGTCGAGCTCCTCGACCGCTGGAACGTGAACAGGGGCGGGGCGCTCGTCCCCCCGGCGAATACCTCGAGACCGTGATCCGGAAGTAGCGACCGAATCGACAGCCGGCCCCGCAACGCGCGCGGGCCTTCCAGCCACCGACCCGACCGCTCGAAACCCGAGCAAGGAGAAGACCATGACCCGATCGAAGAAGGCGGGCTCCGCCCGCGGCCTCCTCATCGCCACCGTCCTGACCCTCGGCGTCGCGCCGTCCGCGCTCGCCGGCCACGTGGAGCCTCCCCCCGTCCCGGCGGGCCTCGAGGTGCCGCGCGGGAACCGCCCGTTCCTCCTCGCGCACGCCGTCGGCACGCAGAACTACGTCTGCCTCCAGGCCGGAGCGGCCTGGACCTTCCTCGGGCCGCAGGCCACGGTGTTCGACGACGAGTCCGCCCAGGTGATGACGCACTTCCTGAGCGCCAGCCCCGCGGAAGGCGGGATCCACCGCGCCACCTGGCTCCACTCGCGGGACTCCAGCGCGGCCTGGGCGATGGCGATCGCGAGCTCGTCCGACCCCGACTTCGTCGCGCCGGGAGCCGTACCCTGGCTCCTCCTTCGGGTGACAGGCACCGGGGACGGCCCGACCGGGGGCGACCGCCTGGCCCCGGCCTCATACATCCAGCGCGTCAACACTGAGGGAGGGACCGCTCCCGCCGGGGCCTGCGCCACCGCCGGCGCGAAGCTCTTCGTCCCGTACACGGCCGACTACGTCCTCTACCGCGAGCGGCGCTGAGGCGCGCTCGAGACGACATCCCGCACCCGATGGAGACCGAGATGAACACGACGACGACCTACGACTACCGCGAGATCCTGGCCGCTTCCGAGAAGGTCCGCTGGACCGTGGACGACCTGATGGGAGGCCACGCGCTCGACTTCTCCCGCCCCTTCCTCCCCGAATCGCTCGCGCGCGTCGACCCTCTCGACTTCCTCACGCCCGCGGAGAAGCGGACCCTGAACCAGGTCCGCGGGAACTCTTACCTCTGCATCTTCGGGCTCGTCGAGGAGTTCATCCTGCCGTTCGTGCTCGATCACGTCCGAACGCAGCTGTCGGGCGAGGACGAGCGGGTCCGGGCGATGCTCCAGTTCGCGGGCGAGGAGGCCAAGCACATCCATCTCTTCAAGCGGTTCCGCGAGGAGTTCACGAAGGGCTTCGGAACGGAGTGCGCCGTCATCGGGCCCCCCGAAGCGATCGCGAAGGCGGTCCTCGCCCACGAGCCGCTCGCGGTGGCGCTGGCGATCCTCCAGATCGAATGGATGACGCAGCGGCACTACCTCGATGCCGTCCGCGACGACGCCGGCATCGACCCGATGTTCCGGGACCTCCTGAAGCACCATTGGATGGAGGAGGCGCAGCACGCCAAGCTCGACGCGCTCATGGTGGAGGCCCTCGCGGAGGGCAAGGACGCCGAGGCGCTCTCCCGCGCCGTCGACGGCTACCTCGCGATCGGGGGCTTCTTCGACGCCGGCCTCGAGCAGCAGGTGCGCTTCGACCTCGAGGCCTTCGAGCGCGCGACCGGCCGGAGGCTGACGGAGGGGGAGCGGGAGAAGGCGATGGCCGTGCAGCGCCAGGCCAGCCGCTGGACCTTCCTCGGGTCGGGGATGACCCACCCCGAGTTCCTTCGTAGCCTCGGCCGGATGGGCCCGGCCGTGCGCGAGAAGGTCGAGAAGGTTGCCCCGGCCTTCTGCTGAGCACGCGGCCCCGGAGGCGCCGCCTTCTGGCGGGGCCTCCGGGGCGCGGGCTCGTGGCTCTCAGCGGAAGAGGATCCAGACGTACCAGGCGGCGAACGCGGTCGAGAAGACGATCCCCGAGACGCTCCACGCGGTCAGCGCGCGCCACGGCCGGTGCTCGGCCGGCACCTCGGTCGCGTGGACCGCCTGGTGGTTCAGCCACGCGAGGGCCGGCGCGGTGACCGTCGTGAGGGTTAGGACGAGGACGACCTCGCCAGCTACGCGGTGAGGGCGACGGGGAAGGGGCTGGACGCGTGGTTCGGGCCTGGGAACGCCCTCGAGCTGAAGGCGGGCGGCTCCCTCTCGAAAGGCGACTCCTCGCCTCCGTGCCGGCGGCGCGGCGGCTCGTGCCGTAGCACGGTCCGGAAGCGCGGCCGCCTCAGAAGACCGAAAGCGACGTCTTCGTCGTCAGGAGCTCGAGCGCCATCGTCCCGGCGAGGGAGTTGCCCTTCTCGGAGAGACAGGGCGACCAGACCGCGGTCACGAACCGGCCGGGCATCACGGCGACGACGCCGCCGCCGACGCCGCTCTTGGCCGGGAGGCCGACCCGGTACGCGTAGTCCCCCGCCTCGTCGTAGACGCCGCAGGTCAGCATCACCGCGTTCACCCGCTTCACCTGCCGCGCCGTCGCGACCTCCTCGCCGCCGGCCGTGAGCCCGCCCGTCGTGAGGTACTGGAACGCGGACGCCAGCTCGGCGCAGCTCATCGAGATCGAGCAGAGGAGGAAGTAGGCGTCGAGGACGCGGTCCGGGTCGTTCCTCAGGTTCCCGAACGACTTCAGGAAGTGGGCGAGGGCGCGGTTCCGGTGGCCGGTCGCCCGCTCGGCCGCGGCCACGACGGGGTCGTAGCCGACGTCGGGGCTCGCGCCGGCGCGCCGGACGAAGTCGAGCACGAGGTCCTCTCCCTCCCGCTGGTGGCTGAGGACCATGTCGAGGACGACGAGCGCCCCCGCGTTGATGAACGGGTTCCTCGGGATCCCGCGCTCGACCTCGAGCTGGACGAGCGAATTGAAGGCCGTTCCCGAGGGTTCGCGGCTGACGCGCTCCCAGACGGCGTCCCCCTCGAGCCTCGTCGCGAGCGTCAGGCTGAAGACCTTCGCGATGCTCTGGATCGAGAACCGCTCCCGGGCGTGACCCACGGAGTAGGCCTCGTTCCCGACCGTTCGGAGGACCATCCCGAACCGGTCGCGCGGGACTTCGGCGAGGGGAGGGATGTACTGCGCGGCCCGCCCCTGTCCGACGAGCGGCCGCACCTCTTCTGCGATCTCGGCGAGGATCCGCGGGTAGTCCACCGGGCGATCTTAGCGGCGGCGTCGTCGAGCGGTCCGGTGGGCGGCGGTCACTCCGCGACTTCGACGAGCTTGCCGAGAAGGACGAGCGACTCCTGCCAGCCCAGGTAGCAGGCTTCGGGCGGGATGACGTCGGGGATCCCTTCCTGTGTGATCTGAAGCTCCGTTCCGCAGGAGACCTTCTTCAGGGTCACGGTCACTTCCATTCCGCCCGGGAGGTTCGGGTCGTCGAAGGCGTCGGTGTAGCGAAGCCGCTCGCCAGGGACGAGCTCGAGGTAGGTGCCCCCGAAGGAGTGGCTCGACCCGGTCGTGAAGCTCGTGAAGGACATCCGGTGGGAGCCGCCGACGCGCGCGTCCATCGAGTGGACCTTACCGGTGAAGCCGTTCGGCGGGAGCCACTTCACCATGGCGTCGGGGTCGAGGAACGCGCGATAGACCCGGTCGGGCGGGGCCTTCAGGACGCGGTGGAGGCGGATCGTGTTCGGCATGGCGGGTCTCCTTTCCGTGGCGGACGCGCGGCTCAGGTGTGCCGCGTCCGCTCCAGGACGACGTGCGTCGCGCGCTCGGACGCGACGTGGCGGGTGCAGGCGTACCCGAGCGCCCGGAGATCGAGGCCCGCGAGGAGCGGCTCCCCGGAGCCGAGGAGGACGGGGGCGATGGCGAGGTGGAGCTCGTCGACGAGCCCTTCCGCCAGGTACTGCCGGATCGTCGCCGGGCCGCCGCCGAGGCGGACGTCCCGCTCTCCCGCGGCCTCGCGCGCCCGCTCGAGCGCCTCGTGGATGCCGCCCGTCACGAAGTGGAACGTCGTCCCGCCTTCCATCTCGAGCGAGGGACGCGCGTGATGCGTCAGGACGAAGACCGGGACGTGGTAGGGCGGCTCCTCGCCCCACCATCCTCTCCAGCTCTCGTCGGGCCACGGTCCGCGGACCGGACCGAACATGTTCCGGCCGAGGATCCAGGCGCCGACGTCCTCGAACCCTCGCGCGACGAAGTCGTCGTCGAGGCCCGTCTCCCCGTCGTCGTGCCCGAAGACCTTCCGCCGGAGCGTCCGGGTCGGAAAGGCCCAGGCGTGGAGCTGAGCGCCCCCGAACCCGAGCGGGTTCTCGAGGCACTGGTCGGGCCCGGCCCCGAACCCGTCCAGCGAGATCGAGAAGGAAGCGACCTTCAGCCTTGCCATCGATTCGCCCTCCAGACGGAAATTCTTTCTGAGAGCGTATCGCAACGAGAGGCCGGGGGGAGAGCCGCGCGTCCGGTCCGGTTCGAGCCGGCGCGTCGCGGCCGGAGCGACACGCGGCGAGGCCGGCGGCCGGCCCCTACGCCCCGAACTCCTCCGGCGTCAGCCGCTCGAGGTACTCCGTCAGGAGGCGGTGCTTGGCGAGGCGCGCCTTGCCCGCCTTCTGGTAGAGGGCGAAGCGGTCCTCGAGGGGACGGAACGCGGGGAAGAGCGGGACGAGGGCGCCGCGGTCGAGCTCTCCCTTCACGCTGTAGCTCGGTGCGAGGAGGACGCCGAGGCCGCTCGCGGCCGCGGTGATGAGGCCGCGGATGTGGTTGATGGCGACGACGCGGCCGAAGGACGGGCGGCGGCTCTTCGGGAACGCGCCGAGGAAGCGCTCCCACCAGCGCCCCTCCTTGTCGATCGAGAGGACGGCGCAGCGGGCGAGGTCCGCC
>Ga0209604_1000453_pt1 | contig 38503 bp, 31 predicted proteins | sample AD_UKC097_MetaG_FD_184405 | JGI IMG/M metagenome (GOLD analysis project Ga0209604, IMG submission 184405) | Active sludge microbial communities of municipal wastewater-treating anaerobic digesters from USA - AD_UKC097_MetaG (SPAdes) (version 2) | ecosystem: Engineered > Bioreactor > Anaerobic >... | reverse complement strand
CGGCTTTCCGTCCGGGCCCGGGTCAGCAGGGAATGAGGCCGAGGGCGCCCGCGCCGAGGAGCCCTGCGAGGTCGGTCGCGAAGGAAAGGGCGACGCCGCCGAGGCGCCAGAGGTGTTCCTTCCCGCCCCGGCCGAGGAGGACGGCCCCCGCCGATCGCCCGCGCCCGGCGGCGAGCGCGCCGACGTACGACCACTCCAGCCAGCGGAGGAGGACGGAGCCGGCGAGGAGCGCGAGCGGCGGGACGCCCAGGCGGTTCTGCGCCGGGGCGAGGGTGGCGAGGCCGAGGAGGAGGAGCCACCCGAGGAGGAGGCCGATCGCGAGGCGGAGGAGCGCGAAGACCGCGGCCCGGCGGAGCGGCGACGCCGGCCGGGCCGGTGCGAGGAACGCGAGGCCCAGCCGGCACCACGCCGTGTAGGCCAGGAGCTTGACGCCGAAGCACGCGAGGACTCCGAAGGCGCTCATGTGGGGCCTCCCGGAGCGGGGTCACCCGGGATGGGGTCAGGCGTGCAATCGTGTATTTTCGCAAAAATACACGATTGCACGCCTGACCCCGGGTCCAGATCACCTCGCGTCCAGACCTCGACTCCGGCGATCACGCGAACGGGGAGACGTGCTCGAACCGGGTCACGTCGACGAGCCCCTTGTCCGTCAGCTTCAGCTCGGGGATGACGGGGAGGGCGAGGAAGGCGAGCGTCATGAAAGGGTGGTCGACGGCGGTGCCGAGGACGCGCGTCGCCTCGTTCGCGCTCCGCTCGGCGCGGTCGACCTCCTCGAGGGACGCGTTCGACATGAGGCCGGCGACGGGGAGCGGCACCTCGGCGAGGACCTGCGCGCCGTGCGCGACGACGATGCCGCCGCCGATCTCCGCTGCGCGCCGCACCGCCGTCTCCATCGACGCGTCGTCGCAGCCGGCGACGACGACGTTGTGCGAGTCGTGCGCGACGGAGGAGGCGATCGCCCCGCGCGCGAGGCCGAAGCCGCGCGCGAAGGAGATCCCGACGTTGCCGGTGCCGCGGTGCCGCTCGACGACGGCGAGCTTCGCGAGGTCGCGCGCGGGGTCGGCGGCGGCGCCGCCGTCGACGACGAGCGCGGCCTCGGTCGAGGCGCCGGTCGCGAGGGAGCCGGGGTGGACCTCGATGACGCGCACCCGGGCGCCGGGCTCCGCGGCGAGGCGGAGGCGCGAGGCGTCGAAGCCGTCGATCCGGAACGACGGCCCCTCGGGAATGCCGCGCGACGGGACGTCGACGAGGAGCTTCCCGCCCTTCGCGACGCGCCGTCCGCCGAGGACGACGAGGTCGGGGCGGACGTCGTCGAGGCTCTCGAAGGTGATCAGGTCGGCGCGGTAGCCGGGTGCGATCGCGCCCCGGTCGCGGAAGCCGTAGTGGCGCGCGGCCGAGAGGGAAGCGAGGCGGAAGGCGAGGACCGGGTCGAGGCCGAGGGCGATGGCGCGGCGGACGTGGTGGTCGACGTGGCCGTGGGTCAGGAGGTCCCACGGGTGACGGTCGTCGGTCGCGAAGGCGAAGCGCTCGGAGTTGCCGGCGTTCACGAGCGGAAGGAGGTCGTCGAGGTTCTTCGCGGCCGTCCCTTCGCGGATCCAGATCGACATGCCGCGGCGGGCCTTCTCCGTCGCCTCCTCGCGGCCGAGGCACTCGTGGTCGGTCCGAATTCCGGCGCCGACGTAGGCGTTCAGGTCGAGGCCCGAAAGGAGAGGAGAGTGACCGTCGATCGGGAGGCCGCGGGACGCGGCGTCCTCCACCTTCGCACGGACGTTCGGGTCGCCGAAGAGGAAACCGGGGACGTTCATCATCTCGGCCAGGCCCAGCACGTTCTTCCGGCCGTAGAAGCGGGCGAGGTCGGCGGGGCCGAGGTCGGCGCCGGCCGTCTCGAGGTGCGTCGCGGGGACGCACGAGGGGAGCATGACGTGGAGCTCGACGGGGAGGCCCTCGGCCGAGGCGAGGAACGCCTCGAGCCCCTCGGCTCCGCGCACGTTCGCGATCTCGTGCGGGTCGGTGACGACGGCCGCCGTGCCGTGCACCGTCGCGAGGCACGCGAAGACGGGGGGCGTCGTCATCGTCGACTCGACGTGGATGTGCGCGTCCCAGAAGGCGGGGGCGAGGAAGGCGCCCTTCAGGTCGATCTCGTCCTCGGGGCGCGCCGCGAGGTACGGCCCGAAGCCGAGGACGCGGTCGCCCGCGACGCCGACGGTCTCCTCGTGGACCTCGCCCGTCAGGACGTTGACGACCCGGGCGTTCCGGAAGACGAGGTCGGCGGGGACGGACCCGCGGGCGGCGTCGACGAACGCGGCGAGGGGGAGCTTGCCTTCGGCCATGGGAGCCTCCGGCGGCTAGCGTAGAACGAGAGGGGCGGGGGACGAAACGGGCGTGGAAGGGGAGCGGTCGTCGCGGTCCGTGCCGGCGCGCCCGCGAGGCGGCGCCCGCACGCCCGGGGATCGCATAGGATCCGTGCACTACGAAAGGAGGGTCCCTCATGTCCGAGCGCACGGAGCTGCTGCCCGGCTCGTTCTGCTGGCCCGAGCTCGCCACCCCCGACGCCGAGAAGGCGAAGGCGTTCTACGCCGGGCTCTTCGGCTGGGAGCCCGTCGACGTCCCGACGGCCGGAGGCGCCTACACGCTGCTGAAGCTGCGCGGAAAGGACGTCGCCGCGCTCCGCACGCTGAGCGGGCCCGAGCTCGAGCAGAAGGTGCCCTCCCACTTCATGACGTACGTCTCGACGGCCTCGGTCGACGCGTCGGCCGCGAAGGCGGCGGAGCTGGGCGGGAAGGTCTGCCACGGGCCGTTCGACGTGGAAGGGGTCGGCCGGATGGCGGTCGTCGTCGACCCGGAAGGGGTCGTCTTCGCGCTCTGGGAGGCGCGGGGCCACATCGGCGCGCAGCTCGTCGGCGAGGACCACACGCTCTGCTGGACGGAGCTCGTGACGAAGGACCCCGCCGGCGCGAAGGCGTTCTACGGAGGCCTCTTCGGCTGGACCTGGAAGCCTTCGGAGACGTCGGAGGTCGAGTACCACGAGACCTATCGCGGGGACCAGCCGATCGGCGGACTCCTCCCGATGAAGGGGGAGGGGTGGGGAGACGTCCCGCCGCACTGGATGCCTTACTTCCTCGTCGCCGACTGCGAGGCGGCGGTGCGGAAGGCGGCCGCGCTCGGAGGCGGCGCGGCGGTGCCGACGACGGAGATCCCGCACGTCGGGACGTTCGCCGTCCTGAAGGACCCGCTCGGCGCGCACTTCTCCGTCATCGCGATGGCCGCGATGCCCGAAGGCGCCTGAGCCCGAGGCCCGCCCGGGCGGCGGACCGGTGTACCGTCGCCCGGAGCGGAGGGCCCGGCGATGCGGACGATCGACCTGCGAAGCGACACGGTGACGCGGCCTTCGGCCGCGATGCGCCGAGCGATGGCGGAAGCCGTCGTCGGCGACGACGTCTTCGGCGACGACCCGACGGTGAAGGCGCTGGAGGAGCACGCCGCGGCGCTCTTCGGCAAGACCGCCGGGCTCTTCCTCCCCTCGGGGACGATGTCGAACCAGGCGGCCCTCCTCGCCTGGACCGAGCGTGGCGACGAGGTCTTCGTCCACGAGCAGAGCCACGTCCTCCTCTACGAGCAGGCGGGCGCGGCCGTCCTCGGCTCGCTCCAGACGCGGAGCTTCGCGTCCGACGACGGGATGCTCGACCCGGGGGCGATGGAGGACTTCGTCCACACGGGGGAAGACCCGCACAACGCGCGGACGCGCCTCGTCGCCCTCGAGAACACGCACAACCACTGCGGCGGTCGGGTCCTCGACCCGCGCGGGGTCCTCGCGGTGCGGGCCTTCTGCGACCGGCACGGCCTCGTCCTCCACCTCGACGGGGCGCGCGTCTGCAACGCCGCGGTCGCGAGCGGACGGCCGCCCGCCGAGCTCGCGGCGCCGTTCGACTCGGTGAGCGTCTGCCTCTCGAAAGGGCTCGGCGCGCCGGTCGGATCGGTCCTCGTCGGCCCGGCGGACTTCGTGAAGCGGGCCCGGCGCGCCCGGAAGCTCCTCGGCGGCGGGATGCGGCAGGCGGGGATCCTCGCGGCCGCCGGCCTCTTCGCCCTGCGGGAGAACGTCGCGCGCCTCGCGGAGGACCACCGCCGCTGCCGGACGCTCGCGGAGGCGATCGCGAAGGCGCCCGGGCTCTCCGTCGACCTCGCGCGCGTGGAGACGAACATGGTCTTCGCCTCGACGCGGCTCACGGGGACGAAGGCCGCCGAGGTCGCGCGGCGGCTCGCCGAGGCGGGCGTCCTGGCGCTCGACGAGTCGCCCTGGCTCCTCCGCTTCGTGACGCACCTCGACGTCGACGACGCGGACGTCGAGGAGGCGGGGGAGATCGTCGCGCGGACGATGTCCGCGATCATGTGAGAGGCGGCCCCCGCCCCCGATGAACGGAGCCGGCCCCCCGGGGCCTCCCGCCGCCACGGGGCGCGAGCTCTTCGCCGCCGGGTTCGTCACCTTCTCGCTCCTCTACGAGACGCAGCCGGTCCTGCCGCTCCTCGCGTCGGACTGGGGCCTGTCGCCGGCCGCGGCGAGCCTCTCCCTCTCCGCGGCGACGCTCGCGCTCGCGTTCGGGATGCTCGCGTGGGCGCCGCTCTCCGACGCGAAGGGGCGGGTCGGAGTCCTCCGGGTCGCGATCCTGCTGGCGGCGCTCCTCGCCCTCGCGGTCCCGTTCGCCCCGTCGTTCCCGCTCCTCGTCGCGCTGCGCGGGCTGCAGGGGCTCGCCCTGGCCGGCGTGCCGGCCGTCGCGATGGCCTACCTCTCGGAGGAGGTCGAGCCACGGCGATCGGGCGCCGCGATGGGCCTCTTCATCGCCGGGAACGCCGTCGGAGGGATGGTCGGCCGGATCCTCGTCGGGCTGCTCTCCGCGCGCCTCGGCTGGCGCGGGGGACTCCTCGTCCTCGGGCTCGTCGACCTCCTCCTGGCCGCCTGGTTCGCCTGGAACGTCCCGCCGTCGCGGCGGTTCCGACCAAGGCCCCTAACCCGCTCCGCGATCCTCCGCGGGCTCGCCGCGAGCGCCCGCGACCCGGTCCTCCTCGGGCTCTACGCCATGGCGTTCCTCGTGATGGGGAGCTTCGTCACCGTCTACAACTACCTCGCGTTCTCCCTGCAGGGCCCGCCCTGGTCGCTGGCTCCGTCCGATGTCTCCTGGGTCTTCCTCCTCTACATCGTCGGCGTCGCCGCCTCACCGCTCGCCGGGCGCCTCTCGGACCGGGTGGGGCGGCCGCGCGTCCTTCTCGCCGGGGTCGCCTGTCAGCTGGCCGGGGCGGTCGGGACGCTCCTCGTCCCGCTCGCGCCGAAGCTCCTCGCTCTCGCCCTCTTCACGCTCGGGTTCTTCACGGCCCACGCCGTCGCCTCGACCGGCGTCGCCCGGCGGGGAGGAGCGGAGAAGGCGGCGGCCTCGGCGCACTACCTCCTCGCGTACTACGCCGGGTCGAGTGCCGTCGGGACGCTCGGCGGCGTCGTCCTCGCGCGTGCCGGGTGGGGCGGAGTGGTCGGAATGGTCGCCGCGCTCCTCGGCGTCGGGCTCGCCGTCGCGGTCGCCTTCGGACGCGCGTCGGAGAGCGGACGCGAGGAAGCGGCGAGCTAGAAGACGCCCTCGTCGACGTCCCGGAGGAACCGGATCAGCCCCTCGAAGTAGCGCTCCTGGTCGTCGTAGATCGCGAGGTGGCTCCCGTCGGGGCAGTGGTGGTACCGGCCGCGGGCGACGGCCCCCGCCATCCAGCGCAGGTGCCCCGGGTCCATCGTGTCGTGCGCTGCGCCGAGGACGAGGGTCGGGACCCGGATCGCGCCCAGGTCCGCGGAGCGGTCCCAGCTCTCGAGCTTCCCGGAGGCGCCGAGCTCGCTCGGCCCCTGCATCGGGACGTAGACCTTCGGGTTCATGTGGCGGAACGAGCGGACCAGCGGCTCGGGCCACCCGTCCATCGGGATCCTGAGGACGTGCCTCTCGTAGTAGTGAGGGCCGAGGAGCTCCATGTAGCGCGCGTCGTCGGTCCGGCCGTCCGCTTCGAGCCGCCGGATCTCGGCGAGCGCGGCGGCGTCCATCCGCGGCGCGAGGACGTCGCGCGCGTAGGCGTTGTACGCCGGGATGCTCGACATCATGTTCGAGATGACGAGCCCCTTCAGGTGCTCCTGGTGGCGCAGGGCGTACTCGAGGGCGAGGATCCCGCCCCACGACTGCCCGAGGAGGAAGAACGACTCCCTCCCGAGTCCGAGGGCGCGGCGGACCTGCTCCACCTCGTCGACGAAGCGCGGCAGCTCCCAGAGCTCCGGCCGGTCCGGCTGGTCGCTGTAGTACGACCCGAGCTGGTCGTAGTAGTAGTACTCGACGCCGGCCGCCGGGAGCCGGGTGTCGCACGCCTCGAAAGTCTCGTGCGTGAAGCCTGGGCCGCCGTGGAGGAGGAGGAGCTTCACCCGTGGGTTGTTGCCCACGCGCTTCGTCCAGACGCGGAACGTCCCGGCGGGCGTCTCGACGGGGATCATCCGGACGCCCCCGGCGAAGAGGTCCGCGCGACCCGTGGAGTCGAGATAGCCCGCGGGGACGTCCTTCGGCCTGACGGGCCGCGTGCGGTCCGTTCCTTCGCTCGACATGGGGCCTCCTGCGTCGGTCGGCGACGTTCCCCCCGCCGTGGAGCGGGGCGTTGGCCGGACCCGGGAATCGGAAATCCAACGGACGATACGGCAGGAACGCCGCGCTGGCGAGCGGGAGATCGGACGGCGGGAGATCGTGTCGCGGGAGACCCGTGCCGGTCGCGCGCCGTCGCGGGCGGGTCCAGAATCCGCGGGGCGGCGGCCGGCCGCGGGAGGGGTTGATGACGCAGTCCGGAGGAGTCCTCGCAGCGCTCGCTCTCGCCCTCCTCGCCGCCTTCGGCTGCTCGGCCGGGAGCCGCAGGCCGGCCACGTTCGCCGAGGCGGCGCGGGAGAAGGCCGACGTGACGATCGTCGTGACCGACTCGGGTCTCGGCGGCCTCTCCGTGGCGGCGGACCTCGCGAGCCGCCTCCCCGCGAGCGGCCTCGTCCGCTCGGCGCGGATCGTCTTCGTGAACGCCCTCCTCGACGACGCGATCGGCTACAACGACCTGCGCGACGAGGCCGACAAGGTGAGGGTCTTCGATGCGGCGCTCGAGGCGATGGAGAAACGGTACGCCCCCGACCTGATCCTCGTCGCCTGCAACACGCTGTCGGTCTTCTACGAGAGGACCCTCCACGCGAAACGCGGGACGACGGAGACCGTCAGCATCGTCCCGATGGGCGTCGACCTCGTCGAGAAGGCGCTCCGCGAGAAGCCGGAGGCGCGGGCGGTCCTCTTCGCGACGAAGGGGACGATCGACTCGAACGTCCACCGCCGCCTCCTCGAGCGGCGGGGAATCGCCGCGGACCGGATCGTGGGCCAGGCCTGCCCGAAGCTGACCGGCGCGATCGAGCGGGGCGCTCACGACGCGGAGACCGCCTCGCGGATCGAGGGCTTCGTGAAGGAGGCGGTCGGCCGGCTCGGCGATCGCCCCGGGCCGGTCGTCGCGAGCCTGAACTGCACCCACTTCGGCTACGCGCGGCCGCTCTGGGAGGAGGCGTTCGAGAAGCTCGGGCATCCGGGCGTGACGGTGCTCGACCCGAACCCCCTCATGACGGACCACGTGCTCCGCGCGGGCGGCGAGCGGCGGCACCCGGAGACGGCGGTCACGGTCGAGGTCGTCTCGAAGACGCCGATCGGCGAGGACGTGAAGGGGCCGCTCGGCGCGCTGCTGCGCACGGTCTCTCCCGCGACGGCCGACGCCCTCGCGCGCTACGCGCACGTGCCGGACCTCTTCCACGTCGAGATCGACCCCGCCGCGATCCTCCGCTGAGCGCATCGTTCCCGGAGCGGCGCCGGGGCGCGGGACATCGGCTAACCTCGGACGGAATGCCGAGACGCGCCGGGATCCTCGCGCCCCTGCTCCTGCTGGCACTGCCCGCGGCCGGGGCGGAGCCATCCTTCCGGACGGAGCTCTCGATCGGCGCCTCATGGGAGTCGATCGAGACCCACCGGCCGCTCGTCGTCCTCGGCGGGACCCCTTCCGCGGGCTACGACTACTCGGCCGACGAGAAGGCCCGCACGCTGGAGGTCGCGGCGACCCGCTGGTTCGGCGGCGTGACGGACGACGGGGCGACGCCCCTCGCGCTCCTTCCCTACGTCGCGCGCGCCTCGAGGGTCTCGGCCCGCGTCGCGGCCGGCGGAACGAGCCGCGACTCGTTCGGGCGGTCCTCGGGGCAGCTCGCGACGTACGAGGTCTGGTACGCCGGCGACGCCTCCCTCCGCGAGGCGCAGCTCTCGGGCGAGTGGTTCATCGGCCGGGGCATCGCGCTGCGGGGCGGGCTCGAGCACGGGAGGGAGCGGGAGACGGCGGCCTCGACATCGCTCGAGAGCCCCTCGGGGCGCGCCGAAGTCGCGACGGCGACGACGCGCACGAAGGTGACGTCGGGGACGCTCGGCGCCTCGCTCCGGCTCGGCGAGCACGAGGTGAGCATCTCGGGGGTCTACGGCGCCTCCGACCGGAGCCGCGAGGACGCGACGGTCTTCACCGGTGGGTCCCTGCCGCTCTTCTCGCGCCTGACGACCGACGGGCTCACGCGCCGGGGGCGCGTCGCGGCCCGGCTCCTCCTTCTCCGGAGGAGGCTCGCCGTCGATCTCTCGGGGGAGTACGCGCTCGCCACCTCCTCCTCGGACCTCGACACGACGCTCTCCGGTCCGTACGCGAAGGGGCGGACGATCGGCCGCCGGGCGACGCTCGAGGCGACGTGGTACCCGACGCGCCGGCTCGAGGTGGGCGCGGGTCTCGCGTACGAGACGCGGGACGCCTCGTCCGGGTCGGCCCGGGCGCTCCGGCCCTCGAGCGAGGAGACGACGAGGACGCTCGGCTTCGCCGCGCGCTGGTTCGCGACGGAGAGGGCGGCGGTCACGTTCGACGCTTCGCGGTCGGAGGCCGAATCGATCTCGCCGCCCGGCGGGTCGACGTACCAGCGGTTCGACGAGACGACGACGCGTCTCGTCCTCGGCGCGGCGGTGAGGTTCTAGGAGGTGGGAGAGAGCCCGTTCCTCCGCGACCTCGTCATCGTCCTCGCGGCGTCGCTGCCGGTCCTCTTCGTCTTCCAGAAGCTGCGCGTGCCGACGATCGTGGCGTTCCTCTTCACGGGGATCCTGATCGGACCGTATGCGCTCGGCCTCGTCGGCGACCCCGACCAGGTCCGGAAGATCGCCGAGCTCGGCGTCGTCCTGATCCTCTTCTACGTCGGGCTCGGCTTCTCGCTCCCGCGGCTGAAGGAGCTCGGGAGGACGGCCGTCGTGAGCGGCGCGCTCCAGATGACGCTCGCCGTCCTGGCCACCGCGGGGGTCCTCCTCCTCTTCGGCCAGGACCTCCGGCCGGCGATCTTCGGCGGCCTCCTCGTCGCGGGCTCCTCGACCGCGGTCGTCCTGCCGGTCCTCTCCGCGCGGGACGAGATCGACGCCCCGTTCGCCCGCCAGTTCCTCGGGACCTCGCTCTTCCAGGACCTCGGCGTCATCCCGCTCATCCTCCTCCTCCCGGCGCTCGCCGGCGGGGCGCAGGCGGGCGAGGCGCCGTCGCTCCTTTCCGTCCTCGGACGGGTCGGCCTCGCCGCCGCGAGCGTCGCGGTCCTCGTCGTCGTGGCGCGCTTCGTCGTCCCGCCGCTCCTCGACCGGCTCGTCCGGGTCGCCGGCCGGGAGACGTTCACGGCCGGCGTCGTCGTCGTGATCCTCGGGATGGTCGCGATCGCCGTCGAGGCGGGGGTCTCCGCCGCGATGGGGGCGTTCGCGGCCGGGATCGTCGTCGCCGAGAGCGAGTCGATGGCCGACGTGAGCGCAACGTTCGCGCCGTTCCGCGACATCCTGACGAGCCTCTTCTTCGTCTCGATCGGGATGCTCCTCGACCCGGGCTTCGTCCTGTCGCGTCCGCTCCTCGTCCTCGGCGTCGTCGTCGCCGTCGTCCTGCTGAAGGTCGTCACGGCCTACCCGGCGCTCCGGGCGGCCCGCGCCGTGCCGCGCGTCGCGATCCGGGCCGCCTTCTCGCTCGCGACGGTCGGGGAGTTCTCCTTCGTCCTCGCGCTCGCGGGGCTCGGCTACGGGCTCCTCCAGGAAGGGCCGCAGCAGCTCTTCGTCGCGGTGTCGGTCCTCACGATGCTCTCGGCGCCGCTCCTCGTCGCGGCGGGGGCGCGCCTCGTGGGCCTCTTCCCGGAGCGCCTCGAGGAGGCCGATACGCCGAACGCCTCGGTCCTCCGCTCGGGCCACGTCGTCGTCGTCGGCTACGGCCTGAACGGGAGCAACGTGGCCCGCGCGCTCGGCGAGATCGGGATCCCGTACGTCGTCCTCGACGCCGAGGCCGACCGCGTCTCCCGCGCCCGTGCGGCGGGGGTGGAGGTCCTCCTCGCCGACGCGACCTCGCCGACCGCGCTCGAGATCGCCGGGATCGCGCGGGCCCGCGCGCTCGTCGTCACGGTCCCCGACCCGGCCGCGAGCCGGAAGATCGTCCGGATGGCCCGGTCCCGGAACACCGGGGTGAAGACGATCGTCAGGACGCGGTACATCCGCGAGGTCGACGAGCTGCGCCGCGCCGGCGCCAACGAGGTGATCCCGGAAGAGTTCGAGACCTCGATCGAGATCCTCGCCCGGCTGCTCCGCTCGTTCCACGTCCCGGGGAACCTCGTCGCGACGCAGATTCGCGTCCTCCGGGACGAGGCGTACCGGAAGCTGCGCGATCCGCAGGCCCGGCCCGAGACGGGGCGTCGCCTCTCGGCGCTGATGGCCGCGGGGACCTCCGACCTCGTCCTCGTCCTCCCCGAGATGGCGGCGTCCGGGAGGACGCTCGGCGAGCTGGACCTCGAGGCGGACCACGTGGCGGTCCCGGCCCTGCTACGCGACGGGGCGCCGCTCGCGCCGCCTCCCCGGGACCTGCCGATCGAGCCGGGCGACACGCTCCTCCTCGTCGGCGCGCACGAGGACCTCGTCCGCGCCACGAAGAAGCTCGAAGGGGCCGGCCCAGCCGATCCGGACGCCTGATCGGACCGGCGAGCGGGCGGGCGGACCGGCCCTACCGCTGCGCGAACGCCGCGATCTTCGGCTTTACGAGACGTTCGAAGTCCGCGTAGTGGAGCCTCATCAGCTCCGTGTGCGTTCCCGCGTTGAACGCGATCTCCTCGTCCTCCGCGAGCTTCGGCGCCACGTAGACGTCCATCCCGTACAGGTTCCCGAACGGGGGCATCGCGCCCGCCTCGCAGTCGGGGAAGAGCTCGCGGAACTCCGCCTCGCTCGCGAGGACGACGTTCTGCCCGCCCGTCACCTCGCGCAGGACCTGGAAGTCGACGCGCTGCGACGCGGGGAGGACGATCATCACGGGCTTGCCGTCCACCTTCACCATGACGGTCTTCGCCAGTTCTTTCCCCTTGACGTGCGCGGAGGCGGCGACCTCCTGGGCCGTGTAGGCCGGGGAGTGGACGATCGATACCCAGCGGACGCCGTTCTGGTCGAGGAACTCCTTCAGCTTCCGGACGGGCATGGGCCCCTCCTTTCCGGCCGGGCGGGGCACGCCCCGGCCGACCCGTACGCGGGCGCTCGCGGGGACTCAGTGTGGTGCGGCGCGCTCATGCCGTCACCTCCGAAAGGGGTTCGGTACGGGGAATTCTATGCCCGCGCGACGGAGGGAAACGAGGGCCGCGGCGGCCCGTGTCGCGGATCGGCCGACCGCCTCAGGCTCCGGCGAGACGGACGCGGGACCCGGTCTCGAGGAGCGTCGTCCCCTTTCCGATCCGCGCCCGGTGGCCGTGCCAGACGACCTCCCGCGAGACGAAGGGGACCACCTGCGTCGCGAGCTGAAGGAGGTCCTTGAGCGGGACGGCGAGGAGGCCGGCGAGGGGAAGCGGCGCGCCGCAGAGCCGGGCGAGGAAGCTCGCCTGGAGGAGGCGGACGAGGAGCGCGAGGAGGGCGAAGGAGGCGAGCGGCCCGGTCCAGGGAGAGCCTCCCGCGAGCGCCAGGAGCGTGGAGAGGAGGGCGAGCGGGAAGGGGTTCATCAGGACCTCCCCCGCGAAGAGCGCCTTCGAGAACGCGAAGCGGATCTTCCCCCAGCGGACCTGGCGGTCGAGAGCCCGCCGCAGGCTGCGCCGCTCGACGACGTTCTCGACGACGACCGGGGAGAGGAGGACGCGGAAGCCGGCCTCCTTGACCGCGAGGCCGATCGCCTGGTCCTCCGCGAGGACGTCGCCGAACGCGGCGAACCCGCCGATCGAGTCGTGGACGCTCCGCGGGAGGGCCATCGACTTGCCGACGACGCAAGGGACGCCGCCCCAGGCGGCGAGGACGTTCCCCGGGACGACGAAGGTCAGGAGGTGGAGGCTCTCCACGACGGCGCCGAGGTCGCGCGCGCCGGCCCCGACGAAGAGGTTCGAGACGCAGCCGACGGTCGGGTCGTCGAGGAGAGCGACGGTGTCGGCGACCGCGTCGGGGGCGACCCGGACGTTCGAGTCGGAGACGAGGAAGAGGTCGCCGCGGGCGACGCGCGAAGCGGCGACGAGACGCTCCACCTTCGGGTTCCCGAACCTCCCCTCCGGGGCGCCGCCGACGACGAGGACGAACGGGGCCTCCGGATGCCGGGCGCGGACGCGGTCGACGACGTCGAGCGCGGGGTCGTCGGCATCGGCGACGGAGAGGACGACCTCGTAGTCGATTCCCCGGAGCGCGGCGAACGACGCGAGGTTCTCGTCGAGGCCGTCATCGAGCCCCTTCAGCGGCTTGAGGATGGAGAGGTGCGGACGGCCCGGCGTGGAAGCGGCCCGCGGGGAAGGAGCGGAAGCTCTGCCGCGCGGGCCGCGGGAGAAAAGGCGCCTCCGCTGGCGGAGGCGCTCGAGGAGGACCACCGGCAGCGAGGTGATCACGAGGCCCGCGAGGGCGAGCGCCGCGAGGAGGAGGGCGGCGGGCGTCACGCGGAGGTCCTCGCGAGCGCGGAGAGCCCCTCGCACGGCTCGGGCCCGAGCGCGGGGGCCGGAGCCGGAGCGTGGAGCCGCGTGAGCCCGAGTCCGCGTCCCTTCCGGAGCGCGGCGAGGATCGCCCCCGGCGTCTTCTCGCAGTCGAGGAGCGTCTTCCAGGACCAGAGGTGCGGAGCGCGGTGGAAGTCGCTGTTGCCGAGGAACGCGAAGCCCGAACGGCCCACCTCGGGGAAGAGGTCCCAGCGGCAGGCGAGCTCCCAGAGGTGGACGAGCTCCTTCATCGCGTCCTTCCGGTTCCAGAGGTAGAAGGTGTTCGCGAACCACTCGGACTGCTCGTTCGGATGGCAGGCGACCGTGACGGCGCCGGCGTCCCGGGCCCTCGCGAGCGCCTCCTCGACGGGTCCGTCGGCGGAGACGAACTCGTCAAGGCCGAGGGCGAGCGCATGGGCCGAGCTCCGCCCGGTGAGGCCGTTCCGCGTCAGCTCGGCGCCCGGCAGGACGAGCATCCGGTAGGTGTCCCAGGCGCGCCGGCTTTCCCGCTCGATCTCGGCGCGGTAGGCGGGCCACGACGCGCGCGAGACGGAGAGACGGAAGCCGTGGGCCGCCCTCCCGAGGAGCGAGTCGGCGTTCACGACGTGGTCGGTGATCGCGATGACGTCGTGCCCGGAGCGACCGAAGAGGTCGACGACCTCGGGGAGGGCATGCCGGCCGTCCGACCACGTCGTGTGAATGTGGAAGTCTCCGAGGAGCATCCCGCACCCTCCTTTCTCGCGCCCCGAAGATCGGCGCGGCGCGGGAGGACGGGGTGAGGAGACGATGAGGACCGGGTAAAGATCAGCCGCGGCGCGGGGCCGCGGGCCGGCCGAGATACTCCGCCGCGAGGCGGCGGAACGTTTCCGCCGAGGGTCGCTCGCGCCGTGCGAGCGTCTCGCGGTCGAGCGCGAGAAGGCCGAAGCGGGGCTCGAAGCCGTCGAGCCACTCGTAGTTGTCGACGAGGGACCAGTGGAGGTAGCCGTGGACCGGGACCCCCTCCGCCTCGGCCCGCGCCACGACTGCGACGTGCTCCTCGAGGAACGCCGCGCGGCGGGCGTCGGCGGCGTCGGCGAGGCCGTTCTCCGTGACGAGGAGCGGCCGGCCGATCGAGGCCGCTTCCCGCAGGAGCGGGAGGAACGCCTCCGGGACGATCTCCCAGCCGTTGTCGGTGAGGCCGCGCCCCGTGGCGTCGCGGTAGTCGAAGGATCCGATCCGGCGGCCGCCCGCCCCGAAACGGAGGTGGAGGCGGGAGTAGAAGTTCACGCCGAAGAAGTCGAGGGAGGCGGGGAGAGAGGGGCGTCGTCCCGCGAGGCGCGTGAACGGCGGGAGGAACGCGCTCCAGCGTCCCTCGCCGAAGGCGTCGAGGAGGGGTCGGTTGTAGAACCGCCCGGCGGCCGCGGCGAGGAGCCGGTCGAAGGGGTTCCGCGGCCTCGCGGGAGCGAAGCCCATCATGTTGTGCGCGACGCCGATCGCCGCGCCGGGAGAGGCCTCCCGGATCGCCGCGGCGGCGGCCTCGTGCGCGGCGAGGAGGTTGTCGAAGGCCCGGGCCGCGTCCCGGCCGGAGGCGAGGCCCGGAGGTACCTGGCCGTCGAGGTAGCCGCCGAGAACGAGGACGAACGGCTCGTTCAGGACCGTCCAGCAGCGGGCGGCCGGACCGAGCGCGCGTGCGACGCGGCCGGCGAAGCGCGCGAAGGCGTCGACGGAGGCGGGAGAGGTCCAGGGCGTCTCCGTGTGGAACCAGCGCGGGTGGGTGTAGTGGAGGAGCGTGACGACCGGCTCGAGGCCGAGGGCGGCGAGCCGCGCGACGAGCCGCGCGTAGCGCTCGAGCGCCGCTTCGTCGAACGTCCCGTAGCGCGGCTCGACGCGGCTCCAGGAGACGGAGAAGCGGAACGCATTCGCCCCGAGCGCGACCGCCGCCGCCGCGTCGTCCTCGTAGCGTTCCCAGGAGCCGGCCGCCCGGCCGCACGCGCCGCCGCGGGTCCGTCCGGCGGCCTCCCAGTCGGTCCAGTCACACGGGTCGTCCCCCTCGACCTGGTAGTGGGAGACGGCGACGCCGAACAGGCGCGGCCGGTCGGCGAAGGGGAAGGGGGCGGGCACGGCGGCGCATGATCGCCGATCCGCCCGCGCCCGTCGCTCTCAGGTCCCCTTCGCCAGCTTCTCGGCGTTCCTCGTGAAGCGGTCGAGCTGGATCTCCTCGAGCGCGGGGGCGAGCTCCGGGTGAGCCGCGAGGACGGCGAGGAGGTCGGACGCCGCGAGGCGCAGGAGCTCGCACTCCGTCACCGCCGTCACGGTGGCGGTGCGCGGCCCGTGGCGGAGGCTCGCGACGTCTCCGAAGAGCTCGTGGGGCGTCAGGAGCGCGAGGGCGAGCTCGCGCCCGGCGTGGCGCGTCGTGACGCGGAGCGCGCCGCTCCGGACGAGGAAGGCGTCGCCGCCGGGCTCCCCCTCGCGAAGGACGACCGCTCCCGCCTTCACCGTCAGCGGGCGCATGCGGCGGGCGACGGCCTCCCGGTCGCGCCGCGGCAGGAGGCCGAAGAGGCGGGAGCGGGCGAGGACCCCGTCGAGGACCCGCTCGGCGAAGAGGCGCGAGAGGGCCTCGGCGATCTCGCGGTGCTTCTTCACCAGAGGAGCGAGCGCGGCGCGGTCGAGGCCGAGGAGGTCGGCGTGCGTGCGGGCCACGGCGGATTCGGGGTGCGGGACGCCGCTCAGGAACGAGACGACGCCGAGGACGTCGCCGGTCCGATGGAGCTCGAGAGGGACCGGCGCGCCCGAGTCGCCGCGGGCGGACGTCTCGACCTCTCCCGTCGCCACGAAGAAGAGGGTCCCGCCGGGATCCCCCTCGGAGTAGAGGATGGCGCCCGCGTCGAGGGAGGAGAGTCGGATCTTCTCGAGGACGAGCTCGAAGAGGAACGCGGGGATGTCGCGGAGGAGGGGGACCTCCTTCCGCAGGGAGTGGACCCGCTCGGACTTCCTCCTCCGGTCGGTCGCAGCCGGGTCGCCGGGCGACTCTGCCGGGGCGGAGGCCGCGGAGGACCGGCTCCGCCCTTCCGCCTCCTGCAGCTTCTTCAGCTCGAGGATCGAGAGGTAGCTCGAAGTGACTTCGGCCCGAGGGTCGAGCGCTTCGACCTTCTTGAAGACGGCGATCGCCTCGACGATGCGGCCGGCCTTCCGGAGGCGCGCTCCGACGCGGTTGAGGGTCCCGATCGCCTCCGCCCGCCCGTCCGGCGTGGCGAGCAGGTCGGCGAGCCGGAGCGCCGCGGCACCGTCCGCGGGGTCGGCGCGGAGCCGCTTCCGGCACTCCTCCACGGCCTCGCGGTGGCGGGCGTCGCCCGCGGGACGGCTTTCGAACAACGCCACGCCGGAATCGTATCCCGGACGTCGACGGAATCGCCGGCGGTCCTCGCGGTCCCCGGCGCCCGGAGCGCGCCTATCATCGAAGGCGTTGTCTCCTTCCCTTCTCCTCGCGCCGCCGGCGAACGCCGGTCCCGCGGAGCCGTTCGCGGGAGCCTCCCGGCTCGAGCTCCCCGCGGAGCTCCTCGTGCCGGGAGCCTCCGCCGTCGCGATCGCGACGCTCGGCCTGGTCGCCCTCCTCTTCTGGGCGCGGGACCGGAGCCGGACGGACCTCCTCCTCTACACGTTCCTCGCGTCGGGGCTCGCGTCCTATCTGCTGCTCGGCCTCGGAGAGGGCTCTGCGGGAGCCGCCCGGGCCGCGGCCGCGCTCGGCCTCCTCCTCCCGGCGCTCGCGTGGCTCCTCCTCGTCCGGTTCCTCGACCTCCCGCTCCGGAAGGGACGGATCTCTCTGCTCGCGCTCCCCGCCCTCGCGCTGCCGGTCGTCGTCGCCCTTCCGGCCGCCCGGGCGCTCTCGGCTCCCGCGGCGGCCGCCGCCCTCGTCCTGTTCGGCGGCGCGGCCCTGCTCGACCTCGTGCGGCTGCGCCGGCCCGACGCGGCCCTCCTCTTCGCGGCCACGGCGCTTCTCCTCCTCTCCGCGCTCTTCGACGTCGCCGTCGCGAACGGTGTGCTCCTGCCCGGGGAGCGCCTCCCACCCCTCCTCGGGCCGGCGTTCCTGCTCTTCACGGCGCTCCTGCTCGTCGCGGTGGCCGACCAGGGTCGGCGCCTCCTCGAGAAGGCGACGACCGACGCGCTCACCGGGCTCCCGAACCGCGCGACGTTCCTCGAGAGGGCTCGCCGGGAGCTCGAGCGCGCCCAGAGGAACGGCAGCTCCCTGGCGCTCGCGATGCTCGACGTCGACCACTTCAAGCGCTTCAACGACCGGTACGGCCACCCGGCCGGGGACCGCGTCCTGAAGGACGCGGGGCGCGCCGTCGCCGGCGCCGTCCGCGGGATCGACCTCGCGGGCCGCTACGGAGGCGAAGAGCTCGTCCTGCTCCTCGTCGACGTCGATGCGGAGGCGGCCGTCGCCGCGGTCGAGCGGGTCCGGGCGGCGATCGCGGAGGTCCGCCTCCCGCACGTCCCCGACGCGGTCACCGCGTCCGCGGGCGTCGCGCTCCACCACGGCGCCTTCGAGAGGTGCGGCGTCGCCGACCTGATCCGCCGGGCGGACGCCGCCCTCTACCGGAGCAAGGCCGAGGGGCGGGACCGGACGACGCTCGAGGCGCGCGGGACGGAGCGGCCGACGTCTCCCGCCGAGGTTCGCTACCGCTGAGGCGGTTCCCGCGCTGATAAGATCGCCGCGCGATGGGCGGCGACACGGGGATCCGGGACGTCGTGACGGGCCTCTACGTCCGGGAGTACTTCGACGACGTCATCGCGCGGGAGCTCGAGCGGTCGCGCCGCCACGGGATCCGCCTCTCCGTCCTCTCGGTCGTCCTCGCGAACTTCGCCGAGCTGACGAAGGCGGGCGAGGAGACGGCGCTCGGCGCCGTCGTGGAGGCGGCCCGGGCCCTTCAGGGCAGCGTGCGGGAGACGGACCACCTCTTCCGCTGGGAGGAGGACGAGTTCCTCCTGCTCCTCTTCAACGCCGACGCCGAGGCCTGTGCGCTGAAAGTGGGCCAGCTCGATCTCCTGTTCCGTCCGTGGCGCACCGTCGCGAGTCCCGTCCCTCACCCGGTGAGGGTCCGGGTCGGCGGAGCCACGCACGAGGGGGACCTCGTCTTCGCGACCGTCCTGCAGGCGGCGCGCGAGTCGGCGCGCGCCGGCGCGCACGGTCCGGGCTGACCCCGCCTCTCGTCAGGGCGCCTCGCCCCGCTTCACCTCGTCCCAGGTCCGGTCGAGCTCCTCGAGAGGCGTGTCGCGCACGTCGCGACCGGAGGCCCGAACGCGCCGGGAGACCTCCTCGAACCGCCTCACGAACTTCGCGTTCGTCGCCTGGAGGGCGGCTTCGGGGTCGACGCCGTGCCTCCGCGCGACGTTCACGACGGTGAAGAGGATGTCCCCGATCTCGTTCGCGACCGAATCGCGCGTGGCGCCCTCCGCGAGGAGCTCGGCCTTGAACTCGGCCACCTCCTCGTCGAGCTTCGCGAGGACGTCGGCGTCGCGCTGCCAGTCGAACCCGAGATCGGCCGCGCGGGAGGTGACGCGGGCCGCCTTCAGGAGCGCGGGGAGGGCCCGCGGGACGCCCTCGAACGGAGAGGGCGGCTCGGCCTCGCCCGCCTGGCCGGCGCGCTCCTTCTCCTTCAGCTTCTCCCACTGGACCTTCACCGCCCCGGCGTCCGACACCTCGCTCTCGCCGAAGACGTGGGGATGCCGGGAGACCATCTTGGCGTGGATGCGCTCGGCGACCGAGGCGAGGTCGAAGGCGTCCGACTCCCGGCCCAGCTCGGCGAGGAAGACGATCTGGAAGAGGAGGTCGCCGAGCTCGCCTTCGAGGTCGCGGAGGCTGCCCCGCGCGAGCGCCTCGAGGGCCTCGTGACACTCCTCGAGGAGGTACCCGGAGAGGTCCGCCCAGGTCTGCTTGCGGTCCCAGGGACACGCGGCGCGCAGGCGCGACATGAGGCGCACGAGGGCGGCGGCGGCCTCGCCGGCGGCTTCGGGACGCGGGACTCTCGGCTCGGGCGGCACGGGGGACCTCCTCGGGCGGGCGCCGGTGGAAACATCCCCTAGAATGAAGCGCCCGAACGAGGCCTTATGTCAGAAGCACCCAAGACGATCAAGGTCGTGGACCGCAGGATGTTCACCGCCGACGGGGACCTGCGGGACGACGTGAAAGAAGAGCTGGCGGCGACGCCGCCGGCGCCGGAGACTCCTTCCGCCGCACCCGAAGCGGCCGCTCCCCCCGCACCCGAGGAAGCGACTCCAACGAGCCCGGCGTTCCTCCGGCTCCTCGACATGCTCGCGCAGACGGCATCGCTCTACCTCCAGGGCGTCCCGGACCCGGCTACGGGGCGGCGGGCGGTCGACCTGAACGCCTCGCGCGAGATCATCGACACGCTCCTGGCCCTCCGGGAGAAGACCCGGAGTCGGCTCTCCTTCGAGGAGACGGATGCGCTCGAAGGGCTCCTCGGCGAGCTTCAGCTCGTCTACACCCGCCTCGCGACCCAGGCCCGGGGAGGAGGTGCCATGCCGCCTCCGCCGAGGCCGAAAGGCTGACCCTGCGGGAGCCGATGCGCCGCCAGACGGGGCTCGGCCCTCGACGCCCGAGGGCGCTGCGGGCGGCTCTCGCGCTGCTTCTCCTCCCGCTCCTGTCCGGCCTTCTCGCGAGCGCCCAGGTCCTCCAGGCGCCGGGCGAGGCGACGGAGTCGACGTTCCGCCGCGAGGTGCGCGGGCAGTGGTTCGCGTGGCTCGCCGCGCACGAAGAGGGAGACCCTCTCCTTGCGGCCCAGAAGGTCGAGGAGATCGTCAAGCACGCCCGGAAGATCGGCCTGAAGCGGCTCACGGACCTCTCCCTGGCCGCGACGCTCCTCGCGCGCCGCGAGGCGACGCAGGGGAGCCCGGAGAAGGCGCGCTGGGCGCTCGACGCCGCCGTGCGGCTCGACCCCGAGCTTCCGGAGGCCCGCTGGGCGCGCGTCCGGCTCGCGCTGAAGGCCGAGCACCTCGCCGTGCCACGGGAGCTCGTGGGGGCTCTGCGCGCCTCCGTCGTGGACCTCGAGGGGAGAAGGGTCCTTCTCGTCCGGGCATCGCTCCTCCTCGTCCTGACGCTCGCCGCGGTCGGGCTGTCTTTCGCCGTGCTGCTCGTGGCGGGCGCGGTCCGCCGCCTCTTCCACGACCTGACCGAGCTGGCCGGGCGCTGGGTTCCCCCGTCCGCCGAGCCGGTCGCGGCGCTGGCCGCCTTGCTGCTCCCCCTGCTGTTCGCGCTGGACGTCGGCTGGCTCCTCCTCTGGCTCTTCGCCCTCTCCCTCGGCTATGCCGATCGGAGCGTGCGGTGGGCGGCCGTCGCTGGCCTCGTGCCGCTCCTTCTCGTCCCCCCGGCGCTCGACCGTGCGGCGGTCTCCCTGTCGGTCTCCGCCTCGCCGGTCCTCCGGGGCGCCGAGGCGCTCCAGGAGAAGCGCTACGACCAGCGGGTCCTCGACGACCTCGAGGCCGTCAAGACGCTCTTCCCCGAGGACGCCGACGTTCGCTTCCTCCTCGGCTGCCTCTACCAGCAGCTCGGGCAGAACGACCGGGCCGTCGCCGAGTACACGGTCGCCGCGCAGGTCTCGACGGCCGAGGTGCGCGCGCTCGTCAACCGGGGCGACATCCGGTTCGTCGACGGCGACTTCGGCGCGGCCCAGGAGGACTTCCTGGAGGCCCTCCGGCGCGACCCGCGCGACGTGCGCGCGCGGTACAACCTCTCGCTCGTCTACGGCGAGACGTTTCGGACGGTGGAAGCGCAGGAGAAGCTGACCGAGGCGCGGGCCCTCGACAACGCGCTCGTCACGAAGTTCCTCGACAGCCCGACGCTCGTGAAGGTCGTCTCCCTCGGCTACACGCCCGACGAGGCGCGCGCGAAGATCGGGCTCCTTCAGCGCGACCCGAGGAGCCGGAGAGTCCTCGGGCACTTCCACGTCGGGAGCGTCGTCGGGACGTGGGCCGTTCCGCTCGCCGTCGCGATCCCCTTCGCGATGGCGGCGGCCTTCCTGCTCGACTCGCTCCGACGGAAGGGGCGGGGCTACGCCGTCGCCTGCCAGAAATGCGGACGGACCTTCTGCCGGCTCTGCAAGCCTCCCGGAGAGAGCCCGCTCCTCTGCTCGCAGTGCGTCCACGTCTACCTGAAGAAGGACGGGGTCTCGATCGAGACGAAGCTCCAGAAGGTCGAGGAGGTGAAGCGCCGGCAGGGGACCGAGGAGCGGATCCGCAGGGTCCTCAACCTCTTCCTGCCGGGCGGGGAGGCGTTCCTCGACGGGCGGGTCGCGAAGGCCGCGGCGATCCTCGCCCTCTTCTTCTTCGCCCTCCTCGCGGCCCTGTTCCGCGATCACCTCGCCCTCTCGCCGCGTCCGGGCGCCGAGCGGCTCGCGGCGGGGACGCTCGCCTGGGGCCTCGTCGCCGCCGGGGCGTGGGTCGCGGGCCAGCTCGCGGCGCGGAAGGGGTGACGACGTGGCGCTCGAAGGGACCCTTCACGACTTCGCCCTGGCCGACATCCTCCAGCTCATCGCGCTCCAGAAGAAGACCGGCCTCCTGACCCTGCGCGGTCCCGCCGACACGGTCATCCTCGGGTTCGACGGAGGGCTGCTCGTCTCGGCGGAGTCGCAGGCGCGGCGGATCGACACCCGGCTCGGGACCCTCCTCGTCAAGACGCGCAGCCTCTCTCCCGAGTCGCTCACGAAGGCGCTGGAGATCCAGGGACAGACCCTGCAGCGCCTCGGCTTCATCCTCCTGAAGAACGGCTTCTGCGACGCCGACCAGCTTCGGGCCGGCCTCGACGCGCAGGTCCGGAAGATCGCCTACGGGCTCTTCCGCTGGACCGACGGCGACTACGTCTTCGATCCGCAGGAGAAGATCGACTACGATCGGGAGTACGTCCACCCGATCCAGGTCGAGGGCCTCCTGATGGAGGGCGCCCGGATGATCGACGAGTGGCCGATCATCCAGAAGGTCGTCCGCTCGCCGGAGCTCGTCTTCCAGCGGGTCCCGGTCGGGCAGCGGGTCGAGGCGGCGGAAGACCTCGACGGCGTCGAGGCGATCGGGGAGCCGGTGGGATCGCGCGCGAGAGAGCGGCGTGACGGCCCGATCTGCGTCTCCCGCGCCGAGTGGGCGGTCTACGAGCTCGTCGACGGGAGGCGCACGGTCGGGGACATCGTCGACCGGACGTTCCTTTCCGAGTTCGAGGGGTCGAAGGCATTCTTCGACCTCCTCAGCCGGGGGCTCGTCGAGGAGGCGCGGCGGACGGGCGTCGTCGACGAGAGGGGGATGTCGTCCGTCGAGGTGCCTATCGTCCGGCCGAGCCGTCTCCTTCCAGCGGTCCTCGCCGCGGTCCTCGTCGTCCTCCTCGGGGCGGCGTTCCTGATCCAGCACCGGAACGCGCTGAACGCGTTCACGATCCCGGGACGCCGGGTCGCGGCGGTGGAGGGCTTCCAGAAGGCGATCTCGCTCTCCCGGCTGCGGAGGCTCTCGGAAGCGATCGACGCCTACTACCTGACGCAGGGGGTCTTCCCGGAGTCGCCGAGCGCGATCGTCGACGCGGGCCTGCTGGGGCCGGGGGAGATCCTGGACCCCTGGGGGCGCGCCTATCGGTACATCCTCCAGGGCGAGACCGGGAAGTACTACCTCGCGGGATTCGGCGCAGACGGAAAGACCGACACTGATCTTTTCTTCGCGCACGCGGCCAGCGGCGGAATGTCCGGGACAGAGAGCCACTCGGGCGACAACAAGGAAATCATACTCATTCAGTGATTTGCATGATTTCTTCGGTCGTGCTGAAGATATTTGTCGTCGTGGACTTGACAATATCGCGCTAACATCCTAGATTCCGCAACGGACCCGCCGGGGTCCGGAGGGAATCAGGATGAGCAAGATCATCGGCATCGACCTCGGAACGACGAACAGCGTCGTGGCCGTCCTGGAGGGAGGCTCCGCGGAGGTCATCGCGAACTCCGAGGGGGGCCGGACCACTCCGTCCGTCGTCGCCGTCACGAAGTCGGGCGAGCGCCTCGTCGGGCAGGTCGCCAAGCGGCAGGCCGTCACGAACCCGGAGAACACCGTCTACTCGATCAAGCGGTTCATGGGGCGCCGCTTCGACGAGGTCAACGAAGAGATGAAGATGGTCCCCTACGAGGTCGTCCGGTCGGCCAACGGGGACGCCCGCGTGACGGTCGGCGGCAAGGAGATGTCGCCGCCCGAGATCTCCGCGCAGATCCTGACGAAGCTGAAGGAGGCCGCGGAGGCCCACCTCGGCGAGAAGGTCGACCGGGCGGTCATCACCGTCCCGGCGTACTTCAACGACGCCCAGCGCCAGGCGACGAAGGACGCCGGCCAGATCGCCGGCCTGAAGGTCGAGCGGCTCGTCAACGAGCCGACGGCCGCGGCCCTCGCCTACGGCCTCGACAAGAAGCACAACGAGACGATCGCCGTCTACGACTTCGGCGGCGGCACCTTCGACATCTCGATTCTCGAGGTGGGCGAGGGGGTCGTCGAGGTGAAGTCGACGAACGGCGACACGCACCTCGGCGGCGACAACATCGACCAGCGGATCGTCGACTGGCTCCTCGCCGAGTTCCGGAAGGACCAGGGGATCGACCTCGGCAAGGACCCGATGGCGGTGCAGCGCCTCAAGGAGGCCGCCGAGAAGGCGAAGATCGAGCTCTCGTCGACGATCGAGTCGGAGATCAACCTTCCGTTCATCACAGCCGACGCGTCGGGTCCGAAGCACATGAGCGTGAAGCTGACGCGCGCGAAGCTCGAGCAGATGGTCGACGACCTCCTCCAGCGCTCCATCGGCCCCTGCCGCCAGGCGCTAAAGGACGCCGGCCTCGAGGCGAAGCAGATCGACGAGGTCGTCCTCGTCGGCGGCCAGACCCGGATGCCGAAGATCCAGCAGGTCGTCAAGGACTTCTTCGGCAAGGAGCCCCACAAGGGGGTCAACCCCGACGAGGTCGTCGCGGTCGGCGCCGCTCTCCAGGGTGGCGTCCTCGCGGGCGACGTGAAGGACCTCCTCCTCCTCGACGTCACGCCCCTCTCCCTCGGCGTCGAGACGCTCGGCGGGGTCATGACGCGCCTCATCGAGCGCAACACGACGATCCCCGTGAAGAAGAGCGAGGTCTTCTCGACGGCGGCCGACGGGCAGACGTCCGTGGAGATCAAGGTGCTCCAGGGCGAGCGCGAGATGGCGGCCGACAACAAGCTGCTCGGCGTCTTCTCCCTCGTCGGGATCCCGCCCGCGCCGCGAGGCATGCCGCAGATCGAGGTGACGTTCGACATCGACGCGAACGGCATCCTCCACGTCACCGCGAAGGACCGCGGCACGGGCAAGGAGCAGAAGATCACGATCACCTCCTCCTCGGGCCTCGCCAAGGACGAGGTCGAGAAGGCGGTGAAGGAGGCCCAGGCGCACGGGAGCGAGGACAAGAAGCGGCGCGAGGCCGTCGAGGCGAAGAACCAGCTCGACTCGCTCGTCTACGCGACGGAGAAGCTCCTCGCCGAGAACGCCGACAAGGTCCCGGCGGAGGACAAGACCGCCATCGAGGCGGCCGTCGCCGACGCGAAGAAGGTCCTCGAGACGCAGGCCGACGACGCCGAGGCGCTCCGGAAGTCGGCGCAGGAGGTCCAGAAGGCGAGCTACAAGGTCGCCGAGGCCCTCTACAAGAGCGCCCCGGCTCCCGAACCGGGCGCCCCGGCGGGCTCGTCGACCGCGGGCTCCGGGAAGAGCGCGGACGACGTGATCGACGCCGAGGTCGTCGACGAGAAGAAGTGACGCCGTGGCCGCCTCGAGAGAAGGTTCAGGCCGCGGGCGGACGCGCCGCGACGACTACGTCCTGATCGGAGTCGTCGCGGAGCGATTCCGGGTCCATCCCCAGACGCTCCGGCTCTACGAGCGGGAGGGGCTCATCTGCCCCCCCCGCTCCTCGGGGAACACGCGCCTCTACGACCGCGAGACCGTGGAGCGGCTGGAGATGATCCTGACGCTGACGCGCGACCTCGGGGTGAACCTGGCGGGCGTGGAGGTCGTGCTCGACCTCCGCGCCCGGCTCTCGAAGATGGAGGGCGAGGTCGAGCGCCTCATGGAGGCGTTCCGTTCGGTGGCCGCCGAGCACGCCTCGCGCGCCGCCGAGCGGCCGCACCCGCCCCAGAACGCCCTCGCCCTTCGGCCGCGGGCGCCCCTGGCCCGCCGCACGTCCTGACGTCGGCGGGCCCCTCCCTTCCGCGAGGCCGGCGGGGTACGATGTACGAGCTTTGAACCAAAGGCGGGCCGACGAAGACTCGGGTCTCCTCCGGAGGTATCTCCAGGAGATCTCGAAGTACCCCCCTCTCTCGGCCGAGCGAGAGAAGGAGCTGGCGCGCGTCATCCAGGACCGGCTCGTGCCGGAGGAGCGGCGCAAGGAGGCGATCGACGAGCTCGTCCGCGCGAACCTTCGCTTCGTCGTCTACCACGCGAAGGGCTTCCACTCCCCGAACGTCCCCTTCATCGACCTGATCAACGAGGGGAACATCGGGCTGATCCAGGCGGCCCGCCGTTTCGACGCGAATCGAAACGTCAAGTTCATCACCTACGCGGTCTGGTGGGTGAGACAGGCGATCTCGCACGCGCTCGCCGAGCAGGCCGGCACGATCCGGATCCCCCACAAGCAGGCGACGCACCAGTTCCGGGCCGTCCGGGCCCGGGACGAGCTGCAGCGGGAGCTCGGGCGCGAGCCGACGCACGAGGAGATCGGGGAGCGGACGGGCCTCGACCCCGCGACCGTCGAGATGCTCCTGGCGGTGACCCGGAACACGGAGTCGCTCTCCCAGGGAGTCGGCAGCGACGAGCAGGACCGGACCCTCGAGGACGTCCTCGAGCAGACGATGGTCTCCTCGGCAGACGACGACATGCTGCGCCGGGCGTCGGCGGAGCAGGCGCGCGAGTTCCTCGGCGAGCTCAAGCCGAAGGAGAGGGCGGTCCTCTGCCGTCGCTTCGGGATCCCGGAGGACGGGAGCGAGGGGGAGCGCGAGCCGATGACGCTCCAGGAGATCGGGCTCGAGCTCGACCTCTCCCGGGAGCGGGTCCGGCAGATCGAGGCCCAGGCCCTTCAGCGCCTGCGGCGCGGCGTGAAGGCGCGCCGGCTCCTTTCCGTCCTCCGCTGACGTCGGGAGAGAGGCCCCCTACAATCGTCCGCGTGGACGAGCCCGCCGTTTCCGTTCCCTGTCCGGTCTGCCGTGGTTTCGGGAGGCTCGAGCGCGCCGACGGCTCCACCGTCCCCTGCGAATGCCGGGCGGAGGAGATCGCGAGGGCGCGCCGCGCGGGGGCGCGGATCCCCGAGCGCTACCGGAACTGCCGGCTTCAGAACTTCAAGGACCTCCGCAACGAGTCGCTGAAGCGGGCGAAGGCGGTCGCGAAGCGCTGGGTCGAGGAGTGGCCCGCCGTCGACGCCGGGCTCCTCATCACGGGTCCGGTCGGCGTCGGCAAGACGCACCTCGCCGTCGCGATCCTGAACGAGCTCGTCGACACGAAAGGGGCCTCGGCCCTCTTCTGCGACTTCTCCGACCTCCTCGACCGGATCCAGGCGAGCTTCGGGAAGGGAGGAGACGAGAGCCAGGACGACATCGTCGCCCCGTACCGGGACACGGACCTCCTCGTCCTCGACGAGCTCGGGGCGCGCCGCCCGTCCGACTGGGTCCGCGAGATCCTCTACGGTCTCCTGAACACGCGCTACAACCGCAGGCGGCTGACGATCCTGACGACGAACTTCGCGGACGAGCCGGACGCCCGCGGCGGCGAGACGCTCGAGGTGCGCGTCGGCGCTCCCGTGCGGAGCCGGCTCTGGGAGATGACGCAGCTCGTGCCGATCAGCGCCGACGATTTCCGGAGGGCGCACGGCGCCCGCGCGTTCGCCTGACCCGATGACGCGGACCTCCTCGCTCGCGGCCGCGCTCGCGGCGGCCCTTCTCGCCGCCTCCTGCACGCCCCGGCCGGTCCCCGTCACCGTCGTCCCGTCCCCGCCGCCCACGCCCGCTCCGACGACGGCCCCGACGCCCCCTCCGTCCGTGCGGACCGCCTTCCCCGACGTCCCCGAGCCGCGCCTCGACGTGGGCGTCGCCGTCGACCGCGCCGCCTTCCGGCTTCCCGCGGGCGAGTGGCTCCTCCGCTCGGGAGGCGAGGTCCGGCGCGTCGTCGGGGCGCTCGAGGCGCGGCCGGCGGCCTCGGAGGCCGACGCTGCGCCTCGGTTCCAGGTCCAGGCCGGGTCGTTTACCGCGCGGGTGACGGCCGAGGCCGAAGCGGTCCGCCTCGCGGCGCTCCTCGGCCTGCCGGCCGCCGTCGCGGAGGGAGGGGGCCGTTTCGCCGTGCGCCTCGGTCCGCCCGGCGATCGCGCCTCTCTCGACCCGCTCCTCTATCGAGTCCGACGCGACGCCGTCCCCGAGGCGTTCCTCGTCGGCCTGGCCGATCCGGGCCGGCCGGACCGGACGCTCCTCGTCGACGTTCCGGGCGGGCGGCTCGAAGTCCCGTCGCCGGTCGAGCTCGCGGCCGCGGACGCGACGCTCCTGCCCGTGAACGGAGCGCCCTACCGGGGAACGCTCCTCCTCGTCGCGACACCCCGCGGGACGCTCCACGTCGTCAACCGGGTCGGCCTCGAGGAGTACCTCCTCGGCGTCGTCCCGCTGGAGATGGGGCCGCGCGTCTACGACGAGCTCGAGGCCCTGAAGGCGCAGGCCGTGGCGGCGCGCACCTACGCCGTGAAGCGGCGGGGCGACTTCGCGGCCGAAGGGTACGACCTCTGCGCGACCGCCCGATGCCAGGTCTACGGCGGCGCGAGCGCCGAGCAGCCGCTCTCGAGCGAGGCGGTCCGCGCGACGGCCGGGCAGGTCCTCCTCTGGAACGGCGTCCCGGCCGACACCCTCTTCACCTCGACCTGCGGAGGGCGGACGGAGGACGCCGTCGTCGTCTTCCCGTCCTACGCGCCGGCGGCCTTCCCGTACCTCCGGTCGGTCGCGTGCCGCGGCGAGGAGAGGATCGCTTTCTCGTCCACGTCGCCCGTCGCGGGCCACGACTTCGGCGCCCTCGCCGTCCGCGGTGCCGCGCTCCTCCACGCCGCGGGCCGACGCGGCGCCTCCTGGACCGACCTGAAGGTCGCGCGCGGTCTCCTCACGGACCGCCTCGGCCTCCCGGCCGGAGCGCCGCCGGCGACGCTCGCGCCGGAAGCCGTCTACGCCAATCTCTCGGGGGTTCTCGGCGATCCTCGCCTCCTGACCGAGGTGGCCGAACGGGACGCGGCTCCGAAGCGCTGGGGCGAGCCGGCGCGGACGGTCCACACGGCTCTCTCCCGGTTCCAGCTCGCGGGACCGACGCCGCTCCCGACGCATCGCTCCTTCACGCCCCACGAGGCGGCGGGCCTCTGGGCCTCCCTCCTCCTGAGGGCGGGAGGGCTCGAGGAGCTGGAGGGGCGGCTGGTCGGCGCGCCTCGGGGGAAGGTCGTCCTGAAGACGTCGAAGGGGCGGGAGGAGCGGACGCTCCCTCCCGACGCGCTCCTCTTCCGGGGAGGCGGGGAGGCGTGGACGCCGGCCTCCTCGCTCGACGTCGCGCCCGGAGACCGGGTCCGCCTGCTGTCCCGCGACGGGAAGGTGCTCGCCGTCCTCGCGCAGGTCCCGGCGGTCGACGGGCTCTTCGAGCGCGAATCGGCGTGGATCCACTGGGTCCGCCGCTTCACCGGCGCCGAGCTGATGCGCAAGCTCCTCGAGCGCGACGCCTCGCGGATGGGGAGCGTCGTGCGAAGGGTCGACGTCCTCGCGCGGGGGGTCTCGGGGCGCGCGGCGAAGGTGCGCGTGACGACGGACCGGGAGTCGTTCGACCTCTCCGGGCTCGAGATCCGCTTCGCGCTCGCGCTCCCGGAGTCGCTCTTCACCCACGTCACGGGGAAAGACGGATCCGGCGCGCCCGTCCACACGTTCTACGGCCGCGGCTGGGGACACGGCGTCGGCCTCTGCCAGAACGGGACGTTCGGCATGGCCCTCGCCGGCCGGACTCACGCCGAGATCCTGGCCGCGTACTACCCCGGGACGGCGCTCGGCGCCTGGCCACCACCGCCCGAGCCGGAGCGGCCCGGCTCGCCGGAAGCACGGCCCGCCACGGGTGGAGAGCCCCCGCCGGCCCGCTGACCCGGCCTTCACGGAGCCGCGGCTAGAATCCGGGCACACGGGCGACGAGCCCAAGGAGTCCCGCGATGACCACGTTTCTCGACAGCCCCGCGGCCGTCGGCGCCGCCGCTTCCGTCCCGTTCGGGTTCCAGCTGTCCGACGACCAGCTCGCCGTCCGGAAGATGGTCCGCGAGTTCGCCGAGAGCGAGCTGAGGCCTCGCGTCATGGAATGGGACGAGGCCCAGGTCTTCCCGCGCGAGGCGATCGCGCGCCTCGGCGAGCTCGGGATGCTCGGCGTGATCATCCCCGAGGAGTACGGCGGGGCGGGGCTCTCGTACATCGACTACGTCGGTGTCATCGAGGAGCTCTCCCGCGTCGACGGCTCCGTCGGCATCTCGATCGCGGCCCACAACAGCCTCTGCACGAACCACCTCTACATGTTCGGGACGGAGGAGCAGAAGCGCCGCTGGGTCGTCCCGCTCGCGCAAGGGAAGCTGATCGGCGCGTGGGGCCTGACGGAGGCCGAGGCGGGGAGCGACGCCAAGGGGACCCGGACGACCGCCGTCCTCGACGGGAGCGAGTGGGTCCTGAACGGCTCGAAGAACTTCATCACGCACGGCTCCGTCGGCGACGTCGCGGTCCTGATGGCCGTCACGGACAAGGCCGCCGGGACGCACGGCATCTCGGCCTTCGTCGTCGACCTCCACCAGAAGGGGATCCGCGCCGGGAAGAAGGAGAACAAGCTGGGCCTCCGCGCGTCGGACACGGCGACCCTCGTCATGGAGGACTGCCGCATCCCGAATGAGAACCTCCTCGGCCCGCTCGGCACGGGGTTCAGCCAGGCGATGCAGGTCCTCGACGGCGGGCGGATCTCCATCGCGGCGCTCGCGCTCGGCATGGCGCAGGGGGCGTTCGACTGCGCCCTCGACTACTCCCGCCAGCGCGTCCAGTTCGGCAAGCCGATCTCCGAGTTCCAGTCGATCCAGAACTACCTCTCCGACATGGCGACCGAGATCGACGCCGCCCGCCTCCTGACCTGGCGCGCCGGCTGGATGAAGGACCGGGGACTGAAGGTGACGAAGGAGTCGGCGATGTGCAAGCTCTACGCGGGCGAGGTCTCGGTCCGCGTCGCGAACCTCGCCGTCCAGATCCACGGCGGCTACGGCTTCACGAAGGACTTCCGGGCCGAGAAGTTCTACCGCGACGTCAAGCTCTGCACGATCGGCGAAGGGACCTCGGAGATCCAGCGGATGGTCATCGCCCGGCAGCTCCTGAAGGCCTGACGCTGCAGCTCCCGATCGAGACCCTCGTCCTCCCGAACGGGCTGACCGTCGTCGTCTCGGAGAACCGGTCGGCCCCGGTCTTCGGGCTCTGCGTCCTCTACAGGATCGGGTCGCGGCTCGAGCCGCGGGGCCGGTCCGGCTTCGCGCACCTCTTCGAGCACCTCATGTTCGAGGGGACGCCGCGGGCGGGAAAGGGGGTCTTCGACCGCGTCTGCGAGGGATCGGGCGGGAGCAACAACGGGCAGACGCGCCCCGACGTGACGCTGTACGTCGTCGACGCGCCGGCGTCCGCCCTCGAGAGGATCCTCTTCCTGGAGGCCGACCGGATGTCGGGCCTCTCGTTCGGGCAGGAGTCCCTCGACAACCAGCGCGACGTGGTGAAGGAGGAGATCCTCGTCAACGTGCGGGACGACCCGTACGGCCTCTTCGAGTACGGCGAGCTCCCGCTGGCCCTCTTCGAGAAGTGGGAGAACGCGCACGACGGCTACGGCGACTTCCACGACCTCGACGCGGCGACTCTCGCCGACGTGGAGAGCTTCTTCGCGGCGTTCTACCGCCCCGACAACGCCGTCCTCGCCGTCGCGGGGGACGTGGGGGCGGCCGACGTCTTCGCGCTGGCGGAGAGACACTTCGGCCCGATCCCGCGAGGCGCGGCGTGTGGGAGGCCCGACCTGTCGGAGCCGCCGCGCGCGGAGCCCGTCCTCCTCGTGAGGGAGGCGCCGCTCGCGCGGACGCCGGCTCTCGCGATGGGGTGGCGCATGCCCGAGCGGGTGCGGCCCGACGCCGCCCCGCTGATGCTGCTCGGAGAGCTCCTCCACAACGGGCGTGCCTCGCGCCTCTACCGCGGCCTCGTCGAGGGGCGCGAGATCGCGACGGAGCTCTCCGGCGGCTTCAACCCGTTCCAGGGGGGCGTCTGGTACGAGGGGACGACGCTCTTCCTCTCTCGCGTCGGGTTCCGGCGCGAGGTCCCTGCCGAGTCGGTCCTCGCCGCCTTCGACGAGGAGGTCGCACGGATCGCCCGCGACGGGGTCGAGGCGGCCGAGCTCGCCCGCGTGAAGACGAAGGTCCTCGCCGACACCTGGGCCGGCCTCGAGCCTCGTCTCGGCCTCGCGATCGAGCTGGCCCAGGCGACGGCGATCGCCGGGAATCCCGAGGCGCTCCTCGACCTCCCGCGACTCGTCGAAGCGGTCACCTCGGACGACCTGCGGCGAGCGGCGGAGTGGCTCGCGCCCGAGCGGCGGGCGGCGATCGCGAAGGTCCCCCCGAAGGGGGAGCGTTGAACGAGCTCGCCGGCCTCCCGCCCCTTCGCCCGGAAGCCCCCGTCCCAACGCCCCGCGTGGTGGCCGCGCTCCTGCCGAACGGCCTCGCGGTCCAGGTCGTCCCCTGGCGAGGGGTCCCGCTCGCGAGCGCCCGACTCGTCGTGCGGGGCGGCCTTTCGGACGACCCCCGTGCCCTCCCGGGTCTCGCCCGCCTCCTCGCGGCCGGTCTCCGCGAGGGGACGGCCTCGCGCAGCGGCGCCGAGCTCGCCGACCTGGCGCAGGAAGCCGGGGGAGACCTCTCGGCGGGCGCGGGGCCCGACGCGCTCACGATCGGCGCCTACGGCCTCGCCGCGCGGCTGCCGCTCCTCCTCGACCTCGTCGCCGACGTCGTCCGCCGCTCCGCGTTCCCGGCGGACGGAGTCGCGCGCGCGCGGCACCTCGCGCACGAGGAGCTCGAGACGAGCGAGTCGGAGCCGTCGTTCCTGGCCGTCCGGGCGTTCGCGCGCGAGGTCTACGGCGCTCATCCGTACGCGACGATCTCGCCGACGGCGGCGTCGATCGAAGCCGTCACGCCCGAGCTTCTCGCGGCCGAGGCGCGGCGACGCCTCCGGCCGGAGAGGGCGCTCCTCCTCGTGGCGGGAGACGTGGAGCCGGACGCGACGATCGCCTCGGCCGGGGTCGCGTTCGGCGGCTGGGTCCCGGAGGGGACGGCGCCCGCGTCCGGCGCGTCTCCGACCGCGACGCCGGGCCCGAGGCGGATCCTCCTCCTCGACCGCCCGGGCTCCGTCCAGACGAACCTCCTCGTGGGGAACCTCGGCCTCCCGAGGACCGACCCCGACGCGTACGCGCTCGAGCTCGCCATGACGATCTACGGCGGCTCCTTCACCTCCCGCCTCGTCCAGAACCTCCGCGAGACGAAGGGCTACACCTACTCGCCCGGCGCCGGCGCGAGCTGGCTGACCGGCTGCGGCACGGTGCGCTCCTTCGCGGCCGTGCGGACCGAGGTGACGGGGGCCGCCCTGGGCGAGGTCCTCTACGAGATGCAGCGGATGGCGACGACGGATCCGACGGACGAGGAGATGGAGCGCGCCTTCCGCCGGGACGCGGGCTCGCACGCGATCTCCCTCCAGACGGCGGCCGGCATCGCCGACGAGCTGGCACGCCTCTGGGTCCTCGGCCTTTCTCCCGACGAGATCGGCCGATACGTTCCGGGACTCGAGGCCGTGACGAAGGGCGACGTCCGCCGCGTCTCGCGCCGGGTCTTCGGGACCGGGTCGGCCCGGATCGTCGCCGTCGGCGACGCCGCGGCGATCCGCGAGGAGCTCGGCACCTTCGGGGAGGTCGTCGGGAGCGGGGATTAGGAGCGGCGGCGACGCCGGGGAGGGGAGCCGGGGACCTCAGAGCGAGAACGTGAACTCGGCTCCCTCGCCGATCCGGCCCGAGGCGGAGACGGTCCCGCCGTGCCGCGCCACGATCCGCTGGACGATCGCGAGCCCGACCCCGACGCCCGGGAACTCGGCGGGGCTGTGGAGGCGCTGGAAGACGCCGAAGAGCTTGTCGACGTACCTCATGTCGAACCCGGCCCCGTTGTCCTTCACGAAGTAGACGACGCGGCTCCCCTCCTCCCGGCTCCCGATCTCGACGACCGGGCGCGCGCGGCCCGAGGAGAACTTCAGGGCGTTCGAGAGGAGGTTCGTCACGACGTGCCGGACGAGCGCGGGGTCGCCGTCGGCGGGAGGGAGGGCGTCGACGCGAAGCTCCACCCTCTCCCGCTCCGCGGGCGTCGTCAGCTGCTCGAAGGCGGAGCGGAAGATCTCGCCCATGTCGAGGCGGGTGCGGCGGAGCTCGGTGCGGCCCGTCCGCGAGAACTCGAGGAGCTCGTCGATGAGGGTCGACATCGTCCGGGCGCTCGCCCGGATCCTCCGGAGCAGCTCGCGCGACTCCGGGGCGAGGCGCTCCGCCGCCTCCGAGTCGAGGAGCGCGGCGTAGCCGTCGATGGCCCGGAGAGGAGCGCGCAGGTCGTGGGAGACCGTGTACGAGAACGCCTCCATCTCGCGGATGCTCGTCTCGAGCTCGGCGGTCCGGCTCCGGACGCGCTCCTCGAGCCCGGCGTTCAGCGCCCGGACCTCCTCCTCGGCCCGCTTTCGCGTCGCGACCTCCGCCTCGAGCTGACCCACCTTCCTCTGGAGCTTCCGGAACAGGGCCTCGCTGTAGCCCTGAAGGGCCTTTCCGGCGTCCGCCGCCGGAGACTCGGTCCGCGGCGAGGCGAGGGTCTTCCCGATCGCCTCGAGCAGCGCGTCCGGCGGCATCGGCTTGACGAGGAAGAGGTCGGCGCCGAGCGTTCGGGCGAGGACCTCGTCCTTCGCGTCGGTGTAGGTCGCGGTGTAGAAGACGAGCGGGATCCCGCGGAGCGTCTCGTCCGCCTTCCACCTGCGGCAGAGCTCGAAGCCGTCCATCACCGGCATCAGGATGTCGGTGACGAGGAGGTCGGGCGGAGCGGCCTCGGCCGCGGCGAGCGCCTCGGCCCCGTTCACGGCCGAGACGACGTCGTATCCCCCGGCCTTCAGGATGGTCTCGAGGAGGTACCGGTTCTCGACGATGTCGTCGACGATCAGGACGCGGCTCACGAACCCTCGCCCTTCGCCCGCGCGTCGAGGAGGTGCTGCTCCACCTGGGCGGCGAACTTCGCGGGGTCGATCGGCTTCTCGATGTAGCTGGTGCAGCCCGCCGCGAGGGCCTTCTCGCGGTCGCCGGCCATCGCGTAGGACGTGAGGGCCACGATCGGGATGAGGGAGAGGGCGGGGCGTTCGCGGAGGGCCCGCGCCACGGCGTAGCCGTCCATGCCGGGGAGCTGGATGTCGAGGAGGATCAGGTCGGCCCAGCCCCGGGCGGCCTGCTCGATCCCCTCGGGGCCGTCCTTGGCCCAGACCACCTCACACCCCGCGGCGGTCAGGATGAAGCTCACGAGGTAGAAGTTCTGGGTGTTGTCCTCGATGTACAGAATCTTCGCCTTCATGGGGTCTCCCTTCGCAGCGGGAGGACGACCGTGAACGTGCTTCCGCGGCCCGGCTCGCTCGCGACGTCGATGCTACCTCCGAGGAGCTCGGCGAGCTTCCGGCTGATGGAGAGCCCGAGTCCGGTCCCTTCGTAGTGGCGGGAGGTGCCGGCGTCGACCTGCCGGAACGGCCGGAAGAGCTTGTCGAGGTCCTCGGCCCGGATCCCGATGCCGGTGTCGACGACGCGGATCGTCGCGCGCCCGTCTCCGGCGGTCACGACGAGCCGCACCGAGCCGCGCTCCGTGAACTTGATCGCGTTCGAGAGGAGGTTCAGGACGATCTGCTCGACGCGTCGACGGTCGGTCGTGACCTCTCCGACCGACGGCGAGATCTCGTGCTCGAGCGAGAGTCCCCTCTTCTCCGCCAGGGGGGCCGCGGAGCGGACCAGGCTCGCGAGCGAGGCTCTCAGGTCGAAGGTCTCGATGGAGAACGTGAGCTGGCCCGACTCGATCTTGGAGATGTCGAGGACGTCGTTGATCAGCGCGAGGAGGTGCTCGGCGCTCCGGCACACCATTCCCATCTGCTTCTGCTGCTCCTCGTTCAGAGGGCCCGCGAGGCCCTGGAGCAGGACGCCCGAGAAGCCGATGATCGAGTTCAGCGGGGTGCGGAGCTCGTGGGACATGGTGGCGAGGAACGCGGACTTCAGCCGGTCGGACTCCTCCGCCTTCTCCTTCGCGACGGCGAGCTCGGAGGTCCGCTCCTTCACGAGGTCCTCGAGGTGGTCGTGGTACCTCCTCAGCTCGTCGTCCGCCTTCTTCCGCTCGGTGATGTCGATTCCGACGCCGAGCACCGCCCGGGTGACGCCGTCCTCGAGGAGGAGCGGGACCTTCGTCGTCTGGAGGAAGCGGAGAGTGCCCGACGCGTCCCGGAACGGCGCCTCGTCCACGAAGCAGACGACGCCCTCCTCGATGACCTTCCGGTCCTCCTCCCGCCATCCGCGGACCTGCTCCGCGTCGAGCCCGAGCTCGGCCTGCGGCCGGCCGACGAGGGCGGGGACGGTCTTGCCGTACGCCTCCGCGACCGTCTGGTTCGCGAGGAGGAACCGCCCTTCGTGGTCCTTCACGAAGATCATGTGGGGGACGAGGTCGACGATCTGCCGCATCCGGGCCTCGGAGGCGCGGAGCGCGGCCTGGGCACGGGCGCTGGCGGCGCTCTCCGCCTCGACGACGCCGACCATCTCGTTGAATGTCCGCGCGAGCGAGGCGATCTCGTCCTTCCCCTCCGCGGGCGCGCGGACGGAGTAGTCCTTCTCCGTCGCGATGTGCCGGGCCGTCTCGGTGAGCCGGGCCAGCGGAGCGGAGACGAGGCGCTGCAGGCGCGTCGACAGGGCGAAGGCCACGAGCGCGCCGAAGGCGACGATCGCCGTGGCCGAGAGGAGGTACTCCCGGCGGAGGACCGCGAGCTCCCGCAGGCTCGCGCGCACGTGAACCGTGCCGATCCTCGTCCCGTCGAGGACGACCGGCTCGAACAGGGAGAGGTGCCCCTCCTCGAAGCGGTGCGACGGTCCGTCCTCGGCTCGCGGGAACCGGTACTCCTCCCGGCCGGAGCGGTACTCGGCGAAGACGGAACCGTCCCCGGCGTAGGTGCAGGCCGCGACGACTGAGGGCTTGATACGCAGGGCGGCGAGGTTCTCCGCGGCGAGCCCGGGGTCGTCGAACGCGAGGGCGGCGGTGCTGCGGTCCGCCACCAGACGGGCGATCGTCGAGACGTCCTCGACGAGGCCCTTCCGGTCGCGGTACCGGTCGACGAGGCCGAAGGCGGCGGCGGCGAGGAGGAGCGAGCAGAGGCTCGTCGCCATGCCGATGAGCATCAGCTTGGCACGGATGGAGCCGACGCGCCGGAAGCTCACGGACGCTCCCGGGGGACGACCCGCGCGACCTCGAGGAGCTTCGCGCTCACCTTGAGGCCGGCCGCGGCGGCCGCGGCCGGGTTCACCTCGATCCTCACGCGGCCCCCTTCCGTCCGGAAGCCGATCATCCCGCCGCCGCGGGCGAACCGGGGGATGTCGCTGACGGTCAGGACGCCCGCGCCCGAGACCTCCGAGAGGATCTCCGGGAGCCGGCCCGCCTCGGAGCGGCCGATGACCAGGAGATGGCAGGAGGGCGGAGGGCCGGCCTCGGGTCCGGAGACGACCTCGAGCTTGCGGCCGCGAACCTCGCGGCCCGTGAGGCCTTTCAGCTCCGCGAGGATCGCCTCGTCGCCGAGGACACAGATGCGCACCGGGGCCCCTGCCGGCACCGGCTCGGCCCTCTCCCGTTCGACGAACGTCAGGAAGTTGTAGACGTACGCCGCCTTGACCCGCGCCTCGAGACCCCGGTCCTGGGCCGCCGCGGAGGCCGCCGGCACCAGGAGCGCGGCGACGAACGCGTTCCGCAGCGCCCGGGTGAGGGCGCGGACGAGCCGGCGCGCGGGCAGGCGCGCCGGCCGCGGAACGGTCGCGCGCGTCAGAACGTCCATCCCGCCTGGACTCGGAAGGTCCTCCCCGGCTGGCGGTACCGGCTCGGGGGGAGGTTCGAGGGGTGGTCGTACGTCGTCCCGCCGAGGTTGTCGACGAAGAGGCGCGCTTCGAGGCCGTGGCCCAGGGCGACGGAGGCCGAGGCGTGGAGGACGAGGGCGTCCTCGATCCGGTCGTCTTCGGTGGCCGGGACGACCTTCGGGTTCCTGCGGGAGCCGAGCCAGCTTCCCCGGAGACCGAGCGTCGCGCCGCGCGCGACGAGGTACCTCACGCCGGCGTTGGCGCCCGACCGGGCGATCTCCGCCACCTGGTGCCCCGTCTCGTCCTCCGACTCGCAGAAGGTGGCGTTCGCCCAGGCCACGAACCGCCCCTTCCGGAGCTCCGCCGAGACCTCGACCCCCCGCGTCTCGAGCTCCCCGGCGTTCACCCACCGCCACTCGTCCCCCTCGCCCGACCGGGTCAGGAGCGCGTCGAGCCGGCTGCTGTAGACGGAGACGTCGGCCTGGAGGTGGGGGGAGAAGGAGAACGCGGCCGATGCCTCGACCATCCGCATCTCCTCGGGACGGAGGTCGGGGTTTCCGAGCCCGTCGGTCAGGTCCCACGGCTTCGGCGCTCGGAACGCCTCCATGTAGAGGAGCTTGGCCGTGAGGCGGCCGCGGTTCAGGACGAGCCCGGCCCGGGGTGTGTCGACGTTCCCGTAGCTGGTCGCGTCGTCGTGGCGAAGGCCGGCGAAGAGGCGGAGCTCCCCCGTGAGGCCGGCCTGCGCTTCGACGTAGACGCTGGCGAGGTCGTTCGTGATCCGCTCCGGCTGAGGCGGGGGAGGGGCGGGTTCGAGCTCCGAGCCGCTCGTCGTGATCGAGTAGCTCTCCGAGAGCCGTTCCCGCTCCAGGACGAGACCGGCCGAGATCGAGAACCGCTTCGTCGGCGCCCAGGTCGCCTGCGTCTCGGCACCGACCAGCTCTCCCGGCCGGTACCAGCGCTGCTGGCTGCCGGGCGAGGAGGCCGTGGCCCTTTCGATGACCGGCACCGTGTCGTCCATGACCGTGCTGCTCCGGACGTAGAGAGTCGAATGCGCCGACCAGGGACCGCGCTCCTTCAGGGAGTAGCGGGCCCAGGCGTTCAGGAAGCGGATGTGCCAGCCGACACCGTGGTCGAGGAACGTCGTGTCGGCCGTCCTCTGGACGCTCGCGCGGGAGGCCTCCTTGTCCTGGACGAGGAAACCGACGCTCAGTCCCTTCCAGCGGACGAGGCCGTCGAACGAGAGGTCGTCCTCGTAGTTTTCCGCCTGGTCGGTCCAG
>Ga0209604_1000447_pt1 | contig 38741 bp, 34 predicted proteins | sample AD_UKC097_MetaG_FD_184405 | JGI IMG/M metagenome (GOLD analysis project Ga0209604, IMG submission 184405) | Active sludge microbial communities of municipal wastewater-treating anaerobic digesters from USA - AD_UKC097_MetaG (SPAdes) (version 2) | ecosystem: Engineered > Bioreactor > Anaerobic >... | reverse complement strand
ATGTCGAACTCGATTCTTCAATAGTCCGTAACGAACTGAACCTGATTAAATCCGAAATCGTAAAACGCCTGAACAGCTATTTTAACAAACCTTTTATCGATAAAATTATCTTAAAATAATTCCTGAACTCTGATGAAAAAAATTACTTACTTAACTGTTATTATTTTACTTACAAGTCTTATTTGTAGTATTACTTCATGTATGAACAACTTGCCGATCAAAGGCAATGGCACTATTATTAAAAAAGAAATTCAACTTAAAGAATTTGAAAAAATCGAACTGGACGGGATTTTTAAGGTCTTTCTGAAACAGGGCGACAAAGCAAAACTTGAAGTGGAAACCGACGAAAACTTATTGGACTGCATCGGGGCAAACGTCCGCAACAGCAAACTGACGATAAAACTGAAAAAACCGGTGCATAGCACAAAAGGAATAAATATATACTTGACATTCAATAAGATAAATAATATTGAAGTCTCAGGTCATTCCTATGTTGTCTCATCCGACAGGCTGAACTTCGTTCGCCTGGACATGGCCGTTTCCGGCACCAGCAAAATGATTGCCGAGGTCAACGCCGTTAGCCTGAAGATGGAAGCCAGCGACAACAGCTCTGTGAAATTCTCCGGCAATGTTTTTTCAGCCGATATTGCGGCTTCCGGCATAGCCAACATCGATGCCGCCAACATGAATATCGACGACCTGAAACTTTCGGTTTCGGGCAATGCCGCTTCGATGGTAAATGTTATCAACTCTTTCGATGTAAATGCCTCAGGTAATGCCCAGGTGCTATATAAAGGAACACCGGACATGAAAGAATCTGTTTCGGGGAATGCAACAGTAAACAAAAAATACTAATCATGGACAAAGAACTTACAGTAGGTACCAGAGTGGATCACGAGCGATACGGCGAAGGAGTCGTCAGCAAAGTAAACATCTCTAATTACGAGATTATTTTTACGCGTGGAGGCAAAATGGAATTTTCAAAAAGCAATAAAGAAATTGAAGTGCTGGAATATTATGAAAGCCAAGCCGGCAGCCAGGCTGCACCCGTTGATCTGGATGCGTTTGAACAGCTGATGATTCATTTTCTCGACAAATACGGCGCCTTCCAGGAAGTGGTTGCCATGGGCGAAAAATGGGAGGGAGGCAAACTGATCTTACAACCCGGCAAAGCAGAATTAAAACCCAAAGAAATACCCATCGAAGCTTTTTTTCACAAGATTGTCATGTTGCGCGACCGCCTGCGCGTGCTCGAACAGAATATCAACAGCCACCCGCAACTGTCCGACCAGGACAAGGTAAACATGCAGCAATACATTACCCGTATTTATGGCAGCCTGACCACCTTCAATATTTTGTTTGACGATAAGGAGGATTATTTTGTGGGCACGGGAGGGGGCAACTAATCGTCTTTCAAAAGTATTATTATCCTTATCTTTGTTCACAAAAAAAATCCTTGTCATTTTTTAACCTCACCACCGAATATTCTTTATGGCTGGCCATTCCCTGCCTGCTGCTGGGTATTACCTATGCCATGCTGTTGTATTTCCGGGGACAAAAATATGATTTCAAAAAAAGCACGCTTCGTACCCTTTTTGTTTTGCGTACCCTGGCGGTTTTTCTTATTGCTTTTTTGTTGTTGTCGCCCCTGGTAATGACACGCAGCCGCACAACCGAAAAACCCCTGATCATCCTTGCGCAGGACAACTCACAGTCACCCGTTTTTTGCAAAGATTCGGCCAACATCCGAACCCGGTATTCCGATGAACTCCGTCAACTGAGTTCCAGTCTGAGCGATGATTATGATGTTAAGACATTTACATTCGGCGAAAAAGTCACCGAAGGCACAGCATATACTTATGATGAAAAACAGACCGATTTTTCGCTCCTTTTTGACGAGATACAGGCACGCTATGCCAACCGTAATATAGGCGCGGTGATACTGGCTTCTGACGGCTTGTACAACAAAGGCAGCAACCCTTTGTATCTGACCGGAACTATGAAATACCCTTTCTATACCATTGCGCTCGGCGATACCAACATTCAGAAAGATCTCATTATTTCACGTGTCAATTATAACCGCATCAGTTACCTGGGCAATATCTTCCCATTGGAAACAGTGCTCAAGGCCGACAAATGTGCCGGACAAAAAGTCACACTGACCATCACCAAAGGCCGCGAAACCTTGTTTGCCAAAACTATTGATATCAACAGCGCCCGCTACCTCGAAACCCTGCAATTTCAGCTGGAAGCCAAAGAGGTTGGCATGCAGCATTACCGTGTAAGTGTTTCAACACTGGAGGGCGAGATTAGTCTTATCAACAATACACAGGATGTCTTTGTGGAAGTGCTGGATGGCCGTGAAAAAATTTTGTTGCTGGCCGGAGCCCCGCATCCCGACGTAGCGGCCCTGAAACAAAGCATCGAAACCAGTAAAATCTACCAGGTGGACGAATTTGTTGCCGATAAGTTCAACAAATCTATAAAAGAATACAATCTTGCAATAGTGCATCAGATACCGCTGAAAGGGAAGAACTATCAGGCCCTTTTGAATAGTCTTACAGAAAACAAAATACCGGTATTATACATCCTCGGCGAATCGTCTGATATGGCCGCCTTCAACAACCTGAAAACAGGTCTGGGCATAAGGCAGGCTGCCGGAAAATACGACGAAGCTGCACCCACCGTGGCCAACGACTTTGCCTTGTTTACCGTTTCGGAAGAACTGAAAAAGGTCAGTGCCGATTTTCCTGCACTGTCGGTACCTTTTGGTGAGTACTTAAAAAGTAGTTCCGCTAACGTGTTGATGTACCAGAAAATCGGCAGTGTGCAAACACAAAAACCCCTGGTGATGTTTAATACCGCCTCGGAACCTAAAACCGGAATCGTAGCCGGAGAAGGAATCTGGAGATGGCGTATGCAAAACTACCTGCAAACAGGCAACCAAACAGTATTTAATGAACTGGTGCACAAAATTATACAATACCTGTCCGTAAAGGTTGATAAAGACCGTTTTCGCGTAAACGTGAAAAATAAATTCTACGAGAATGAAGCCGTAGAATTTGATGCGGAAGTGTATAACAATAGTTATGAACTGGTCAACGATCCTGAAGTAACGCTCACTATTACCAATTCGGCGAATAAAACTTTTCCTTTTACTTTTTCGCGCACAGCCCATGCTTATCATATCAATGCCGGTATTTTCCCGCTTGGTGAGTACCGTTTTACTGCACAGGCCAAAGCAGGATCTACCCGTTTACAGAAAACAGGGGTGTTCACTGTGGTGCCGGTAAATATTGAATCACTCAACCTGATAGCCGACCATCAGCTGATGTTTTCACTGGCCCAAAAAAGTAATGGAAAGATGCTTTATCCGGGACAACTTTCACAAATTCCCGGCCTGCTGAAAGCCCGTGATGATGTTAAGTCGGTAACCTATACAAAAAAACGTTTCAGCGATGTGGTAAACCTTTTTTGGGTGTTTCTGATAATTCTTGCCTTGCTCAGCACGGAATGGTTTATCAGGAAGAGATTCGGGGCATATTAGGGTTGTGATTTTTATGCGAAATAAAAAATAATAAACTGTGAAAAAGATATTTTCAATTTTAGTTTTTACAGCATGGTTTGTTCTAAACATACATGGACAGGAGCAAAAACCCAAACTCGACGAGAGCGATAAAATTGGCAGTTCATCAAAATCAGCAATGTTTACCGCCGAATGTATGGGGCTGGTCAACAATCCGGGCACGGACCTTAAGTGGAGGCCGGTCCTGGCACAAAAGCCGGTTTCTTTCAGGCCTGAAACTCCTAATAAAGAATTCATTAAAAAGGCCAAAGCTGAAAAAATGAAGCAAAAAGCACTAACTGTAAATAACAATGACTCAAATGAGAAATCAACGTTGAGCGTTACCCCGGTGGTTGGTACAAATTACGATGCCAATCCTAATAACGGGTTTTCCCCTCTGGATAATTCCATGGCGATATCCAACGGCGGCTGGATAGTCAGCGTTACAAATACCACCATAAGGTATGACATGATGAATGGAAATAATGTGTATTACAGCAGCATAGTTTCATTCATCAATGACACTGCTATTACCCACGTTTGCGATCCGGTAGTGATTTATGATGCCGGTTCCGACAGGTTCATATTTTTTGTGCAGGAATCATCCGGTCTTTCAACAAAGTCGAAATTATTGATCTTTTTCTCAAAGACTAATAATCCTCAAAACGGATGGTGGTATTATAAACTTACCGGCAATCCCCTGAATGATGAAAGTTGGTTCGACTATCCCAAATTAGCGGTTTCAACCAATGAATTGTACATTACCGGTAACTTGTTTTATGATTCAGGTGGCTTCAACGAAGCTGTTTTATACCAGATAAACAAAACCAGCGGATACTCCGGCACTTCTATGTCGTGGCAGTATTGGCACAATATTTCTGGTTCTCCTTTTACATTATTGCCCGTTTCTTACGGACAGGGAGGCAGTTACGGACCGGGCTGTTACCTGGTGGCTACCGACAATAACGGAAGTTCAAATATTAAACTGTATGATCTGACCGATGATATGAGCAGTAGTAACGAGGAGCTTAACCGGTACAATATTTCTACTCCTTCCTATGAATTTGCCGGAGATTCTTACCAACTGAATACTGCCTGCCTGCTCGACAATGGCGATTGCCGTGCCTTAAGCGGGTTTTACCTGAACGGTATCATCCATTTTGTTTTCCATTCTGATATCGGCAGCGGCTGGAACGGGATAAATTATAACCGGCTTACTGTTAGTACAAAAACCAATGAATCTTCCTTGTTCGGCCTCGTAGGTACTTATGATTATTCTTATCCATCTGTTGTTTCTTTTGCGAGCAGTACAACCGATAAATCAGTCATTATTAATTTTGGGAGGACAGGTTCAACAATTTATCCGGAGGTACGGGTCGTAAATTGTGATGATGCGTTGAACTGGTCGGGATCCACCCTGGTAAAATCTAGCCTATCATATGTCTCCTATACTTCATCGACACAGGAAAGATGGGGGGACTATACGGGTGTTTCAAGGAAACATAACAGCGCGTCTCCAACGGTTTGGGTATGCGGCAGCTATGGGAATTCCTCACACCGCTGGAATCAATGGAATGCTGAAATTCATGGCCCTGTAACTACCGGAATTTCCCCCAACAGCAATCAGGCGGATTTTAAAGTTTTCCCCAATCCTGTTATAGAAACATTCAATATTGAATTCACCCTGAACGAAAAAACAGATCTTGAGATAAGTGTTGTAGATGTTAACGGAAAAACCGTAAAGGAACTTTATAAAGGCAGGGCTCTAAAGGGTGTCAATGCGTTTTCATTCAATAAGGCAAATCTTGCCGGAGGTACTTATTTTTTAGTGATTAAAGACAAAACACAAATATTCAGGAATGAGAAAATCATTATTGCTGATTAACCTGCTGGCTGTTGTTTTCATTGTTTTCGCATGCCGTAATTCCAAAGAACCAAAGCAGGAAGCCACAACAACAAATGCGATTATTAATAAAACTGATTCCAATCCGGACACATCGAAAATCCATGAACATCAACACCGGGGAGTGCAGGGATAGGACAGGGGATACAAAATAATACGGAGGATAATCAAGGCAAGGCTAAAGCCATAATCCATCCTGCTCCCAACAAGGCAGAAATAGATTCGATAAAAAACCTGAAAACAAAAAATAAAAGGTAATGCCAATGCTATTATGAATTTGCCCACAGTACAAATTCATAATATTGAGCATCTGTATAAACTACCAATTGTAGGAGGTCAGTTTATATCTGTGAAATCCCAACATAATACCGGGGCAGGTTAGCAAATTGTTCAATATAATAGCAAATTTGAAAATGAACTATCCGCCGAATTGGATTGAATGTGCAACCGATAGAATATGAGATTTTTGAATCGACGAACTGTGCCCGCAGGCTTTCAGCAAAAGAAAAATATTGTGCATTAAAATTTTATGGTTTCTTGACTAATTTATTTATTTTTGATGTAAAAATAAAGAGAATATATTTCACTAAATAAAATAAACATGAAGACAATAAAGCTGAAGTTTTTTTTGCTCATTATGGTATGCCTCCCTTCAATAATGCAAGGGGCATTTATCAAAAATTATCCTGTTACTGTAACACAGCCCAACGGGAATAAAATAAACTGCTTTGTCACCGGCGATGAGTACTACAACTGGATGCACGATGCCAATAATTTTACCATAATACGTAATTCACAAACAGGTTATTATTGTTATGCCATTAAAATAGATGATACCCTCATAGCATCGGAACATATTGTTGGAAATGTAAACCCTGCATCGATGGGATTACAGGCAGGTATTAATCTGTCCCGGGAAAAAATTCTGAAAATCAGAAAGGACTTTCTTGATAACACGCCTAAAATGGCAAATTACAAAACCTTACCGGATAAAGCATCGGGAACGATAAACAACCTGGTAATATTCATACGTTTTGCGGGAGAACCTGAATTTAATGACAATGCAATTGTCTATGACAGTTTTTTTATGAATACAGCCGGAAACAATTCGATGAAAAATTATTTTGAAGAGGTTTCATATAACCAGTTGCATATTAACTCCAGTTACTATCCAACTCCGGGGACCATGGTTGTTTCATATCAGGATGCTAATCCGCGAAGTTATTATCAGCCTTATGATGCCTCAACAAACCCGAACGGTTATACTGATCGGGCAACAACAGAACACAACCTGTTAATGAATGCCATTAATGCCGTTTGTAGTCAAGTGCCTGTCGGACTGAATATTGATTATAATAACGATGGGTATGTCGATAATATTTGTTTTGTTGTTTCGGGTGATGTTACTGCATGGAGTACCTTATTATGGCCACATCGCTGGAGTTTATATTCGCAAAACGTATTTATTAATGGGAAACAGGTTTGGGACTATAACCTGCAGGTAAGAAACCACCTTCTCTCGAACGGTGCAGGGGTGTTATGTCATGAAATGTTTCACACATTAGGAGCTCCGGATCTTTACCATTATAATGTCGGCACTGAATTATCACCTGTCGGCACCTGGGATTTGATGGAAAGCAACACGAATCCTCCCCAATCTATGGGAGCTTATATGAAATACCGTTATGGCAATTGGATAGCATCTGTACCTGTGATCTCAGCACCCGGCACCTATACTCTTAACCCTATTACAAGTTCTTCTCAAAATTGTTATCGTATAAATTCGCCCAATTCAGCGACAGAGTTTTTTATTGTTGAATATCGTAAAAAGGAGGGTCTTTTTGAAAGCTCAATACCTGCTTCAGGGCTGATTGTGTATCGCATCAATTCAACCTTTGATGGCAATGGTAATGCACAATATGACGGTTCTGCCACGCTTGATGAGGTTTATATATACAGGCCGAATGGAACAGTTTCGGTAAACGGCAACATAGATAATGCAAACTTTAGCACGAATGTGAACAGAAAAAAGATCAATGACAGCACTAATCCTTCGTGTTTTTTATCGGATGGCAGCAATGGAGCTCTTGACATCTCAAATGTAACCACTTGCGGTAACACAATTTCTTTTGATCTTAACGGAGGCCCTGCCTTTCCTGTAAATGCCGGCACCGAAGAAATTGTTGCTCCTGTTTCGGGTTGCGGACTGACAGCATCCCAAACGGTAACAATAAACGTAAAAAACTATGGAACCACCACTATAAGCAACGGCCTGCAGTTGAATTATCAAATTAATGGAGGAACTGTTGTGACCGAATCTTACACAGGACCATCCATTGCCTCAGGCGCTAATGTCAATTATACATTTAATCAAACTGCTGATTTTTCTGGTAATGGAATTTATAATGTACTTGCATGGACATCACTTGCCAACGACGCACATTCGGTTAATGATACACTGTTGACACCGATTGCACACGGCTTACTATCTTTTAGTGCCGCTAATGCCCAAAACTTTATTGGTGCTTATAACGACTTAGGAAGCTCGGGAACAGTAATCAATACAACCAATACTGATGATGCGAATTCCAGCCCGGTAGATATTGGATTTACCTTTCAATATAATTGCACTGCCTTTACTCAATTCATTTTAAATACTAACGGGTTCATCAAGCTGGGTAATACGCCGCCTTCCGCAGCAGCACTTTTTTTTAATAGCGCCAATACTGCCGATGACGGAATCTTCAATAGTGCTAATGCGGCAGATATCAATATTATCAGTGCATTTAATCACGACCTGATGGCCGGGACATCAACGCCTGAGTACAGGGTTTATACCTCAGGCACTGCACCTGACAGGATTTGTACTATTCAGTTCAAAAACCTTAGGGATAAGACAATAACACCTTTGCAACAATATGACAATATCTCTTTTCAAATTAAACTTTATGAAACCACCAATCAGGTTGAAATAGTTTATGGTAGTTGGCAGCCATCAGCAAATCCATCAGATTTTAAAACTTCGGCAGTCGGATTAAAGGGGGTGGGAAGCGATTTCGGGCAATTACTGGTGGCCAGAAAAGGATCAACCCAAGAATGGACTGAAATCGTTTTCGATAATAATAATTACAGCTCTACCGCAACCCTTAATTTTGGGAACCCACCTGCCAGACCGGCCCCAGAAACCGGCAGGACATTCTTATTTATCCCTGACCTGCCCCCTCAATTAATTACAACAACGGCGACAGGCATTACTTCCGGATCGGCCATCCTCAACGGATCAGTAAACGCTAACGGTGTGCCTTCTTCAATTAGTTTTGCCTATGGTCTGGACACAAATTACGCAAATTCTGTTGCGGCCACACCAAATAGCGTGAGCAGCAATTCTATTACACAGGTCGCTGCGCCAATTACAGGTCTGACATCAGGCGCTGTTTACCATTTCAGAGTAATGGCAACAAATGCTCTTGGCACCTTTTATGGCAATGATATGACATTTATTGCCCAGGAACTGATTTCTCAGGTGAAAATCGGAGAAACAACTTATGACTTGCAGACAAACAGTACTGTTGATAACAGGCTGGTAGTGCATCCCGATGGGACCATATCTGCATCTTGGACTTATAGCAGCTGGCTTTCCGACCTGACATTTCCCGACAGAGGTACCGGATATAATTATTATAATGGTGTGTCATGGGGCGCTTTTCCAACGGCACGCATAGAATCAGAAAAAACCGGGTGGCCAACTATTTCTTCAACAAATGACAATTATGATGTTATTTACGCTCATGATGCAACCCTAGGACTCAAACAAATTAAAGGGCTGAAAGGCAGTGGCCCCTGGACCGTGAGTCAATCAACAAGTTCTAATCCTTATTTGTCATGGCCACGAATGAAGATTAGCGGACAAAAAGTTCACCTGATTGCGCTGACTAATCCGGCAACAAATTTATATCAGGGACTTGCAGGAGCATTAGTATATTACCGGTCGCTCAACGGAGGGAACACATGGGACATACAGATGCAGGTGCTCCCTAATATGACAAGTAACGAATACCTGGGATTTAACGGCGACAGTTATGCGATTGATGTTAAGGGAGATACGGTTGCTATTGTTGTTGGCGATGATTGGTATGATGTTTTCCTGATGAAATCAACCGATGGGGGTACTACATGGACTAAACAAATTGTCTGGCAGTTCCCGATTTCCAAATACAGTACTACTGCTGCAGGTTCGATTTCTGATATCAATAATGATGGAACTGCTGATACATTATATACATGTGATGGAAACCTGGCAGTACTGATCGATAATTCAGGGTTGGCGCATGTGTTTTTTGGCCGAACAAGAGTTTTGGATAGTGACCCTGCTTCCGGTGGAACCAGCAGTTTCTGGCCTTATACCGACAACCTTTTATATTGGAAAGAAGGTAATGGCCCGGGCAACTTTACCACTATCGCCTCCGTTTATGATGCCAATAACTCCGGAGCCATTGAATACCTCGCGGCACCCGGAACATATTATAATTCTTTGTCTTCGATGCCAAATGCAGGTATTGATGCCGACGGGCATCTTTATGTAACCTATTCAAGCTATGTTGAAAACTCGGATGATGGTAGTGGCAAGGCATACAGAAATATTTATTATGTCAAATCTGCTGATAATGGCGTTACATGGTCGTGGCCTCCCATAAACCTCACACCTGAGCCAAATTATGAGTGTGTTTTTGGCTCTCTGAATAAAAATATTAATGATTACCTTCACCTGATGTACCAGCGAGATTACATACCAGGCCTGGCAGTCAGAGGCGATCAGCATGCCATTGGCAACAACGATATCATGTATCTTAAAGCCCTTATCAAAGACGGAAGAATTATTGGAAACAATAATATCTGTATCGGGACTTCTCCCGAAATATTTACGTTGGTTGATTATACCGGTGTTGTTGTCAAATGGCAGAAAAAACTTAACAATGGGATTTGGACAGACATTGTCAATACAAATGATACGTATTCAGAAATCCCGTCTTCTGCAGGTACATGGCAATATCGCGCTATGCTTTCTCAAAACGGGACTTATTATTTTTCAATTCCAATAATAGTTATAGTCAATCTTTGCACCGGTACCGATGAACTTCAGGCAAATGATGTAATAATTTATCCTAATCCGGCAAATAATATTTTAACAATTGAAGCACAACGCCTGAATGGACAAGAAATGATTGAAATCTACGATTTTAAAGGACAACTTCTAATTTCACAAATCATGCAACATGCTGCCTCAGAAATAGATATTTGCAATCTTTCGAATGGGATTTATTTTCTTAAAATTACTGATGAGAAAAAAATAATTGTTAAGAAATTTGTAAAGCAATAAAACCGGCTTTCACTTGTCTGTTACTTACTTCCAAATACAATATCAAGCGTAGGCAGCAGATGCCATTGTTTGCCGAAAGGATAATCGCCGTAGCAGAGTTTATATCCTCCTTTAAAACGGAAGTTTTTTCCCCAGTTACACATGATAACACCTGTGTTTTCCATAAAAAAGTTGTGTTTTTTTACCGGCAACACAAAAAATTGAAAATCAAACATATAAGACCATGACCGTTTAATCTTTCCCCGGATATCGGCTCCAAGCCTGAAAGTATAGGTATTAAAAAGATGCGCGTTTCGGGGATAGATAATGGGCATATCAACGGTGGCCAGCGGGTCGAGAAATCCGTCGCGCATGCCCAGAAAGAATCCTGCACGGGCAGTAACGTAGGCCGTGTCGAATACCTGCCTGGTGACCAGGAAGCCGCTGGAAAAAGTAAACATATTGGGAAAACTGAACTGTGGAGACAAAACGCCGCCGGTGCCTTTGCGGCTGAGCAGCTTGAAGAACAACGAATTATATTGAAGTCCGTGTTCGCTGGCCATGTGAAACCCTTTTACATCGGCAATAAACACTTTGACACCGGCATTGGGTACGGCAATATTCTGCAACACATTAGTGGTTATCTCAACCCTGTTGGAGATACCATAACGGAAAGGCTGCACAAGACCGCTTTCATATTTGTTTTTCCGTATCAGGTAGGCGGTGCGGTAACTCCACCGGTTGAGCAACGGGGTGCTCTGGGCGGCAAGCTCCTGAACGATCAATAAGGCGATGAGGCAAACTATAATTTTTTTCATTCTTTCTGGTTGTTTAGTTCATTTTCCAATTTCCAATGTTCATTCTCTGATAACTATCGGCACAATTTTCAATTTGCCGCGGTGGATCAGTATTTATTTTGGTAAAAGCAATAAGGAGCTGACAGGGCAGTGGTCCGATTCGTAAAAGGCATCCTGATGAGTGATGGTCGATCCGGCTACCCAGCCGCTGTTGGTAAAAAGATAGTCCAGGGTGCGGTCCCAGGTTTCTGTAGGCCGGGTGGTATGGGTAAAGTGTGCCTCCTGGTTGGCAAGATATACCGGAAGAGGGACAGCGCACTTGTATTCGCTGTACACAGGCCACAACCAGGCTGTTTCGTCGCCAAAATAACTGCCTGCCTTGTGCATGGGATCGTCACCTTCCTGGTGGAATGTCTCGCCCGGGCACATGTCTTCCATGCAATAATCCAGTTTGGTGGAGCCCGGCGGCAGGGTATTAAGGTCCCCGCCGGCAAGAAAATATTTTCCTGCAGAATTAATTTCGTCCAGCTTTGCCTTAAACTGCAAATAATGCTTTTGCTTGGTATCGTCGGTGGCAAAAGCTGAAGCATGAATATTTACCACCGATAATTCCTCGAAGCCGGGTATTTGAATACTGGCGGTAATCATGCAGGAACGAAGATAAAAATAGACCTCGATGCCACTCTGGTCACCCCTCAAGGCAAGTTGCACCCGTTGAGCATCCGAAATTGGCCAGGGAGAGAGTATCGCCAGTCCCATATCCATTCGCCCAAGGCCATCGCTGGGAATATTTTGGGCACACCATTCGGGTACATAAGCGGCATAATTAAAATAAGTATTATCCAGAATGTACTGAAGTTCATTTATATACGAAGTTCTCTTTGAATTGATGTCCACCTCCTGCAGCAGCAAAATATCAGGTTTTATCTCGTTGATTTTTGCAACTACAGCATCGAGGTGTGGATATACGTCCTCCTGTGAATAAACGGTGATGTTGCTGCACGCATCGCCAAACCACTCCGAACGCCCAATGCCGAAACGGATGTTCCACGTCATGGCCCTGACCGCTGAATCGGGTTGCGGAACAGGTGTTTTTTCGACGGCCTCATAATATTCTGCATCCGTTATTTCATCTTCTTCGTATTGCGTGGCTAAAGGTTTGCATGAAACCAACAATAACAAGAAACCGGCTAAGTACAAACTTAATTTGTAGAAGTTAGATTTCATAGTTTAAAATTTTCGATAAAGATATTTCAAAATTATTTAAAAATGATGCTGGCAAATTATTTATCTTTACTAAATAAGTTTTTGAATCTGGGTTGTAACATTATCATCAGCGATATACGGAACACTACATATTATTTACCACAAAGGGCTTTTGAGACAGCCGTTTTCCTTCATTATTTTTGCCGGTATTGTTAGTTTTGGTTCACTGAAATGAAATTTGCCTTTTTCATCCAAAATAGTATCACCAACTAATTGTTAATTAATAGAAAAATATTGCTTTTATTCAATAAAATTTATATATTTACACATCGAAACAACTTTATATTAAAAACATGAAAAAGATTTTTACATTAATTATTCTGGCAGCCATTCTTTTCGAAACTGACCAGATATCAGCTCAGGCACCAATGCTGTATTATAAATTTGAGAACAACCTTTCAGCCTCAACACCAAACTGTGGATATCCGCTTGCAGGCAATGCTTTAGGGACATTAACCGGAGTAACGTTTGCCGGCGGGGGACAGTTTGACACTTGTTTGTTTGGTACGGGTGCATATTCCAGCGGGATTAATACCGGCTGGAATCTGAATCTTGGATCAAAAGGCTGGACTATAAGCATGTGGTTATCCATTCCTTCTCCAACTACAAACGCATCGTATTTCTTTGGAGATCCCGCTATTTCTTTCCGGTGTTTCCAGGGCGGTGTTGCAGGACAGAACAATCTGTTTTTAAGAGGAACCGGAATAACAGATGTTCTTGTAACCGGCATAGGACCGGCTCCAACAGTGGTAACCTTTGTGTATGATTCTGCAACATCAGCAATCAAAGCATATAAAAACGGTGTACTAGATACGATTGTCAGCCAGACTCCATTGAACTTAGGAGCGGGTACCGGATTCAAAGTCGGTGGCTATAGTACAAATATGTCTATGACAGGTTATATGGATGAATTCAGGCTGTATAACAGAGCGTTGTCCGATGCCGAAGTGGCCGCTATGTGGAATCATGATTCGGAGTGCGGCGATGCCAATTTTGGCTTATTACTGCCCACACCGGGAGTCAATTCCAATTATGTGAGTATTCCGTATGTTCCGGCCATGAATGATTTCAATAAAATAACAATTGAGGCATGGATTAAACCGGGGGGCTTCACAACAGCTAATACAGTTCTGAATAAGGGTGGGGGCAGCTTCGATTATCAATTGGGTATCACCTCTGCCGGTTCTCCGTTTTTCAGAGTGCAATCCAGTATTATCAGCTCGGTGGGATTAACCGTAAATGCCGGAGAATGGACACATTTGGCGGTTACCTACGACAGCTCAAATGTAAGGTTTTATAAAAACGGCATACTGATGTCGGTGGTGCCCTGCACCACAGCACTGGGTGTATCAACCAATGAAATGCGCATCGGACGTGGAAACAATGACCCCGGATCAGGAGTTATCGAGGAGTTGAGGTTGTGGTCAGTGGTCCGAACTAATGCCGAAATAAACGCTAACAAATGCCGGAAATATCCGTCGGAATTTTCTTCTTCTGCAGGGTTGAAAGCCCTGTGGCACTTCGATGGAAACCTGATGGATTCAGTGAGTGGTTTTAATGGTATAAGGCAGGGAATTTCAGGATATGAAGAATTCATATTTCCAGATCCGCTGATGACGTGCACCTGTCCCTCAACAAGCGCCTCCATGACAGCGGAAGCTTGTTTCCGACTCACATCTCCGAGCGGAAACTATGTCTGGACAAGTTCCGGTATATATAATGATACCATCACCAACCTGGCCGGCTGCGACAGTATTATTACGCTCGACCTGACCATCAATACCGTTGACACCAGTGTTTCACAAAATGGTATTATCCTTACGGCTAATGCCACAGGCGTTACTTACCAATGGCTGGATTGCGACGATGCATATGCCGTCATTCCCGGCGCTGACGGGCAAAGTTTCGACCCTCCATCCAACGGTAATTATGCAGTGGAGATACTGGATGGATCATGCAAAGACACATCATCATGTCATAATATTGCTACATTTGGAATTGCCGGTCAGGATCCGGAACTGACACTAAAAGTATTTCCCAACCCGGGTAACGGCGATTTTACAATCACTTCGGGAATTGTAGCCGATGAAATTCGCATCACCGATATTCTTGACAGGGAAATTTTAAAATTTAAGCCGGAGAAAAAAATCGTGAAAGTGAGCATAGGAAGCCATGGTAAAGGTTTTTATATGATCAGGTTGAATTTTAAAGATCAGCAAAAAATCGCCCGCGTCATTGTGAACCGCTGATAAAATCCACTTTCACAAAAATCAGGGCGAATTTCTGACTTACGGCACAGAAATACTAAATTTGCAGTAAAATTCATCATTATGACAAAACAGTTATTGCTGTTTCTTTGTACAGGATTTTTGTGCCTTTCGTCACTAATGGCCCAGGAAACCAAAAAAGCACCTGCCGGGCTGGGTTTTGAAGCCGGAATGGGATACAACATGCTAACCTTGCAGGGAAAATCGTTAGCAGGCAATGATACCACGGTATTTTACAAGCGTTTCTGGATGCAACCCTGCATCAGATTGCATTATGACATAAAAATAAAAGATTTCAGCGGCGGCCGGAGCACCTTGAAGGTAAAGACTTTTTTGGGCTATTATGCCTTCGGCGGCAAAGCTAAAATGAGTGATATCGGCGAATACGATATAGTATCACTTTCTTCAATTGAAGCAGGGGCAGGGCTGTCGTTTGATATTATTGAAATGGTACAAATCAGCCCATTAATAAAAGGCCAATATGTTTTTGCAGCCTCTGAACGTTACATCAGGGAAACGCCAAAACCAAGCACAGACATTAAGGATCAGACAAATTTGTTTTCTTATAACGCAGGCCTGCAACTGCGCTTTAAATACAAACATTTTGCCATTGCTGCCGAAGGCTGGTATGGCCTGGCTGATATTCACAAAGATAAAAACAAAACCGCCAAAGAAAACAATTTCAGGTTACTTCTCGGGTATGAGTTTTAAAAACGGACTTCCCCGAAAAAAAATACCGGCAATTCGTATAGTTGCAAAAAAAAAGGCCCCGAAAAGGCCTTTTTTATTAATAAAAAAAATAATTAACGCTGAATCAGCACTTTTCCAAAATGGGTTTTTTCCTCGCTGACAATTTTTACAAAATAGCACCCCTGCGGAAGGTCTTTTACATCAATTTTTAGTTGATTTTTGCCTTCATCCAATGCGGGCAGAGCAAAATGTTCGCCGGTCAGATTATAAAATGTTATTAATGTCCGGGAACCAAAATCTGGAATTCTAATGCTGACGAAATCGGAAGCAGGATTAGGATAGGGCTTTATTTCCGCGACACCGGTTTCTTCAGTAATGCCCGAAAAATCGATTGTGGAATAAGTGGCTGTCCAGCCCTGTGCCTGCACGTTTCCATCCGTAACAAAGCGCAAATATAGTCTGTTGCCTGAAACAGTTATAGGAGCAGGAATAGTATTTCCTGAAAATTGTCCAATAAGCGAATCGGTTTCATCATCACCTTTGTATATACTCAGGATGTCATGATTTTCTTCAGTAGAAAACGAATTGAATGTCAGCGTGATATGGTCGGCAGAATCGGGGGCGATCAACCAACTGCAGTCTGTGTCGTTCCAATAATATGAAAAATTGCTGCCGTCGTTAAACGATTTGTACGCGGAGTTTAATTGTTTTTCGCCCATGCAATAAGGATAGTCATAAGGGGCGATGTACATGACGGCTGCCTGTGCGGCTGAAAAATCGCCGTTGCCGGAGTTCAGGTTCGAAAGATAAAAATATCCGTTGCCATAGCCGCTCCATCCCCAGTTAAAATGAAAATAGCACGAGTCTTTTACCCCGTCGCACACAAAGGCATGTCCGCCACTGCTGCCCGAGCCGCTATAGTACACAGGTAACTGCAGTTCCAGGTTGTCGATAAGCATCTGATGCCACTGATCGTTTTCAAAGTCGCTTTTTTCATAGTATTTCACACGAAAGGAATAGCCGAAATAGTCTTTCAGGGCATCGGCAACATTAGTAGAACTGGAGGATGAGCCCAGCGGCGAGTAGTTCATATCTACCGACAATCCGCAATGCGAAATCAGGGTTGAAATGGCTTCTTTGCTGCTATTGTTGAGCGTATTCGTCATAGCCGGCCAGTCATAAGTTGTTTCTTCGAAGTTGGCTCCCAACGTACCAAAATAAACATGACTGTAATAATGGCTGCCGGTGCCGTGTTCGGGGTATTTGTGATAATACATAATCTGGGCCATGGTCGTAGCCACACAGCCTGCATAACATCTTCCGCCGGGACCCGAAGGGTATTCAGGACAATGAAAATTATAGCCGGCATCCTGATTCCAGCGGCTGGTCAATAGTGGATTTACCAGTGTCTTGGGATGACTCTTTTCCAGGCTTCCCTTGCTGAGTTTTTCCCAGGCGCCGCTGATATACGCAGCATATGCTGCATCTTTGCCTGTTGCCGTTACGGCTTCGTCGGATTGTCCATCAAGCCACCAGCGCAAAGCAGGAGGGAGGTCGGTCACATCAAGGTTGCCTTCGTCGGAAAAGCCTATAACAGGAAAACATGCATCATCGGCAGATACCAATACCCAGCCTTTATTGCTGAAATTCACCAGGTAATAAGACAATCTGTTCCCGGTAAAATATTCCCCGGTACTGATCACTGCCGGTGCCTGTTTTGAGGCATCGGCAATGTTTAGTTGACTATAATAAAAAGTCCGGGCTATACTGATGGCTGTGGTGCGTTCCACAGGCTTTGCCTGAAGCATCAGGCTGCCCAGACATAATAACAGGACAAGTGTCTGTTTTTTCATAAAATTTCGAAATTTAAACAGCAAAAATATTAAATAATTCATTTAAAACTTGGCTTTTAGTGCGATAACGAAATTTATTCCCGGAGCAACAATGCCGGAGCTGTATGGCCGATACCGCTGGTCGGTCATATTTTCGAGCCCTGCGCTGATAGTGAAGTTGTCTGTAAGGTCGTACATCCCTTTGAAGTTAAGTGTGTACCAACCCGGCGAATACGGATTGCCATCACCATCCACGGCATAAATTTCAGGCTTGCCTTTTTCTTCTTCAGGAAGGTCCTGGAATTTTTTTCCGCCGCTATATACTGAGTATAACTGTAACGACATTTTTTTATAGGTATAGGACAACCTGCTCACACCGTTCCAGGGTGGTGCATGGCGCGAGGGGCTTTTGCTGCCGTCGTCAAGTTCTTCGGTGCCTTTCTGATAAGTAAAATCAGACGAAAGCCCAAAACCCACCGGCAGTTTTACCTCAAATCCGGCTTGCACACCTATTATCTGCGCATAAGCGGCATTCTGCATGGCTTGTACTTTGCTCATGGCACCATCATACATCAGGCTGTCCGAGCCGTTCATCGTAAAATCACGTCGTACCATAGCATCGTTCAGATACGTATAAAAACCGGTAACATCAATCTTTACAATATCGCCAAACACTTTTGCAACACCAATCTCGGCATTGTAGGCATATTCTGCTTTCAGACCGGGGTTGGGAACCACCACCGATCCCTGTTCGGAATCAAATACTTTACCCAGATCATCCACGTTGGGCGAACGGAAACCTGTGGAAAGATTCAAATTCAGCACCCATTTTTCCGTTGGGCGATATACTACGCCCAGACTGCCGGTAAGCGCACCCTTATTGATTTTGGCAGTGGTAAAAGGAAATGAATAAAACGTGGTGTCAAAATCAGCATTGAGCATATAGTGATTATATCTGACACCCGACTGTAGCAGGACTTTTTTGGAAATTTTAAACTGATAGTTTAGATAAGCCGCATACGACGACCAGTTTGATCTGGGATAGCGCGAAGGGCCATCAACAATTGTCCCTGTGGATATGTCTTCATCCTGTCCTGTGGATTTAACATCATCATAAACCGCTTCCACGCCATAGAAAAACTGGTGCTTATCGCCCAGGGATTTATTAAAATCAATATTGCCGGAGAAAGCCTCTACATTTTCCACCCTTATATGCCTGTCGTCCTTGTTGATGTCCCTATCGATACGGCTCTCTTCAAAAGATTGCCAGGCCATGCGCACGGTCATCTGGTCATACACCTTGTTGTTGCCATTATGGGTTACATTCAGCGCGTTCATCATCCATTTCTGGGGGCCGTAATACCATTCTCCGTAACGTGGCAACCCTTTTTTATATCGGATGTGGCGGTCATAGCGCGAATAATCCGAGGTTGTGGAATAATGAAAGCCATATTGAATATCCCATTTTTCAGAAGGAGTGAAACGGATTTTCTGCATCATGTTAATCTGCGAATATCCTGAAGGCCGTTGCACCTTTGGGTCGTCGTTTGTAACAACCACATCCACACTGTCCTGACGTTGTACGTAGAAGGGGCGAAGGTATTCATCCGGTCCGTAACTTCCCATTTTCAGGTCGCCGAATTTGCTGGTGGTAATACTGGTCAGCAGCGCCCACTTTTTCCAACCCACGCCGGCATGAAAATGTGCGGTAATTTCATTATTGGCAGAGGAATAACGCGATACCGCATTGCCTGTAAAGAGAGTAGTTCCCGTAGTGGATAAACGCGGTGTCAGGGTTTGAAAACTCATCACCCCGCCAATGGCATCACTGCCGTATATTACAGAACCCGGCCCGAACAGCACCTCGGCTTCCTCGATGGCAAAAGGATCCAGCGAAATAACATTTTGAAGGTTGCCCGCCCTGAAGATGGCCGTATTCATCCTGATACCATCCACCGAATACAACAGGCGGTTGGTGGCAAATCCTCTGATCATAGGACTTCCACCGCCTTGCTGACTTTTTTGTATGAACACTTTTCCGGAAGCAGCCAGCATATCAGCAGCCGTTTGAGGATTCTGCATACTGATTTCTTTAGGGTGGATAACGGTTACTTTTCCCGGAATATCATTGGCTTGCTGACTCCATTTGGTGGCCGAAACCACTACTTCATCCAGCGAAACGCCCACGGGTTTAATGAATAATTTGAACTCTAAACGGCTCAGTTCGGCATAACTCAGATACTCTGTCTTATATCCTAAATGCCTGATTTCTATACGCTCTGCCCCGGTAAATCCCGTGATGTCTGTTTCTCCTTTAGCATCGGTGGCAGCAACGGCGAAGGGTTTTTTGCTCGACAGGGCGACATTTTCAACAGCTTGTCCTGTCTTAAGGTCGCCGACGAACAGTTTTTGCGAAAATCCCTGAAAACAAAAACTGCAGATAAAAAACAATAAGATTATATTTTTTTTCATAGTACTATGATAATTAATGTGATAAAAATAGTAAACATTGGCTGATAAAATACTTTAGGCCAATAGATTGAGATTCCTGATTGCAATTATGACATTTTCGGTGGAACAAAAACTGTATTTAAAACAGCTGTTTGAACCGAATAGAAATAGAAAAATGGCTGGTATTGTTTTCCTTGCTGAAAAATGTGAAGGGTTAGTTTTTCAGGAACAGGCACTTTGAAAACGGGTATGATGAGCCTGCCTGTGGGCTGCTGCACGGGCATCCCTTTTTTGTCAAGCTGAGTCAGGTGTTGATTAAATACAGTATTCCATTTTTCATTGTCCTGTTCACCGGAAGTTACCGGCAGGGTGATGTCACGGGTTTCTGCGATGTCAACAAACTCATACGGCCTTCCCTGATAAATATAATCATCATTTCCGAACAGCCCGTTGGCATTCTCATCTGTAAGTAGTGCATCATCGAGAATAATAAAATCTCCGGCACTTCCATAACTGAAATTGCAGATGCGTCCGTGATAATGCCTGTTAATATTTTTTAAAGCGATGCGAAAAGCAAGAAAATAGGCAAAAACATTGAAAAACAATGCCGATATGAGAAATATGGATAAAAGGCGACGCATAATAATGCAATCCTTCATAAATTTCAGCAAATATACATAAGCCTGACAAATAAACAATAAAAATTATGATTATTCTCTCACCCCTGGAAGCATGCCGGAGGTTGAGCATAATGAAGATTTCATACGGTTCGGCAAGGTCTGCTATTTAGGCTTTGAGGAATTTTTTCATTTGATAATTTTGATTAACTTTGAAGTCACGTATTCAACAGATGGCAAACGTATAATTTTGTTTTCACCCCATCGGATGCAAGCCGGTTTTATAACTAAAAACAACATTATGAACAAAAAAATCTTAACACTTAACAACCAATTTGAAGCGATAAGGATAAAAGAAATTCTTGACGTCAATGAAATTCCTCATATGATCAGAAGTTTTCATGATTCCGCCTATGATGGCGTATTCCAGGCCCAATACGGTTGGGGTGCACTGGAAGCCGATGAAAAAGATGAAGCAAAAATTTTAGAATTAATAAAAGAAGTATTTGATAAATAAAGCAGGGACTGCCTGGCGCATCAACACTTGTTAGCAGGTAATATTAAAATCATTCGGTTTATTTGTTTTAAAGAAAACCTGTCGTATTTTTGTAAAAAACTATTCTATGGAAACTAATAAAATACTTTCAGCCTGCGGATTGTGGTGCGATGAATGTGAACACTACGGGAAATTGTGCGATGGGTGCCATGCTGTTCAAGGTTCCACATTCTGGGCAAAAGAAATGATGCCTTCCAAAGTGTGCCCTTTGTACGACTGCGGGGTAAACCAGCGTGGCTACCGCGATTGCGGCCAATGTGCCGAACTTCCGTGTGCAACATTTTTGCAGATGAAAGACCCGAATTCTACTGAAGAAGAACATCAGCAAATGCTGAAAATAAGGCAGGAACGCCTGAGGTCAAGTTAAAAGACCATTGTCCGGTGCATTTTAACATCCCCATATTTATTCCACATCTGGGCTGCCCGTTTCAATGTGTTTTTTGTAACCAGAAATATATTTCCGGAGTACAAAACGCACCCGATATTGAAGAAGTCCACGCCATCATCCGGCAAAAACTTTCCACCATCGGCGGGCAGGGCGCCAGGGTAGAGCTGGCTTTTTTTGGCGGTAGCTTTACCTGCCTGAGTCTTGAGGAACAACGCTATTACCTGGAAGCCATACAGCCCTATATTGCTGAAAATAAAATAAATGGCATCCGCATATCCACACGGCCCGATTTTATTGATGACGAAAGATTACAGATGCTGAAAAAATTCCAGGTGCAAACTATCGAACTTGGCGTACAGTCGTTGAACGACAGCACCCTGAAAAAAATCTGCAGGGGACATAATGTTGCCGATGTGCGGAACGCAGCCAAAATGATAAAATCATACGGCATGGCACTGGGAATTCAAACTATGGTTGGCCTTCCGGGAGAGGATAGCGCCATGGAACTGGAAACCGCCAGGGAAGTGATAGCCTTGCAGCCCGACTGTGTGAGGATATACCCTTTACTGGTACTTCGGGATACTAAACTCGAACAATGGCATGCAAGCGGAAAATACACTCCCTTAGCGCTCCCTGAAGCCGTGGAACGCGTGGCGGCAATTCTTGAAAAGTACATAGAAAACGATATCCATGTGATAAAAGTTGGCCTGCACCCAAGCGATGAATATGCTCCCGGCGGAAAATTAGTGGCAGGACCTTTCCATACTTCGTTGCGCGAAATGGCTATGACAAAAGTGTGGAAAAGGAACCTTATTCAACACCTTTTACCGGTACAAAAAAACGGCAGCCGGAAGGATATCACTATCACAGTGGCAGATTCTCAATATAACTATGCAATTGGTTATAAGTCTGAAAATAAAGATTATCTAAAGCAATACTTTAACCGGGTGCGTTTCCGACGTTCAAGTGAAATACAAAAAATTCAATTTGATGTGGATTATTGTTGACAAACGCATGCCTGTCCAGGCAAAAAACAAACTGAAAACTTTCGGCGACTTGATTGAGTTTGAGAGTTCCGGCATAGTTTACGAAGCCATCAGCGGACACCCCGACATTTTCATGTGCCCCGCCGGCAATGAATTGATTCTTGCACCCAACATTCCTGAAATCTATCCTCAAATTTTTTCCGGAAATAGCATCCCTTTTGCATTTGGCACCAAACCTTTGGGCAACAAATATCCCCGCACGGCACATTATAATGCAGCCGTTAGTGATAAATATCTGATTCACAACATAAAGCACACTGATGAAGCCCTCTTGCAAAAATGCAAAAATAAAACCGTAATAAACACGCGGCAGGCCTATACCCGATGCAACCTGCTGGTCATGGATGACAACAGCTTTATTACCTCCGACAGCTTCACCGGCAACCTCCTGCACAAACTGAAGCTGAATGTTTGTTACGTCAGTCCCGAAAACATCGTGCTCCCGGGATTTCCTAACGGTTTTTTTGGAGGCTGCTGCGGCATCCATCAAAAAAAATTGTTCATCAGCGGGTCGCTCACATATTTAAATGCAAAAAACAACGTTATTGACTTTGTTGAAAAATGTGGTTATGATATTATTGAGCTGTACAATGGTCCTTTGTTTGATACCGGAGGACTGTTTTTTATAAATTCATAAAACATTTTGTCAATATTTGAGTAAAAAAGTACTTTTGAAGCCTGATTAGTAATTTTCGAGATGAAACTGTCGGTAATAATTGTAAACTACAACGTAAAATACTTCCTGGAACAATGCCTTCATTCGGTTATTAAAGCCGGACAAGGTATTGATATGGAGGTTTTTGTGGTGGACAACAATTCCGTTGATGGCTCGGTGGCCATGGTGCGTGAAAAGTTTCCGGAAGTGAAAATCATTGAAAACAGCGATAATAAAGGTTTTTCAAAAGCCAACAACCAGGCCATCAGGCAAAGTTGTGGCGAGTATGTGCTGTTGTTAAATCCGGACACCGTGGTGGAAGAAGATACTTTTTCGCGGGTTGTCGGCTTTATGGATGCTCATCCCGAGGGTGGTGGGCTGGGAGTGAAGATGCTCGACGGCAAAGGACATTTTCTGCCCGAATCAAAAAGAGGACTTCCCACGCCGGCAGTTGCATTTTATAAAGTTTTCGGGCTGGCCAGACTCTTTCCCAAATCAAAGATTTTCGGAAAATACCATTTGGGATACCTTGACAAGGACAAAATTCACGAAGTGGATATATTATCGGGCGCTTTCATGCTGTTGCGGAAGAAAGCCCTCGACATTGCCGGATTGCTTGACGAAGAGTTTTTTATGTATGGCGAAGATATCGACTTGTCGTACCGCATAACACAAGCCGGCTATAAGAATTATTACTTCCCCGAGACCCGCATCATTCATTACAAAGGCGAAAGTACCAAGAAAAGCAGCGTCAATTATGTACTTGTTTTTTATAATGCGATGATTATTTTTGCCCGAAAGCACTTTTCAAAGAAAAATGCCAGCTACCTATCATTTCTGATTAAGGCAGCCATTTTTTTCAGGGCTTTTCTGGCTATTGCCCATCGTTTTTTAAAACATGTTTTTACACCGCTGCTCGATGCCACGATAATTTTCACAGGTATTTATTTCATTAAAAATTATTGGGAGTCCCATGTGATCTTTCGCGAAGGCGGAACGTATCCCATCGAGTTCATCGCCATTGCTGTGCCGGTTTATATTTTAACCTGGCTGCTCTCTGTGTATTTCAGCGGGGGTTACGATAAGCCCGTTCGTCCGCTGAAGATAATCCAGGGTGTTGCCTTAGGCACCGTGTTGATACTCACCGTATATGCCTTGCTGGGTGAGCAGCAGCGTTTTTCAAGGGCGCTGATCCTGTTGGGCGCAGGATGGGCCGCCGCATCGATGGTTAGCCTTCGCTTTTTGTTTCACCTGCTGCATTTTAAACAGTTTAAGCTGGGCTCGGAAGACAATAAGCGCTTTATCATTATAGGTGAAGAGGAAGAAGCACAACGAGTAGCTGCCTTGTTGCAAAAGACCCTTATCAGCTATGGCTTTATCGGTTTGGTAAATACCAACGAAAAATACGATGCCACCAAGGGCTTTATCGGCAATATATCCCAACTGGCCGACATCATTTATATTTATAAAATTGATGAGGTGATTTTTTGCTCCAAATCCATGCCGCCACAGCTTATCATTGATAAAATGACCGAGTTGCAGCATACCAATACCGAGTATAAAATTGCTCCTCCCGAAAGCATGACAATAATAGGCAGCAACTCCATAAATACCGGTGGCGAACTTTATGTGCTCAATGTCAATGCCATCAGCAAAGTTTCCAGCCGCCGGAGCAAACGACTGCTCGATATTATTTCAGGATTGCTGCTGTTGGGTTTGTTTCCGCTGGCAGCCTTTGTTGTAGAACGCCCCCTTGGATTTTTTAAAAATATATTTTTTGTGCTGGCAGGAGCAAAATCATGGGTGGGCTTTTGCAAATCAGAAACCGGAGAGCTACGCAAACTGCCGGCTATCCGCAAAGGCGTCCTCAATCCCACCGACACCCTCAAACTTCAGCATATATCCGACGAAATCGCCGACAGCCTCAACATCCTGTACGCCAAAGACTACAGAATATCCACAGATATCAGTATTATGCTGAAAGGCTTTCGCAGCCTCGGACGAAAATAAGTTCGCAAAGACCATTGGCGTGTGTTTATAACTTCTGATAAAAACATTGTCACTGACTTCGAGTTTTTATATTTTTGCCTGAAGATTTTTTTAAACAAAACCACCATATTCAGATGCTATTAAAAAAAGGATTTTCATGCTGCTTTGGATTGTTTTTTTTCTTGCTTCTTTCAGCTAATAATGCCTTTACTCAAAAGAATGTCGAAGCCTCAGGCGATGAGAAAATTGCCCGGCAGTTTTTTCTTTTCGGCGATTATGCCACCGCGCTCAAAGAATACCAGTTTCTGTACGCCAGAGATTCTAACAACCCTGACTATCTCTATCCGTTGGGTATCTGTTATCTGAACACCAATATCGACAAGCTGAAATCCATCTTTTTTCTGGAAGAAGTTACCCGTCAGAAAGAATACGACCCCGAGGCCATGTACCAGCTCGGCGTTGCCTATATGGTGGCCTATCGCTTCGAAGAAGCCATCGAATGTTTCCAGCAATTCAAAAAACTTATCAGCAACAACAAAGACCTGAACTACATACCCCTCGAACGGCAGATTGAGATGTGTGAAAATGCGATGGAACTGATAAAAAATCCGGTTAATGTAACTTTTGAAAATGCCGGAGCCCGCATCAACTCAGCCTACCCTGATTACAACCCTTACGTAAACAAAAAAGAAACGGTGATTTATTTTTCATCCAAACGCCAGGGCAACATCGGCAACCTGCTGGATTACGACGGATATTACACCTCGGATATTTTTTATGCCGAAAACAAATACGGGCAATGGGAAAAATCAAAGAGAATGGTAACTACCATAAACACTCCTCTGGTGGAAGAATGTTGCGGCCTGTCTGCCGACGGCTCTTACCTTTTTGCATTTCTGGATAACCTGGAGACTAAAATGCAGGCAGCAATGGCTGTGAAGGAAGGAAAAAGTTTTCAGCGGTTCACGGTGCTGGGGCCTAATATCAACACATCCAAATCAAGCGCCACCTCGGTAACAATTTCTAACGACAAAAAAACACTTTTCTTTGCCTCAGCCAGGGAAGAAAGCATTGGCGGCAGCGATATCTATATGGCAAAACTGCTTCCGTCAGGACAGTGGGGCGCTCCAAAGAACCTCGGCGATGAAGTCAACACACCCTACGATGAAGACTATCCTTATTTGGCTCCCGACGGAAAAACCCTGTATTTTGCCTCTATCGGCCATAACAGCATGGGAGGCTATGATATTTTTAAAACGACCTGGAACAAGGAAGACAACACCTTTTCAACGCCTGTCAATATCGGATATCCGATAAATACGCCTGAAGACAATACCACTATTTCCTTTACCGGATCAGGCAGATACGCCTATGTATCGGCATTGAGAAAAGATACCTATGGGAACCTGGATATCTACCGTGTCATCTTTAACGATGTAAAAGCGGCCTATACTACCCTTGTCGGCAGCCTGGTGGAGTCAGACTCCCTGAGTATCTTCGAGAACTTTTATCAGACCATGAAGTCAACAGCCGACAGCCTGAAAGAAGTCACCGACTCTGCCTACATTATCCAGAACGGCATCAGCGATTCGCTGGCCAAAGTCTATAAACAAAACCTGACAATCGCTGAAAACAAATTAGAAAAAGGCCCAGCGGTTTCTATCGTTGTTCATGATAACATCTCCAAAAAATTGATCGGTACCTACAAGCCTAACAAGCGTACCGGCAGATTTATCATTATTTTGCCCCCGGGAGAGTTTGATATAAAAATAAACTGCGAAGATTACAACGAACTGACCGAAACCATAAAAATTGCCGACAGGGAAATTCCCGCTGCACAGATAACACAAGCATTCAGGCTCACAAAAAAATAAACCATGAAATTGAAACTTTCCAAGCCGCTGGCTATTTTCGATATCGAAACCACCGGGCTCAACATTGCTACTGATCGTATAGTAGAGATCTGTATAATACGCGAGGATGTGAACGGCGAAACTTTAGTCAAAACTATGCGCCTGAATCCTACTATACCTATTCCGCCAATGGTTACGGCCATTCATGGCATCACCGACGAAGATGTGAAAGATTGCCCTACATTTAACGATATTGCCCATGATCTAAACCAGTTTCTCGACAACTGCGATATGGCTGGATATAATTCCAACAAATACGACATTCCCTTGCTGGTAGAAGAATTCTTGCGTGCCGGCATCGAATTTAACCTGGCCAACAGGCGTTTTGTAGATGTGCAAAATATCTTTCACCGCATGGAGCCGCGCAACCTGAAAGGAGCCTATAAGTTTTACTGCCAGAAAGACATTCAAAATGCACACTCTGCTGAGGCCGACACCAGGGCAACCTATGAAATACTGATGGCACAGCTCGACAGGTATCTCGACGTGGAATTTACCGACAACGATGGCAAGGTCAGCAAACCTATTATCAACGATGTCCAGGCGCTTCATAACTTCTCTTTTAAATCGCAGAATGTTGATTTGGTAGGACATATAGTGTACAATGAAAACAATGTGGAAGTTTTCAATTTCGGAAAACACAAAGGCAAACCGGTGGAAGAAGTTTTTCAGAAAGAACCTTCGTACTACGACTGGATGTCAAAAGCCGAATTTCCTTTATCTACCAAAAGGGTAATCAATGCAATCAAGTTGAGGGGATTCAACAAATCGTCGGTAAAAATCTCGCCCAAATGAAAATCATCTGTATTGGCCGCAATTACAGCAAGCACATCAAAGAGTTAAACAACCGCCCCCCGGACGAACCGGTGTTTTTTATGAAACCGGATACGGCGCTGGTGGTACGCAACCGCCCGTTTTTTTACCCGGATTTTTCCACCGATATCCAGCACGAAGTGGAAATTGTTTTTCGAATCTGTAAAGTAGGCAAATACATACAGGAAAAGTTCGCTCATACCTATTACAACGAAATTGCCGTTGGTCTCGATTTTACCGCCCGCGACCTGCAGGCCGAAGCCATTAAAAACGGACTGCCCTGGGAAAAAACCAAAAGCTTTGACGGATCAGCGCCAATCAGCAGTTTTGTGCCACTGGATAACTTTACCGACATCAAAAACATCAGTTTTTCTTTGAAAAAAAATGACATGGTCGTTCAACAAGGCAATACCTCTGAGATGATTTTCAGTATCGACAAAATCATTGCCCACGTATCACGCTTTATTACCCTGAAAATGGGCGACCTGATATTTACCGGGACCCCGGCGGGTGTAGGGCCTGTGAAAATAGGGGATAAGCTGACCGCCTACATTGAAGACAAGAAAATGCTGACTTGCAATATCAGGTAAGACAGTGAAGCCTGCCCCGGAATTACAATACGTTATATGAAGATTTATTTGTCATTCTATTGTGCTGGCTCTAACTCCACCACACCTTCCGTGCGGTCGGTTTCCGTTTTATGGACATAGCCTTTTTTATCATATTCCATATAAAAATGCCAGCGCTTCAATGAAAGGCCATAGCCGATCATTTCGTCCCTCATGAATTTCCCGGATGAATCAGTAAGACCTTCTAAATTATAAGCACTTTTCTCTTTGTTGCCAGCCTTGACTTTTACAACAACAAGCACACTGTCAACAGGCTGCCTGGTTGCTTTGTCGATAACGGTTACCGAAAAAGTTTTCGGCCCCTCACAGGAAACAAAAAATATTCCTAAACTAATTAAAATGACAATGATTCTATTGCTTTTCATTTTATATGCCTTTATATGCGGTTTTTTGATTTTTTATAAGAATTGTTTTTATCAGAACACCAAATTTATAGATTAATTGTATCAAAACAACAAAGTTATGTCGGCCTTATCTTTCTTTTGTGTATTTCGAAAATAGCACAATTTTTGTATTTTTGTATCAACACAAAAAAAACAAAATATGAAAACCCTCAAAGTACTTTTGCTGGTTATTTTTTGTATTATATTGTCGTACAGTGCAATATCTCAGAGTAATACCTGCAAATTTGAAATAAACAAAACCGACCCTGCCACCAACACCCCGATACAAAAAATAAAGACCAAACTTACCGGAACTGATGTTTTCTATATATACATCTCCAGAACCGATACCACCTACATCTTTACCATTAATTTCTGGATTAGCGGTGCATTGCGTGAGGTTATCGAAAAAAATGAAAAGGTATCTGTTTATCTTTCCGGCGGTGATGTGCTGACATTGGCTTCCATTTCCCGGGTGAAACCCATTCCGCATTACGGCGACCAGGCCTGGACAGAATATATGGTTGATTATCCCATACGTTCCGAAGACCTCGAAAAAATGAAAACCATGAAGCCCCTGAGTCTTAAATTAAATGTTGGTATTGAGCCATTTAACCGTATTTTTAATAAAAACGATGTGGAAAGGCTCCGCGACATCATCAGATGTATTATGAAAGATTAACAGAGGGAGAGGAGCAAAAAATTCACCCTGACATATCACCTGATCTCTTTCAGACATTCCCCGATTATCCTGCACACATCGCTGATTTCTTCTGCGGTAATAGTTAATGGAGGAGAAATACGAAAGGCCGTATCGCAAAACAAAAACCAGTCGGAAACAAGGCCTTTTTCCAATCCCAGTTTCATAAACTGATGCATTTTATTGGCATCGCCCAGCTCAATTGCCATCAGTAAACCTTTATACCTGATAGATTTTACATGGATATCATCTTTAAGTAATGAATGAAATAACTCTGCCTTATTTTCAGTATCATAATTAGTTATATTTTTCAATAAATATTGTAGCGATGCCATACCCGCCGCACAACAGACCGGATGGCCGCCAAAGGTGGTAATATGTCCCAGCACCGGACCATAGGCAAGTGTTTGCATTATCTCTTTGGAAGAAATAAATGCTCCCAGGGGCATACCACCGCCAAGCGCTTTGGCCAGAACCAAAATATCGGGCGTTACATCCCAGTGTTCAAAGGCAAAGTTTCGTCCCGTACGGCAAATGCCGGTTTGAATTTCGTCAAAAACCAACAAGGCGCCGGTTTCGTTACAGCGTTCGCGAAGTTTTTGCAAATAACCCTCTTCGGGGAGTATAATGCCAGCTTCGCCCTGAACCGGCTCAACTATCACGCAGGCAGTTTTTTCGGTTATCGAAGCCAGGTCATCTCCGTCGTTAAACTTCAAAAACCGCACATCCGGTATCAGGGGCCGGAAAGCCCTTTTGAGCTCTTCGTGCCCCAACACGCTCAGCGAACCCTGCGAACTGCCATGATACGCGTTTTTATAAGCTATCACCTCCGTGCGGCCGGTATAACGCTTGGCGAGTTTTATGGCGCCATCCGTAGCTTCCGAGCCCGAATTTACAAAATACACATTGTTGAGCTGTGCAGGCAACAGGGATACCAACAATTCCCCATAACGAACCTGCGGCGACTGTATAATCTCGCCGTACACCATCAGATGAGTGTATTTTTCCACCTGCTCGTGGATAGCTGCTTTTATTTCGGCATTATTATGTCCGGCATTGCTTACCGAAACCCCCGAAATAAGGTCATAATATCTGCGGCCATCAGTTCCGTACAAGAAAACACCATCAGCATGCGAAATCTCCAAAGCCATCGGACTGGCCGATGTTTGCGCCAGCATTTGATAAAAAATCTGCTTGTCAGTAAACATATATATACGAAATAACTTGCTTTTACAACAAAAATACCTTATTTTTATAGAAAAATTGAGTTATGAAAGCAAAATTAATAATCATTACTTCAACAAATTATTCAAAAGCCCTGTTGCTGAAGAGTCTGCTCGAGTTTGAAGGCATTGAAACCTACCTGGCCAATGTGAACCTCATACAGTCAGATATCGCCACGGGAGTAAAGGTTATGGTAAAAGATACGGATGCCAAAAAAGCGCTGCAGGTCATCAAATACGCCGACAAACAGGAATTGAAAACCGCCGCCGGCAAATCAGAAAATATTAACAAGATTATTTGCCCGGTTGACTTTTCAAAGGATTCGCTCAATGCGGCATATTATGCCCTGCAGGTGGCTGCAAAAATAAATGCAGAAGTAAAATTCATGTATGCCTGTTATTCCATGCAACCTATGGCCAATATTTTTCCCGATGCTTTTAGTTACCAGATAGGTATGGGCAATATCTTTAATGATGAAAAACTGGAAGTGAAAGATGCCATGAATAAATTCAAAGGCACCATTAACCTGTACATCAAGGAACAGGGCCTGCCCGAGCTGAAGATCAGCACCAATATCGTGTATGAAGACCCTATAACAGCCATACCCAATTATTGCAAGAAACACCGATATGCCATGGTAATCATGGGCACTAAAGGACTTGGTAAGTCCCGCAATTACCAGGCCGGCAGCATCGCCCTCAACACCATCGAAAGTGTGGAAATACCGGTGCTGGTGGTACCAAAAGAATATAGCTTTACCATGCTGGGCCAATTCAACACCGTGTACCTTACCGATTTCGATGACCGTGATTTTTCATCGTTCCGCAAACTGATGAGCATTATCAGTCCCTTTGATGCTAAGGTGCATTGTGTGCACATTCAGCAGGAAAAAAGCAAAATCAACAAGATTATGCTAGACGAGCTTACCGCACATATCAAAAGTGTTTACAGCAACTATGACGTAAGTTGCAAGCTAATCAACAGCAGTGAGGTAACCAAAAGCATCAACGAATTTGTAAAAGCCAACGAAATCAACCTCATCAGTCTGAGCGAACGCAAACGCAACTGGCTGGTCAAACTTTTCAGCAAAAGCGTGGTGAAGGATATACTTTTTAAAGTGAATACTCCCTTGCTAGTTTTTAAATACTAACTATGCCTGTTTGACTTTTTGGGCTTTTTCCGTCTGAGCTTGGATAATAGCATTAATCAGGGGTTTAAACTCATTGCGGATGATTGGCCACTTGTCTTTGTATTCTTCAAGGACCTGCACGAGCCACTGACCATGTGTTTTAAGCGCAAAAGAAATGGCCGGTGGCGACATTTTTCGCCTGCATTTTTGTCCCACATTATAGGCCGTAAGAGGCAGGCCTTCCGTTTTAACAATTCCTGAAGCTTCTTCCAGCTTGTCGAAGAGCTTGATGGTGCTCGTAATCGACCCGTCCGTTTTTACTGTCTTTGCAACAATGGCTTGTTCGGTCAAAGAATCAAAACTGAGGTCGCTGGCTTCAATAAATATGGTTTGCTTGTTTTTCTCGTTTTCAAATTCCCAGGTCAAGGCAGCCTCAAAGTCATTACCGGCATGCTGATCAATATTTTGCAAAACCTTGTTATCGGTAATCTCTTTCAGCTTTTTCCGCAGGTTGTGCAGATTGCCTTTAAATCCCTTGAATTTGCTGACGGCATCGTCTGATAATTCAAATACATACTGCTGGCTTTCGGATGATAACCTGTGGAGTATCTCATGTGCATAATCCACCACCGATTTATGGTAGAGTTCATTTTGCTGTTCGCTTTCTGCCAGGGATTTCTTTAGTGTTTCGTTTTTGCTTTTCAGGTCTGTAATCGTATTTTTCAACTTGATGCGATAGTTGCGGCTGGTTTCTACCAACAGGTTTATCATGTTGTACATTTTCAGTCCGATAACCCGCTTGTCATAATGTACCAGCGCATCCGTTGAATTGCTCAGGTGGTAATTACTCAGGTTTGTGTTGTAAAAATAAAAGAACAGATCGTTGTTGTTATCGTTTTCGTTTCTGATGGTTATCATCAGGACATGACGCAGCGATTCTTCGTCGGTGGAAGTCTGACCGGCATCTTTTTTCACCGGGGGCAAGTTTTTTTTATTTTTTGCAGCTTCTATTTTGGGTATGTCGTCTGAAGAGGAGTGTTCATTTCCGCATAAAAATGTCAACTCTTTTTCGGCATACCACTGGAAATCTTCTTTTTGTTCCCTCATCTTTTTGATTGCCTGGATGTCTTTTTCGTCAAGAAAAAACGGTCTGAGGTCTTTGGGGTCGCCATAGGGTGGGAGGGCTTCCACGCTTCTTATTTGGCGGTGTATGGCCGAATAATACACGTACACAACCCTGCTCATGCCCGGCACAATATGGTCGGTTGAGCTGAGGATATGCTCGGCATCATGCATCGAAAACGGAAACTTTTCGGCCATTATGAAAATTTTAAGGCACAAATATAATACAACAAAATTTATTATGCAAATTTTTAAGAAAATAAATTAAGGACTTAAGGTGATTAATTTATAAATTATCTTAACTATTTCCGATTTTTAAGTTAAGGGAAAAATACGTAATTAATTGAAATATAGTTTGTTAAAATTGCGTTTTCATAAAAAAATGTTGTATTATTGCATAGTGAAAAAATAACAAATTAATAAAAGTTAAGGTCATGGAAATATATTCGCCAAAAAAAGGTCAGGTAACCAAATTCAGCCGCAACGTTTTAAAAGCCGACGTAGAAAAAGAAAAACAAAAAAGGCTTTTGCAGGAGGAAACACTCAACCTGAAATTTGAAAAGAAAACCACGGGAAAAGCAAAAGTTGAAAAAAACATCGTCAGGAACGAGAAAAAAGATGGTCTGTTAAAGAAAGCCTTAAATTCCTTTTATGGATATGTAAGTGTCTTTTTTGATTCCGAAGAAGTGGTATAAATCAGTTGCTGGATTTTTTCTGCCTGGCAACCATATGAAATAGTAAAAATACCATGAGTAATTCCTGTTCCTTGCTACGTTATTTTATTTGTCCGGTGTATCAGCCGGCCACAACAAATCCCAGCATTGTCGCTGTCCCGGTTCCGGGTGAAAACACTACAAAGGGCCAAACGCGGCCAACCTCCGTTGGGATATCTGAAAGCAAGCAAACTTGTCCTTTCAGATACTCCCTGTGTTTTCATCACACCCATGCCGCGGCTATTCAGGCCGCACGGGCTAAAATACAAAAAAATCAGGTTCTTTAGTATCGCTTGTGTTCTAACTGGAAAAACCCTTTAATCCTACAGGCAGGCAGCCTAAATGATAAAAGGCACAATAGCTTTGCGGTTGGCCGGATATTCAGGAAAATTCTTCCTGTACCATTCGTGATGCGAAAAGGCCCTGGGCAGCAGGTTGACCGTGGTCCATACAAAAAACGAAAAGCCGGCCAGCGACCACGACAGTATGGCAAATCCAAGCCATTCCATTATTTCGCCAAGGTAATTCGGACAAGAAACAAAACGAAACAGCCCGCCATAAGGTATCTTATAGTCCACCGTCTCCTTGCGGAGCTTGAAGAGGATGTTGTCCGACTGGATATTGATAATAAAACCGGCAATAAATATTATCGCGCCAATAACAAAACGGTAATCTGTAAACCACGAAATATCGTAATCGGCATAAAATCCCAGGTAATACCCATTGAAAAAGGCATTAAAAACATTGTAAATCAATCCAAAACTCATCAAGGCAGCCGGCATTTTTTTGCCACGGGTTTTCAGGCGAAATGGAAAAATAAGGTCGCGGTGCAGGTAGTGTACCATCCAAAAGGCATAAATAGCCAGGCACACCAGGTTGGTATCGTTGTATCCCCAGAAAAAAAAGAATGAGAAAAGCAGCAGGGGCGGGGCTTCCATCACCACCCATCCCAGGCGGTTATTGACCAGCGCGCCCCATTTTTTGCTGAAGAATTTTCCATAGGGCGCTGTTACCTTGAAAAGTACCCCGAACACGATCAGCCCGATGAGTATCCAGACTACCAGAGCAATGTTAAACGTATATTGATTCAGCATTACATTTCTTTTTATAAATAATTATTTTCTTTAAACCACGCTACCGCATCCCTGATGCTTTCGTGTACATCCCTGCTGGTAAAGCCCAGCTCTTTTTTTGCCTTGGCCGAAGAGATGTGCCGGTTACTCTCTTTTAAAATTTTAATGGTTTGACTGTTAAACACCACTTTGATTTCCTTGTTAAGAAAAGGCCTTACCAAAGGCACCGAGGCCTGAGCCAGCCAGAGAGGGCAAATAAACCATGGCCGGGCTACGCCACTCACCGAACTGAAAATGTCGCCAAACTCTTTGATACAATGCCATTTGCCCGACAGCAAGTATTTTTCTCCGGCTTTGGCCATGCTAATGGCATTAATGGCTGCCTGCGCCACATCGCGTACATCCACAAAGTCGTAGCCTCCGCTTACCAACGCAGGAAGTCTTTTGTGGTACAGGTTAATAATTGTCCGGCCGATCAACGACGGTTTGTAGTCACCAGGGCCAATGATTGATGTGGGATTCAGCACCACTGTTTCCAGTTCACTGCAGTTTGCCGCACGTACAATTTTCTCGGCATCAGCTTTACTGCGATCGTAAATAAATTCAGTGTTTTCGGCCAGAGGTCTGTTTTCATCAAGACATTCGTCCATAGGGAACGGATTGAACGCATGGATGGAACTAAAATGAATCAGGCGTTTCACGTGATGTTCACGGCATTTGTCAATCAGTGTTTTAGTGCCGTTTACGTTGGTATTGTAAACCGTCTCGTCATCATTGAGGTTAACCGAAATATATGCGGCTGTATTAATAACTACATCCGCACCGGCAATAAACCCATCGAGACTTGCGGCATCATTCAGGTCTCCTTTGAAAATCTGCAGTGGAAGATGGCGAAACGCCCTGTCGTCTCTGAATGACAATACATTAACTTCAAAACCTTGTTTAATAAGCAACGGGCATAAATTGGCTCCGACATGTCCGCTTGCGCCTGTAACGGCAACTTTCATCAGGTATAATTTTCGGCGAAGGTAAATATTTTTTTCTTGCAAGGCAGGGTAAAAGTTTCTGGAATTCAATCGTTTTTTTGAGGTCATAACTTTCATTGTCAGTTGGAATAATCACAACACTAACACCTTTGCAAAACAGCCTTTATATTGCGAAAATTATAGCCTAAATCCGGACTGTTAGTTTTGACGGACCACCGCGCCGCTATTAACAAGCATTTGTGCTGTGTGCAAACATCTTATCGGTCTATGATTCAGAAAAACCTTTATTACTAAAAGTGGCATAATGAGAAACTGATGTTAAAAACTTAACTACCCAAGCCTTCTATTTCTCAATGAATAAAGGCTATAATAAACGATAAGTATTTGCTACCAGGCAAAATGTTAGTTAGAATGGTCGAATTGCTGCGTAGCAGCAACAGTGCGGTGGCCAGAAAATATGGCGGTGTCAGGGAGTGGCTTGTGCGAAGTTTCGCCATATATTTTCTTGACCTTTTGGGTACTTTTGGGTCAAGCCAAAAGTACCATAAAAAAGCAATATTGTTTTCGGTGGGAGAATGACCTCCTTCAGAACATTGCCGCACACAGTCATATGCCGACTTGCATCAGTAGGATTATTGGCAACAGTATAACCTGATCTGCCGCCCGTACCGGCCAGGCATATCGCAAATTTGTATTCATTCATTTTTGAGTAGATTAAATCTCCTGACAACCTATGGCGTCAAATTATTTATAAAAACCGTGATTAAATAGTACATTTACATCTAAAACCAGAAAAAATGAAAAATCTTGATCTTGTCAGCAAAAGAATTTTAATTGTAGCCTTGTCGATTTGCGCCATCCTGTTATCGGCCAGTTTGCTTTTATTGTCTATAAGCACCGTTGAAAAAGCCAATGCAGGCCCGGTAACCACTATTCCGCAGCAGGAGCCTAACTACAGGCTTTACCCAATGGGTATGGGCGAAGGTTACATTTATTATATCTACGATGGCGGCGGCGCCTGGAGTTTCGAAAAAATAGATGCTGCCAAGGCTGGTAACGCCGAATGGGTGAAATAATGGATTATTGGAACACGGGATTGAATGGGAATCATCCAGTTGAACAACAATACCTTGCCATCACAAAAAGCCCGGCAGGCTGAGTGAACTGTTAAGCTACTTGCCGGTAAGCCTTATGCCATCATCACTGATGACAATCAACCGTTGTTTGTACAGGTAGCCCAGCGCAATTTTAAAGGTTTTTTTGCTTTGTTGAAAACTGGCATATATCATTTCGGAGGGGCTCTTGTCGTTCAGGGGTAAAAAACCCTGGTTGTTTTTCAGTTCGGCAAGAATTTTTTCGGCCAGGGGCTCAATTTTGTTACGGCCCGGTTCGGTCATGCTCAGGTCAATTTTGTTATCCTCCCTGATTTTTTTTATCCATGCGGTGCATTTCATGCCTTTGTTTAGTGGCTGAAAAATCTCGCTTTTATACAACAAACCGTGGTAGGCATTATTGACAATAGCTGTATATCCGATATCGGTTTCATGGTCAATCATCACATCAACCATTTGATTATCGGTCAGGTCTGTGATTTCTTTTTTCAGGAATTTTTCAATTTTTGAAGAGGCGGCGATGCGGTTGGTGGCTTTGTCGAGAAATACGGCCACGATATATGATTTTCCCTGGCACATAGTAATTTTTTGTTCGCGAAAAGGTACGAGCAGGTCTTTGGGCAAGCCCCAGTCAAGAAAGGCACCGTACTGGTCAACGGACACAACTTTAAGAAAAGCAAATTCTCCGACCTGTGCCAAAGGGATTTCGGTGGTGGCAATGAGCCTGTCTTCGGAATCATTATAAATAAAAGCATCAACAAGGTCGCCGACCAGGCAATTTTCGGGCGTATACCGCAAGGGCATCAGAATATCACCATACTGGCCGCCGTCGAGGTATATACCAAAGTCGACTTTTTTTACAACCCTGAGCGAGTTGATCTTTCCGATTTCTAACATAATAGTAATTCTGTAAATCCTTTAGTTCTACAAAAGTACACTTTTAATCCCGGATAAGCAATGACATGAGAGATCCTATGTTTCAGCTAGGGCAGGAAAAGTGGCTATGGAAAATGCTGCTTTTGACAGAGCTTTTACCAATGGTTACTACCAGGTTGGTATTGCAATGAAACAAAACCGGATTAAAATCAAGCAAATCTGGTTGTTCTGAAATTTTCACTCCTAAATGCACTTAAAGTACAACCTTTGAATAAAAAAAACATTCGGTATAGATTAATCTGCAAGGGAAATATTATCGTAATTTCGCGACAGATGCTGTGCAAAGTTTAACACCGTTTTTCTTGAAATTAATTGAAAATATAAGTATTTCAGTTGCATGATTTTATTAGTTATTATTTTTTTGCCAGCTAGAGGCTGATCGGCTCGAAAAATCAAATCCCGGCTCAAAAGAAGCCGTCGAGATGCGTCGCCAGGTTTCAGAAATGCCCCCTCAGTATCGTTACTTCCTCGAAATACACGACAAAGACTTTTCATTAATAAAATACCTCTAGTAGTGATGCGTTTAAAAATATTTAATCTTTTAAAAGTACAATAAAAACAATATATACAGAACGTTCTTTGATTTTTTGATTTGATTTGCAGAATAACTTTGTAAGAAACCAAAGTTAT
>Ga0209604_1000441_pt1 | contig 38982 bp, 26 predicted proteins | sample AD_UKC097_MetaG_FD_184405 | JGI IMG/M metagenome (GOLD analysis project Ga0209604, IMG submission 184405) | Active sludge microbial communities of municipal wastewater-treating anaerobic digesters from USA - AD_UKC097_MetaG (SPAdes) (version 2) | ecosystem: Engineered > Bioreactor > Anaerobic >... | reverse complement strand
AACTGTCAAAGCAACGGCGGCAGGCGCAGCTACTGCTTTAGGACGCACACTTGTCGCCGCACGAGGCAATACAGCAGGAGTTGTTGCAGAACCTGCCAAAGGAGTAACGGGAGTAACGGGAGTAACGGGAGTAACAGGCGCTGTTTGCTGCGTCACAACTACCCTCTCGTTGGGCGGCTGCACTGGCGTAGATGTTGCCTGGCTGGCTTTCGCTAATTCACTTGTCGCATCAGCCGCTGCTGCATTTGCTGTCGGCACCGATTCGCCTGCTGCAGAAGCAACAGGCGCAACTTTCGCCGGAATATCACCCAAAAGCGCTGGATCAACAGCCAGATCAGGCATTGCATCAGCGGCCGGAGCTGCTGTCACTGCGCCGCATAGGCTGGCAATTCCGATCAAGAGAGAATCGAAATATCGCCGATGAGAAAAGTTGCAGATACGCAAATGCATGCCGTCGTATTTATCTTGTTTATCAATAAGTAGGGCAAACGGTCAACATAAGCGTAAAGCTCACCGATGCTAGAATTCCGAATTCTAACACCGCCCCCTTGGTTAAGCCTTTGCCACAGGCATTTGCCTCCCTTTCGTATTTGCCTCCCTTTCTGCACGCATCCCCAAACAACACGATGCAACGTATTTGCCACCCTGTCCTGTTTCGGCTTTTGTTGCTTAACTTCTGTTTAACTTCTGTTTAACTCCTCCATCTTCACCACCTTCATTACTATGAAACGACAGCAGCTCATCACAGCATGGCTTACACAGCGCTGGCCAGGCCGAGCCTTTACGCTATCACCTGCCTCAGCGGACGCGAGCTTCAGGCGTTACTTTCGGGTGACTTGGGCGGACGGCAGCACGTTAATTGTCATGGATGCCCCACCCGAGCTTGAAGATTGCCGCCCCTGGCTGCACGTGCAACAGCTCTTTCACGCAACGGGTGCACACGTACCCGAAGTGATAGCGCAAGACTTGGACCATGGGTTTTTACTGCTCTCTGACTTGGGCAATGCCACTTATCTGTCCGTACTTAATCAAGATAACGCCGCCACGCTGTATCAGGATGCGCTCGCTGCGCTGGTGCGCATCCAGCGGGCCAGCCGCCCTGGGGTTTTGCCAGAATATGACTACGCGCTCCTCAAAAAGGAACTGGATTTGTTCCCCGACTGGTATCTGGCGCAGCATCATCAAATCACGCTGACCGACGCGCAACGCGCAGAATTGGACACCGTATTCGAACGCCTTCTGGCGATGAATCTGGCCGAGCCAAAAGTGTTTGTGCACCGCGATTACCACTCGCGCAACTTGATGCACCTGGCAACTGGGGAAAACCCCGGCATCATTGATTTCCAGGACGCGGTTTATGGCCCGATGAGCTATGACGTCGTCTCGCTGTTAAAAGATGCCTACATCCAATGGGATGAAGAAACCGCGCTCGACTATCTGGTGCGCTATTGGGATATGGCCAGACAAGCCGGGCTGCCAATTGCCGCCGATTTTGGCGAGTTCCACCGCCAGTATGAATGGATGGGTTTGCAGCGCCACTTGAAAGTGCTGGGCATTTTCGCCCGCCTGTATCACCGCGATGGCAAGGATGGCTACTTGAAAGACCTGCCGCTAGTCGAACACTACGTGCGCCAGACCTGTGAGCGCTACGCCGGATTCAAACCCATCCTCGCGCTGCTGGACCAGGCGCAAGGCCAGACCAAAGAAGCAGGCTACACCTTTTAATGAAAGCCATGATCCTCGCTGCCGGGCGGGGCGAGCGCATGCGCCCCCTGACCGACACCTGCCCCAAGCCCTTGCTGCACGTCGGCGGCCAGCCGCTCATCGCATGGCATTTGCAGCGGCTCGCGATGGCCGGGTTTCGTGACATCGTGATCAACCACGCCCATTTAGGCACACAAATTGAAGCGGCCTTGGGCGACGGGGCCGCATGGGGGCTCAAGATTCGCTATTCGCCCGAGCCTGCCGGCGCGCTGGAAACGGCGGGCGGGATTGCCAACGCACTGCCCTTATTGGGTGACGCGCCCTTTCTCGTCATCAACGGCGATATTTTTTGCGACTGGAATGTCGCCCGCGCCCAGGGCTTATTTGCCAACAATCTGGCGGAAAATGATCTTGCGCATTTGGTGCTGGTGGACAACCCCGCACACCACCCACAAGGTGACTTTGTACTGACTGGCAGCCGAATTTTGCCCGACGGTACAGATCATCGCGCGGATAATCGGTTTACTTTCTCAGGCATAGGCGTGTATCGCCCGGCGTTGTTTAGCACCATCCCGCGCGGTCAGCCTGCCAAACTCGCGCCCCTGTTACGCGCCGCAGCCGCCGCTCATCGGGTATCCGGCGAACGCCACCCTGGCCGCTGGACGGACGTTGGCACACCTCAACGACTGGCCGAGCTGGATGCTCAACTCAACGAGCATTCTGATACATAATTATCGACATGAATAACTCAATACCTCCCCAAAACGCTGCCTTCGCGCCGTATCACCAGCGCCGACTTTTCTTGATGCAGCGCATGCAAGCCGCAGGCGGCGGCATCGCCGTCATTCCGACAGCAACGGAAATGGCGCGCAACCGCGACACCACGTTTCCCTTTCGCGCGGACAGCTATTTTCAATACCTCACCGGCTTTAACGAACCCGAAGCGGTTTTAGTGCTCATTTCGCCACCCACAAATTCCGCAACCCAGGCTCCGCAAAGCATATTGTTTTGCCGCGAAAAAAATCTTGAACGCGAAATCTGGGATGGCTTCCGTTATGGGCCCGACGCGGCCAAGGAAAACTTTGCCTTTGATGCCGCCTATTCCATCAATGCATTCGATCAACAGTTCGCCGAGCAACTGGCCGACCAACCCGCGCTGTGGTATTCGCTGGGCCACGATGCTGCATGGGATGCACGCCTCACCGCTGCGCTCAATACCGTGCGCAGCCAAAGTCGCAGCGGCAAGCGCGCACCGGCCGAAATGCGCGATGTACGCGCAACGCTCGATGCCATGCGCCTGATCAAGGACGAACATGAGCTCGCCACCATGCGCCGCGCGGGCGAGATTGCCGCCCAAGCGCATTGCCGCGCCATGCGCTTTACCCGGCCAGGGCAATATGAATATGAAGTGGAAGCCGAGCTCCTGCACACCTTCCGCCGCAACGGCTGCGAAGCGCCCGCCTACACGTCGATTGTGGCCGGCGGAGCGAACGCCTGCGTACTGCATTACGTCAGCAACAACCAGCGTTTGAACGACGGCGATTTATTGCTGATTGATGCCGCAGGGGAACTCAATGGTTATGCTGCTGACATCACCCGCACCTTTCCCATCAATGGCCGCTTTTCCCCCGCGCAAGCGGCTATTTACCAGTTGGTGCTGGATGCCCAGCTGGCGGCCATTGCCGCAGTCAAACCCGGGGTGAGCTTTCTAGCTCCCCACGAGGCAGCTTTGCATGTACTGGTACAAGGCCTGCTCGACTTGAAGCTCTTGACCGGCACACTGACTGAAGTGCTGGCCAACGAAAGTTACAAAAAGTTTTTCATGCACCGCACCAGCCACTGGCTGGGCAAGGACGTGCATGACGCGGGCGAATACCGGCAGGGCGAAGCATGGACCACACTGCAGCCCGGCATGGTCTTGACCATCGAACCCGGCTGTTACATCCGCCCGGACAAAGACGTGCCCGAAGCCTTCTGGAACATCGGCGTGCGCATTGAAGACGATGCGGTGGTAACAACAGCGGGCTGCGAGATCATCACCGCTGGCGTGCCCAAAACCATCGCCGACATTGAAGCCTTGATGCACAAAAATTGATCCGCAAATACCGCAGCACCACGATAACTGAACTGTGACCACTCACATGATTTCCGGTCAAGCCAACCAAAATAATCACAACCCAAAAGTTGCAGTGATCGGCGGCGGCCCGACCGGCATGGCGCTGGCCCTGGCGCTACACGCGCACGGCATTGCCGCCGAGATTTTTGACGCACGCGCGCGTCAAGAGGTAGCGCAAGACACGCGCGTGCTGGCCCTCTCTGACGGCTCACGGCAAATACTTGAATGGTTAAACGCCTGGCCATCATCTGCGGCCACGGCGATTGGTCGTATCCACATATCCCACCAGGGCGGCCTGGGGCGCACGCTGCTGCATGCCAGCGAGTTGAAAGTACCCGCCCTGGGCTATGTCTTGCCAGCCAGCGATTTGATCAACACGCTGGATGCCGCCGTTAGCGCAGCGGGCATTGCCTATGTTGAGCAAACGTTTTTTTCCCGCGATGCACACCCCGACAATCGTTCCGGAATAGTCGGCGCTCGCAAGACGGCGTTAGAGGAAAGCACCACGCCTCATCAGCCTTACGCGCTCACCGCCTGGGCCGAAGGCGCTGTGAAAACTGCGAACACCGATACATCTGCGGGCCTACCGATCAGCGCACTGCAAACACATGCCAAAACCCAGCCTGAAATAAAGACATACGATTACGCGCAACACGCCATCATCTGCCAGGTGCACACCGTAGCGCCACACCACCACATGGCGTGGGAACGATTTACCGAGCAAGGCCCGGTGGCTTTGTTGCCATTAGGCACCGCCTCAGGCAAAGCTTACGCCGTGGTGCTCACTTGCCCTGCTGCGGACGCTGCACACATTGCCGCACTACCGGAGGCCGAGTTTCTGGCTTTGCTGCAAGCACGCTTTGGCACGCGCCACCGCTTTGTATCCGCCACGCCTCGCGACAGTTTCAGTTTGGGGCTGCGCTATCGCCAAACCACCGTCGGCGAGCGTCAGGTGTGGCTGGGCAATGCGGCACAAACACTGCACCCTGTCGCCGGGCAAGGGTTTAATCTGGCGCTGCGTGATGTGTGGGAACTGGCCCGCACGCTCCAGCACGCGGCTGACCCCGGCAATGCGGAATGTCTTTCGGCGTATGCCAAGCAGCGTGCGCTCGACCGGCGTGGCGCCATGGGTTTTACGCATGGCTTGATCAACCTGTTTTCGTCCAATTTGCCTCTCGTTCAACACGCCCGTGGCGCAGGACTTCTGGCGCTGGATTTGCTCCCGGGACTCAAGCAGTTTGTCGCCCGCCGCATGATGTATGGCGCGCGCGCCTGGTGAATCCACGCACCTGATTTGACGCGATGGTCTGACACGATTGACTGAATGTTTTTGTCCTGTTCAACTTTTGATCTGTTCAATTTTTAACCACTTTGCGATAGAATCGCGCTCCCCTTCAAGCAACGCATCGTTGCTTTTTTTTCTCTGCCTGCAACGTCACTCAAAACCCCCTTGCCATGGATTTCCTCGGTTTTCATCTGAGCAACAATCTGTTTGTCGCCCCCATGGCCGGCGTGACGGACAGGCCGTTTCGCCAGCTGTGCAAGCAGCTCGGCGCGGGGTTTGCGGTGTCGGAAATGGTGACCTCCAACTCGCTGTTGTATGGCAGCGCAAAAACCCTGCGCCGCGCAAACCACACCGGCGAGGTAAACCCCATCTCGGTGCAGATTGCCGGTGCAGACCCGGCGATGATGGCCGAAGCCGCCAAATACAACGTGGATCATGGCGCGCAAATTATCGACATCAACATGGGCTGCCCGGCGAAAAAGGTATGCAATGTCATGGCGGGATCCGCCCTCATGCAAAACGAAATGCTGGTCGCCAAAATCCTTGAAGCCGTGGTTGCGGCCGTACCTGATACACCCGTCACGTTAAAGTTTCGCACCGGCTGGAATCGCGAGAACAAAAACGCCCCCGCCATTGCCAAAATTGCAGAACAATCGGGCATACGCGCGGTGGCTATTCATGGCCGTACAAGGGCGGACCAGTACATGGGCGAAGCCGAATACGACACCATTGCCCTGGTCAAATCGCAAGTCAGCATTCCGGTGGTTGCCAATGGCGACATCACCTCGCCGCAAAAAGCCAAACGCGTGCTGGACGCAACCGGCGCCGATGGCTTGATGATAGGTCGCGCAGCGCAAGGCCGGCCGTGGATTTTCAGGGAAATCGCCCATTACCTGGCAACAGGCGAGCTGCTTCCGCCGCCACGCGTGACGGAGATTCACACCGTGTTGCGCCGCCATCTGGCTGATTTATACGATTTTTATGGCGAAGAAACGGGTGTCAAAATCGCCCGCAAACATATCAGCTGGTACACCAAAGGCATTACCGGATCAGCCAACTTTCGCCATGCCATGAATCAGATTCCTGACCCGGTAGCGCAACTCGCCGCAGCGGATGAATTCTTTTATGCGCAAGCGGCGGCCAATGAGCGCTTGCAGCTCGATGAACAACAGCCAGAGGATAAAGCCGCATGAGCAGTGAAATTCACGACTGCGTTCGCCGCAATCTCAAGCGATATTTCCGTGACCTGGACGGACAGACACCTCACGCGCTGTATGACATGGTACTCAAATCTACCGAGTTACCGCTCCTTGAAGTAGTGATGGAGCAAGCTGCTGGCAACCAGACCGTGGCGGCAGAAATTCTTGGCATCAGCCGCGGCACCTTGCGCCGCATGCTGCAAGACCATAATTTGCTGTAATTCTTGTTTTCTATTTTTTAGCCATTCACCGTTGAGGTTTTAATGAAAGTCACTCAAGCGCTCATCAGCGTTTCCGATAAAGCAGGCGTTGTCGAATTTGCCCAAGGCCTCTCGCAACTCGGCGTCTCGCTGCTCTCCACAGGGGGCACCGCCAAACTGTTGCGGGATGCGGGGCTGATCGTGACGGATGTGGCCGATTACACCGGCTTTCCTGAAATGCTCGATGGCCGCGTGAAAACCCTGCATCCCAAAGTACACGGCGGCATCCTCGGCCGGCGTGATCTGCCCGAGCACTTGGCTACGATGCAAGAACACGGCATTGCGCCGATTGACCTGGTGGTGGTAAACCTCTACCCCTTCCGCGAGACCGTGGCAAAACCGGACGTAACGCTGGATGATGCGATCGAAAATATCGACATCGGCGGCCCCGCCATGGTGCGCGCCGCAGCCAAAAATCACGGCAATGCAGCAGGCGGCGTGGGCATCATTACCGACCCGGCCGACTACGCCCCAGTGCTGGCGGAAATCAAAGCCGCGGGTGAAGTCAGCTATCCCACGCGCTTTGCGCTGGCCAAAAAAGCCTTCACCCATACCGCACGTTATGACGCGGCCATTGCCAACTGGCTCACCGCCCTGGACGAGAAAAATCAGCCAACGCTGTTTGCCGACAAGCTGCAGCTGGCTTTCGATAAAGTCGAAACCCTGCGCTACGGCGAAAACCCGCACCAGCAGGCGGCGTTCTACAAGGAACCAAATCCGTCCGCAAATAGCATTGCCAGCTATCAGCAACTGCAGGGCAAGGAACTCTCCTACAACAACATTGCCGACGCCGATGCGGCCTGGGAATGCGTCAAGGCTTTTAACGGCGAGACCGCCTGCGTCATCGTCAAGCACGCCAACCCGTGCGGCGTGGCCATTGGCAGCAGCGCTATTGAAGCTTACCGCAAGGCCTTCAAGACAGACCCGACCTCGGCCTTTGGCGGCATCATCGCCTTTAACGTGGCGCTAGACGAAGCGGCAGCTGAAGCGATTGCCGGGCAGTTTGCCGAAGTCATCATCGCGCCGGAAGTCACCCCGGCTGCACGGGCCCTATTTGCGGCCAAGCAAAATCTGCGGGTATTGGAAATCAGAAAAGTCGGCGCTGCTGATACGGCGCCAGATGCAAATGCTACGCAAACTTTCGACTACAAGCGCGTCGGTGGCGGCCTGTTGGTGCAAACGGCCGATAACGGCATCATCACGGCAAGCGATCTCAAAATCGTCACCCGCCGCCAGCCCACGGCGGACGAATTGCGCGACCTCCTGTTTGCCTGGCGCGTTGCCAAATATGTGAAATCCAACGCCATCGTGTATTGCAAGGACGGCATGACCGTCGGCGTGGGCGCGGGCCAAATGAGCCGCGTGGATTCAGCCCGCATCGCCGCCATCAAGGCTGAAAACAACGGCCTGACAGTGGCCGGTTCCGTCGTCGCGTCCGACGCCTTCTTTCCCTTCCGCGACGGCCTGGACGTCCTCGCCCAAGCGGGCGCAACCGCCGTGATCCAGCCCGGCGGCTCGGTACGCGATGCTGAGGTGATTGCCGCAGCGGATGAGCAAAACATTGCCATGGTACTCACCGGCATGCGGCATTTCCGCCACTAAGCGAAACCCAAACTAAACATTTTCTAGCGACTTTTTAACGCATCGATTTAATAAGCATCTCATCGGATGACTGAAAGCAACGGATGATTGAAAGCAACTCATGAAACTTCTAGTAATTGGTTCTGGCGGCCGTGAACACGCCCTGGCCTGGCGGCTGCAATACACCGCAGGCTTGCAACATATTTATGTCGCCCCTGGCAACGCAGGCACCGCACGTGAACCCGGCGTAACAAATCTGCCCCTGACTGATATTCAGGCATTGGCTGCCTTTGCTAAACGCGAAAACATTCACGCCACGATTGTTGGCCCTGAAGCCCCCTTGGCTGCGGGCATTGTGGATGTATTTCGCGAACAGGGTCTGCGCATTTTCGGCCCCAGCCAGGCAGCTGCGCAACTGGAAAGCTCAAAAGACTTTGCCAAGCAATTCATGGTGCGTCATGGCATTCCAACTGCGGCATCTCAAACATTCACCGCCACTTCTGCTGATATCGCCGCTGCGCACGCCTACATTAACAAAAAAGGTGCCCCCATTGTCGTCAAAGCTGATGGCTTAGCCGCTGGCAAAGGCGTTGTTGTCGCCATGAACCTGACGGAAGCACATGAGGCAGTGGACAATATGCTGGCCGGCAACACCTTGGGAGAAGCTGGCGCGCGGGTGTTGATCGAAGAATTTCTTGACGGTGAAGAAGCCAGTTTTATTGTCATGGCCGACGGCAAGCATGCCCTGGCATTGGCCACGAGCCAGGATCACAAACGCCTGGGCGACGCCGACACGGGACCGAATACGGGCGGCATGGGCGCTTATTCTCCCGCACCGGTAGTCACACCAGAAATCCATGCCCGCGTCATGCGTGAAGTCATCATGCCCACCATTAACGGCATGGCCGCTGACGGCATCATCTACACCGGCTTCCTGTATGCCGGGCTGATGATTCGCCCCGATGGCAGCTTGCGCGTACTGGAATTCAACTGCCGCATGGGCGACCCGGAAACCCAGCCCATCATGATGCGTTTAAAGACCGACCTCATCACGCTGGTGGACGCCGCCATTGATGGCCGGCTCGACCAGGTTGATGTCGAATGGGACCGACGCGTAGCGCTGGGCATCGTTATGGCCGCAGCCAATTATCCCGCCACGCCGCGTCAGGGCGACGTCATTCACGGCCTAGCAGTCTCGGAAACCTTAACTGCCGTAGCGAAAAACCCGACTAGCCATGTGTTTCACGCCGGCACGAAAAATGTCGATGAGCAAATCATCACCGCCGGTGGTCGCGTGTTGTGTGTCACCGCCTTGGGAGATGGCATCAAGGAAGCCCAGAAAAACGCCTACGCCGCGCTCGCCCCGATTCACTTTGACGGCATGCAATACCGTCATGACATTGGGTTTCGCGCGCTCAAGCGATGAAATGCAGCCTGCGTGAAAAGTCGGCGCTGGCAATACGGCGCACCATTCCCTGTCTCCACCAATGAATGACATTGCACGCGCCGCGCAACTGCTGCGCGCCGGAGAACTTATCGCCTTTCCCACTGAAACGGTGTATGGCCTAGGCGCAGACGCCCGCAACACCACCGCGCTGACCAAGATTTTCGCCGCCAAGGGGCGGCCTGCCGATCACCCGCTGATCGTCCATTTACCCGATGCAACGCATCTTCCCCAATGGGCAATTGACATTCCGCCGTCTGCCTATCAACTCGCCCAAACTTGCTGGCCCGGGCCGCTCACCCTGATACTCAAACGTCATCCTGACGTACCGGATTTAATCACCGGCGGACAAGACACCATCGGCGTGCGCGTGCCCGATCACCCTATCGCCTTGGCCTTGCTGCGCGAATTTGGCAGCGGCATTGCCGCGCCCTCCGCCAACAAATTCGGTCATATCAGCCCCACCACCGCCGCACATGTAGAAGAAGAGCTCGGCCGCAACACGGAACATCCCGTCGCCATGATTCTTGACGGCGGCGCCTGCAGTGTCGGCATTGAATCCACCATTCTGGACCTCACCTCGGCAACCCCGCGCATTCTGCGCCCCGGCGCGTTAAGCGCTGCGACCTTAAGCACAATGCTGCACAGCCTCGTGGCAGATCAAAAAATCACGCTGACAGAGAAGGAAAAAACTACCCAGCTTAACCCGCCCGATGATGAGCAAACCCTGCCGCGCGTCTCGGGCAGTTTAGCGGCGCACTACGCGCCACGAACTCCGCTAAAACTTGTTCCTGTGGATCAGCTGAACGCAGCCGTCCATAACCATCTGCAACTCGGCCAGCGCATTGCCGTCCTCGCTCTCACACATGATTTACCCGCCCATCCCAGACTAATTCACCGTCTTGCCAGCGCCGACTTTTCTCAATTTGCGCAATCGCTCTATGCCAATTTGCGCGCACTCGATGCTGAACATTGTGACCTTATCCTCGTGGCCCAGCCCCCCAACGATAAAACCTGGCTGGCCGCCACAGATAGGCTAACGCGTGCTGCAGCAGGCAGCAAAAGCGAGTAGCGACAGGATTCCCCAGTCTGTTTGCCAAACGCTCACCCCACCCGCGCTTCGTTATAATCAAACCCACTCGGGGGTGTAGCTCAGTTGGGAGAGCGCGACGTTCGCAACGTCGAGGCCAGCGGTTCGATCCCGCTCACCTCCACCAGTATGTTTCTTCGTTGTCCACCCACCCCTGCTGCGCACCATGCGCATAAGTCCATTGCTAATAGCACTTGGCACTTGGCACTTATCAACAAAACGTAAAAGCCAGCATGGCCGGGGCGCCCATTAACGTGAGCATGAAGTAGATAGCCAGCGGATAAACCAGCGGCAGAGTCGCGGTTCAATTTAGCGGCTCAATTTAGCGATTGATTTTCACGCAGTGCTTGCTCATTTGCATAGCGTCTCGTCACCCCACGCTGGCCATGGCCAGCCCATGAATTCAGCCAGCCGCGTCACTACCCATTGCGCTTCTGGTGCATTGAAATTTTCCGCGTCCGCCAACAACCCGCGATAGCAGCGCAACAGCACATCCTGCGGTGCCAGATTTTCCTTATCCAGCAGGGTCTGCGCATGTTCAGTCAACAGGCTTGCCATGTCTTCGAATTGCTCGTAGCGCGCCAGCATGAGTGCTCTGGGCGTCGTCGTTACACTTCTGCCAGGCGCAATATGCAGCGCGATAAAAGACGGCGGAATTTCTATCTGGTTATCCACTGGCCTGTTGGCTGTCTAAACACTTGAGAAAGTTCAGCGCTGCCGCAAGGGCGCCAGCAGGTCGGACAAGCCATTGTGGTCAATCTCGTGCATCAACGCCAACAAGCGCCCAATCTCGCCGGGTGGAAAGCCTTCGCGGGCGAACCAGTTCAGACAATTACCCGGCAAATCGGCGATGAGACACCCTTTATGCTTGCCAAAGGGCATCTCGCGCGTAACCAGTAATTTCAGGTCTTCTGCCTGCACGTGAAACGGATGTTCTACTTTTTTAGATTCACTTTACTTCGCTGACAAACGCTGCACGCGGCTTTCTGACTTTTTTCAGATTCACCAGCCAGTCGTTGTCCGCATCCCGGTAACCCAATGGCATGATGACTACGCTCTTCAGCCCTTTGGCCGGGAGGTTAAGTATCTCGTCCAACGCGGGCGGACTAAAGCCTTCCATCGGCGTGCTATCCACGCCTTCGGCCGCAGCGGCAATGAGCGCTACGCCCAGGCCAATGTAGGCTTGGCGTGCGGCGTGCTGAAAGTTTTCTTCTGCGCTGCGTTGCGGGTATTCGGCCAGCAGTTGTTGGCGGTAATTCTCCCAGCCTTCATTGCTGCCGCCGCGCTCCTGGTTGGTAAAGTCGAACATGCCGTTGATGCGCTCTGCTGTGTAGTTATCCCAGGCGGCAAAAACCAGCAGGTGCGAGCAATCAACCACTTGCGGTTGATTCCATGCGATAGCGCGAATCTTCTCCCGCACCTGTGGGTTGGTGACGACGATGATCTCAAAAGGCTGCAGACCACTGGACGTAGGCGCCAGACGCGCGGCCTCCAAAATACGTTCCACTTTCTCTTCTGGCACGACTTTGCTCGGGTTCATTTTTTTGGTGGCATAGCGCCACTCAAGCATTTGTATCAGGTCCATGGTTTTTCCTAAAAGTTTTTGCGGTTTTCCTGCGCGTTTTATTAACAGGGATAAGGTCTCGCATGATACGGATGAAACTTATGCACCGCAAAAAAGTCGGCGTTGGCGACACGGCGCCTTTTGCGTGAAGCGCCTCCTAACGACGCATATCACCCCGCTCATACCAGCCCTTGCTGCGATTAACAAGATGAACGACCAGTAGCATCACGGGCACTTCAATCAACACGCCCACTACCGTTGCCAGGGCCGCGCCCGAGTGAAATCCGAACAGGCTGATGGCGGCAGCGACTGCCAATTCGAAGAAGTTGGAAGCGCCAATCAACGCCGACGGACAGGCGACGTTGTGCTTTTCGCCAACGACACGATTAAGCCAGTACGCGAGCGCGGAATTGAAGAACACCTGAATCAGGATGGGCACGGCCAGCAGCGCAATCACCAGGGGTTGCCGCAAAATGGCTTCGCCCTGAAAGGCAAAGAGCAAAACCAGCGTCGCCAAAAGTGCCGTGATCGACCACGGGCCAATCTTTGCCATAACGGCGTCGAACGTCTGCTGACCTTTAGCCAGCAAGATTTTACGCAGCCATTGGGCGAGCATCACGGGAATGACAATGTATAGAACAACGGACGTGAGCAACGTATCCCAGGGCACGCTAATCGCCGACATGCCGAGCAAAAAAGCCACCAGCGGCGCAAAGGCGAAGATCATGATGGTGTCATTCAACGCCACTTGCGACAAGGTAAACAACGGGTCGCCACCGGTGAGCCGGCTCCACACAAACACCATCGCAGTGCAGGGGGCTGCCGCGAGCAAAATCAGCCCGGCAATGTAGCTATCGAGTTGATCCGCAGGCAGCCAGGGCGCGAACCAGTGGCGAATGAACAGCCAGCCCAAAAATGCCATCGAAAACGGCTTGACCAGCCAATTAACGAACAGCGTGACGCCGATGCCTTTGACGTGCGTGCGAACTTCACCCAGGGCAGCAAAATCCACTTTCATCAGCATCGGTGTAATCATCACCCAGATCAGCAGGCCAACCGGCAAATTGACGTGCGCCACTTCCACATGGCCGATGGCCTGAAAAACTGCGGGGAATATTTGCCCAAGGCCAATACCTGCGACGATGCAAATAAAAACCCATACCGTGAGATAACGTTCAAATCGGCTCATATGCTTTACACCCATGATATTAAACCTGCGCCAGCGCGCGCGCCGAGGTTTGCAAGGTGAGCCTGGCCAGTTTTTCTTCCGGCAGATGGCATAACAATTCCAGCCTGCGCTTCATGGCATACAGGGTCTGCCGAAATTCTTCGAGCTTGACTTCATCCGGCGCGTCTCCCGCAGAAGGGTCTGGGTAGCCCCAGTGCGCAGTGGCCGGATGGCCTGGCCAGATGGGACAAACTTCACCGGCGGCGTTGTCACACACGGTGATAATCAAATCCATGTGGGGCGCACCGGGCGCGGCAAACTCGTCCCAGCTTTTGCTGCGCAAGTTGTCAGTCGATATGCCCGCCTGTTGCAAAACCTGCAATCCCAGTGGATGCGGCTGTTGATTTTCACGCGGGCTGCTGCCGGCAGAATAGGCTTTGAAACGCCCATTGCCAAAGGAATTCAATAAGGCCTCGGCCATAATGCTGCGGGCAGAATTATGGGTGCAGAGAAACAAAACGTTCATAGGTGCGGTCGGTGTCGTCATAGAAAACCTATTGTCTTATGTGATCAGCAGCAGGAAGATTTGGCTTTGTCCGGGGCACAGCAGGCGCCGCCTCCTGCGGCTTGCCCACTCTCATTAAAAACAGGAATGTTACCCAAGGTATGAAAGTGTTCCCACGGAATGCCTGGCGGGTCGATGATCCAATGCTTGTCGCTACGCGCATAGCAGCACGAGGTTTCACCTTCATCCAGCAACGCCATTTCCGCACCTTCAGCATGATTTTTTTAATTGCGCAAGTTCTTCGCCCGTATCCGTCTGAAAACCCAGATGATCCAGACCAGGCTTGGCGCTGCGGGTGGAAATCGCAAAATTCACGCGCGGATCATCCAGCATCCATTTGGCATAATCGGCTTCCACGCACGCAGGAACAGTCCTTTGCTTTCCAGATGGGCATTGATCGCATTGAAGATGGACTCGGTCAGGTGGTGCTCTTCCAATAAGCGACGGAATTTCAGCAGGGTGGTGGCATCCGGCGCTGCTTCGCGGTTGAGGTCAATGCCTACAAAGCGGCGTATGGCCTGGCTGTCGTACAGCGCGTCTTCTATTCCTTCTTCCGACAAGCCAAAGCATTGCTGGGCAACATACATGCGCAGCATGCGCTTCAATCCAATCGGGGGACGACCGCGTCCGCCACTGATCGGGTCATGCGGCGCGATGACTTGTGCCAACGCCTCCCACGGGGTGACCGCTTCGATTTGTGCCAGGAACCGGTCTCGCCTTGTCTGCTTCTGCTTCGCGGCGTACTCCAGTTCGGAAAAACTTGCTTGCATCGCGTTATCTTCGGGGGGCTGTCAATGGCGTAATTTTATCTGACGCTGTGGTGATTCTCTTGGGAATAAATCAGCGCTTCCTTAGCTCATCCCTGCGATCACATAGCGTAACGAGGGAAATTTTTGACGAGTTGGTCTAACCAGGCGCTGAGGTGAGGCGGCAGAATAGTTGCGGCATCGCGGTCGATTTGCTCGAACAGGAAGCCTGGATACAACACACGAATGCGGTCTGGACGGATACGCAGATTGGCCAGCAACTGGCGGCGCATTTCTGCGCTGGGCACGAAAGTCAGGTCAAAGAGCCGATTGTATGTCCAGGCATGCGGTATGCCCGGTTGATAGGTGCGCATGCGAATCAGGCACGAGCGCTGGCGTTTGCGGTGCATGCGTTTTACGATGCGCACGGCAAGCGCACAGGTGTTCGCGTCGTGGCCGCTATGGCAGATGACGGCATCTGGTTGCCACGCACTGACCACCCGCGCAACGGCGGCAATACTGGGCAGATGCAGGCTGTTGCGAAAGGGTATGGCGGTGGTTGGCAAGCCGCGCGTTCGCGCCAGTTCAGCGATGCGGCTGTTGCCGCGGCACAGCAGATGAGCAGATGGACAGCTACGCCGCGCGCAGGCCCTTGGCCTGCCATGCGCGGGAATCCGCCACCGCCTGCATCAACGCCCAGCGGCCCGTCTGCAGAATCATCCCGGTTTCTTCCTGAGCCACTGTATCCAGCGTTAATTTACCCCGCAATGCACAAACCATAACACTATTTATGCCGGGCAAGTAAGCAAGCACTGAATTTGAGTCTTCGACACAGCATCACACCGTAGCCAACAGCTTTTCATACGCATCGGCAAAAAGGCGCAAACCCTCGACCTGCAGGGTTTTGCCAACCTCATCAAGATCAATGCCCAATGCGGCCAACGTCTGGAGGTGGGCTTGTGCATCCTGCGCGCCCAGCGTCAGCGTGGGCGCGGCACGACCGTGGGCGCGAAATGCCGCAATGGTTGCATCGGGCAAAGTGTTGATGGTTTTTCCGCCGATCAGCGGCTCCACATAGAGCACATCGCTGTAAGCTGGATTTTTGGTGCCGGTGCTGGCCCACAATAGCGTTTGCGGCAGCACACCTTCCTGTTTGAGCGTAGCGAATGCCGCGCCATTAAAAATTTCCAGATACCGCTGATAACAACATTTGGCAAGCGCTACGCCGCTTTTCCCCTTGAGGGCTTGCGCTTGTGTTGCGCCTGCTTTAACCAACGCATCCAGGCGTGGATCCACCAAGGTATCGACGCGGCTCAGAAAAATGCTGGCGACCGAACGCAAGTGCTGGCCTTGCGGTTCAGCATCGCCACTGCGCCTGTCTGCCAGCCAGCGTGTTGCTCCACGTAAATACGCCTGCGCGACCGCCTCGTACTGCGCCAGCGAAAAAATCAGCGTAACGTTGACCCGGATGCCTGCGGCGGTCAGTTGCTCGAAGGCATACACCCCGGCGGGCGTGGCGGGTACCTTGATGAGCAGGTTGTCACGCCCCACCGCCTGCCGCAATCGCCGTGCGGCCGCTTCGGTAGCCACCCGGTCGTGCGCCAAAGCAGGCGAGACTTCCAGGCTGACATAGCCGACCTCGCCAAGGCTGGATACGTAAGCGGGCAAAAGGGTATCGCAGGCCGCCTGAATGTCGGGAATAACAAGTGACTCGTAACGCGCCTCGGCATTAAGACTCGAACCGCGCAAGCGTTGCATATCCTCACGGTAGTACGGGCTGTCGGCAATGGCTTTCTGGAAGATCGCCGGATTGGAAGTCACGCCGTCGATGCCGTCTTCGGTCATCAGACGTTGCAAGGCGCCTTCCTGAAGCAGCGTGCGCGAGAGATTATCGAGCCAGACGTGCTGGCTCATCGCCTTGAGTTGAAGCAGGGGATTTTCGTTCATGTGCTTGCCTCCGGATAGGGCCATGTCCAGTGGCGTATTTCCGGCATGTCTTCGCCGTGCTCATGAATGTATTGCGTGTGCAAGTTGAGTTTGTCGCGCATGCGCTGCTTGATGTGCGCCGCCTGTGGCTGCAACTTTGGCACCCGGTTCGCCACGTCCATCACCAGATGGAAGCGATCCAGGGTATTGAGCACCACCATGTCGAACGGCGTGGTGGTGGTACCTTCTTCCTTGTAGCCGCGCACATGCAGATTGCTGTGATTGGTACGGCGGTAGGTGAGACGATGAATCAGCCAGGGGTAGCCGTGGTAAGCGAAGATAATCGGCTTGTTGGTGGTGAACAAGGAGTCGAATTCATCGCTGGACAAGCCATGCGGGTGCTCCTCCTGCGGTTGCAGGGTCATCAGGTCGACTACGTTGATAAAGCGGATTTTCAGCTCCGGCGCGAGCTGGCGCAAGATATCGATGGCGGCCAGCATTTCCAGCGTGGGCACGTCGCCCGCTGCCGCCAGAACGATGTCCGGTTCGCCGGACTGATCGTTGCACGCCCACTCCCACAGGCCAATGCCGGTGCTGGCGTGGTTAATGGCTGCCTCCATGTTCAGCCATTGCCGCTCGGGCTGCTTGCCGGCAATGATGACATTCACTAGGTTGCGGCTCTTCAGGCAGCGGTCGGCGATATACAGCAGGGTGTTGGCGTCCGGCGGCAGATAGACGCGGATAATGTCGGCCTTCTTGTTCACCACGTGATCGATGAAGCCAGGATCCTGATGCGAGAAGCCATTGTGGTCCTGACGCCAGACATGCGAGGTGAGCAGGATGTTGAGCGAGGCAATGGGCCGTCGCCAGGCAATCTCACCGCATACCTTGAGCCATTTGGCGTGCTGGTTGAACATCGAATCAATGATGTGAATGAAGGCCTCATAACAGGAAAACAGGCCGTGCCGCCCGGTCAGCAGATAGCCCTCGAGCCAGCCTTGGCAGGCGTGTTCGGAAAGTATTTCCATGACCCTGCCATCGGCGGCAAGATGATCGTCGAAGTCGAAACGCTCGGCCATCCAGGCGCGGTTGGTCACGTCGAACAGCGCCCCGAGGCGATTGGAGGCGGTCTCGTCCGGGCCGAATATGCGGAAATTTTCCGGGTTCTTCTGTACCACGTCACGCAGGAAGGCTCCCGTCGCCCGGGTGGACTCCGCCAGTGCCCCGCCGGGCGCGGGGACGGCTACCGCGTAGCTGCGAAAATCCGGCAGGCGCAGATCGCGCAGCAATACCCCGCCGTTGGCGTGAGGATTGGCCCCCATGCGGTGATGAAAGGTGGGTGCCAGCGCGGCCAGTTCGGGCACCAGTCGGCCATTCGCATCGAACAGTTCCTCCGGCCGGTAAGAACGCATCCATTCTTCCAGCAGCTTTAAATGCTCCGGCTTCTCCATGTCACCAAATGGCACCTGATGCGAGCGCCAATAGCCTTCGGTTTTCTTGCCATCCACCGCCTTCGGCCCGGTCCAGCCCTTGGGCGAACGCAACACGATCATGGGCCAGCGCGGGCGGCTGTCATCACTACCATGCCGCGCCTTGCGCTGGATTTCGCGTATTTCGGCAATCACGCTATCGACTGTGGCAGCCATCAGCTGATGCATCGCTTCGGGTTCGTCGCCTTCTACAAAATAGGGTTTGTAGCCATAGCCTACCAACAGGCTTTCCAGCTCGGTGCGGCTGATGCGAGCGAGTATGGCCGGATTGGCGATCTTGTAGCCATTCAGGTGCAGGATCGGCAACACCGCGCCGTCCGTGCGCGGATTCAGAAACTTGTTGGAATGCCAGGACGTGGCCAAGGGACCCGTCTCCGCTTCGCCGTCGCCCACCACGCAGCAGGCGATCAGCGCCGGATTGTCGAACACCGCACCATACGCGTGGAGCAACGCATAGCCCAGTTCGCCGCCTTCGTGGATGGAACCGGGAGTTTCCGGCGCGGCGTGGCTGGGAATGCCACCCGGGAAAGAAAACTGGCGGAACAGGCGCCGCATTCCCTCCTCGTCCTGCGAGATATCGGAATACAGCTCGCTGTAGCTGCCTTCGAGATAGGTATTCGCTACCACGGCCGGGCCACCGTGGCCGGGACCGGCAATAAAGATCATGCTGAGTTCCTGCTGCCGGATGGCCCGGTTCATGTGCACATAGATGAAGTTCAGTCCCGGCGTGGTACCCCAGTGCCCGAGCAGGCGCGGCTTGATGTGCGCCGGTTGTAGCGGTTGTTTCAGCAGTGGGTTGTCAAGCAGATAAATCTGCCCCACTGACAGGTAATTAGCGGCACGCCAGTAAGCGTCCATCTGTTTGAGTTCTTTGGCATTCAGTACCGCAGCAGCTGAGGACATGTCATTTTCCTTAGGTCATTAAATGAATTCGATGTTTCAACGTTTCATCCGGCAGACAGAAGCGCGTTGCAGCGCAAACCCTGTATCAGAGCAATCCTTACGATACGGTATGGCATAGGCTCTTAAGCTGCCATCTTACCCCCCAAAACATATCGTCGCCGACAAGGTCGGACCGTTCGGCAGGGCACCGACAGTCAAAACTTTTGCCTGGCCGGGGCGACAGCGAACGGGCAAATCAAAATCAACATTCAGCGAGAAACGCTGCCCGTCAGGTTGAAATCTTTCCGGGATGCCGCCGCTTACTTCACGCTATGCCACGTCGGGCGATCCCCGTGAAGGCGCAGTGATCTCGGCGATTTCTGTAGCATTTTTTTCTTGCTGCTGCAAAGCCCACATCTGCGCATATAAACCCGCCTTGTCAAGCAAGGCGCGATGCGTGCCGCGCTCAACGATGCGGCCTGCATCCAGCACCAGAATTTCATCGGCATTCATCACCGTGGACAGCCGATGCGCGACGATCAGCGTGGTACGACCGATGGCGGCCAGATCGAGTTCGGTCTGAATGGCTTTTTCCGTTTTTGAATCCAGCGCGGAAGTGGCTTCGTCAAAAATCAGGATGGGCGGATTTTTGAGCAGCGCACGGGCAATCGCCACGCGCTGCTTTTCTCCGCCCGAAAGTTTCAGGCCGCGTTCGCCGACGCGCGTGTTGTACCCCTCAGGCAGGCGTTCGATGAAGTCATGGATGTGCGCGGCGCGCGCGGCGGCGATGACTTCATCGCGCGGGGCATCCGGGCGGCCATACTGGATGTTGTAAAAAATCGTGTCGTTGAACAGCACGGTGTCTTGCGGCACGATGCCGATAGCGGCGCGTAACGACACCTGCTGCAAGGCGCGCAGGTCGTTGCCGTTGATTTTGATGCTGCCGGAATTGACGTCATAAAAACGAAACAGCAACCGGGCAAGCGTAGACTTGCCCGAACCGCTATGGCCCACCACAGCCACCGTCTTGCCAGCGCCGACTTTTAACGAGACATCAAACAGAATCTGCCGCGCCGGGTCGTAACTGAAATTGACATGATCAAATTCAATAGCGCAAGGGGCCATCTTGCCCTCCGAAAACTCGTTAAACAGGGGCCGCGCATTCGCCGCATCGCGCACTTCGCGGTGGGTGTCGAGCAGGGCAAACATGCGCTCGATATCGGTCAACGCCTGGCGAATTTCGCGGTAAAGAACGCCCAGGTGGTTAAGCGGCATGTAAAGCTGGATCAGGAAGGCATTCACCAGCACGATGTCGCCCACCGTCATGCGCCCGGCGGCCACGCCGTCTGCCGCACGCCACATCATCAGGCTCACGCCCGCAGCAATGATGAGCGACTGGCCGAGGTTAAGCCAGGAGAGCGAAATCTGGCTCTTGATCTGCGCGGCTTCCCATTTTTTCAACTGCTCGTCGTAGCGCGCGCGCTCCCAGGCTTCGTTGTTGAAATACTTGACTGTCTCGAAATTAATCAGGCTATCAACCGCGCGGACATTGGCGGCGGAATCCAGCTCATTCACCGCGCGCCGCAGATGCGTGCGCCAGTCGCTGACCACCACAGTGAAGATGACATAAGCACTCAGCGTGATAAACGTGATGAGGCCGAAATCCCACGTGTAGCGATAGAGCAAAATGCCCAGCACCAGGGCAATTTCAACGAGCGTTGGCAGGATCGAATACAGGGTGTAGCTGATGAGCGAACTGATCGAGCGCGTGCCGCGTTCGACATCGCGCGTGAGTCCTCCCGTTTGGCGCTCCAGATGAAAGCGCAATGAGAGCGCATGCAAATGCTCGAATACTTGCAGGGCAATGTTGCGTACCGCCTGTTGCGTGACGCGGGCGAAAAGAATCTCGCGCAGCTCGGTAAACAGCGCAGTGGAAAAACGCAGCGCACCGTAGGCCGCAAGCAGGCCGACCGGCACCAGCAAAAAAGCCTGTTCACGCGGCAAGGTAAAAGAATCGATGATGTCTTTGAACACCAGCGGCACCGCAATGTTGGCAAGCTTGGCAATGAGCAAACAGCTCAGCGCAAAAATCACCCGCGCCTTCCACGCCCAAAAATAAGGCAGCAACGTTTTAATCGTCTCCCAGTCGTGACGAGTTGTTGGGATAGCAGCAGGCAAGGGTAAGGAATTAGGGCGCATGATTACAGTGTACTTGTGTTGAGCAGCTAACTGATCACCCCGAAATCACTTTGCGGGCGCGGGCGTTCACAGGCGAACGCTGCACTTGGCTGCTGCTTTTAAAAATCACGCATGGGTTAAGGCTGCTGCCATAGGCTCAGCAGGAACCACGCGTTTGCTGCCATCCATGTTCAAGGCAACATAGACCAGTTGCGCTTCAGTCACTTTCACCCATACCGGATCTTCGGGATTACGCTCGGCAAAAACTTCCACATCCACCGTGATGGAGGTGTGTCCGACGCGAATAATCTGCGTATAAAAACTCACTTGGTCACCCACAGAAATCGGCTGTTTGAAAGTGAATGACGCTACCGCCACAGTCGCCACCCGCCCGCGTGCGCGTCGTTGCGCGGCAAACCCGCCGGCGATATCCACCTGCGCCATCACCCAGCCGCCAAAAATATCACCAGCACCATTCACGTCCGACGGCATCGGCACAACGCGCAGCTCCAGCGCACCTTGAGGCGGGGTAAATTTTGCATTTTGAGTTGTCATGGCAATTTTCATCTTATCAATTAGGATCAGAAAAAATACAGTGGATCAATCACGTCAACCACTTGGCTACCAACAGTATACAAGGTGCTCTCCAGCATGCGCCCTGGTTCCGGTCGGGGATTTGAACAGTATGGCCACCTTAGCTCTACATGTTAAATCCATGCAGCTGCAGAATAAATTCCTGCTGTATTAATCCTTAACTGCAACGCCAGAATAAAGATAAGTGAGTATTCGCGGACCGGGATGATAACCCTGTGACAGTTCCGCCATTCTGAATCCTGCTGTTTGCAGCAAGGCAGGTATCTCGCGATTCAAATGGCAACCTCCCGCGACAGACTTCCAGTAGGGCGTGATGCGGTTTTGCCAGCCGCGCACACTGCGATCCGGCGCTGCGCCGTGCTCCAAAAACAATAAGCGTCCACCAGGCACCAGCACGCGATGAACTTCGTTCAACGCCGCATGTACATCAGCAATCGTGCACAGCGTATAGGTCGCTACCACACAATCAAAACTATGCTCCGGCTTGGGAATCTGCTCGGCAGACAGCGGCATCAGTTCAACTGTCAGCCCGGCAGCTTGCGCACGGCGTGCAGCAAGCGGATGCAATGCCGGGTCAAGCCCACACAGACAGGCCAATTTTTTGGGTTGGTAATGAGACAAATTACGCCCCGTCCCCATGCCGATTTCCAGCACCCGGCCAGCAGCTGCTGACAAAAGCGCCACCCGCCCGCGCTCAAACGTTGGCAAACCACATGCAAAATCAATGACGCGTGGCAAAACGTAAGTGTCGTATAAGTTTTTCATGTTTAAGGAAGCGCAGCACAAATGGTTTTTATCTATAGCGCAGCAAGAGGTTCCTGAGCGCCACCAAAGAGCTCGCCATGAACGGGGTTAATAGCTTACCCTTCGTTCTGAGCCTGTCGCAGGAACTAATCGGCATTTTCTTAAGTGCAAGAAAAAAGTCGGTGCTCGCAATACGGCGTTATAAAGCCATCACAAGACACTCACTTTTTCTCGATGTGATGCGCCTGATAATTTATCGGCCCACCGGTGTAAGGCGCAAAGCCCGTGCCGAAGATAATACCGGCATCAGCCAAATCGGCATCCTCAACCACGCCTGCGGCAACACGTGCAACCGTAGCCGCCAGCAAGGGCTTGAGCAGCCTTTGCGACAAGCCATCCGGCACCGCGCCGACGCGGGACTTTTTCGCACGACCGGCCACCCACAAATAAAAACCTTGTCCGCTTTTCTTGCCGAGGCGCTTTGCTGTCACCAACTCAGCTACTTTTTCAGGCTGCTGATCCGCACTGATAAGTTGCCGCCCAACGGTGAGCGCAATATCCAAACCCACGGTATCCGCCAATTCAATCGGCCCCATCGGCATGCCGAAGGCCAGCATCGCCGCGTCGATAACTTCCGGCGCGATGCCTTCATCGACGCAGCGCATGGCTTCATTCAAATAAGGCGCCAACACCGCATTCACCAAAAAGCCCGGCGCGTCTTTAACGGGGAGCGGCAATTTGTCGATCTGTTTAACAAACGCGGCGGCTTGTTGCGCAGCAAGTGTTGACGTATTTTCGCTCGCCACCACCTCAACCAAAGGCATTTGCGCCACCGGATTAAAGAAATGTATGCCCACCAGGCGCTCGGGTTGCTGCAGCACTTGCGCAATATCGGCCAGGCGCAAGGACGATGTATTGGACGCGAGCAGCGCACCGGGTTTGGCGCGGCGCTCCAGGTCGGCAAAGAGGGTTTGCTTGGCTTCAAGATTTTCAAAAATCGCTTCGATAATGACATCCGCCTGACGCACGCCATGGCCTTGCGGGTCGGGGATCAAGCGATCCAGCACAAAATGCGCAGCCTTTTTATCGCGCAGTTTTTTCTCGAACAACACTGCCGCACGAGCAATCGCGGGGGCTATCTTTTCAATGCGCTGATCTTGCAAAGTCACCCTCAAGCCACGCAAGGCACACCATGCGGCAATATCGCCACCCATGACGCCAGCGCCAATGACATGAACATGCTGCGGCTTGCTCTCGCGTGCAAACGCCCCTTTGCCAAACCCCTTCAAGCGCTCTTGCAAAAAGAAAACCCGCAACAAATTTTGCGTCGTAGATGAACTGATCAACCGATCCAGCGAGGTAGGCTCACTTGCCGGTACCGCCTGCGGATTGCCACCATACTTTGCCCACATATCCAGAATCGCATACGGCGCAGGATAGTGTTCCGGCCGTGCGCGCCGCGCGACTTGACGGCGGGCTTGCGCTGCCACCAAGCCTTTGAGCGGGCCATTGAGCAAACGCTGAATAAACGGCAAACGCCGTGTCGGCTGGGCGGAAACCGCTAGCGTGCGCGCAGCGTTATCCATCACGCGCGGCGGCACACAAGCATCCACCAGCCCCATTTTTTTCGCCCGCCATGCGTCGATATTCTTGCCTGTCAGCATCATATCCAGCGCTGCACCAGCGCCGACTTTTTGCGGCAGCCGCAACATGCCGCCCCAGCCGGGGATGATGCCCAGCATCACCTCCGGCAGCGCGATTTTGGTTTGCACTTCATCCACCGCGATACGGTAACGGCAAGCCAGCGCCAACTCCGTGCCACCGCCCATGCAATGGCCGCGGATCAAGGCCAAGGTGGGGTAAGGCACTGCCGCCAAACGGTTGAATAAATCCCAGCCGCGTTTAATCAAGGCATGCGCCGCAGCGCCGGACTCAAGTTGCGCTAATTCCTCAATATCCGCCCCGGCAATAAAACCGGCAGCCTTGGCAGACTTGAAAATCAGCGCCTTGGGTGGTTCGCTATCGCACGCGTCAAGCAACGTGGATAACTCCGCCATCACCTCGGCAGTCAGCACATTGGCCGATGCGCCCTGGCGATCAAGTATCGCCCAGGCCGTGCCGTCGGCATCGCGTTGCAGTTGCCAGTGCGCAAAGTTTGTTGACGTGTTCATCACAGCGCCTCCACCAACATTGCGCCGCCTTGGCCGCCGCCGATGCAGATGGTGGCGATGCCGCGCTTTTTCTTCTCGCGGCGCAAGACATGCAGCAGATGCAGCACGATGCGCGCGCCGGATGCGCCGACCGGGTGGCCCAGCGCAATCGCGCCGCCATCGACATTGAGTTTGCTTTGATCGAGTTGCCCTAAGGCCTGCGGCAGGCCAAGTTCGGTGCGGCAGTACTCGTCGTCATTCCACGCGCGCAAACAGCCGATCACTTGCGCGGCGAAGGCCTCGTTGATTTCCCAGGCGTCGATGTCGTTCAACTGCAAGCCATGGCGTTGCAATATCGGTGTGGAGGCATGCACGGGACCCAGACCCATCTGCGCGGGATCCAGCCCGGCCCACTGCGTATCGACGATGCGCCCCAGCGGTTGCAGGTGCCATTGCTCGACGGCTTGCGCAGAAGCCAGCAACAACAGCGCCGCGCCATCGGTGATTTGCGAGCTGTTGCCTGCGGTGACCGAACCATACGGCGGGTCGAAAAACGGCCGCAGGCGCGCCAGGTTTTCCATGCTCGAATCGCGCCGCAGGCCATCGTCCTGTTGATACGCCGTACCGTCAGCGCCGACTATTGCGACGATCTCATCGAGCCGCCCCGCGTCTTGTGCAGCGGCGACACGGCGGTGGCTTTCCACCGCCAGGGCATCCATTTCCTGCCGCGTGATGCCGAATTTCCAGGCCAGGTTTTCCGCCGTCTGGCCCATCATCAGGCCGACCACCGGGTCGGTCAGGCCGCGCACAATGCCGATGATCGGCGAGAACAAGGCGGCAGGGCTTAACTGCGCGAACACCTTCATTTTTTCGCCCAGGCTGCGCGCCGCACCCAGCCGTGAAAACCATTGCACCATCGCCGGTGGATAAAACAGCGGCGTGTGCGAGAGTGCATCCACGCCGCCTGCCAGCACCAGATTAGCCCGCCCGCGCTGGATGTTGGCGATGACTGAATCAATCGCTTGCATGCCCGACGCGCAATTGCGCATCACCGTCCAGCCCGGCACCTTGTGGCCGCAGCCGAGGCGCAGCGAAATGACACGGCCGATGTTGGTTTCATCCACGCCGGGGCTGGCGCAGCCAATGATGACTTCATCCAGCGCATCCGGCGCAAACGGCTGCCGCGCGAGCAGCGCGCGGCCAGCGTAGGTGGCCAGGTCGGATGCGGAAAACGGACCCGGCGTGTTGCGCGATTTCAGGAAGGGCGTGCGTGCGCCATCGACGATGTAAATCGGTTCACTTGCACCAGCCATCATGCCTCCTCCTATCTTGCGGCAGGGTTATGAAAACGCCTGTATTCCCGTTTGCGCACGTCCCAAAATCAAGGCGTGCACGTCATGCGTGCCCTCATACGTATTTACCACTTCCAGATTCACCACATGGCGGATGATGCCGTATTCATCCGAGATGCCGTTGCCGCCCAGCATGTCGCGCGCCACGCGGGCAATGTCCAGCGACTTGCCGCACGAATTGCGCTTCATGATCGAGGTGATTTCAGGCGACGCCATGCCTTCATCCTTCATGCGGCCGAGGCGCAAACAGCCTTGCAAGCCCAGCGTGATTTCGGTTTGCATGTCGGCGAGCTTCTTCTGCACCAGTTGGTTCGCCGCCAGTGGACGGCCGAACTGCTGGCGATCGAGCACATATTGCCGCGCGCGGAACCAGCAATCCTCCGCCGCGCCCAGCGCGCCCCAGGCGATGCCGTAACGCGCCGAGTTAAGGCACGTAAAAGGACCTTTCAAGCCACTGACATTGAGCTCGTTTTCAGCCGGCACGAACACCTCATCCATCACAATCTCGCCGGTAATGGATGAGCGCAAACCGACCTTGCCGTGAATCGCCGGCGCGGACAAACCCTGCATGCCCTTTTCGAGGATGAAGCCGCGGATAATGCCTTCGTCATTCTTGGCCCAGACCACGAACACGTCCGCAATCGGCGAATTGGTGATCCACATCTTTGCGCCCGATACGCGGTAGCCGCCGTCCACCTTTTTCGCCCGGGTAATCATGGAACCCGGGTCGGAACCGTGATTCGGCTCGGTCAAACCAAAGCAGCCTATCCATTCGCCGCTCGCCAGCCTGGGCAGATATTTCTGTTTTTGCGCTTCCGTGCCAAAGTCATTGATCGGCACCATGACCAGCGAAGATTGCACGCTCATCATCGAGCGGTAGCCGGAATCGACGCGCTCGACTTCACGCGCGATCAAGCCGTAGCTGACGTAGTTCAATCCCGCACCGCCGTATTCGGCGCCTATCGTCGCGCCAAGCAAGCCCATCTCGCCCATCTCGCGGAAAATGCCCGGGTCGGTGGTTTCATTGCGGAATGCCATCTGGATACGCGGCGCCAGCTTGCCCTGGCAATAGTCGCGTGCGGCATCGCGCAGCATGCGCTCGTCTTCGGTCAGTTGCTGATCCAGCAGCAAGGGATCGTCCCAGCAAAATTTGGCAGCGCTCATTCTTTATTTCCCTGTCCTAAAAAATTGTTTATTCTACTTGTGCGCTGCCTGCGAAAAATCAGGCGGGAAATCATCCACGCGAATGACCTTGTCGCGCAAATCATAACGACGGGTAATGGTTTCGGCTTCCTCGATGGCCAAAACACCCGCCTGCTGCGCCTGATGCAGGCGCTCCTGTTCGTTCATCGCCGTGTTACCAGCGCCGACTTTTCCAGCCTTCACTGCCGCGCGCAATTTCGTCTCGGCAGGTTCCGCCGCGAGCGTGGCCGCCAGCGCCAGTTCAACCAGGCCCACCGCATCGTCGCTGGCTTCAGCCTCGTTTTGCGGCAGATACATGCCGTCAGTCAGCCGGTCGCGTGTGGCCGACGGCGTGATCAAACACTTGGCCACTTCATGCCCCAACTCATCGGCGGGCACCACATACGGCCGGCCGAGCGGAAAAATAATCCGCGCCAGCAGCCAGGCCGCGGGCTTGTTCGGAAAGTTGGCCAGCACGCCTTCAAATGCCTGTTGCGCACGGAACATCGCATCCCAGATTGCCCAGTGCATCAGCGGCGCATCGGCCGCCTGGCAGCCTTCGTCCTGATAGCGCTTGAGCGTGGCCGACGCGAGATACATCTGCGACAAGATGTCGCCCAGCCGCGCGGAAAGTTTTTCGCGGCGCTTCAAGCCGCCGCCGAGCACCAGCATGGAGACGTCGGAAAGAAAAGCGAACGCCGCCGAAAAGCGCGTGAGCTGCTGGTAGTAGCGTTTCGTTTCCGGCGCAACACTTGCCGGTACACCGACAAAATGCGAGCCGGTCAGTCCCAGCCATAGGGCGCGCAGCGCATTGCCGATGGCGAAGCCGATGTGGCCAACCAGTGCCGTATCGAATGCACGCAAACCGGCTTTGGCGTCGGCATCCTGCGTTGCCTGCATCTCGCGCAGCACAAAGGGATGGCAGCGTATCACGCCCTGGCCAAAGACGATCAGGCTGCGCGTCAGGATGTTCGCTCCCTCCACCGTGATAGCAATCGGAATCTGCTGATACGCGCGCGCCATGAAGTTGTTCGGCCCCAGACAAATGCCCTTGCCGCCGAGGACATCCATCGCATCATTCACCACACCCCGCGCGCGTTCGGTGACGTGGTATTTGACGATGGCCGAGGCCACCGATGGATGCTCACCCAGATCGACCGCACCGGCGGTCATCATCCGCGCCGCATCCATCAGATAAGTGTTGCCGCCCATGCGCGCCAGCGCTTCTTCGACGCCTTCAAACTTGCCGATCGCCAGGTTGAACTGGTTGCGCACCCGCGCATAGCCGCCGGTGGCGCGCACCGCCAGCTTGGCGATGCCGGTGCTGGTCGACGGCAGCGAGATTGCGCGCCCCGCAGCCAGGCATTCCATCACCATGCGCCAGCCATGACCGGCCATCGCCGGGCCGCCAATGATCCAGTCCAGCGGCATGAACACATCCTGTCCCCAGTTCGGCCCGTTCTGGAACACCGCGTTCAGCGGCCAGTGACGGCGGCCGATATGCACGCCGGGATGATTGCTCGGCACCAGCGCGCAGGTAATGCCAATGTCCTCGACATCGCCCAGCAGATGATCCGGGTCGTGCAGATGAAACGCCAAGCCAAGCAAGGTGCACACCGGCCCCAGCGTGATGTAGCGCTTCTCCCAGCTCACGCGCATGCCGAGCACCTGCTGCCCCTGCCATTCGCCCCGGCACACGATGCCGGTGTCGGGAATTGCGGCAGCGTCCGAGCCGGCATGCGGGTTGGTCAGCGCAAAGGCAGGCACTTCCTGCCCCTTGGCCAGGCGCGGCAGATAATGGTTTTTCTGTTCTTCCGTGCCATAGCGCAAAAGCAACTCCGCCGGGCCCAGCGAGTTCGGCACCATCACTGAAACGGCCGCCGCTGAAGAGCGCGAGGAGAGTTTCTGCACGATTTGCGAATGCGCATAGGCGGAGAATTCCAGCCCGCCATATTGGCGCGGGATGATCATGCCAAGAAAGCCCTTGTCCTTGATGAACTGCCAGGCGGCGGGCGATAAATCCTGATGCACTTGCGTCGCTTCCCAGTCATTGGTCAGGCGGCACAGTTCCGCACATTCATTATCCAGAAAAGATTGTTCCACCGGCGTCAGTTGGGGTTGCGGGTAGGCCAGCAATTTTTCCCACCGTGGCTTGCCGGAAAACAGCTCGCCCTCCCACCACACGGTGCCCGCGTCGAGCGCATCGCGTTCGGTAGGTGACATGGCTGGCAGAATTTTTTTGTAAAGGGAAAACACCCAAGAGGTCATCACGCGCTGGCGCAATGCGGGCACGCCCAGAACCGCGAGGATAAAAAATCCGAGTGTTATGGCAAGCCACCAGACCATGATTTTCCCTTTCTTGCATCCACCGAGAGGGATTCCCCGATGAGTGCAAGCAAAGACTGGATCAAAATTCGCGGCCTGTCAAGACTGCCGCGCGATTGCAGCAGTCTTGGCAGTCGATTACTGCATCAAGTCAGGCTTGAAATGCTGACAGCCCTACATGGCACCCAGGACATTCACAAACCAGCCGCGGCTGCGGTAGGAAAGATCCGTCAGATCGTCGGAGTAGTTGGTGAAGTTATAACCCACCCCGAACTTGACGCCTTCAACCACATGGCGATACACCGCCACCAGTGCACCTGCTCGCGCATCTTCCGCTTCGCGTGCGCGCAGATTGCGTAGCTCCAGCACCGCATCCCATTCCTTGGTCCAGTGCCAGTCGGTACGCAGGATGAACAGGTCTGCACGGCTCTTGAACCATTCACCGCCCACTTTCGTGGTTTTCAATTCACCGACGCGCAGCGCATATTTTCCACCCACCGATAGCCACGGTTTGACGTCATAAATCGCATCAACGGCGAACACCTGGCTGCGCTGGGCAAAGTCGGCCACCGCATTATTCACATCGACCTGACCTGGCGATGGCACGTTTTCAAGATTGGTATATTTAAGTAGCATATTCCAACGGTCATTATCAATCGGGCGATAAGCAGCCCCCATGACGAACTCATGGTAATCGCCGTCAAAGAATGCCCCGTCACTGTTCGATGAGGTGGAGATATTGAACTTACCCAGCAAGCGCCAATCGGGTGTGTATTGCAACCCCGCCGTGTTGCGCCATAACACGGTCGTGCGCGAGGCGTCGGCAGTCAGCGTAGAGGTTGTATCGTCGTGACGCCATTCCAAACCGCTGCTGTATTTAAAGCCATCCACTTTGTAAGCGAGCGACAAGCCGACGGCCTTGCGTTTGGTATCACCCACCAGTGGATCGGTCAGCTTGCCAATCTCGGCTTTGCCGCCCCAGGTCCAGCGATCATTGGGCGCCCAGTCCAGGCCAAAGGCATTGCTCAAGCTCTGCGGTCCAGCGCCGTTCGTGATGCGCGTTTCACCAAATGCCCGCAAGGTGTCGGATACGCGGGTTGAGCTGCCCGAGACAAAACTGCCCTGGCGTCCGCGATAAGTTGAATCGGGTTGTTCGCTCTCGACGATGTAATTGAGGTAGGCGTTCGACCGGTCTGACAACCGGTAATCCGCGCCCAGCTTGGTGCCCATGCCCAGGCTGCCTTCCGATGCTTCCGCCGACAGATTGATGCGATCGGTGACCCGCCAGGTAGCGCCTGCACCCAGCCGGTTATTGGCGTCACGCGTGTCATCATGCGCGACGGTTCCCTGCGCAAAACCATAGGCTGACCAGTTATCCGGTTCGCCGGGTTTGCCATCAGCTTTGAGCGGCCTGTAGCCCAGACGTACCAGCGCATCGGTGCGTTGCCCATTTTGCGTGAGCGTGGGGCTGGCATTGGTCACTTTGTTGTCGCGGTTATCGTTACGCACCCCCACAGCAAGTTCCCATGCTGCGTTCAGCTTTTGGCGCAACGCCAGCTCGGCATTGCGCGCATCCTGGAATTCACCGGAACGGTTATCCGCCTTGACATCCAATTGGGTTGTGTCGGTCAATTCAACAGAGGCTTTTATGCCTTGCTGGCGAATCTGCTCGCCATTCAGGCCGATCTGGCCAGGCGCCGAAAAGCCGTGGTCTTTATCCTGCGCGTAGGCGGTGATCTTTCCTTTGCCTTTTTCACTGATTTCAGCCAGATCAACCGAGCCTTCAACGCGCCAGGCATCAGCCTTTTCGCCCAGCGCGGCAGTTGTGCCGTTAAAGCCAAAACCGCCGTCGGTGGAAGCCAGGGTGCCATTGCCCGCGCCCGATGATTGCGCGAGTTCGAGCTTCATCCAGGTGCCAGGCGCATAACGCAGCGTGGCATCCGCGCCTTTCAGGGTTTGGTCAGCGCCACTCTCGCCTTGGTGATAGCCCGTCAAGCCGAGGTTGAGATAGTCGCTAAACCAATGGCTGGCGCGCAGACCAGTCGAGAGATTGGACACCGAAGACACCCCAGGCACATACTCATAGGTAGTGACCAAATACACCGGATTGCCATTGGTTGCCGTTGTCATGATCAAACCGCCGCCACCGCCTGTAGAAGCGAGCGGCTCACGCAACAGAATGCGGCCTTGCAGGTAATTGATTTCGTAATCTTGCGCTAACTGTAGCTGCTTGCGCTCGATGACCAGACCAGAGTCCTTATCGCGAACTTCAACCCATACGCGCTCGGAACCCTGGGTGAGGTCAAGATGCCTCAAGTAATACAGCGAGCCGCCCGTGCCACGGAATTCTTCGCGGCTGGCGATGGTGCCCGGGTCGGCGGCAAAGCCATCCAGCTGAGTGCGCTTTTCGCCCCACTGCGTGGTTTCGTCGGAACGGAAACGCGCCTTGGCGCCATACAAGCCGCGTGAATATTGCAGCAATTCGGTGCCGTTCCAGACGGTCTGAAAATTCCCCCACATCACATGGGAATCACCTTTTTCCAGCCGCACGTAGAACTTGCCTTGCGTTGGCGCATCATCGACGGTCGTTGAATCATCCCCATACACCGGGTAATACAAGTCCGGGTCGATGTTGCGCAACAGGTAACGCGGATCCTTGCTGGAGAAATTCGAGAACAGGTCGCCGATCGGTTGCTCGCGCGTGTCCGCTGCCGCCGTCAATAACCATTCGCCCTTGACCTTGCCTTTCAGGTAAAACGCAGCGCGGCCATCGACGTAAATCTTTTCGTCGTAATGTTGATTGTCGCCAGTGACCAATTGTGCCGGGCCGGCGACCTTGTTTTTACCCACGGTCAAATCGCCCAGCGCGATATAGAACCAGTCATCCCGGGGAATCATCAAATTGCGGCGGAAGGTGGTGGCAATGCCTGCGGCATCCGTCAGTTTGACTTCAACGCTGTGTGAGCCGGCCGGCATGATCTGCTTCATCGCAAAACGGCCGTTTTTATCCACGGGGATTTGCAAGCCCAGCGTTTCTACCGTCTGGCCTGGCTTGAGGTTTTTGCCATTAACTGTGACTGTGCCGCCGCTGACCGGCATGTTGTGCAGTTGCAAACTGTTTTCGCCATAACCGACGAGCCGCTCACGGGCTAGCGATTCAATGTCATTGGACAGTGGCGCATGCGCCAGCAAAGTCAACGGTTTGAGTCCGGTTTCGTCAAACCGGCCTGCATCGTCATACACGCGCAACAGGAAAAACAACTGGTCATCCGCATAGTCCGCAGGAGCTTGCCATGTGGTCATGCCGTTCCAGTCAACAGGCAGAACAGCCAGCGGCTGCTCCTGCACTTTTTGCCCTGGACGGAACAGGCGCAACTCGGCTTTTTTGATCCACGGCAGATAATTCGACCAGGCGCGGAACTCCACTTTTTCGCCGCGCACGACCCCATTGGGCACGGCCCAGGCATTCAGCGCCGGGGCGATGGCCAAGCCGTCGTAGCGCACTTCGATGTCAGCCTTTTCCAATGCCACATCGGTGCAGCGTTGGCGGTCGGCTTCGCGGGTTGCCTCGCCCTCGGGCAGCATCGCTTCACCATCCACCGTGACGCGGAAAGGCAGATCATTCGCCGCTGCGTCGCGCACCTGCGGCGCGCAAGGCGCTGCAAAAGTTGGCGCTGGCGAGACGGCGACAGGCTGCGTTTCAGCATACCAACCACGGATTTCGACCCGGCGATTTTTCGCCATACCGGTGAGCGTTGCGTTATCCGCCAGTGGTTTGGACTCGCCAAACCCCTCGATAGCCACACTCTCCGCAGGCAGGCTCAGCGCCGCTTTTAAGTACGCCGCCACCGCCAGGGCGCGCGCTTCGGATAGCCCCTGATTGTTGCCAAACAGTCGTTTGGCTCGTGCCGACAGGCGCTGGTTATCGGTGTGGCCCGCCACGGAAAGGCGCAAGGCCTGTTTGTCCTTGAGTTTGCCGATCAGCACATCCAGCCGCTGGCGTGTCTCGGCGGTGAGCTCGGCCTTGCCGGAGATAAACGTCGCATCGGCCACCGAGTCTTCCAGCATGGCTTTGATGGACGGCGCACTCGTGGGCATTTGGCTAGCCTGGGTTTTCATCGTTGCCAGTTCGCCCCGGGTAACGCCGGAAGGCAAGGGATAAGTCGCCGCAGGTTCTACTTCGGTCGTTGGCAACACAGCGTGCCAATCCACGCGGCCGTTATCGATTCGCTTGCCAGTCAGCTCTTCGGCTTGCAGCGCGTTACCCCATAACCCGAAACTAACGCTTAATGCGGAAGCTATTGCAGCTTGAATCACTGTCTGGCGGAAATGTCTTGTATTCATTTCACGCCCTCCAGTTCTGTTTCAATGACAAGCGGGTAATGAGTTTTATCCTCTGCTTTACCATCCTGCGCTTTCTCCCGGGCTTTCCATCGCTCTCGAAATTGCTTGGCGAGACCATCCAGACGTTGCTGCGCCTGTTGGCTGGCGGCAGGTTTCGCACCTGTCCGATAAGCAATGCGCAACACTGAGGGGCGTTCTGCTAATTTGTTCATCATGGGTTCTATCTGCGCCTGCCACTTTGCGTTCAGCGCGCCATCATCATTGGTAAATGCTTCGTCACTCACTTCCAGCCGCACTACGCGATGCACTGTGGCACCGAAGTTGAGCTTGACCATCTTGCCGCGCGTCACGCGCACGTCACGCGGGTTTTCTGTCGTGACACGGTAGCCGGAAGGCAATGTGCGTGTATCCAGCTTCATGACAAAGTTCGAGCCACGATCCGCTTGGGGAATCGCCGCGCAAGCCACATGGAAACGGCCTTCGGCATCGGTCGTGACCAGCAGGCCCCGCGCCGTCACCACCCGCACATTGGGAATACCCGGCTCGCCTTCATCCTGGTAGCCATTGGCGTTCTTGTCATCAAACACCTTGCCGATGATGTCCGAACAATCAAAGGTTGGATCCGGCACGATGCGCACGGTGGCATTGGCGATATTCGATACCGCGGCATTGACGATATTGTTCGTCGCCCAGGCCTGGTTGACATATTCACCTTCACCCACGCCCGCACCGACCATGAGGATCAGTTTCCAGGTTTTTTTCTCATTCGGCGCAAACGTCTGGTTTGGCCAGATCAAGTCACGCCCATTCACCGTTGGCTCCAGCGGCACACCATTCAGCGTGGCGCTGCCATTGCGGTAGCGGAAGCCCGGGGGAATACGATCACGCACATCGATATTGGCCAGTGGTGCGGCCAATGTATTAGTGGCCGTCACCGTATAAGGCACCAGGTCGCCCCGCGTGACGTTGATCAGCGGCGTGGTTTTTGTCACGACAATGGCGCCACCCAGAATCGGGTCAATCGGGATATGGTTATTCACCAACTGCGCCGAGCTGGTCGCCGGATTTCCCGTGATGGTCAGGGTAAAGCTCGTGAAATACGTCGTTGGCTGGGCGCCTGTCGGCGGCACCGGCTGGGCTTGCACAGCATCTACCCCACCCAGAGGCACCGGCGCGTGCGGGCCGGCGGTTGGCGGGATGAGGATGGAATCCGGCGGCAGATAACCGCCGGGTTGCACCACTTGCAGGGCATACACGCCGCTGCCCGGGCAACCTGGTGGCACCGGGTTGATCAGCAGATATTGATAATAGCCATTGGCGCCTGTCACCTGCGTATTGACACCGCCCACCAAACAGGAAGTTGGCACAGGCGCGCCGCCGTTGGTTAGCGTCACTTGCGCCCCGGCAATCGGGTTGCGCGTCACCGAGTCATACACCACGCCGCTTGGATCCAGCGGCAGATTCTGTGCCAAAGTCGTCACCCCCGCAGCCAGTTGCAGGTTGGTGATGAAGCCATTGTCGATGGTGCCATTGCGTGCCGGGCTGGGGTCGGCGGATTGCGGAATACCATAAATTGCACCGCTCACCGGCTCCCTGAAGCGCACGCTGTAGTAGGTTGCCGGGTTGCCCGCAGTTGATGGGAACAGGCCCGCCACGGTGTAATTGCCATTGGCATCGGTCGTGGCCGTGCCGACCACGACGCCACTGGCATTGATCACTTCGACAACGAAGCCGAGGACGCTACTGCTGGCGAGCGGATCATTGTTGCTGCGGTCGTGGTTGGCATCGAGATACACCGTGCCGCTGACCGCTGAAAGACCGGCAGCGGAAAAATTCACCGGGGTCGGGATATTTTCGCTGGGCTCATTCGCATCGCCATTGCTATTGGAATCAACAACGTTGCCGTCGTTCGACAAATCGGTGGCGATTACCGTTCCGCCTGGCGCCTGGGCTGTGGTGGCGACGGCCTGGTTATTCTGCACGGCGCTGGGCAATGGGTTGCCGCCAAAATCTACCTCGGTGGTGAAGCTGATGGTGCAGCGCTCACCAGGTTGCAGGTTCTGGTTGCCCGCCAACAGGTTGTTCTGGCCGATGCCGGTAAAGGCTGGGGCGGCAACGCCTAACACGGTGCCGGTACACGCTGAAACCACAGCGGGCGTAGCAATGCTAATGGCCTGCGCTGTGGGGAAGGTTGCTGTCAGGCTATCTGTCACCTGAACATTGGTTGCGGTAACCGTAGTGCTGGGGTTGGCAACGATCAAGGTGTAAGGAATGCGGAAACGCTTGGCTCCCGTTTGCACAACCGCACCCGCTGTCTTTGCGACACCAATGAACTGCTGGCTGATATCGACAATGGTAGGCGACGTATCGTCGGTTGAATCACCATTCCCATTGGGGTCCGGATTAGCGCCATCCACACTGTTGTCGGTCACATTACCGCCGCCTGGGGGTGAGCCTGCGGCCACTGCACTGTTATTGAACGGCCCGGCGGTCATCGGGAAGAAGCGGATGCTGAAAGTGATCTGCGCGGTAGAAGCAGCGCCGCCAAAATTCGGCAGACTGCTGGCGCCTGCAACCAGCAAGGCATTACCACCGCCACTGCCGGTGAATACGCCTGCCGCCACCGTAGTGATTGCCGCGCCATTGGCCTGGCTGACAACCGTCGGCTCGCTGCTGATCGTGTATTGACCGCCGGCCGGGATCGCACTCGCGGTATAGCTGCCAAATTGCGGCAATGCCCCGGCGATTGTGTCATTAAGCTGCACGCCAGTGAGTGGCGTTTCGCCCATGTTGCGGATGGTCAACGTAAAAGGCACACTGTAAGTACCATCGCCGTTGCGCGTGATACCCCCTGCGGATTTTGCTACACCAATGCGTGGCACGGGCACCGGCGTCGGGTCATTCTCGCCCGGTTCACCGGCATTGCCATTGGCATTCGGATCAGGGTTGGCGCCGTTATCCGACACGTCATTAACGGGTGTCGCGGTCAACGCGCCCGTGCCGACAGCCTGCGCTTGATTAGTGTAAGTCGCGGCCGTAGCCGGCTTGAAGCGATACGTGAAATCGATGGTGCAGGAAGCGGCGGTAGCCATGTTGGCAATGTTCGCCACAGCCAGGTTGCCCGTATTACCGGTAAAGCCAGCAACAGCGCTGCCGTTGACGCATGCGCCCGAAAAAGTCGGCGCTGATGAGACGGCGTATTGACCATTCGTCAGCACGGCAGCGGCGCCACCCGCCACAAAGGTACCGAACTGGCCGCCGCTCGCGGTCGATAACGGGTCAGTTACCGACACCGCATTCAGCGCTTCGTTGCCGATATTGGTCACCACCAGACGAATCGGGACAATCAAGCTGCCATCAGGGCCCACTGATACATTGCCATTCACCTGCTTGGCAATGCCAATGGCCGCAGCAAAAGCCGGGGCGACCGGCGTGGGGTCATTCTCGCCCGCTTCGTTGCCGATGCCATTGCCGTTGGCATCCGGATTCGCGCCGTTGTCAGACAAATCACGCAACTGCGGGTTGGTACCGGAGGTCTGTCCCGATAATGCGCCAGTGCCATCGACCACTGCCTGATTTTCATAGCGGCCGCCGGAAAGCAGCAGTGGAGGCAAGGGTGCGGTGGGTTTGACTTGCAACGCGAAACTGATGGTGCAGGAAGCACCGGCGGCAAGCGTGGGGACAATCGCCGCCGTGGTTGCCGCGCCACCATTGAAACCCGCCTGGGTGCCAGCACAAGTACCTGCTGGCGCACTGGCGACTTTGTATTCGCCATCGCCCAGGGCTCCCGCGTTAAAGGTACCAAACAGAGGCGAAGCACCGGCCAGCTGATCGGTCACCGTCACGTTATTCAAGGCTTCGAGGCTAGGGTTGCGCACCACCATCTGAAAGGTGATATTGAACGTCCCGTCAGGGTTGGCGGTGGGCCCGCTCGTCACCGCCTTGGCAATCGCCACCCGCGCCTGCGGCACTTCCGCAAAGGTGTAACCGGTCGCGGCGGTATTGGCGGGCAGAGCGATAGCAGAGATGATGTCATTCACCGCCGTGCTGCCACCCGCAGTGCCTGCCGTATCAATGCCGTCATTCAGATGCGCCTCACTGACTGCGCCTTCCGTGATGGTGTAGGTGCCTTGTGGCAGATTGGCAAAGCTGTAATTGCCACTGGCATCCGTTGTCACCGTGCGGGAAATCGGCGTGCCGTCGAAACTGGTGCCGCTTAGCGTGATGGTGATGCCGGTAATGCCTGTATCGCCAGCTGTCACCACACCGTCATTGTTGAAGTCACGGAAAACGCGGCCAGCGAGCGACGAAGAGTTGACCGTGACGCTGCCGCTGTTGCTGTTATTGGCTGGCACCGCATCAAACGAACTGGTCGCCACACTGGCGGTGTTGGTAAATGTTTGCGGCATGCTCGTCGTACTGACGAGTTGCACCGGCACTGTGATATCGACTTCACCACCAGAACTGACCGTGCCCAGTGTGCAAGTAAAAGACGTGCCGCCGGCCACGCCGGTACACGTGGTGCTGGTCGTGGTCCCTGCGATGATAGCCACGCTGGGGGTTCCGGTCAGCTCCATGCCGGCAGGCAAGGTATCTGATACAACCACGCCATCGGCCTCAGCCAGACCGGGGCCGGTGTTGTTGCGTACCTTGACGACAAAATCAAAGTTGTCGCGCAAATTAACCGAGGTAACCGAGGGAGTCTTGCTTACCACTTGCACATCGGCCTTGGTGCGGATAGTGGTTTGCTGGGGCGCTGTATTGTTGCCGGCCACTTCAAAGCCCAAAGCGGTTTCATCTGAGGCGACAGTGGCGCTATTGATCACCACGCCTTTGGCCACGCCCTGCATGGTGAGCGTAATGGTGCGGGTGGCCCCCGTTGCGATATACCCCAGATTACACACCACCGAGCCGCCCACGGCATTCACCGCCGGCTGGGTTGGGCATGAACCCGCACTGCTAGTCACCGACTGGAATGACAAAGCGCTGGCCGGCAAGGTATCGGTGACCACCACATTTTCCGCAGCGGACGGCCCTGAATTGGTAATGGTGATGGTGTACACCGTGTTGTCACCCACCGTGACCGGATCCAC
>Ga0209604_1000437_pt1 | contig 39242 bp, 29 predicted proteins | sample AD_UKC097_MetaG_FD_184405 | JGI IMG/M metagenome (GOLD analysis project Ga0209604, IMG submission 184405) | Active sludge microbial communities of municipal wastewater-treating anaerobic digesters from USA - AD_UKC097_MetaG (SPAdes) (version 2) | ecosystem: Engineered > Bioreactor > Anaerobic >... | reverse complement strand
CGAGAACGATGGAATGTGTATAATCAGGGCTCACGGTTCAGGAGTTGGCGATGGAACGCGATCGTTTCTGCTTTTGTTGCGGGGCGGACAATCCGCACGGTTTACAGCTCCGGATCGAGCATGACGGGTCGACCGGCCGGGTCTTCACCGAATGCGCGATGGCCGAGCGGTATCAAGGCTACCGGGGCACCGTGCACGGGGGCCTGCTGGCCACCCTGCTGGACGAGTTGATGGCCCATGCCGCGCTGCGAGCCGCCGGCGGTCACACGGCCACGGCCCGGATGGAGGTGGCCTTCCGCCGACCGGTGCCGGTCGGCGAGCCCCTCCGGGTGGAGGCCGAAGTGGACAGGGTTTCCGGCCGCCGGATCCAGACGCGGGGCTGGATCGTGAACAGCCGGGGGGAGCGCCTGGCCGAGGCATCCGCCTTGTTCCTGGCCGTGCCCGCGGGCGGATCTCTGTAACCCGAAACCTGCTGAATCCGGCGACCACCGGTCGTCGTTAAAAATGCTTGCTTTCGGCACACTTCTTGGCTATGATGCCGCCTTAAAATTTATGGGGCAATAGCTCAGTTGGAAGAGCGCGGCGTTCGCAATGCCGAGGTCGGGGGTTCGAGACCCCCTTGCTCCACCATTTCCCGAACGGCCCGTCAGGGTCGTTTCTCATTTAAACCGACATGGTGACGCGAAAACCCAAAATCGAAATCACCGGCTTCAAGGCCCGCCACTACGACCGGTTGCTGGATCTGGCCAGCGCCGGCTATTACCGCCGTTTCCTCCGTCGGGTGCTGGACGACCTGGCCATCCAACCGGGCGAGCGGATTCTCGATCTGGGTGCGGGGACCGGCCGGCTGGCCGCCCAGATGGCCCGGCGGACCGGCCCGGCGGGCCGGGTCGTCGGCGTCGAAATCGGCCCGGAAATGAAAGACCGCTTCCGGCGCCGGGCGGCGCTGCTACCCAACCTGGCCCTGGTGGAACGGCGCATCGACGCGCCGCTTGACCTCGGGGAAACATTCGACCGGATCTTGATCTCCTTCGTGATGCATGGTCTGGAGCAGCACCAGCGCATCCTGGTAATCCAGAATGCCAGCGAGCTGCTGGCCGAGGACGGCTGTTTGTGCATCCTCGACTGGAATGAGCGCGATCTGGCCGCTTTCAATCCGCTGGTGCGGCAGTTTTTCCAACGGTTCGAGTGCGAACAGGCTCGGGACTTCATCGCCCGTGACTGGCGCACCATCCTCGCCGATTACCGGTTCGCCGACTTCCGGGCGTGGTATTATATGCGGGGTTACATCCGACTGCTGACCGGGCAGAAATACTGACCGCAGTGCTGCCCGACGCGATGGACAGATGAGAATCACGCATTACCTAGCTGTGTTCCTCGTCACCACTCTGTTCATGGTGTCGATTTTTTTACTGCTCTACAGCGCCACGGTGGCGTTCTCGATCGCGCTCCTGAGAGACATCTTCGACGCCTTCCTCGGCATGCTCAGCCGATCGGCGCTGGCCGGCGCCGCACTGTGGCTCATCCGGTTGCGCGAGTCGATCCATCCGAGCCTGCTGTTCATCGGATCGTTGGGCCTGACGATGCTGTTCCTTTATCTCGAATACATCATCCTGTCGGGCCGGGACGAGCACCTCCGCCATCTGCCGCTGGAGCTGCAGGCGGACACGCTGATGCGGGAGGGCAGGCTCCGCCGCGCCCTGCGCCTGTACAAGCAGATCGGCCGGTGGGACCGGGCGGCGGAAATCTACCGCCAGCGCCGCCAGTTTTCCCAGGCGGCGCGCATGCTGGAACACCTGGGCAACGAGAGCCTGACCCGCGCCGGCGAACTGTACGAGGAGATGGGCCGACTGGACCAGGCGCACCGGACGTACGCCGCGGCGGGCCAATACTTCTACCAGCGACAGGAATGGGAGAAAGCCGCCAAATACTACCTGAAAGCCGAGGACAAGGCGAGCGCGCTGGCGTGCTATGAGACGCACCTGCGCGATCTCCGGAGCCTCTACCCTCCGGAGCAGCTCCGGGAACGCTGCCAGAAGATCGTCCAACTAGCCGACCAGCTCGGGCTCCCCCTGAAGGCGGCCGCCTTCTGCGAGACCGCCCAGGATATTCCCGGTGCGGTGCAATACTACACGCAGGGGGGCAATTTCATCCGGGCAGCGGAATTGCTGCTGGCCGGCGGGGAAATCGACCAGGCGCTGAGAGTCATGAACAAGATCACGGCAGATCACAAGCAGTACACCGACAGCCTGGTGCTCATGGCCCGACTCCACTTCCGCAACGAGCGCTACCAGGAATCGTTGAAACACTATGTCGAGTATTTCAAGCGGGTGAAACCTTCCGATGCCAACCTGGAAGAGTTCTTCCAGATGGGCCTCTGCCTGGAGAAACTCGGCCGGCTCAAGCACGCCCGCGACGTGTATGCACGGGTGCAGAGCATCCGGCCCTTCTTCATGAACGTGGATGAGCGCATCGACGCGATCGACCACAAGACCAGCGAGCCGGACGCGATGAAGGCGATGCTGGACCAGGATGCCGCCACCAAGGATGCCGGGTTGTCCGACGATTTCCTGATCCGGTTGGGGGAACGTTACACGGAACTGGATGAAATCGGCCGCGGCGGCGCAGGGATCGTCTACAGCGCGCGGGACAAGATCCTCGACCGCACCGTCGCATTGAAAAAACTGCCCAAGTCAGTCACGCAGGACCCGGCCCGCCTGCAGGCCTTTTTTTCGGAAGCCAAGGCGATCGCCAAACTCAACCATCCCAACATCGTGGCCATCCACGACATCATCAAGGCGGACAACGCCTACTTCATCGTGATGGAGTTCATCCGGGGCACCACCGTCGAGCGGTTGCTGGAGGTCAAGGGCGCCCTGTCGCTGAAGCTGTCTCTCTACATCGCCCGGCACATGCTGCAGGCCCTGTCCTACGCCCACCGCAACGGCGTCATCCACCAAGACATCAAACCGGCCAACATCATGCTCAGCGACGACAAGATCGTCAAGCTCACCGACTTCGGAATCGCCCGCCTGTTCCATGAACTGCCCGGCCACTCATCCGACATCGTCATGGGCACTCCCAAGTACATCTCGCCGGAGCAGCTCCAGGGGGCTCCCGTGGACGAGCGCTGCGACATCTACTCGTTCGGGATCACCTTTCACGAGATGCTCACCGGCATGCTCCCCTACCCCCTGGACGGCATCCTCCACCACCACCTCGTCACTCCGCCCATGCCGATCCGGTCCCACAACCCCTCGCTCCCGGTCGAGCTGGAGCAGGTCGTTCTGAAGTGCCTCGAAAAGGACCGCCAGCTCCGCTATCCCTCCGCCGCCGCCCTGCTCGAGGAGTTGAAAGCCGCCACGGCCCAACCGCCGAACTGATCTCCGGGAGACCGCCATGCGCCACTACCGTCAGGAACTGACCTTCCAGACCCCGACCCGTGTCGCCCTCATCAACATCACGCCGCAGGTTGAGGAGGCCGTCCGTGCCAGCGGCGTGCGGGAAGGACTCTGCCTGGTCAACGCGATGCACATCACCGCTTCCGTCTTCATCAACGACGACGAGCCGGGCTTGCACCAGGATTATCAGGATTGGCTGGAGCAACTCGCGCCTCACAGCCCCACCGCGCGCTACCGCCACAACCGGACGGGCGAGGACAACGGCGACGCGCATCTCAAGCGCCAGATCATGGGGCGGGAAGTGGTCGTGGCCATCAGCGGGGGTGCGCTCGACTTCGGCCCCTGGGAGCAGATCTTCTACGGCGAGTTCGACGGGCGCCGCCGCAAGCGGGTCCTGATCAAGATCATCGGAGAGTGAAATCCGGGGACCGGCCAGCCACCGCCTCCGACGCCGGTGCTACTCTGTCAGCCGGGTGGCCAGCAGGCGGCAATCCAGGGCATCGAGCGCGCCGGACCGGTCGAGATCGCCCATGTCCGGCCGGAGACAGGGAGGCACGCCGGGTGCCAGGTTGCCCACGACCAGGTGCAGCAGCAGGCCCAGATCCCGAGCATCGGACCGACCGTCGCCATCCAGATCGCCGTCAGGCTCCAGGACACAGCGGAATTCACGGCCGCTGATCCGGACATCGTCCACGTACCAGCCGCCCGATCCCACCAGCAGGTCGCAACCCAGGCGGAAGCGAATCTGGACCCTCCGGCCTCCGTACGCGCCAAGATCCACCCGGGTCTGGATGAACCCCTGGCTGTCGCCGGACCAGGCGGCGCGCCGGCCCAGCGGATTGAGCAGGAAGAAATCCAGCTCGTGCGTGTAGCCGCCGGTGCTCATCGCCTGACCGAGATCGGCCCACGGCTCCGTGGCGGTCCGGATCTCCAGGACGCCGCCGTCAGACTCTGTCTCCAGGTCGTAATCGTGCCAGAAGGTCAACGCCGCACCTTCAGGCACCTCGAACCAGGGGCTCAGTAATGAGTTGTCCTTGATGTTGTCTTCCGCGGGGGTGAACCAGCTGGTCACCGGAGAGTGGCTCCAGCCGGCGACCGGCGTCCAGTCGGTCTCACCCTGGTCGAGCACGTGGCTCCATCCGCCCGCACCCGCTTCCACGTCGTCCGCGAACGTGATTCGGTCCACCTCCTCGCCCGCGGTCAGTTGCATCGGCTGCTCCCACTGCAGCGTGTCGCCCGCTGCGTTCCGGCATTCGATGGTCAGCTGCCAATCCAGGTGCGCGCCGCAGGCCAACGCCTCATCCAGGATGACGTTGAGCTCGCGGGCCGCGACGGCGCCAACCGCCAACGTGGAGTAGTCACAGGCCGCAGGGACGATCTGGACCTCCGGCATGACGGTGGCCAGACTGGCGGTGACGTCCACGGCGGGACTCGTGCCGATGTTCTGCAGCGTCAGCTGCATGGTCACCGTCTCGCCCGGCTCCGGGATCCCGTCGCCGTCGCCGCCCCAAAACCGCCAGTCGATCGGAACCACCACCGGTCCCACCACCGGCATGAAGCAGATGCTGAGCCCGGGTCTCACCACCGGTTCACGGCAGGCGAATTGAATCCCCTTCGTCCCGTTGTAGTCCTCGATCCCCACCGTGGCGTCGGCGCCAAAGTCATAGGCCGGGACGCCGAACTCGGTATCCTGGTAATTGAGGTGGATCTTGTGGGTCGACTCCTCCAGCGCGATCTGAAACGTGACCGCCCCGACCTTGTTGTAATGCGCCACGTTCAACCAGGACACCACGAACAGGCGGTGGGGCGGCTGCCCGTCGATCCGATAGCGGATGACCGCCCCCGGTTTGGTCAGGTCCAGGTCGGTCCAGAGCGCCGCGATGACCGCGTTGGGATTCTGCGGCCGGGGGATCTGCGTGTTGCCGGCGTCCCAATCGTAGGCGCCGGTGAAACGGAGCAGCCCGTTCGTGGAGATCAGCACCTGCTCATACGCCTTGCCGTAGAACTTGAACGGAAACCCGATCGGTACGACCACACCCGCGTCATCCTGGCCGGCCAGGACGGCCGCGCCACCCGCCGGTTCGATCCAGGTCGGGTCCTGCGTCAGCATCAGGTAGTCCATCCGCTCCACCACCTCGCCCTGGATCACCTCCTGATCGGCGGCCAGGCCGGGCGCGCTGGCGGAATACGTGATCTGTGCGCTGCTCGGGCCCGCCGGCGCCCACCGTCCGGTGAACAACCCGTCGTCGGCGAGGATGTCGGCGCCCTCGCCGTCGTCGCGCAAGGTGAAGGTTCGCGTGCCCGCCGCATCCACCACCCGGGCGGTGACGTGCGGCTGGTCCACCGGCTCGGCGCAATCGGTGCCCACCACAGCGCCCAGGGTCACGTCATCACCGTCCATAACGATGAATCCGCTCCCTGGCTGACAGGGAGCAAGCCGGACGGCGGCCGGGGTGCAGGTCCAGTGCAGTGCGGTCTCGGGGCATCCGAAGAGGGTGGTTTCAAAATAGACCCACCGGTAACTGCCGTCACCGGCCAGACCGGCCAGGCGCTGGCGGGATTCGTTCAGGGCCAGACCGAGATTGTGGCGGAATTGTTCGAACACGGACCGCATGTACTCATGGTCGAACGCGTTGGACGTGCCGTTCGTGCCGCCGGACGCGTACCAGCCGTAGCGCGTGTTCATCACCACGGCGAACGCAGCGGCGGTGGTGCCCACGGTCATCCGCTCGGCGAAACAGACGTCGTAGATGAAATTCCCCGGGTAGCAGCCCTGGCTGTACACAAAGAACGGGCGGGTATTGGTGAGCCGGCTGACATCGGAGTTGTACATCTTCAGGCAATAGGTGCTGTTGGCGTGCCCCAGGTGGTTGACGATGTGCGTATCGTCGGCGTTGAAACAGGTGTCGATCAGCGTGTCGGCTGACCATTCCGCACCCGGCGCGTCATATAGACGCTCGGCGGGAATTCCGGCCATCGCCCCGTAAACGACATCCTTGCTGTCGCCGCCATAAGTCTGGTCGTCCAACTTTTCGCCCAGCAGCAGCGCGCGGAAGGGCGGCGCGGAATCCTCGTAGGCGATGATCTTCTGAATCTGGGTGGACGCTTCCGTGGGGCTGGAGGCGGCGATGCGGCCCACCGCCACCTCCGCGAACAGGTCGGTTTCGTCGGCGGGTTCGCCGTACAGACCGTTGCCGTTCGCGTTCCAGTCGCCATCGAGGGCGGCAAAATAGAGGTCGGCGGGGATGGCGGCGTCCACGGTGTCGCCGACCTTGCCGTAGGCGCCCCGCCACGGGATGATCTCGCTGTCGCCGCCGAGCACCACCCAGCGGGTGCCGTGGCTTTGGTATCCGGTGGTGATGAATGTGCGGAGTTTGTGTGCGTTGTCGGTGCCCGGCGTGGCGGCGAGGATGTCCTCGATCCGGGCGAGATGGACATTCAGCCCCCGGCCCGCCTTGTGGTCGGCCAACTCCTGAAAGCTGGCTTCCAGCGCCGCGCTCGTCACAATCAGGTACTCCCATGCCGTGTCCAGCGTTTTCGCCTCCGGCGGGGCGTAGCCGTCCAGCGTCGCGGGGTTGTCCACGAGCGCGGCTACCTCCGCCCGGTCATCCGCCAGCGGGCGTCGCATGGGCGCGGCCTTGGCCCGCGGCTCCGGCGCCAGCGTGAGCACAAGCCGCATCCGGGGGATGAACTGCAGCTCGCCGGCGGCCGGGTAGTACACCACCGGATGCAGCGTGAAGAGGGCGATCGGATACCCTTTCAGCCACTGCACGCCGGCCGTCACGGCGCGGGCGGCGGGAAACGGTCCGGGCGCGTCGTAAATCCGAGGATCGGGCGCCACCGGCTCGGTGCCGGCCCCAGCCGTGGGGAACAGGCCGGGGCAATGGGAAACCTGGACCGGCCGGCCCAACAATTCAGACGGAGAGGTTTTGACGTCGAAGCCCACCAGGCGGTGTCCCGCGGGGAGGAGCACCCGTCCGGTGAACACCGGCAGCATGGGCTGGCCGGGCTCCAGCGAGTCCGGGCAACCGGCGATCCGGACGTCCACCCGGCCGTCCGGGTGCCACTCCAGCCGTGGCCGCTCGAAGCGGTATTCAAGCACGAGTTCCTCCGCGGCCGCCGAAACCATCAGCAGCGCCAAGCCGATCCAAACTCCCAGCTTCCGGTTCATGAATTCACATCTCCGATTGTGCATGCGCTCATTCTATGCCAGCACCCTTTCCCGGCGCACCACATTTCCTGGAGGATCCAGAAACATAATATTATTTTCAACATTTATTCTACTTTTTTGTAATATAATAGTGATCATTGAATTTCTCTGCACACGGTTGATTGCGGTTTGCGGGAGGAGCATTGCCCCACGGGGAGGGCGGCTCCATCTGGGGGGCACGCCGCCGCACAGTGGGGATGGCCGACTCACGTTCGGCCCGTGGATCTTTCCGTATCCCGCGTATTCAACCATGGAGGGGACCATGGAAATTTCCAATCGTTCGATCCATCTGACGCCACCCGACGAACTGCAGGAGGTGGAAGCCGCCGAGACGTTGAAAACTTCGCAGAAAGCGGATACAGCCCGCGCCGCCAGCGGCCCGCCTTCTGAGGCGGTTTCCGGTCGAGCGGCCGAGCTGGGCCGTCAGGGAGATTTCAAAACGACCGGCCAGCTGAGCCGGCACCATCTGCAGGCATTGCTGGACGGGTCGAAACTCAGCGGGGAGAAAATGACCAATCCACGGGAGAGCGTCGGCGCAGACGCTCAGGGCGGCAGGATCCGTACGCCGGTCAATCCGGTCGTCAAGGAGGGCCTGGCAGAGAGTTTCGGGCTCGGGCAACCGGGGGGCGCCGCTCCGACAGGCGGAGGGCCGGCCGCGATCCCCGGCACGGCCACCCTGCAACCCGGCGGGTCGCAGGGCACGTCAACTGCCGGCTCCGGCAGCGCCACAGAGAGACTGGTCATCACCGAACCGCTGTCCAAGCAAACCGCCGACACCGCCGGTCTGCTGGGCCCGCTGGGAGAACCGCCCGCTCCAGTCGGAAGCGAATCATTCGCGCCGACGGTCCGCCGGCATGGGCAATCAGGCCAAGCCCCTCTTGAGTCATCGGTCCGATTGAGCGGGCAATCCGGCCTACCGTCGCCAGGGGACAGGATGTCCTCCGGTCCGAACGCATCCGCCGGCGCGGGCTCTTCCGCCGGTTCGAGCGCCTCCGGCACCGCGACCGGGGCCGCCACCGGTCGGGACAGAACATCGTCGTCGAGCGGGGATGGTTACTTCCAGAGCGGGTGCAGCGTGACCCTTCAGACGGAATTTTCAGATTCGGTGGATTCTGAAGGGAACCAGGTTGTTTCCACGAAGGAGGTTTACCAGGATAACGATACCGGCGCCACGCTCGAAGTGTCCCAAACGGAGAAGAATGGTTCAACCGATACCGAGGTTGTCCTGAAAGACAAGAACGGCAAAGTGGTGAAGAAGGAAAAGAGCACCACTTCGAGCGCGAGCGGCGCGGCGGGGATGCCGAATCCCGAGGAGGGGAATGCGGATCGCGCCGACTTACGGCTTGACATGTGGGCGCTTCGCGACCGGTTGATCGGCATGGTGTCGCAGTCCGACACTGGTGGGAATACCACCCAACCCTTCAAACAGACGATCACCGGTGCACCGGTCGACCCCGCCCGGGACCCCAATCCCGAAAGTGCCACCGTGATGGGCGGAAGCATTCCGCAGCAGGCCTCCGTGCCGGGGACCGGTCTTATCGGGGGTGACCCGATCGGGCCCGACGGCAGCAGCGGTGGTGGCACACCCACAGAGTTTCGCAGAGGGGAGCTTCCCGATGACGGCATCGGGGATCCCCGGTTGGGTTAGCCGTCGTATTGCAGGAACAACGTACACAAATGGTGCACGAGACGTGCTCCCAGCAGATCAGAGTCGGGTAAAATCCGATTCAACCATGCGCCGGGGACCGGTTGCGGCGCAGCCGATCCCCGGCGGACAACGAACTGCGGGTATCGCGGCGGTCCTTGTCAGAACCGGTAGATGAACGTGCCCTGGGCGCGGACGCTCTGGCCCTCGTTCAAGTCGATGTAGCGGGTCCACCAGGGTGAGACTTCCAGACCCACCTGGACCGCGCTGGTGATGCTGTAGTAGAAGTTGCCGAACAGCGCCATGTTGCGCGCGCGGTTACCGGAAGCCAGGTCGCGGTTGACCGGGTCGTCCACGGCGCCGCCCAGGTTGAACTTCCAACCCTTCCACGGACCGAAGCCCACGGCGGCCCAGCCGCCGATGCTGCGAATCTCGTTGAGCCGGGCCTTGTTGAAGCCCTGCCCCACCGCCGCCAGGTACGTGTCGACGTTGGCGCCGCGCCAGAACTCGCCCTGCAGCGTCACGCCCTTGGCCAGCGGCAGCTGGGCGTCCAGGCCCCACGAATATGTGTCGAGATCCACGCTGTTGCCGGCGGCGTCCAGGTCATACTCCTCCTGGCCCCAGTGGCCGTACACGCCCACCGTCGCCTTGCGCTTCTCGCCGAAAGGCAGCGTCAACGCTAACCGGCTCTGGACGGTGGGGAAGCCGGCGTCCTCGCCGCCGTCGCCCGGATCGTAACCGGAGACGTGGCCGATGGTCCGGACGAACGCGCCCTGGAGTTGCAGCCGGGTGTCGCCGCCCAGGTCGAATCCCTTGGTCAGGCGGAACTGCGGCCGGCGGTAGCCCGGATTGCCGGTCCACCACATGACGGTGTAGTTGATGGTGTCGGGCAGCAGCGGCGCGATCACGTCAGAGGTCTGGCCGGCCAGCAGGCTGAAGTCGTGCTCCGGCCACTCCAGCTTCACGAACGCGTGGCGCAGCATCGGCTGGGGCTTGTTCTCGCCGCCCTCCAGGCTGTAGAAGTCGATCTCGACGTTGCCGGTGGTCTTGATCGAGCCGGTGGCCGGCCCGTTGATGTTGAGTCCCACCCGGGTCTGGTTGGCGGTCATGTTGAACTCGTTGTCCTTGCCGCCGGGCCCCTCGGGCAGCACCCACCGGGCGAAGTCGCCCACGTCGGTCCGGGCGGTGTCGTAGGCGGCGTCCAACTTGACGAAGCCGTACAGTTCCACCGTCGGTTTCTTCTTGGCCGCTGCTTCGTCCACTTTCGCGACGGCGGTCGGGGCCGGGGCGGGAGCGGGAGCCGGGGCGGCCGCCGGCTCGCGGAGCGCCAGCTGTCGCACCTCGGCGACAGCCAGCTCGAGCTGGCGGATCTTTTCCCGAAGCTCCATGTTTTCCTTCTTGAGCGCCTGGAGCTCGTCCTGCACGGAGGCTCCCTGGCCCAGCACGCAGCCGGCGGCGAGACACAGCAGCACTCCGGCGATGATGAGGGGATTACGCATGGCGGATACTCCTTATCGATACTTGAATCACTTCATTCCCGTAGTCGGCGTGCCCGAAAAACATGGCGGCGGAACAACGCGATCGGTTACAATCGAGAGGCGACTTCGCGAAGTCGTCACCGGACCCGTCATTCACCACCCAGGAGGCAGACGCCATGTCCGACCAGCAACTCAAGACCGTGCTTGAACGTGCCATCAAAAACGAGGAAGACGCCCACACCTTCTATACCCAACTGCACGATATCGTCCAGGACGCCACCGCCCGGGAGGCCTTGCGATTCCTGGCGGTCGAGGAACTGCGCCACAAGGAATTCCTCGTCAATTACCTCGAGGGCCGGGTGGCGGCAAACAGCCTGTCCACCGACCAGGTGATCGATTACGGCGTCGCCCAGTACAACGACAAGCCGGACATCCAGAAAGACCTGGGCACCGCCGAGGTCTTCCTGGTGGCGGCCCACCGCGAGTGGAACGCGCACAAATTCTACCAGGGGCTCGCGGCTCTCCAGCCGGAAGGCGAAGTCAAACAACTGCTCACCGAGTTCGCCGCGCAGGAACTCCGGCACAAGGAGAAGGTGGAGTACCTATACAGCAACACCGCCTTCCCCCAGACCGCCGGCGGTTGATCTCCCGCCGACAGCCGGCTCAGTGAGTCCGGCCGGGCCGATAATACTGGCCGAGCGACCGGTCGCAGGCCGGGCAGGCGTGCCCGGGCCGGCAATGGTCTTCAAACTCGCCGCGGAACGCCTTCAACAGGGTGGTCAGCGGAACGATCGGCGACTGGCCCAGGGCGCAGAATGAGGCCTTTTTCATCAACTGGGCCTTCTCCAGCATCTGGTCCAGTTCCGCCGGCGCCGCCCGCCGCTCTGCCAGTCGGCGCGCGTGATGGTGGAGCTGTGCGGTGCCCACCCGGCAGGGAATGCACTGGCCGCAGGATTCATGCTCAAAGAAGGCCAGGGTCTGCAGCAGGAAATCCACCGGACAGGTTGTGTCGTCGCACACGAGCACCACGCCCGAGCCCAGGGTGACGCCCTGTTTCATCGGCGTGTCGATATCCAGCGGCATATCCAACAGCTCGTCGGTCAGGATCCCGCCGGAGCTGCCGCCGACTTGGGCGAACTTGAACGCGCGGCCGTCGCGGATCCCCTGCCCAAAGACATCGATGATCTCGCGCAGCGTGGCGCCCATGGGCAGCTCCACCAGGCCGGTCCGGTTCAGCCGGCCGGACAGGCAGAACAGCTTCGTACCCGGACACGAGACCGGGCCCACTTCCTTGAACCAATCGGCGCCCCGGTCGAGGATCAGGGGAACCGACATCAGCGTCTCGACGTTGTTGACCGTGGACGGCAGGTTCCGGAAACCGGCCTGGCCGGGGAAGGGCGGCTTGAAGCGCGGGTAGCCGCGCAGCCCTTCCATCGAGTTGATCAGCGAGGTCTCCTCGCCGCAGACGTAGGCGCCGCCGCCTTCCTTGATGAAGACGTCAAAGCTGAACTCGGCACCGAAGAGATTCGTTCCGAGACAGCCTTTGGTCCGGGCCTCGTCGATCGCGTGCCGCAACGTGTCGATGGAGCGCCGGTATTCACCGCGGACGTAGATGTAGCCGATCGTGGCGCCGGTGGCGAAGCCGCAGATGGCCATGCCCTCCAGCAGCAGGTGGGGGTTGCCGTCCATCAGCACCCGGTCCTTGAAGGTGCCGGGCTCGCCTTCATCGGCATTGCAGATCACGTACTTCTGCATCGGACCTTTCACCACGAACGACCATTTCAGGCCGGCGGGGAAACCGGCGCCGCCGCGACCGCGCAACCCTGATTCCTTCACCACGGCAATGACATCCGCCGGCGTCATGGCGACGGCTTTGCGCAGGGCGGCGTAGCCGCCGTGCTTGATGTAGCTGTGGATCCTCGCGGGATTGACGCGCCCGATATCGGCCAGCAACCGGCGGGTTTGCCGCGGGTCATCAATGATCGTGGCCGCCGCGGCCGTTTCGCGACCGGACCCCTGGCCATCGGCCGCCGCTGATTCACGGTACGACTGGATGATCCGGGCCAACCGCCGCCGGGTCAGGTTCCCGTGCAGGTCGTAATTGACCATCATGGCCGGGGCCACCGAACAGATCCCCAGGCACTCGCACCGCTCCAGGTAGAAGAGGCCGTCGGGGGTGGCTTCACCTTCGCCAATTCCCAGCAGCTTGTGCAGCGACTCAAACACGTCGATGGCGCCGGCCGTATGGCACGGCGTCGACTTGCAGACCCGGATCATGTAGCGGGCCCGCGGAGCGGTCCGGAACATGGTGTAAAAATCCACAAACCCGGCGATGGCGCTGGCGGGCAGGTTCATCTCCTCGGCCACTTCGCGCAGCGTGGCAGGATCGAGGCAGTTGCATCCGGACCGGATCTCCAGCTCCCGCAGGATCAGCATCAGATGCTCCTGCCGGCGGCCGAATTTCGCCACCACCTCGCGGATGTCGAGTGTCGTGCTCATCGGCCACCCCCCAGCGGATACACCTTTTCTATCTTGCAGGCGCACACCTTGAACTCCGGGATCTTGCAGACGGGATCCAGCGCGTCGATGGTCAACGCGTTGGCGCACGCCTCGGCGAAGTGGAACGGGATGAAGACCACGCCGGGCTTGATCTCCGGTTCGATCCGGGTCTTCAGCCGGATGCTGCCCCGGCGCGTGGATACGGCGGCGATCTCCCCGTCAGCGAGCTCCAGATTCTGGGCGTCACAGGGATTGATCTCCACGTACGGCTCAGACACAATTTCGTTCAGGATTTTGGAATTGCGGCTCATCGTGCCGGTGTGGAAATGTTCCAGCAGCCGGCCGGTGGTCAGCGCCAGCGGGTACTCGGGATCCACCTCCTCGGCGGGTGGCGTATACTCAATGGCCGTGAGCAGGCCCAGGCCGCGCGTGAAGCGATCCTTGTGCAGGAACTGGGTGCCCGGATGGCCCGGCGTCGGGCAGGGCCACTGGAGCAGTTCCTTCTCAATCCGTTCGTAGGTCATACCGGCATACGAAGGGGTTACCCGGCGGATTTCCTCAAAAATCTCCTCGGCGCTCGCATAGTTCCAGCCGGCGCCCAGGCGGTTGGCCAGCTGCTGGATGATCCACCAGTCCTCGCGGGCGTCGCCGGCGGGCTCGACGACCCGGCGCATGAGCTGCACGCGCCGCTCGGTGTTGGACACGGTGCCCTCCTTCTCGAGGAAGGTGTAACCGGGCAGGACCACGTCGGCATACTGCGCCGTCTCGGTCAGGGTGATGTCCTGGACGACGAGGCAGTCGAGCTTCTCCAGCGCCTCGATGACGTGGTGCTGATTGGGATCGGACAGGACCGGGTTCTCACCCATCACATAGAGCGCCCGCACCTGCCCCGCGATGGCCGCGTTCATCGATTCGACGATCGTCAGCCCGGGCTTGTCCGGCAGGCCGCTCACACCCCAGGCCTGTTCGACCTTCTGCCGCGCCTCGGGGTTGGTCACCGGCTGGTAGGCGGTGTAGACGTTGGGCAGGCCGCCCATGTCGCACGCCCCCTGGACGTTGCTCTGGCCGCGCAGCGGATTGACGCCGCCGCCCGGCACGCCGAGGTTGCCCAGCAGCATCTGGAGGTTGGAAACGGATTTCACCCCGTTGACGCCGGACTTGAACTGGGTGATGCCCATGCAGTAGTACACCGCCATCGGCTTGGCCGCCGCCAGCAGGCGGGCGGCGGTGACGATCTGCTCCGGATCCGCCAGCCCGCAGATGCCGGCAACGTGTTCGGGAGTGTACTTCTGCAGGACGCTTTCGAGTTCGGCAAAACCCTCGCAGCGGGTTTTCACGTACTCGGCGTCATGCAGCCCCTCGCGCAGGATGACGTGCATCAGGCCGTTGAGCAGGGCGATGTTGGTACCCGGCCGGATTTGCAGAAACACGTCCGCGTAGCGGGCCAGTTCAATCCGGCGGGGGTCGGCGACAACGAGTTTCTTGCCGCCGCGAATGACCGCCTTCTTGATCATGGCCCCGATGACGGGGTGGTTTTCCGTGGTGTTGGAACCGATGACGAAAAACGCCTCCGAGATCGGGATCTCCCGGATGGAGTTGGTCATGGCCCCCGAGCCCAGTGTGGCCGCCAGACCGGCGACCGTGGAGCTGTGTCAAAGCCGGGCGCAGTGATCGACATTGTTGGTGCCGATCACCGCGCGCATGTATTTCTGCAGCAGGTAGTTTTCCTCGTTGGTGCACTTGGCCGAGGTGAACGCCATGACGGCGTCAGGCCCGTGTTCGGCCTTGATCCGGCCGAATGCGCCGGCGGCGCGGTCCAGCGCCTCGTCCCACGTGGCGGGGACCAGCTCACCGTCTTTGCGGACCAGCGGCTGAGTCAAGCGCTTGGGGCTCTGGACGAAGTCGAACCCGAACCGACCCTTGACGCACAAGTGTCCTTCATTGGGGCCGTCCGGAGCGCCCTCGGCCTTGACCAGCTGGCCGTCCCGATTGGTGAAGAAATCAATCTTGCAGCCGACGCCGCAATAGATGCAGATGCTGGACCCCTTGGCCAGCTCCCACGCCTGGCCGCGGCCGAGCACCGTCTGGAAGGACAGCGCGCCGGTGGGGCAGAGCTGCACGCACTGGCCGCACTGGACGCAGTCGGACTCGCCCAACACGTCGGTGATGCCGGTGGTCAGGTGGGCGTGGCTGCCGCGGCCGGCGAAATCCCACACCCGGTTCATCTGGATTTCACCACACGCCTTGACGCAGCGGCCGCAGAGCACGCAGCGGTTCTCCTCCCGCCGCAACCCCTCGCTGGAGGACACGTCGCGGGCCCGCACGTTGCGGGGCAGCCCCGCCGGCGGCGGCGTGTCCAGCCCGTGCTCGTGGCACAGCGTCTGGAGTTCGCAGCCTCCGTTCGCCTCGCAGTAGAGGCAGTTGTGATCCCCTTCGGCCAGGAGGAATTCAAGAATCCCCCGGCGCATGGCGGTGATCTCCGGATCCGCCGTCACGACCTTCATCCCATCGGCCACCGGTTCGGTGCAGGCGGTCTTGAACATCGTCTGGTTGACCCGGACCAGGCAGATCCGGCAGGCGCCCGTGCGGCTGACCTGGGGGTGGTAGCAGAGCGTGGGGATGCGCACCCCCTGCGCCTTCGCCACGTCGAGGATGGTCTGCCCGCGCCGGCACTCCACCTCCCGGCCGTTGAGCATGATCTTGATGCTTGGCATGGTCTTATCCTTTCACGGATGTCACTTCAGGATTTTGCGGACGGTTTCGATCAGCTTCTTCGGCGGGATCGGCTTTTCCAGAAAGATGTTCACGGGCCACGGCCGGTCGGTGATGTGCTGGAAAGTTTCCACGTAATCGGGCGACTGGGCCATCGCCGTCAGCATGACGATCGGGATGTCCCGCGTGGCCGGATCGTCCCGCAGCTCGTAGGCGAGGTCGAACCCGTCGGTCTGGGTGTCCATCATCACGTCCAGCAAAATCAGATCGGGGTGTTTTTGCAGGATTCGCTCCTTGGCCGCCTGGCGGTTGCCGGCGGAACTCACTTCGTACCCTTCGGCCTTGAGGACGATCGAGACCACCGCGACCAGATCGGGATCGTCGTCGACAATCAGAATTTCTTGCGCCATGGCACAGCACACTCCTTAAAAAAAAGACGGCGCCGGGCGGTCGGCCCGGCGCCGGGAGATGATCAGGCTGATTTCGGAACTTCGGCTTTGGGCGTCAGCTTGTTGTCGTTCAGCAACAGCGAAAACACGAGGCCAACCGCGAGGAAGGCGGCGCCGGTGTAGAACGAATAGGTCGCCGCGTTCTCGGCGAACTTGTCCTTGATGAGCGCGAAAATCTGCGGGCCGACGACGCCGGCGGCGGCCCACGCCGTCAGGATCACACCGTACACGTTGGGCATCAGCTTGGCGCCGTATACGTCCGTGACAAAGCTCGGCATGGTGCCGAAGCCGCCGCCGTAGCACAGCAGCACGTAGCAGACCAGGATGCCGAAAATCCATGGGCTGCCGGTGAACACCATGATGATGAAGGCGATGAGCTGGGTGCCGAGCAGCAGGCGGAACACGTTGGTCCGGCCCAGCTTGTCGGACAGGCCGCCCCAGAGGAACCGGCCAAACCCGTTGAACAGCGAACTGATGGCGATCAGGGTCGCGCCGATGGCGGCCAGGGAAGCCACGGCTGCGGCAATGGTTTCAGCTGATGCGCCGGCGGCCTCCAGCGCCTTGACATTCAGGGCGCTGTCCGCCTTCGCCGCGATGTCCTGCATCAGCGGCGACTGCAGCGAGATCACGGCGATGCCGGCACAGATATTGCAGAAAAACACGATCCACATCATGATGAACTTGCCCGAGAGCAGATAGCGGGACAGGGGCGCGGTGGACGCCGCGGCGTCGGCGGCGGCCTTGGCTGCGCCACCCGGGGGATTGTAGCCCGCCGGCATGTAACCGGCCGGCGGGTTCTTCAGGAACGCCGCAAAGATCACGCACAGCACCAGGAACGCCACGCCCAGATAGAGGAAAACCTGGACGAGGTTGCCGCCGGTGAACTCCATCAGGAAGGGCGCGAACACCTTGGACATGATCAGGGCGCCGAAGCCGAAGCCCATGACCACCATGCCGGTTACCAGTCCTTTCTTGTCGGGGAACCACTTCGCGGCGGTGGCCACGGGCGTCACGTAGCCAAGCCCGAGCCCGCATCCGCCGATGACGCCGTAACCAAGTAGAAGCAGCCACAGCGAATGCTGACTGAGCGCGAAGCCACCGATCAGGTAGCCCAGACCAAACAGGACGCCGCCGGTGACGGCCAGCTTGGTGGGGCCGAATTTGGCCAGGTTGATGCCGCCCCAGGCGGCGGCCAGACCCAGGAAGCAGATGGCAAGATTGAATGCCCACATCACCTGGGAGTTGCTCCAGCTATAGGTGGCGACGAGTGGCTTTTGAAAAAAGCTCCAGGCATAGACGGTGCCCAGGAGAACCATCAGCAGGGTGCCCATGATGGCCACCAGCCAGCGGTTGGGGGTGGGTGCGGTTGTATTCAAGCTATTTCCCTCACAGCAGAGATTGTTCCGGTATTCTGTCATAGCATTGTTATACGAGGCGTGCCATTTTATGAGATTCCCGCCCGAGATACAAGCGGATTCGTGTAATATTATACTGTTTATGTAAAGTCTTTTTGGCGGCAGCCTGGCGGCGATGCTACCATTCATGCGGAGGTCTGCACAATTGGAAGACCACGAGATCATTCGATACCACGCCCAGGGTGCCGAGGTGATTCACGACACGCTGGTCGCGGAAGCACGGGTGGGCATCTGGCTCAACGGCCAGGAAGCGGCCAGCCTGATGGCCCTGCCGGCGGAACTTGAGGAGTTGGCGCTCGGGTTTCTATTCAGCGAGTGCTACTTCGACGATCCAGCCGTCGTCCGGGAGGTCACGATCAATCCGCGCCTGCACGCCGTTTCGGTCACCCTGACCGAACCGGCCCGACTGGAAGCACCGGAAGCCGTCCGCACTTTCACCACCGGCTGCGGACGGAGCGTCTCGCGCCTGTCACCCGTCTGGTCATCCTGCTTCCGGGTGCTCCATTCAGCAGCCGCCCACCCGGTCCAGGAGATCCTGGCTGCGATGGGGCGTCTGATCGGAAGTTCGCGCCTGTTCCGCGACACGGGATGCGTGCACACCGCCGGGCTTTGGCAGGCGGGTGATTTCCGCTGGATCTGCGACGACATCGGCCGGCACAATGCGGTGGACAAGGTCATCGGTCACGCTCTCCGGACGCACTGGCCCGTCGGTGATGACGCCATGCTGGTGAGCACCGGACGCCTGAGCAGCGACATCGTTCTCAAATCCATCCGGGCCGGGATTCCGATGCTGGTGTCCCGTTCGGCGCCCACCAGCGGCGCGGTCCAGATTGCCGCAGCGCACGGAATCACGCTGGTGGGATTCGCCCGCGCGGAGCGGTGCAACGTGTACACCCATCCGGATCGGGTCCACCCGTCATGAGCGGCCAGCGGTTGCCCGCCGCGGGACTGGTGCTGGCCGGAGGGGGCAGCCGGCGCATGGGCCGGAGTAAGCTGTCCCTGGCGTGGGACGAGGGCACCCTGCTGACGCGCATCGCCACCGTTCTGAACCACACCGTGAAATCGACCTGGATCGTGGGCCCGCCTGACACCACCCCGTTGCCGGTGCTTCCCGGTGTGCGGTTCATCCGCGAGGAACACCCCATCGGTCCATTGGGCGGCTTGCAGGCCGGTCTGGCCGCGATGGCTGAGCCGGCCGGGTTGGTGGTCGCGGCGGATATGCCCTTCGTCGGACCGGAGGCCATCCGGCGCCTCTGGCGGCTGGCCGCCGGAGCGGATGTCACGGTGCTGCGAGCCGCCGACGGCGCCCATCCACTCTTCGGCGTTTACCGGCGCGGCTGCCTGCCCGCCGTCCAGCGGGCCATCGCACAGGGGCAGCACCGGATGACCAGCTTCTGGGATGCGCTGCCGGTCCGCGTGATCGACGTGGCGAACGATCCGTTCTGGACCCGGGTGCTGTTCAACGTCAACACACCCGCCGATTACCGCCGCGCCCTGCGCATCGGCAAGGATAGCGCACCCGGCGATTGACCGTCGGTCGCTGCGCAAACGGAGCGGGCGGCTGAGGGCGGGCTGTCTAGGGAAGGACAGGGGTGGATGGGGCGGATTCCGGCGGCTGGTTGGTCACCAGGCACAGCGGATTGGTGTACATGGCGGGGATCATGTTGCCCAGATCGCGGGCCCGGAGCGACAGGTACGGCCGTTCCGCCAGGACCTGATAGGAGATACCCGCCCGGTCCAGCACCGCCAGATGCTCCTTCCGCATCAGGCAGTAGATCGTTTCGGGCCGCCGGAAGAAATTGTGAATCTCGCCGTCATAAAACAACTCAAGGACGGGCCGGCGGGTGTAGTAACAGAGCGAGGGCAGCGCCGTGGCGAAATACGCCACGTAATCATCGGGCCGGGCGCGTTCGTTGATCATCCCGGCCAGTTGGGGCACCTGCCTGTATTTTTCCAGAGCTGGAATCACCTCGTACACCAGAAACAGGCAGGCCACATACATCCCGGCGATCGGAAGCGCCAGGGCCGCCCGCCACCGGCGGCCGCCCGCCCAGATCCAGCCGAGCGCCATGAGACCCGCCATGACCGGCAGGGTGATGGTGAGCAGCAGGTGCCGGTCGAGAATCTGCCGGCCCACCACGTACGACAGCACCACGATGCCCAGGCCGAGCAGGAACACCCCCCGGAGCACCCACGGGACCCATGCCGGCGGCCTGGCGGCTCCGGCCAGGCGCCGCCCCAGCCACGCCAGCGCGATCGCCGCCGCCGGATAGGCAGGCAGGATGTAATACTCCTGCTTGTTTTTAGACAGGCTGAAAAACAGGATCGGCACGGCGAACCAGATCAGGAGCAGCACGAGTCGGGACTTGTCCTGGTTGGCCAGCTCCGGCCAGTGGCGGCGCCACACCACCACTCCCGCCACGAACAGCAGGCTCCACGGCGCGAAATCAGCCAGAAAAATGGGCAGGTAATAGAACGGCCCCCGCTGCGGCCCGAAATCTTCGACGGTGAAGCGGCCGACACTCTCCACCACCAGCAGGTTGTAGATCGAGTCCAGACTCATCATCCGGATCAAGCCGATGAACCAGGGAAGCACCAACGCGGCGAAAACGCCCACCGCCAAGCCCGCCGCCCAGACCGGCGGTCGCGGCAATTCACGCCGCCAGGCCAGATAGGCCGCCCCGACCAAGGCCGGGAGGGCGATCGCCACCGGCCCCTTCCCCATGAAGCCAAGCCCGAGGCACGCACTCATCCACACCAGGTCCAAAGGCCGGCGGTCTCCGACGAAACGGTGAAAATAATAGATCGCCGCCGTGACGAAGAACAGCAGGACCATGTCGATGAGGCTTCGCCTGCCCATGATGAAGAATCGGGGTGTCAACGCGATGATGCCGGCGGCCGCCCAGGCGGCGGCCCGGCTGGCGGTCAGTTGAAACGCCAACCGCCACACCACGACCAGCGTGGCCAGGGCGAAGAACGCGATCACCAGACGTTGCGACCAGACGCTTACGCCCATCAGGCGATACGCGATGATCACCAGCCAGTAGGCCAGCGGCGGCTTGTTCAGACGGGGTTTGTAGTTGAACGTGGGATACAGGGAGGTGTTGTTCTCCATCATCTCCCGGGGCGTCTCGACGTAGAACGCCTCGTTGGAATCCCAGATGCTCGAAGTGCCGGCGTGGACCAGGTAGAGGGCCGCCAGCAGGGCCGCCAAGGCCAACGCGACGGATTTGCGCCCCAGAATATCCTCGATGTGCACGATGTGTCTCTCCACCTGCGCCGGGCCGGCGGCGGTCCGGACCGGACGCCAGACCGCCACCTGTTCCGGCCGCGTCATACGCCGCGGATCAGAAGCTGTAGCTCAGCGTCACGCCCCCCCACAGGACATTCGCATCGCCGTCCCAGTTGATGCTGCGCAACGCCTCCTTGCTCTGCGTGGTCAGCGGGAACGAATACGCGATCAGGCCGCCGAGGCTGAACCGCTCGCTCAGGGGCACCGTCAGGGCGGAGTAGAACTCCAGGTTGTAGAACTGGGTGAATGGCTCGCCGTCCGATCCGGACCCCATGACCTTGTGCCGGATGTTGAAACCCATGTTGGCGCCTGTCGCCAGTTCCACGTCCCGGGGCAGGGTCCAGACACGTTCCAGCGTGCCCTGCACGAAGGCGCCGTCCCCTTCGTCAAAATCGTAGTAGACCGTCACCTTGGGCGACACCCATCCCTCGTGTCCGACGCTGACGAACACCTCCTGGGTGGACGGATAATTTGCGATCCAATACATGATGTAGCCGGCTTCCAATTGGAGACCCCGCCACGCCCAGGCGCGTCCGACATTGAAATCGATTTCGTTGGAGTCACCACTCCCGGGTTCCAGGTTGGACCAGACGCCGACATACCACCCGGACACATCGACCGTCACCTCCGGCTGCAGCACGACGCCCTCGCTCAGCAGCTGACCCCGCCAGAAGTAGCGGGAATAGAAGCCCACCGCGGCCTCACCCGTGACCTCGGCGGCGCTCACGGCGCCGGCTGCGCCGGCGGCGACGATCAGCGCAACGACCGCCCACCGGGACCATGAACCCATCGTGCGTGCCGGGTGTCCGTCCATGTGCACCTCGCTGTACGGAATGCGCGCAGCATAACACCACCGGTCTATGCTGGCAAGGGCCAACGCAGCCGGCGGCCGGTGCCGATCGCGGCGATTTCGCCGGCGATCTATCGGTCCTTGCCTTCGCCGGCGCCAGTTTCTACAATACGATGACGGATTGTCACTGATTCCGCAATCGGCACGGAGTGTGCACCATGCGACGCATAACCCGGTTGACCTGTTATATGTTCCGCCACAGGGCGCTGGTCGCCGGCCTCTGGCTGGGACTGGCTCTGGCGTCCGCCGCCGCCGGCAAGGACACCCTGCCCCCGCCCACGTCGGTGCTGGCTGAGCTGACCGCCGCCGCCCGTTCGACCAAGCCGGCGGATGTGAAACACCGCCTGAACCGCGCGGGCACCCTCCTGGACCGCGACGCCGCGGTCGACGAGCGGGACGACCTGGGCCGCAACGTCCTGCACTGGGCGGTGATCACCGCAAGCACCGCCACCCGCCGGGCCGAGCAGGAGCGCGGCATCGAGGTTCTGGAACATCTGCTGCGTCACGGCGCGGACCCCAACTGCCGGGATGTGTTCGGAAACGTGCCGCTGGATTACGAAGGATTCGCGCCGTACGAAACCATCCAGGACCTGCTGTTGGAAAACGGGGCGGAAGGACGTGAAGTCAACACGGTCGCCAACCGTCTAGCGGAACAGGTGGCGCAGCTCGAGAGTGCGAGTGCCGCCGGCGACCTGGACCGGCTGCGCGCCTTGCTGGAAGCCGGTATTCCCATCGGGACCAGCCTCGACATCCGGTTGACCTCCGCCGTCGGCAGCGCCCGGTCCCGTGCCGGCGATCTCGTCGAGGGCGTCATCTGCGCGCCGGTGACGGTGAATGGCCGGGCCGTGATCGGCGCCGGGACCCGCATCCGCGGAACCGTGCTGCGCACCCAAAAATGCCGCAACGCCTACGACCGGGCCAACCTCATGCTGGACCTATGCGACGTGATCCTGGCGGACGGTACTCATCTGTGCCTGACGACCCGACTGCAGTCGGTGGACAACGCACGCGAGACGGTCCGCGACGGGCTGATCATCGGCATCGCCTACCCGCACAACACCGCCAGCCGAATTTCCATGGGATTCCACATGCTCGGCAAGCTGTACCCGGCGGTGGGTTACGCATTCGACAGCGCCATGTACGCCTTCGGCCTGACCTACCACCGCGAGATCGACTATCCGGCCGGTACCGAGCTCACTGTCCAGGTGCAGCTCCCCTGCCGGTTCGCGCCGCCCGTCGGCGTGACGCCGTGGCCGGAACTGAGCCTCGACGAGGCGACCGCCGCGCAGCTTCGCAGCGGTCCCACCCGCACCGAGTCCGCCGACGGCCGGCCCGGCGACTGTGTCAACATCGTGCTGCTCGGAACCGCCGCGCAACTGCGGCAGGGATTTGAAGTTGCGGGCTGGACCCCGGCGGAGAAGACGGGCATGGTCTCCGGCGCCAAAACGTTCCTCGCCGTCCTGCAACAGAAGGGCTATGCGACGGCGCCGGTGTCCACCTTCCTGATGGGCGACAGGGCGCCGGACCTGGTGTTCCAGAAGCAGCTCAACACCTTCGCCAAGCGGCATCATGTCCGGATCTGGCAGCTGCCTGAGCCCGTCGGCGGCGAGACGGCCTGGCTGGCCGCGGCCACCCACGACGTGGGCATCGGCGCGGAGAAAGCCGGGCTGTCCTGGTACCACCGGATCGATTCGCATATCGACCGGGAGCGGGACAAGATCGCCGCCGATCTCATGTTCACGGGGCTGCCCCGGGGCCTCTGCTGGCTGGACCGGCCGGACTTACCACGGACCGCCAAGAACGCCACCGGGGACGATCTGATCACCGACGGACGGATGCTGGTGCTCGCCTTTCCGGCGCGCGCGGCGACCGCCGACAGTGGGTCAGCCGATTAGTACCGCCGCTGGAAAAACGCCGGCGGCGGCGCCGCGGGGTCGAAGCCGGGCACCCAGCGCGCCGTCTGGTCCGCCCCCTGGCTGAGGCGCCGCACGCAACGGGCGCTGAAATCGTCCAGCAGCCGGCGGGCCTTGTCTTCCTTCCCCTGCCGCGCCAGCTCGGCGGCGCGGCGGCGGACTTGCCGCCACTCCTTCAACTCCTTCCGCTCCAGCCCGGCCCAGTGGGCGCGGATCCGTCGGATCACCTCGTCCGACTCGCTCCAGCGGGCTTCCAGGTTCCGCGACACCGCCGCCAGCCGCCACCACAGCGACTCCTTCTCATATGCGCCCCCCGCCCGGGTCAGTTCCGCCGGGAGCCGGAGGTCCAGCGCCGGAAAGAACGGGACAAACGCGTTGAGACACGGCACGTGCAGGCACGCCCACAGGGTGCCCCCCAGGCCGTCGGCCACGCCGGGCTCGGAAACGGCGATCATCGAACCCACGGTGCCGCCGTAGCAGATGGTGCGCACCGGAACCCCCTCCAGCAGGGAGCCAGACAGGGAACAGTGCGGATCGGCGCCCGGCGTGTGCGGCCGGATGGAGCGCCCGTCGTCGGTCCGGAAGGTCCAGGCCTCGAAGTGGTCCCGGAGCACGGCGGCGATCCCCTCCACCGTGACCCGGCCTTCGATCCGCCGCATCCGCTCCATGCCCCGGCGGTAACGCATCTCGTTGTAGTGGGTGTTGTCCGGACCGTGATAATCCTTGCTGTATGACAACCGGAAACTGAATCGCCCGTTCTCCTCACGGTACTGCCCCTGGGCACGGGCATGTTCGATGAGCTCGCGGCGGCGCAGCCGGAACCGGTCCGAATCGTCGGGCAGCTCGGGATCGGTGATTTCAAAACGGTTGGCCCGCACACAGACGCCGTCGGTCACCCGGACGGCCGCCCAGCGGTTGCCGGTGGTCTCGATGATCCAGATCTCGGTGGGATCGGCGACGGTGTAGATCTCGGGCACCCGGCTGTGATGGCGGGCGATGAGCGCGTCCACCAGGTTTACCGCTTCCCGGGCGGTGCGGCAGCGCTCCAGGATCAGGCGGGTGATGTCGTTGTCATGGAGGGCCGGCCCGTCGAAGGTGTCCCAGGTGTTGCCGTCGTTGTTGGCCACGCTCACCTGGTGGCGGTTCATACCCATCCCCACGCCCCAGCGCCACAGCCGGTCATTCCGGCTCCGCTCATCCATGGATTTGAAGCCGAGCAGCTGCCAGGTCTGGCGGGCGGCATCGATGGTAATGAACTGCATCGCCAGCGTGGCGCCCGCGGGATGTTCCCCGTCCGGCTGGAAGTGGAGAATCTGGCCGGAGTTGACGGGGTAATCACGGTTCTTGCCCAGGATGGTCACGCCGTCGCGGGTGGCTCGCCCGGTGGCGCCCACCATGGTGCAGTCGGCGGCCGGGACCTGGGTCACCAGCAGGGCCGCCGCCAGGAGGATCCAGCCGACAGTGGTCCAGACGATGCTACGCTTCATGGTTCCGCCTCAGGTTGTATTCGGTTGGCGGCAACGGCTACGCGACGCCGGCGCGTCGCGTGGAGCCGCCCGCCGCGGGATCGTGACCGGATCAAAAACCGTAAGCCGCCACCACCGCCTCGGGGCCGATGTCGTTGCCGTTTTGATCGATGTGGGCAAAATTGTAGTTGTTCCCGTTCGTGAGTTTGATATGGAATGCCCGGTACATGCCGATGGGCAGCCGGTTGGTCTTGAATTCCTTGATGGCCGAGCGCGGCACTTCAAAGTCGTCCGTGCGGCCGTCGATGGAGCGGACGGTCCGGTATACCACCCGGTCGGGAAAGATGGACAACTGGCCGATGCAGAACAGCGTGAAGTCGCCGCTGTGATCGTGACCCACGAGGAATGTTTGTGCCTGACTTATGGCGGCGGTCTGCTGCTCCGCATTCTCCAGATTGCTCATCAGCTGCCGGTATTCGCCGTTGGCGGGGAAAAACTGCATCAACAGCCGGCACAGGCGCTTCGCGGACGCCAGGTCGCCCGAGTTGATCTGCGACTGCATCTGGCTGTGGACCATGGAGACCGCGTCCTGCTGCAACTGCAGGGCATACGCATGGCCGGGATCGCGCCGGAGGATCTCCCCGGTGAGCTGCAGCACGTTGTTCCCGGGTGGCTCGATGAATCGCCCCGCGGAATACGCCTGGTAGGCCTGGGTGGACAAGGCCTGCAGCGGATCTTCCACGGGCGTTTCTCCGCCCGAGCCGGGCTGGTCGCCCTTGGTCGCCCACTTGCCGGAGTCGGGCGGCTCCTCCGCCGGCGGTGGCGGCGGGGCCGGTGTCGGTTGCGGCTTGGCGTTTTTCTGCCCCTTGTCCGGCTGCGCCGCACCGCCGGGAAGCACGGGAAGCGTGAGCGTGCCGGTCGGCTGGTTCGACGACGGGCTGGCGGCCGGCAGGGACGCGGGGGTTGTCACCGGCGGGGTCTGGGTGCCGCCAGAGCTGCCGCCAGCCACCGTGGTCGAGGCGGTCGGCGTCTTGGGCGACGGTTTGAGCAACACCGCCAGCACCACGACCGCCAGAGTCACGATGATCAATCCGGCGGCGGCGACACCTCCGATTATCAGCACCTTCTTCTTGCTGGTGTCGGGCCGGGCGGCGGGAAAACCGGTGCCCGGTCGCGAGTCGAATACGGTGGCGCCGGGAATCTGGACCCCCTGGGTGCCCGGCGGATACGCCTGGGTGCCACTCGGGTATGCCTGCGTTCCGACAGGGTACGCCTGGGTGCCCGGCGGGTAGGCTTGTGTCCCGGAGGCGTACGCCTGGGTGCCCGGCGGCGGGGGTGGCGTCCCTGCCGGGCGGGCCGGAGCGGCGCCCGTGGCGGCATAGGCGGTGGTGGCGCGGGGCGGCGGCGCCGTGCGGAGGGCCTCCTGCAGCGCCGCGCCCAGCGCCTGCGAGAATTCCTCAACGGTCTGGTAGCGGGCGCGCGGGTCCTTCTCCAGGGCGTGCAGGACCGCCCGGTCGAACATCTTGGGCAGCTGCGGCAGGACCTTGGAGGGCGAGGGCGGCGGCGTGCGCACGTGGGCCTGCATGATCTCGAAATCGGTGCTCCCCCGGAACGGCACCGTGCCGGTGAGCAGCTCGAAGAGGGTGATGCCCAGCGCGTAGATGTCGCACCGGAAATCGGTCTCCTTGCCCTGAATCTGCTCCGGCGACATGTAGTACAGGGTGCCCACCTGCAGACCGGTCTGGGTGAGGCGTGACTGGCCCATCACCCGGGCGATACCGAAGTCCATGACCTTGACGATGCCCTGCCGGTTCACGATCATGTTCGACGGTTTGATGTCCCGGTGCAGGATGCCCATCCGGTGGGCCTGGCTCAGGCCGAACAGGGCCTGCTGAAAAAGCGGCACGGCCTCGTGAAAGGGGACGGCGCCGCGCTGGCGGATCATCTGTTCCAGGTTCATCCCCTCGACGTATTCCATCACCATGAACAACTGGTCCTGGTGACGGAAAAAATTGTAGAGGGTGCACACGTTGGGATGGTTGAGCTGGGCCTGGGTCTTGGCTTCGGCGAGAAACCGCTGGATCAGACTGGCTTCCTGCGACAGCTCTTTCGACAACACCTTGATGGCGACGATGCGGTCCAGGTTGATGTCCACCGCCTTGTACACCGTGCCCATGCCGCCCTGGCCGATTTTTTCCAGAATTTTATAGTGGTCGATGACTTGGCCGATCATGAGATGCCCCCGATCACAATCTCCGGAATTTCAGATAGACGCCGCCGATTCGGATCAGGTCTTCGTCCGCCAGCAGATGGCGGGGAGACGGCTGGGCCCCGTTGTTGACGAACACGGACCCCTCCATCCCTTCCAGGTAAAGGCCGTCCCGCTCTTTCACCACTCGCGCGTGGCACGGAGCCACCCCCGCCTCCTCGAGCCGCAGGCCGACACCGTGGCCCGAGCCGACCACGAGCTGCTCGCGGTCGAGGCGGACGTCCGCAAACTTGGCGGCACCGCTCATGACAACCAGCCAGCCCAGCAGGGGCAGGCTGCCGGATGGGCGCACGGGGGGCGGTGTGAGCGGCAGCGTGGGCATCGCGGCGGCGGACGCGACGTCCGCCACCGTCGCGCCCGGTGGCGTTCGGTAGTGAGCGGTGTAGCCGTCCACCACCGTCGCCCGCAGCGGTGAAGCGGGGGTCAGTTCAGTGGGTGGGGCGACCGGCATCGGCGGGGGCGTGGTACTGCCCAGCGGCTTCTGCACCCCGTCCTCGGTTCGGGCGCAGTACGGGCACTCGGTCATCCACTCCTCCATCGGATGTCCGTGCGCACAGAATTTCAGCATCGCTCCACTCCGGCTCCACGCCCGCACCGCGGATTATTCCACCCGGAAGATCGCCGCCTGCTTGCTGCCCAGGATGATCCGGTCGCCGCTCTTGACGAAGTTCTGCTGGACCCGCGGCGAGTTGATGTCGTTGATGAACGTCCCGTTCGTCGACCCCCGGTCCTCCAGCATGAGGCCTTTGGGGCTCGGGGTGAGCAACGCGTGCACCTTGGACACGTGGTCGTCCGGAATGACCACCGTGCATTGGGATGGATCGCGGCCGAAGATCAGACCCTTGGACGGGATCTCCGTCACTTTGCCGGCGCCCGGGCCCTTCTCGCAGACCAACCGGCCGAAGCTGCCCACCTGCTGGCGCTGCGACTGGACATCCACGACCGTGGCCCGCATCTCCTGGGCGCCGGCGACCGTCCGCGGGGGCGGCGGAGCGGCTTTCTTCCCGCGCGCCGCCAGGATCACCACCACGCCGACAATCACCAACAGCAGCAGCCCGCCCCCCACGATCGCCAGGATCGTGCCGTACCGGCTGAAGAAGGTGGGCGGATGGGCGGTGAGCCATTCCTGGCATTTGACCTGGATCCGTTTGGCATCCGGCTGGTTGGGCATCAGGCGGAGGATCTCGTCGCACTTGACAATTGCTTCCTCGTAATCCTCGTCGAAGTAGAGATCGAGCGCCTGCTGCCACAGGCTGTCGATCAACCCGCGTTTTGACTGGATGCCGGCGGCGCTGATGAATTCCTTGGCCGTGTTGATGGGGACGGCGAAATTGAACCCCTGGATGGGAATGGCGCTCTGGGCGCCCGTGGGGGCCAGACTGATGAAGGTGGCGATGCCGACCACCTCGCCTCGGTCGTTGAAAACCGGTCCACCCGAGTTGCCCCACGTGACCGGCGCGTCAAACTGGATGACCGGCGTGCCCTTCACATCCAGCTTCAGGCTGGACACGTGGCCCGAGGTGATGGAGGCCTCGAGCATCGAGGTCTGGCTCAGATAATCGTGCTGGCTCACCACGCCGGGATAGCCGGCGGGGAACACCGCCGCCTGAAGCGAAACCGCGGCGGAGTCGCCCAGCGGCACCGTGGGCAGGTTGCCCTGCTCGATCTTGAGCACCGCGATATCCTTGCCCGACTCCTCCTCCTCGTAGCTGAAGATTCCCTCGGTCTTGCCGGCGACGGGGGTGATCGGCGGGCTGTACTGCTTGATCTCGGCGGGGAAGTACTGCCAATTCGACAGGAACACAAACAGCTGCTTGGACACCTGAAACACCGCCGCGGCCGCAAGCTGCTGGAAGACCGACACCTTCTCCTCCTGGGTCAGGGGCGCGCCTTTCCGCTGCTCCAGCGCGGGAAAGATGTGCTGCTCGAGGATCTGCACCAGTGCCTGAGACTTGAGCGCGTTGTTCTCCTTGCTGTGGTACTCTTTCACCACATGGCCGTTGGTCACGATGTAGCCGTCCGGATTGACGATGAAACCGGAGCCGGATCCGCTCATGTCCAGGGGATCGAACTCGTTCAGACCTTCATTTGTCCGAATCGCCACCTTGACCTGAATCCGCGAGTAGACCATGACCACGCCCGGTTTGACGGTCAGGATGTTCTTTTCGCGCGCCCGCTCATCGGCGGCGGTCAGCGGCGCACCGAGAGCCAGCACCAACAGAAGGGCGAGAACGCACCCGCGCTGCGACATATGGCCTCCTTGATCGGTCCTGAATGCAAGCCTACCGGCGTTTTGATCTCATTGTAGCACAGGCGCAAAGGCCCGCAATCGATTTTGCTTGGGCGCGGATTCCGGGCGTGGTATAGATGCCGCATGCCCCCATCCGGGAGCGTTCGGCCATGACGCATTACCGCCTCACCCTGACGAGCGACCTGCACCTGGATCTGATCCACCTGTGGAACCACCCCTTGTCCCATTTCCTTGACCGCCTGGCTCGGGAGGGCGTCCAGCGGCTGGTCCTGGCCGGCGACCTGATCTCGTTCGCCGAGCAAAACCTGGACAAGGCCTTCCGGGCGCTCGCCGGTTTTACCGGGCAGATCCTGTACACGCCCGGCAACCACGACCTGTGGACACGCTACGGCGATTCCCTGCAGCTCTACGAGGAGTACATCCCGGCTGTCTGCGCCCGCCACGGCATGCACTACCTGGACGCCGCCCCTTACATCGATGGCGCGGTGGCCGTCGTCGGCAACGTGGGCTGGTACGACTATGCTTTCCGGGATGAATCGCTGGGTTACCCCGACGACTGGTACCGACAACGCTGGATACCCGGACGGTTTCAGTGGATGGACCGGCAGTACATCCGCTGGCCGCTGACAGACCCGGAGTTCGTCGACCGCTGCTGTCGACGCCTGGACGCCCAACTGGCCGGACTGCCGGACTCGGTGGACACGGTGGTCGTCGTCACCCACCACATCCCGTTTCACGAATTGCTGGTTCGCAAACCCGATCCCGTCTGGCGGTTCGGCAACGCCTTCATGGGCAGCCCACGGCTCGGCGCGGTCATCCGCCGGCATCCGCGGGTGACCCACGTCTTCTGCGGCCATTCGCATGCCGGGGTGCGCCTCACCGTGGATGGGCGCACCGCCGTCTGCCTGGGTGGCAGCTACAACGAGAAAGTGCTGGAAACCATTGAGCTGTGAACGAGCGCCGGTTCAGCGATCCGGCGCCGACGGCTTCCCGCCGGCCGGGTCACTCGCCGGGACAGCTTCGGCGCCATCTGAGCCGGCGGTGGCGGACGGCGCCACCATCTGTTCCAGGCGCCGGATCCGGTCCGCCATCTGCTGCCGCTCCTCCCGCCATGCCGCCTCTCGCACGGACCGGCGGCGGCGAGACGTGACGATCGCCACGCCGGCGACGGTGATCAGCATCAGGCCTGCGGTCCACAGGAACGGTGCGGTCCGCCAGAACGGCGCCCGCACTTCCACGCTGACCGTCAGCGGTCTGGGGCTCCAGATCCCGGCATGATTGCGGGCCAGGACCTTCAGGGTGTATGTGCCGGGCGGCGGAAACGTCAACCGGAGGCCGTGTTCACGGGTGGGTTCGGTCCAATCGGGGTAGAGACCATCCAGCAGGTAGCGGTACCGGATACCCTGCTCATCCCGGTAGCTCAACCCCACCCAGTCGAATGCGACGGTGCGGACCGAGTCCGGCAGCACGCACCGACCGTTCACGACCGGAACCGGCTGCCCGTCCGCTTTCAGCTCCGTCAGATGGATCATGGGCGGGGAAAGGTTGGGAATATCGCCCTCGGGATTGTGCCGGCAGGCGCCGCGGTTGGTGCCGAACCACAACCGCCCGTCGGCATCCAGCGTCCATGCTCCGCGCAGGACGATCTGCCCGAAAAAGCCGGCGAACACACCGTATGATTCCACCGCCTGGCCGTTGAAACGCCCCAGCCCGCGGTTGGTCAGCAGCCAGATCCCGCCCTGCCGATCCTGCAGGATCTCGTACACGGCTTCGCCTGCCAGGCCGTCCTGCGGCGAGTAGCAGCGGAGTTCCTCCCCGCTGAAGCAGTTCAGCCCCAGGTCGGTGCCGATCCAGACGTTCTTTTCCGTGTCTTCGTGCCAGCTCAGCACCGCCTTACCCAGCAAGCCGTTGGCTTCGTTGTAGTTGACGATTCGGCCCTGCCAAAAGACGCTGAGCCCCTCGTCAGTGGCGATCCAGATCCGGCCCATGGAGTCCTCGCGGAAAAACCGGATCGAGTCGCTGACCAGGCCCGTCGCCCGGGTGATGTTGCGGAAGTAGTCGTAGCGGTAAACCATCAGCCCGGCCCGGGAGCCGAACCACAATTGGTTTCGGGAATCCTGAAAGATCTGCCGCACCTGGTTGTGGAGCAGCCCGTCGGCCTCGGTGTACACCCGGACGGCGCCGTTCCGGTCGATGGCCGCCAGCCCTTTTCGGGTGCCGCACCAGATGGTGCCGCGGCGGTCCTGCAGGAGCGCCTGGACCTCGGTGTCCGGCAGGCCCTCCACCGCGTCGTACACGCGGCGGACGACGAGTCCCTCGATCATCGCCAGTCCGCCCGCCATGGCCACCCAGATCCGGCCATCCCGGTCCTCCATCATGCTGGCCATGGGGCCGGCCGGCAGTCTGTGGCCACGGCCCAGCCGGGTGACCCGTCGGCCGTCGACACAGAGCACTTCCTGATCCGCTCCCAACCACGCCCGTCCGCGCGAATCCACGAGGGCGAGTTGCAGCCGATTGGTCGGCAGGCCGGGTCCCGGATCCAACCGGACAAAGCTGCGACCGTCCCAATGGCTGAGACCGCCGTCGAGGGATGTCAGCCAGAGCCCCCCCCGCCCGTCCGCTCGAATCTCATTGATGGATCCCTCGCAGAGACCGTCCCGGCGGTCGTAGAGCACAAACTGTTCGCCCATGAACCGCGACAGCCCCCCCTCGCGGGTGGCGATCCAGAGGTTGTGCTCCCGGTCCAGGCACAGACTGGTGACGAACGGGCACCCGAGCCCTTCGCGGGTACCGAACGGGGTGAACACCCGTCCGTCGTACCGGATGACGCCGCCGCCCCAGGTACCGATCCAGAGGCAGTCCCGACGATCGTCCCGGACAATCTTGTTCACCTCGGGACACGGCAGGCCGTCGGCGCCGGTGAAGACGCGGATTTTATCTCCGTCGATCCGGAGCAGACCCGCTGAGGTGCCCGCCCAGACAACGCCGCGGGCGTCCTCCATGAAGCCGTACACCGTCCGCCGCGGCGTGGCGGTTTCCTGGACCAGGGTGCGAAATGCCTCGCCTTCCCGGACGCTGATCCCGCGCATGGACCCCACCCACAGCCGCCCCGTCCGGTCAAAGAACAGACTGCGGACCGCGTTGTCCACCAGTCCGTCGGCCACCGTCCAGAGCGTGAATTTCCCGTCTTTCAGGCGGGCGACACCCTCGTCCGTACCCACCCACGGGCAGCCGTCACCGTCAAGGACGATGGCGCGGATCGTCCGGCTCCGCAAGCCGTCGGGATTGACAGCGTGAAACCGGCCATCCCGGCGGATGGTCAATCCCAGTCCGGTTCCGATCCAGAGGTTCCCCTGGCCGTCCTCCGCCAGGCTGATGACCGTGCCGAAGGAAAGGCCGTCAGCGGTGGTGAACGTGGTGAACTCGCGACCGTCATACCGTACGAGTCCACCGGAGGTCCCCAGCCAGATGAACCCCCGGCTGTCCTGGATCACCGACCAGACGCGGGGGCTGGGCAGACCTTCGAGCGACGAATACTGCCGGAAAGGCCACATCTCGGCTAGGAGCGGAAGACACGCCAAACTGATCAGGAGCAGGCAAAGGATGCGCCGCACGACAACCCCCACGCCGGTAAGTGTGGTTTCATCTTAGCCCAACCGGGGGCAAAACTCAGCACAATTCCGTCCGGCGGCGCCACCGGCGGCCGCCACCCGGCGCCCCGGCAGGCGGGCGGATTGAAGCTTGCATTGGCGGGGTTCCTGGGGTATTTAGTAGTCCACATTTCATTACAGGGAATCGCATGAGACAAAAGATAAAACTCAAGGAACAGACCGCACTCAAGCAGTGGTCCATTGACGAGGCCCGGGAGCTTTACAACATCCTGAATTGGGGCAAGGGATTCTTCGACATCAATACCCGCGGCGACGTCGTTGTCCGGCCGGAGAAAACCTCAGATAAATTCCTCGACATCAAGGAGCTCGTCGACGAACTGCGCCTGCGGGAGATCAGTCCGCCGGTGCTGATCCGGTTCACCGACATCCTGAAGAAACGGATCGAGGAAATCCAAAAATCGTTCCAAGCCGCCATCAAGGAGTATGGTTACCAAGGCGAGTACATCGGTGTCTATCCCATCAAGGTCAACCAAAGCAAGCAGGTGGTCGAAGATATCATCGAATTCGGCCGGCCGTACCGGTTCGGACTCGAGGCCGGAAGCAAACCCGAGCTGCTCATCGTGGTCGCCAGCCTGGACACCAAAGGTGCGCCCATCATCTGTAACGGGTACAAGGACACGGAGTTCATCGAGATCGCCCTCTGGGCCTTGAAGCTGGGACGCAAGGTGTTCATCGTCGTTGAGAAGCCGTCGGAGCTGGACACCATTATCAAGGTGTCCGCCCGACTCAAGGTGAAGCCGCTCATCGGCATTCGGGCCAAGTTGGCCGCCCGCGGCCGGGGCAAATGGGAGGGATCCGGCGGCGACCGGTCCAAGTTTGGCCTCCTGCCGGAGGAGATGCTGGACGCGGTCCAGAAACTGAAGAAGCACGGCATGCTGGATTCGCTTCAACTGCTTCACTTCCACCTCGGCTCCCAGATCACCTCGATCCAGAGCATCAAGGAAGCGTTGCGGGAGAGCACGCGCCTGTTCGTGGAGCTGTCCCGCCTGGGCGTCAACATCCGCTACTTTGACGTGGGGGGCGGGCTGGCCGTGGACTACGACGGCAGCATGACCAACTTTTCATCGAGCGCCAACTACACGTTGCAGGAGTACGCGGCCGATATAGTGTCCGCCCTGGCCGAGATCTGCCAGGAGAACGGCATCGCGCACCCCACCATCATCTCGGAGAGCGGCCGGGCCCTGGTCGCCTACCACTCCATCCTGGTCTTCAACATCCTCGGCATCAGCGAATTCAGCACCGACATGGAGGTGCCGACCCTGCCGAAGGATGCCCCCGAGTCGCTCACCAGCATGAAGCAGCTTCTGGACCAGCTGTCTGTAAAGAATTTTCAGGAGTCTTATCACGACGCCATCCAGATCCGCGATGAGACGCTCACCCTGTTCAACGTGGGTATCCTGTCCCTGGAGCACCGCGCCGTCGTCGAGAAGCTATTCTGGCTCATCTGCCACAAGATCGCCAAGATCATCGACGGCCTGGACTACGTCCCCGATGAACTGGAGAACCTCCAGGCCTTCATCTCCGACACCTACTACGGCAACTTGTCGGTGTTCCAGAGCCTGCCCGACCACTGGGCCGTCAAGCAGCTGTTCCCCATGATGCCCATCCACCGCCACACCGAGCGCCCCGTCCGCAAGGCCACGCTGGCGGACATCACCTGCGACTCCGACGGCAAGGTGGACCAGTTCATCGACCTGCGCGACGTCAAGAGCACCATCGACCTGCATGAACTGCAGCCCAACCAGCCGTACTATCTCGGCGCCTTCCTGGTCGGCGCTTACCAGGAAATCCTCGGCGACCTCCACAACCTGTTCGGCGACACGCACACCGTGCACGTTTCGGTCACCGGCAAGAACAAGTACCGGATCGACAAGATCGTGGAGGGGGACACGGTCCGCGACGTGCTGGCCTACATGCAGTACCAGAAGCGCGACCTCATGGTGATGATCCGGCAGGCGGTGGAGGAGAGCATCGAAAAGCGGCGGCTCTCCATCAAGGAGTCCGCCCGGATCCAGCGCTTCCTCGAGGAAGGCATCGAAGGCTACACGTATCTCGAGTAATCCGCGTTCGCCGCAATCAAAAGCCCGCGGCGGTCGCCGCGGGCTTTCCGGTTAATGATCACCGTCACGTCCGCTCCGGCGGAGCGCCGGAGGGGACGGCGGCCGGACGTCATTCCGCCGCCGGCTTGTCCTGCTTCGCCGCAATCATCTCACCCAGGTACTTGGGCAGCTCCACGCCGGCCATCTCGGCGATCTCGTGCAGGGGGGGCAGGCTCTTGATCAGGCCGGACAGGAAGTTGGCGGTCGTGGTGGAACCGTCGGCCGACGCGCCGGAGTCCCAGACGGTGAGCTTGTCGATCTTGAGGTTCTTGATCGCCTCCACCTGCTTGCCGACGATGTCGTGCAGCTTTTCGATGAGCAGCAGGGTGGCCACGGACTTGGCGTCGCCCCGGCAGCCTTCCAACAGCTTGAGGTAGCCGGCGGCCTTGCTTTCCAGCACCTGCCGGAGACCCTTCGCCTCGGCCTCGTACTTGAGCAGGATCGCGTCGGCCTCGCCCCTGGCCAGGCGGCGGGCCCGCTCGGCGGCGGCCTCCGCGGCGATCTCGACCTTTCGCTTCTCGATCTCCTGCCGGACCACCTCCTCGGCCACCAGGCGTTCCTGCTCGGCCAGGTACTGCGCCTTGTTGATCTCCACCTGGGCGGCCAGCCGGGCCAGCTCCCCGCGCTGACGGGCCTCGGCCTGGCGCACCGCCAGTTCGGCTTCGGCAGTGGCAATGTCGGCCTGGGCCTTGTTTTCACCGGCGATGGCTTCGGCTTCGCGCTCGCGGACGTATATGCGCCGGTCGGACTCCGCCTGTTTCTTCCCCTTGTCGGCGGCCGCTTTGTTCTCAGCCAGCTTGATTTCCTTCTCCCGCTCGGCGTCCGCCTCGCCGACGGCGGCCAGCGTTTCCTGCTGCTGGACGAAGATGCGCCGCCCGGCTTCCGCCTGCTTCTTGCCCTTGTCGGAAGCGGCCACGTTCTCGGCGACCTTGATATCCTTCTCCATGGTGGCCTGGGCGTGACCGATGGAGCCGTGCCGGTCCTGTTCCGCCACGTCGATCCGGGCCTGGTTGATGGCTTCGGCGGCGGCCTTTTTGCCGATGCTTTCGATGTAGTCGCTCTCGTCGGTGATGTCGGTGATGTTGACGTTGATCAGGTAGAGACCGATCTTGTTCAGTTCGGGCGACACGTTCTTGCGGATCGCCTCCAGGAAGCTCTCCCGGTCCTGATTGATCTGCTCGATGGTCAGAGAGGCCACGGTGAGGCGGAGCTGGCCGAAGATGATCTCCTTGGCCATCTCCTCGATGTCGCCCCGGTCCAGGTTCAGCAGGCGCTCGGCGGCGTTCTGCATCACCCCGGGCTCCGTGCTGATGCCCACGGTGAAGGTGCTGGGCACGTTGATGCGAATGTTCTGCAGCGACAGGGCCCGCTGGAGGGGGATGCCGATGGTCATGGGCGTCAGACTCATAAAGGCGTAGTCCTGGATGAGCGGCCAGACGAAGGTGCCGCCGCCGTGGATGCAGCGCGCCGATTGCCCTTCGCCCACCTTGCCGTACACCACGAGGATCTTGTCCGACGGGCACCGCTTGTAGCGCGAGGCGATCAGCAGCACCGTGAACAGAAAGACGAACGAAAAACCGATGATGGTCAAAAACCATTCCATGATGCAATCTCCTCCATGTCATTCAGTCTTGGATGCGCTCCACCACCAGGCTGTCGCCCTGCGTCCAGACCACCCGAACCCGTTCGCCCGTCCGGATTATCTCGCCGTCCTGAGCCGTCGCGTCGAATTCCCGCAGGTGGTCCTGCACCGTCACCTGAACCCGGCCCGAGCCGCCGGCGGGGATGGTCAGGTACACCGTGCCCTCGCACCCCACGGCGTTGTCCATCCGCAGCGTGCCGCTGGATTGCAGCCGGCCCAGGGCGCCGAACACCCGCGCGATGAGCCACATGGTGATCAGGCCCGCGACCGAGGCCCCGGCCAGGGCGACGAGCAGCCCCCAGCTGGTCTGCCGGGACAACGCCAGACCCACCAGTCCGAACATGAGCAGGAATGCCGTCAGGCCGTGGATGGTGAACAGCTTGAATCCGGCATCAGCGCTATCGTGATGGTGGCCGTCGGAGTGGGCATCGCCGCCGTGAAAATCGCCGCCGTGGTCCGCAGCCAGGTCCGGGCCGGAGTCCGCTCCGTCATGACCGCCGATCCCCAGAACCAGGAGGGCCAGGCGGCACAGGAGCATCACCCCGCCAACCGCCGCGCAGGTCAGGAAAATGATCTCGAAGCTGGAGAGGCCGTGCAAGTAGGCTTCCATCGTCTATCCGCACTCCATGCCGAGGATCGGATCGCGAGTTCTCTGAGGATTTGTTTTCACTCTAATTCGGTTTATAGCACCTGTCAACGCTCATTCGGACCGGACGGTCCGGTCGATCAGGCCGCACACCCTCGCGAACAGCCGCTGGATCTCGTGGATCCCGCCACCCGTGGCCGCACCGGCCGCCAGGCGGTCCAGCTGCTTGTCCAGACGAACTCGCCCCGCCGGCCGTCCCGGAGTCGTGGCAGCCAGTGTCCGGAGCAACCCCACGGCCGCCACCAGCTGGGTTCGCAGCAGCGGCAGGGTGGCGGCCTGCGTCTCGTCCACCCGGCGGGTCAGCTCATCCAGATTGGCGGCGGCCGCCGCCAGCAGGGCCCGGCGATGGGTGAGCAGCGCGTGGTGATGGCGGAGCTCGAACAACCGCCGGTCCAACACAACCCCGAATCCCCCGATGGCGGTGGCGCGCACCGCCTCGCCCGCCGCCAGCGCGTCATCGAGTTCCTGTTGACAGCCGTCGCACGCCCGGCGATGGGCTTCGAGCTGGCGCTTTTCCTCCCCCAGCCGCTCCCGGTCTGTCGTCAACGCCTCGTGCGCGTGAATCAGCGCGGCGCCCAGCCGGCGAAATTCCAGTAGAACCCGCCCCGCGAGATGCGATGGGCGTCCCTCGCGGGGCAGGCCCAGCAACGGATCCCATCCCTCCGCGGGGATTTTGGTCCGGCGGAGCGCCTCCATGAGCCCGGCCAGACGGTCCAGACTGTCACCCACGGGATCGCGGCCCGAAGCGTCCAGGAGCCGGGGGGCGGCATCGGCCAGCTCCGCCAGCCGCGCCAGGGTGTCCGCGGCAAAGCGCTGCGCCGAGGCCTCGTCGGCCGGATCCAGCGTGCGCACCCGGGCGGCGATCCGCCGGGCGGCCTGCACCGGCGAATCGTCCGACGCGGGTGAATCCGCGCCGTCGGCATCGGCCCGGCCGGGTTGACTGTCGGAATCACTGGCAGGCACCGGTCACACACTCCGTTCGGGTGGATTGCCCCCGTCGTTCACCGCGGCAGCCGCCAGGGCGGCTATCAGCACAGGCTCCTCCCCCCGCAGCACCGTTCGCGGATCCACCCAGATGCGGTCCGCGCCTGTCCGCACGAGGATCGGCGGATCCCAGCTTCGCAGGCGTCGTTCGCAGGCGCCGATCCGGTCAGCCGGCAGGCGCACGCAGAGGCACGGCCCATGGATCACCTGGCCGGGCGTGGAGCCGCCACCGATGAGGGACTCCCCGTCGGCGACCGTCACCGCCCCGGCCAGGGCCGGCGCCGCCCGCACCAGCCGGCGCCGCAGGCTCAGGCAGCGCCGGCGCAGCGTGGCGGCGTCGGCGGTGATCA
>Ga0209604_1000430_pt1 | contig 39613 bp, 37 predicted proteins | sample AD_UKC097_MetaG_FD_184405 | JGI IMG/M metagenome (GOLD analysis project Ga0209604, IMG submission 184405) | Active sludge microbial communities of municipal wastewater-treating anaerobic digesters from USA - AD_UKC097_MetaG (SPAdes) (version 2) | ecosystem: Engineered > Bioreactor > Anaerobic >... | reverse complement strand
CGGCCTGCTCCTCGGCCCTTTCCGACCTTCACGAGCTCGACCGGACGCTGAAGGCGACTCTTCCCGAGCTGGAGGCCGCGCTCTCGGAGCGCTCCCTTCCGGAGGGAGATCCGTTCCGTAGCCGGCCGGACGAGGCCCGGCCGAGGCGAAGGCCCGGACGTCCGACCGACGAGGTCGTCACCGAAGCCCTCGCCGCGAGCCGGAGCGCCGACGGTGTGAAGGAGCGTCTCCTGGGCGCCGTCCGCTCCCCGGACGACGCTCTTCGCGAGGCGCTCGCCGCCCTCGACCTCCTCGAGGTCCGTGACAGGTTCGGGCTCGGCTACGCGCTGGACGCGGCTCTCTATTCCATGGTGGACGGGCCCGCCCGCTGGGCCCGCTTCGGCCGCGCATCCCGCGACACCGTCCTCGCGGCGCGCTCGGATCCCCGTATTCGCGACGCCTCCGCCGAGGTCGCCTACCCGCTCGATGACCTCCTCGGCTTGTGTCTCCTCGTCGAAGGGACCGCCTGCAACTGGACGGGCGACCTCGTCCGAGGAGGCCGCGCGCTGCGCCGCGCCTACGGCGCCTTCGCACGGGGCGGCTCTTCGGACTACCGCCTCGCCTCCGTCGAGCTCTCCGAGTCCCAGCGCCGGGCGTTCCTCGATCGGGCCGAAGAGGCGCTCCACCTCGCCGAGAGGGCGAGAACATGGGGGGATTTTCGGGAGCGAGCTGACGAGCGCGCGCGGGCCGCGGGGGCCCACGCCCTGGCCCTGTCGTATCTCGGGCGCGACGACGAGGCGCTCGTCGAGTTCCGCTCCACGCTCCCCGCGCTCGCCGCCGCCGAGAGGTGGAACGCCTACGCCTCCGTCCTGAACGGCATCGGCGGCTGCCTGCTCCGGATCGGGAGGCCGCAGGAGGCCCGGCGGGAGTACGCCCGCGCCCTCCGCCAGGTCAGCCGTCAGGCTCGCCCCGCGGTCCACGCCTTCATCCGCGCCAATCTCGCTCGAGCGCTCTTCCAGGCGGGACGTTACGAAGAGGCCGCTCGGGCCTTCGAGAACGCCTCGACCCTCTTCGCCGCCCAGGGCGCCCGCGCCGACGAGCTTTCGATGGCGCTCTTCCGGGTCGAGGCCCTGGCGCGCTCCGGAGCGCTCGAGGAGCGCCCGGCGGAGCTTCGCCGTCTTCGCGATCGCCGGCCGCTCCGCGCTCGATCCCGAGCTTCTCGAGTCGCTGGAGACGGTCCTGCGGGGGGACATCCCGGACGCCGACCTCCTGGCGCGTCTCAGAGGCCGGGCCGAGACCCAGCTGGCCGACCGGCTGCGCCGGGTTTCCTGACCGCCCGGCGAAGACTTATCGTCTCCCGAGTATCAAAAAGGGCCTCCTCGCGGCGCCTCTCTCCAGAGGTAGGTTGATGAGCGCTCCTCGACGCCCTCTTCGCACCCCAGCCGGGTGCGCCGGAGGATGTCGTGAAGAAGGTCCTGGTTTCCCTGACCCTGGGGATCGCCCTGCTCGCGCCGGGCCAGCTGGCTCGGTGCGACCAGAGCCGCCCCACAGACGACCGTCCGCGAGCTCGACGGGCTCGCGTCGAGCGCCCGTCGTCGGGCGAGCTCGCGCGGCGGTTTGCGCTTCGGCTCTTCCAGGCGTCGAGGCTCCCGGAAGCGCTCGTCTCCGAGCCAGTGTCGTGGCCGCTACCTCCGCCCGAGCCCGACGACGACACGATCGACGTCTGCACCCCGGAACGGGTCCATTGCCCGATCGGGTGAGGGTGGAGAGGCCGAGTAGCCTTAGCCGCGCCAAGCCGCTGGCTGTACCCGGATCTCGACACCGCCTCGAGACGGATCGGCTTCATGCCAGGTCGCCCCCGCGCGCGCGGCCGCTGGTTCCAGAAAGCGCTGATCGGGCTGCCTCGCCGCGACCTCGCGGATAGATGGAGACTGTCATGTCATCCACGTTCATCGCCACCTCAAACAGCTCTCGAGATGTGGTCCTTGTCGACGCCCCAGCTGCCATCATCGGTCGCCCCGAGCCGGCTCGCCCCGCTGCCTCACTCGCGGGAGCACGCCCGAATCCGGAGGCACGCTCCGAAAGGCGGATAAACGCCTGGGAGACCGGCGTTGGATGCTGGCGCCCCCGGGCACTTCCGCGTGTGGCGCTCTGGAGGAATCCCCCTCGGGGCGCGTTCTCCTCCGCGGTGGCACCTGCACGAGGGCTCGCAAGTCGCAACCAGAGAAGGAGAAGCTCATGAAATCGCCACGTACCGCAGCGCGTACGGTCTGTTACGCGTGGTGGACCACGATTCTGCTGATCGCCCTCGTCACTTCCGCAGCCGCGTCCGCGCAGCTGATCGTCGACGACGCCGTGGACACGTTCGCCGTCCGCCGCGGAAGGAGCGAAGCCGCCGCGTCCGACGCGCCAGCCAGCGTCTTGCGCTCGTCAGCGATCACACCCGAGTCGTGCACCGCCGTGCGGTGTACCGTCAGCGTACGAGACGAAACACAGCGTGTCGTGCTCCGAGACTTGGAATCTCGCGGGCGCATCCTTCTCGAACCGCTACCGGACGCCCACCGGCTGTTCTTCCAGCATGCCACGTACGATTTCGGCGCGGCGTCTTTCGACAGGGCGTTCTCCGGCGTCGACGAGGTGGCCGCTCCTGGGTCAAATGGCCTCTTCGCCATCAGCTTCAAGAGCTACCCGGAACCCGCCTGGCTCAAAGAGCTCGGTGCCGAAGGGCTCCGTCCGCTCGAGTCAATCCAGACGATGGGCTACTACTTCTACGGGCCGAAACGTATCGCCGACACTGCCGCGGCACGATTCCCGTACGTCCACGGCGTGCTGGAAGTGCCGCCCGGTCTAAAGCGAGTGAACCTCGACGCGATCACGCCAGGCGACGATGGAGGCCCGGCGCCAACACTCGTGGTCGTCGTCACCCAGAGACGCGACGATGCACTCGACGTCATGCGTTCCGCTTCCGGACGCGACCCCGAACTGGCCTATGACGCAGGTCCCCTTCAGGCATACGCGGCGACCCTCAGTCGGGAGGACGCGAGAAACCTGAGCGCCTTCCCCGAGGTCGTCAGTATTCGTCGTGGCGGATCCGGCGGACCGTCGGACGAGCGAGCGAATCGGATCATCGCCGGAACATGGCAGACTCCTGGAACGTCCTGGCCCCCCGTGACCCAGAATCCACGTCTCCCGTCGAACACCTCGAGCCCTCCGTACTGGACCGGCTTCCTGTCTCAGCTCGCTGGTCTCTTCGCGAGCCTGAGCACGCAAGAGCGGACGCTGAGCCTGGGTAACCAGACAGTCGCCTTCCTCGATACCGGCATCGACAGTGGTCTCAGGCGAAGCCAACAGCCCTATTGCCCTCCGTACCTCCGCTCCGGGTCCGGGTCGCCCTGCACGCTCGTCTTTACGACCGATACAACCGAAGGCTTCGAAGATCCCGAGACGCGCGCAGATGATCGCTCCTATCACGGTACGCTCGTAAGCTCGCTCGCGGCCGGGTTCGCGGGCCAAGAGAGCCCCGGTCGGGATATCAACTCGCCTCCCGGTGTCTACGGCAACTACGCCTTCACGCAGGGGGTTGCTCAAGGGGCACGCGTCGCGATGTGCAAGCTCTGGCGTAATCGCCGCAACACGGGTACGCCCGAAAACCCCAGATGCCCCACACTTGAGACATATCGCGAGATCAATGACCAGATCTTTAGCGACGAGTCTGCGGCGGGGATTCATAGAATGCTCAACTACGCGCTCGTCGAGCTCAGCAGGAGCGATGTTCTCCCAGACTTTCCGCCAGCACAGCAGGTGACCGGCCCCGGCGCGAGACTCTTCAACCATAGCTGGAATACTCGGAGCATTGACTATGACGCCGACGCGGTGCTTCTGGATCAGACGACGCGTCTTCTGTCGAGGGCTTCGTTCACGTTCGACGGTGGCGTCAACCGTACCGGTGCGGGTGCGCCGGGTCTGCACATCGTCTCCGCTGGGAATATCGGCCAGTACTACCCTCCTGCCGCGCCGCCTCCACCTCCATTGACCGAGTGGCCCAGCCCGTCCCAAGTTACCGCGCCCGCCACCGCGAAGAACGTGATCACCGTAGGCGCCACGGAGAGCTACAACCAGGAAGGTTACAACCCGAATTGCGGCGATGCGAGTCTGGTGTACGCCGACAATCCGAGGCAGGTCTACTGGAACTCGAGAATCGGCTTCCCCAACCAGCGACTCAAACCGGACATCGTCGCCCCAGCGACCGCGAGCTACGGACGCACTTCCGCCGAATGGAACGCATGCCCTGCCGGATGCAGTCTGGACCTTGACGGCACGGACCAGTACGGTTGGTCCATTGGGACGAGCTTCGCTGCGCCGGTGGCGGCAGGAGCGGCGGCGATCGCTTCCGAGTGGCTTCGTGTCTGGTCAGACCAGCCGTCGCCCGCGCTCGTCAAGGCATCTCTGATTGCAACCGCGCAGACGCTGACTCGTTTGCAGCGATGTGGAGTCGGCTGTACGCCTTGTTGCGACGAATGCGGAGACATGCGCCCAGCGCCCGACAAGTACCAGGGATGGGGAGGACTGACGCTGGATCGTCTCTTACGACCCGCGACCAACTACTTCTTTTTCGACCAGGGAAGAGTCCTCCGAAGTGTCGACCCCACATGGACACAGTCCCTTGCGGTTGTCGATAGGTTGCAAGACGTCAACATCGCCCTCGTCTGGACCGATCGTCACGGCACCGAACCGAACGCGGCGCTGGTGAACCTCGTGAACGACCTTGATCTCGAGGTGTCCTACGTCGCTGGGGGTCAGACCCACCGCTATCAGGGGAATGCGTACTACACGTCCATCGACTCGTGCGCGAGGGACGGTTACTCGCTTCTGAATCCAGCGATGCCCTTCGACCACAAGAACAACGTCGAGAGGATCAACATCCGTGGGGGCAGCCTCCCTATGGGAGTCAGTTCCATCACCGTGACAGTCAGCGCGTTCTCCCTGACAGGCGACGGCATCTTCCCCGGAGACAGCGCGGACTTCCGGCAGGACTTCGCGCTCGCTGTTGAGAACGCTCGGCAATAGGACAAGGAGCAGCATGTCTCCACGGCAAGGGCCCAGGAGACGCGCCTTTCGCAGAGATGAGGAGGAGGAGGACGATGAAGCACCGCAAGAGTCTCACCGGAGCTCTGTTCGCGGCAGCTGTGTTGGTCGCGCCTGAAGCCGCTCGAGCCGGCGAAGGGTCACGGCTCTACGTCCCGTGGGTCGACGCCCACGCCGGCACGTTCCACCGGCGCGACGGAGTCCTCGTGAGCGTCAACTGGATGAGCGACTTCACCCTCTTCAACGGAGGAGCTGAGCCGGCGACCTGGCGGAGGATCGCCATATACAGCGACGGGCAGCTCGTGGTTCCCGATGGGAGTTCGGCGTGCATGCTGGAGACCGAACAGACGGTCCCCCCGGGTTATGGTGGGTACGTCGGAGGTTGTATCGCCACACCGCCGCGGAACGGCCTGGCCATGCTCGTTCTCGACACTTCGGCGGCGCTCATCGCCAACGCGACGGTGAGCCTCGTTCACACGCCGCTCAACGACTGCGCGGGCCCGGGCCATGCTGAGATTCGACAAGGACGAGTCCCCTTGCCGGCGTTCAAGGGTCTGTTCCCACCGGGAAGCACTGTCACTTTCGGCGAGATCGACCTCGGCAACCCGAGCATCGGCTACTGCGCCCCCCCCAACCAGAGATACGCTCGTCGCGTCAATGTGACGATGTTCAACGGCGGCGACGCCTCGGCTACTTTCCGGCTCCGGGTGAAGGCAGGCATCAACCGACCGGAAGATTTCTACGAGCAGACCGTTGTCGTCGGGCCGAAGGAGATCATCCAGCTCAACCGGCTCCCGCTCGACCTGGACGAAGTCGCGAGCCGGACGGAGGGAGGGTCCGTTGCGCCGGCATGGGTACTGCTTTCCGCAGATCAACCATACGTCGCATATGTGAGCTCGGTCTTTGAGGATCCGGAGCCGGGAGCGATGCCGATGGAGGTCTACCCGCCGCAGCGAGTCGAGTGAGATGCACATCACTCAGAACCGAGCCCGGTCGATCTGGGGGTCGACCCAAGCGCCCGCCCCGCCTCCTCTTGAAGGCCGAAGTCGGCCTCGACGACGGCTTGGCCTGATCCCTGACGACGCCGAACGACGGCAGGACTTCGCCATCGCTGAGGAGAACGCGCATTGAAGAGAGCACTCATCCTCACCCTCGTCCTCTCCACCACTACGTCGCTCTCGGCGGCTGAACAGCGGCACCTCTGGGTCCCGCTCATCCAGGCCGAGCTCGGGCTCGAGGTAATTCCCGGTGCGAATCCCGAGAGTGGCCGGGCATTCCTCACGATGTGGCTCGGCAACATCTCGGCCTTCAACGCGAGCGGTGTTCGAGCGTCCATGGCCCCAGTAGCCATCTATGGCGGGTTCGTCATGGCACCCAGCGGTCACGACTTCAGGATGACCTTGGCGCCGGGAACCGGCGATCAGTTCTGGCGGTGGCCGTGGTCGGTCTTCGCAGGCCCGGAGAATGGCCCTGTCAGTTTCGCCGAGTTCGTAGCGGAGCCAGGGATCATCCTGAACGCCGGAGTCGAGAAGGTCCAGTTCAGCTCGGGGTGTCCCCTCCCGGACAGGAGCATCAGCGAGACCCTCGTCTCCCAGGGCCGCTCGGCGATCCCGGTGTTCGACGCCCTGTTCCCGGCGGGCGCATCGGTCATCTGCGGCGAGGTCAACCTCGGAGCTCCCCGTCAGATCTGCGGGAACCCACCTGGTCAGCGCTATCCCCGGCGGGTGAACGTCACGCTCTTCAACGCCGGGGACCAGCCGGCGACCTTCACCGTCCAGGCGATCCCGCTCTACACGAGCGCCGAGCCGATCTTCGAGCAGACGGTCGACGTCGCGGCCAAGGACGTCATCCAGCTGAACGACGTGGCGATCCCTCGCGCTGAGAACGGGCACATGACAGTCGACTACGACACCTACGTCTGGCTTCGAATCAGCTGCGATCAGCCCTTCCTCGCATACGCCAGCTCCGTCTTCGAGGGCGGGGCTCCGGGTTCGATGCCGTTCGAGGTCTTCGCGCCGAGACTGGCTGTCACGGGTGCCCCGTGACCGTCGGTACTCCGATGAAAGTCGCCATGGACAACACGCCGTGCCCGGCCTCGACGGGAGCGGCCCCAACCAGGATTGGGCTCTATATGTTTACAACGCGTACTAGAACGATCTCGCGAGCGTCAGCGCTTCTCGTGGCGCTCCTCTTCTCCTCCCTCTCACGTGCCGAGACCATCGTCCTCCCGAATGTCACCGGCTTCGTCCTCGGTGCGCAGAACGCCCTCTGGAGCACCGAGATACGGATCACGAACCCCTCCGAGACCGTAAGGGAACTGCGGGTCATCGATTGGCTCGGGGTCAATGGCGCCCTCCGAACGCTGGAGATACAACCCGGCGAGACCAGGATCGTCAGTGGCTGGGAGCTGATTCACGGAGGCCATCGTGGTCGCGCGGTTCGTCTCGACGAGGCCGTCTTCGGGGCCGCTGTCTGCGAAGTCGATGATGGTCTCCTCGTACAGTCGTCCATTCAGACGTACACGTTTCCATACCCCGGAGGCGGCATTGGACCAGGGGGCGATGTTGCGTGCCGGAGCTGGCAGGGTGGCTACGAGATCGACGACGTCTTCTTCAACTGTAACCCGGGCGTGGGCTCGATCATCACCCACGACAGAGGGTTCTTCGCTCCGGAAGAGACGATCAAAATCCCGTGGCTCTTTGCCTCACCTGGCTTCCGACGGCAGAATCTCGTCATCCTCAATCCCGACGGCGTCGCCTCGACGGTCGAGATTTCGATCACGAGCGCCGATGGAAGAGTGACGAAGACGAACAGAGTCACAGTCGGCCCTCGGTCGCATTTCCAGATCAACGATCTGTTCAGGAGACCGGAATGGGAGGACTACCTGAACGCGATCGGGAACCAGCAATACGAGAAACCTGCCGCGCGAGCGACGATCCGCGCGACGACGCGACTCTATGCCCTCGGATACGTGATCAGCTGGGAGAACAACACCGTCTCCGTCAGTCTTCCGATGTAGGTCGCAATCCCCCCGGCCCGCCGGCCCTCCCCGGACCGGCGGGCCGATGCCCTCACTGACAGGCACGGCCGCGGAGCCGGGCCGGAGTCCGGGCCTGAAGCGTCGTCGGCGCTGGACCTCGCCCACGCCATCGTCGCAGGGAGAGAGCAGAAATGAATACGCTCGGCCGTACGCTCCTCGGTCTTCTACTTACGGCTGGGACGCTCGCCCACGGCGCGAACGTCGTCTACTACGTTCCGTCGTTCGATGTGTTCTCGGAGTACCTGCGGTACCCGGATCGTCCGACGACGGAAGGCTGGCGATTCTGGACGAGCCGCTGCAGCGTCTTCAATGTGGGCCAGGAGGCCATTGACGTCTCCGTGCTCGGCCTCTTCGGTCCGGAGGGGCCGTACGAAGTGGTAGTGCCGAGACCGATGACGCTGGGCCCGCTCGAGAGCGGACAGCTCCTGACGTCAAACGACAGGGACATCGTTCAGTTCGCCGTGATCCGGGCACCCGAGAATGCGGTCGTCCGCGCAGAGGTCGAACGACGCCAGTTGGTGTCTTCTGGTTGTGGCTCGGGAGCTGGTTCGGGACGCAGCGCGGATCTCGGCGAGGGACGGGCTCCGCTTCCCGTCTTCAGGGAGCCGTTTCCGGCGGGGGCGACGACGATCATGGGTCCGGTCGACCTGGGGAGCCCGCGCGTCGTCACGGACTGCGTCAGCGGGTACCAGCAGCACGGTAGCAGGCGAGTGAACGTGACACTCTTCAACGCGGGCGGCGAGGAGGCCGTCTTCCTGATCCGGAGCTTTCGCATGCAGGGAGACCCCGAACCTGTGCTGGAGGTCCCCGTGACGCTCGGCCCCGGGAGGGTCCACCAGGTCAACGGGCTCCCGATCTTCGCTGCGATCGCAGAGAGCGGCGCACCCTGGAGGCCACAGGAGCTCGCATGGGTGACGGTGGAGGCCACCCAGCCGTTCCTCGTGTACACGAGCACGGTCTTCATCGATCCCGAGCCGGCGACGCTCCCGTTCCAGGTCTTTCCCCCCACCCGAATCCGATAGTCGTCCCGTTCCATTTTTGGGACGCGTCCCGACGTGACGCTCGTTCCGGACGCACGGCCCGGCGATTGCGTATAACTCGCGCCATGATCAGCCTTGCCTCGCTGGCGCTCGCGTCGGCCCTCGCCGCTCCTCCCGAGCGGCCCCACCTCACCCCCTGGGTCGTCGTCCGCCCGGAGGCGACGGCGCCGCCCGCCGCCGGACCGGCTCCCGGAAGCCTCTCCGCGAACGCGCCGGGCCTCCTCGTCGAGGTCCGGGCCGCCGACGTGGGCGGGCCGGCGACGCCGGAACGCGTCCGCCGCCTCTTCGCCGAGGCGCGGGCGGCCGGCCGGCGGGCCGGGCTCCTCGTCGAGCTGCCCGAGGTGAAGGTGCCCGAGAACGCGCGCGAGGCGGAGGCGGTGACCGCCGACTCCCTCGTGCCGGGGCTCGGGGCGCTCCTCGCCTCGGCCCGGGAGGCGGACCTCTTCGTCCTCTCCCTCCCCGACCTCTCGGGCGAGGTCCGCTCGCGCCGCTGGCTCCTGATGAAGGCGGCCGCGATCGCGCGGTCGGTCGGCCCGACGGCCCGGATCGCCGTCCTCTTCCACCAGCCCGCCGGGGGCGGCCTCTTCCCTCCCGGCGCGCAGGAGATCCTTTCCGAGGAAGCGGCGGCGTTCGTCGACCTCCTTGGCCTCGACCTCGACGACGCCTCGACGACGCCGGAGGCGGTGAGGCAGGCCGCGGACGGCCTCTCGTTCGCGCGCCCGCTCCTCGTGACGGCGCCGCAGCTCGCGGACGCCGGAGCGCTCGTCGACCTCGCCGCCCGCTTCTCGACCGTCGATTCCCCGGTCGTCGCCGCGCCGCTCGCGGACGCCTCCGGCGCCCCGCTCCTCGACCGGCTCGGCGCGCTCCTCTCGGGCGACGTCAGCCGGGACGGCCGGAGCGCGGCCGCGAAGACCCCGGACGGGAAGGCGCTTTCGGTCCTGCGCCTCGCGAAGGGGACCGACCTCGGCGGCGTCGTCCTCGTGACGGGCGCGGACGAGACCGGCGCCCCCGCCCGCGGCCCGTTCGTCCTCGAGCTGGACGGCCCCTCGTACACGACGGCCGAGGTCCGCGAGCTCGCGACCGGCCGCTCGCGCTCCTTCGACCTGCCGAAGTCCGGATCGCCCCGCCTGTCGCTGACGACGGCAAACGGCCCGCTGGCGCTCGTTCTGACGGCCCGCGAGAAGGCGCCGGAGGAGGCGACCCGCGCCTCGACGGACGTCACCGCGACCCGCGGCCTGACGGTGGAGGAGATCCTCGCGCGGCACCAGGCGTGGCGCGCCGGGCGCGACGCCCGCTGGACCCGCTTCACCGCCGTGAACCGGACCTCGTACCGCTTCCGCCTCGAGGGCTTCCCCACCTCCTTCGAGCTGACGTTCGAAGGACCGTTCTTCTACGAACGCGGCAAGGGCTTCGACTGGGCCTGGCAGACGGCCTACGTCAACGGCGTGCGTTGGAAGGGGAAAAAGATCCCCGAGCTGCCGCTGCTGCAGCCCGAGAAGGTCTCCGAGCTCCCGCTCGAGCTGACGTTCAACGAGGCGTACCGGTACGTCCTCGACGGCGACGACACAATCGGCGGCGTCCCCTGCTGGGTCGTCGCGTTCGAGCCGAGCGCCGGATTCAAGGCGAAGGCGATCTACTCGGGTAAGGTTTACATCGGCAAGGCCGACTTCTCGCTCCGGCGCGTCGCCGCGAAGCAGCTGAACCTGTCGGGCGAGGTGCAGTCGGTCGACGAGACGACCGACTTCGCCGAGGTGGCGGCGCCCGACGGCGGGCCCGCCCTCCTTCAGCCCGTCCTGACTCGCGGACAGTCGATCCTCCGGACGTTCTCGCGGACGACGACGCTCGAGCGGACGACGGAGCTCCTCGAGGTCCGCCTTGACCCGTCCGACTTCGTGGAGAGACGGGCCGCGTCGCTCGCGGGCGATCAGGTGATGGTGCGAGACACCGACAAGGGGGTCCGCTACCTCGAGAAGGGGAAGGACGGGGAGCGCGTCGTCGTCGACGACGCGAAGACCTCGCGCCTCTTCGGCCTCGGCGGAGTCTTCTACGACGACTCGTTCGACTATCCGCTGCCGCTCCTCGGCCTCTACTACATCGACCTCGACGCCGGAAAGAAGAAGAAGCAGCTCCAGGGCTTCTGGGGCGGCCCGATCTTCGCGGGCTCGTACAACGACCCGAACCTCTTCGGGACGAACCTCGACCTCGGGCTCGACGCCTTCGCGAACCTGATCCGGGGCGACGACGCGCTCTTCGAAGACGGGGAGAAGGTCGACGCGACGACGGTGAAGGCGCGCTCGTTCGCCGCGAACCTGAACGTCGGCTACCCGATCTCGCGCCACCTGAAGGCGACGGCGACGCTCGGCGGGGTCTGGCGCGACTACGCGGGCGGCGAGGACGCCGACCCGTCGTACCGCGTCCCCTCCGACCACTTCGTCACCCGCCTCGAAGGGCGCCTCGGCTGGGACCTCTCCGGCTGGACGGCCGTCGCGAAGTACTCGCTGAACCTCCGCTCGAAATGGGAGCCGTGGGGCTACGACGGGAACCCCGAGTGGGACGAGGGGAAGGACCAGTTCCGCCTCTTTTCGGTCGCGGTGACGAAGACGTTCGAGCTGCCGAAGTTCCAGCGAATCGACTCGGGGCTCACCTACGCCCGCGCCTCGAACGCCGACCGCTTCTCGAAGTACCAGTTCGGCTTCTTCGGCGGGACGTCCCTCCGCGGCTTCCGCTCGGGGAGCCTCCGCGCCGAGGAGGCGGTGAACGCGAAGCTCGCCTACGGCATCGTGGCCGGGAAGCTCGTGAGGCTCCAGCTCGCCTACGACCACGCCGTCGTAAAGGACGAGGCGGCGGGCCTCGACTGGGTCCACTTCGGGGGCGCCGGCCTTTCGGGGCAGTTCCCCGGCCCCTGGTCGACGCTCGTCCAGCTCGAGGCGGGGCTCCCCGTCGTCGGGCGCAACCGGGGCCAGACCGGCTTCGTCCTCTACCTCGTCTTCCTCAAGGCCTTCTGACGGGCGCCGGAGCCGCCCCATGCCGAACGTAGAATCCGGCCGCCGATGAAGAGAAGGCCGCTCGCCCTCCTCGTCCCGCTGGCGCTCCTCGCGGCCGCGCCGTCGCCCGCCGCGGAGGTCGCCCGGTGGCCCCTACCCGCCGCCGCCGTCATGTCCGCGGACGCCGCCGTGAACGCGCCGCCCGACCTGAAACGCCAGCTCGTGAAGCACCGGACGCGCCTGATGGAGGGGGTGAAGGCGGGCCTCGCGGCCTCCCCCGCCCGCGACGCCGCCGCTCGCCGCGCCGCGCTCGCGTCGGGAGCGCGACGGATCGCCCAGGCGATCCGCGACCATCGGCGCTTCGAGGACGTCGCCTTCGAGGTCGGCGGCCTCGTCGCGGAGGCGGCGCTCCTCTGCGGGCCGCCCGGCCCCGAGCCGTTCGAGGGCGACCTCATATATTTCGCCTCCGAGCGTTCGGTCTTTCGCGGCTTCACCGCCCGCCCGTTCGACGCGCCGGAGACGCTCGTCGCCGCGCCGCTCCGGACCGACAACCCTCGCGTGGCGTACGACTCCGGGGTGACGATCTCAACGCGCCTCCTCGCCTGGATCTGGAACGCGGCCGGAGGCGACGCCTCGATCGCCCTCGCCCGCCCCGAGTCGAAAGGACCGTACCCCGTCCGATGAGCACGAAGCGCGCCCTCCTCTCCGTCTCCGACCGCGGCGGCCTCCTCGACCTGGCGAACGCCCTCCTCCGGCACGGCTTCGAGCTCGTTTCGACCGGCGGCACCGGGAAGGTCCTCTCCGACGCCGGCCTCCCCGTGACCCAGGTCTCCGACGTGACCGGCTTCCCCGAGGTCTTCGACGGCCGCGTGAAGACGCTCCACCCCGCCCTGTTCGGCGGCATCCTCTACGACCGTTCGGTCGGGAAGCACGTGGAGCAGGCGGCGGCGAACGGCGTCGGGCCGATCGACGTCGTCGTCGTGAACCTCTACCCGTTCGAGGAGACGGTCGCGGCCGTCGAGACGACGTTCGCGCAGGGGATCGAGAAGATCGACGTCGGCGGGCCGTCGCTCCTGCGGGCCGCCGCGAAGAACCACGCGCACGTGGCCGTCCTCTGCGACCCGGCCGACTACGCCGCGTTCGCCGCCGAGCTCGACGCCAACGGCGGCGCCTCGACGCTCGGCACGAGGAAGAGGCTCGCCACGAAGGTCTTCCGCCGGACCGCCGCCTACGACGCCGCGATCTCGACCTGGCTCTCGGCGCGAACGGAGGAGGCGCAGTTCGCCGAGCGCCTGCCGCTCTCGTTCGAGCTGGGCGGGACGCTCCGCTACGGCGAGAACCCGCACCAGGCGGCCGCGTTCTACCGCGACCCGGCGGCGCCGCCGTCGGCCCTCGCCGGCTTCGTCCTCCACCAGGGGAAGGAGCTCTCCTACACGAACCTCCTCGACGCCGACTCGGCGCTCCACGCCTCGCGCCTCCTCCCGCGCGGGGCGATGACGATCGTCAAGCACCGGATCCCGTGCGGCCTCGCGCGCGAGGAGAGCGCCGCGGCCTCGTTCGAGGCGGCCTGGGCCTCCGACCCGGTCTCGGGCTTCGGCGGCGTCCTCGCGTACACGGGAGTCCTCGACCGGGCGGCCGCGGAGGCGATGACGTCGAAGTTCCTCGAGGTCGTCGTCTGCGAGGGGGTGACCGACGAGGCGCGCGCCATCTTCGCCAGGAAGCCGAACCTCCGCGTCCTGACCGTCGCCCCCGACCCGGCGCCGCGCGCGCGGCGCGAGCTGCGCGGCATCGACGGCGGGCTCCTCGTCCAGGAGGCCGACGTCCTCCCGGCCGACGCGGCGACGTGGAAGGTCGTCACGAAGCGCGCGCCGACCGACGCCGAGATGCGCGCGCTCCTCTTCCTCGAGCGGGCCGTCTCGGGCGTCATCTCGAACGCGATCGTCGTCGGCGGCGAGACGGCGACCTACGGGATCGGCGGCGGCAGGACGAGCCGCGTCGACGCCGCGGGCGACGCCGTCGCCAAGGCGGGCGACCGCGCGAAGGGGGCGTGCGCGGCCTCCGACGCCTTCTTCCCCTTCCCCGACGGCCTCCTCCTCCTCGCCGACGCCGGCGTCACGGCCTGCGTCGAGCCGGGCGGCTCCGTGAAGGACGCCGAGGTGATCGCCGCGGCCGACGCGCGCGGGATGGCGCTCGTCTTCAGCGGCCGGCGCCACTTCCGGCACTGAGGGACGCACCGGCATGACCCGCTTCCGCACCTTCGCCCCGGTTGCCGCGCTCCTCCTCGCGGCTCTTGCCGCGCCCGCGCTCCCCGCCCGCGCGGCCGAGCCGGCGCCCCCCGAGGCCGCCGCTCTCCTCCGCTCGATCGTCGCCACCTACACGGGCAAGCCGGCGTTCCGGATGACGTTCGTCCAGAGCTACGCGCCGTCGGGCTTTCCCGACGCGGCGCCGGAGACCGGGACGCTGACGATCCAGGCGCCTCACTTCCTCCGGTTCGACTACGACGGACCGGAGGGGAAGCTCTACACGTTCGACGGCCGGACGGCCCACCAGTACGTCGCGGCCGACCGGCAGGTGATGCGCAAGACGCTTACGGCCGCCGAGAAGGAACGCCTCCCGCTCCTCTTCCTGAAGCCCCCGGCGGAGGTCCTCGAGCGCTTCGCGCCGGCCGTGAAGCGGGACGGGAACGGCCTCTTCGAGCTGACGCTCACGCCGCGCGGCGAGTCGGAGCTGACGTCCGTGTCGGCGCTCGCGACGCCCTCCGGCGAGCTGAAGCGCCTCGTCGTCCTCGACGCCGAGGAGAACCGGACGACGTTCACGTTCACGAAGATGGAACCCGCGAAGAAGCGCCCGCTCTCCGACTTCGACCTCGTCCCGCCGAAGGGGACGCGCGTCGTCGGGGACTGAACGAAGGAGAGAGAGATGGCCGACCCCAGCTTCGACGTCGTTTCCGAGGTCTCGATGCCCGAGGTCGTCAACGCGGTCGCGCAGGCCCAGAAGGAGGTCGTCCAGCGGTTCGACCTCAAGGGGACCGCCGCCGGGATCGAGCTGAAGGAGAAGGAGAAGCAGATCGTCCTGACCGCGAACGACGACTTCGGCCTGAAGGCCGTCAACGACGTCCTCCAGAACAAGCTCATCAAGCGGAACGTCGCCCTCAAGTCGCTCATCTACGGCACGGTGGAGCCGGCGGCGAAGGGGACGGTCCGGCAGGTCGTCACGATCCAGCAGGGGATCGAGACGGAGAAGGCGAAGGAGATCGTCAAAGCGATCAAGGACGCCAAGCTGAAGGTCCAGGCGGCGATCCAGGGGGAGCAGGTGCGGGTCACCGGCAAGAAGCGGGACGACCTCCAGGCCGTCATCGCCCTCCTGAAGGGGAAGGACTTCGGGCTGCCGCTGCAGTTCTCGAACTACCGGAACTGATCTGGATCGGGGAGGCTCGCCACGAGCCTCCCCGCGGCGGCTGCGCCGCCTCCCCTCCATCGGAGCACGCGAGGTGGATCGGGAAGGCTCGCCACGAGCCTCCCGGCGGCGGCTGCGCCGCCTCCCCTCCATCGGAGCACGCGAGGTGGATCGGGGAAGCTCGAGGAGCCTCCCCGCGGCGACTGCGCCCCCTTCGGCCATCCCGGCGCGGTTCCCGGGCGTATCGACGGAATGGACGGTAATATCCGCGCCGGAATCGGATGAACTCGACCTCCCTGACGGACCGTCTTCTCCTCGCGAATCTCCCGGATGAGGAGAGGGCCAACGGGCAGCGCCTCGTCCGGGCGCTCTCGCTGGTCGAGACGAAGCTCCGCGAGGTCGAGGAGGAGCTCGAGCGCCGGACCCGGTCCGAGGTCCCGACGATCGCCCTCATCGGCGAGTACCTCGTCGACGGCGGCGGCAAGCGGATCCGCCCCGCCCTCCTGCTGCTCGCGTCCCGTCTCCTCGGCTACGAGGGGGCGGTCGACGTGAAGTACGCCGCCGTCCTGGAGCTGATCCACACGGCGACGCTCGTCCACGACGACATCATCGACGGCGCCGACACCCGGCGCGGCCGCGTCAGCGTGAACCGGCGCTGGGGGAACGAGCTGACGGTCCTCTTCGGCGACTACCTCTACATGAAGGGGATGAAGGTCGCGCTCGAGGAAGGGGACGTCCGCGTCCTCGACCTCCTGGCGGACGTCACGCTCGCCATGACCGAGGGAGAGATCCTCGGCGCCGAGCGGCGCGGGTCGGCCGACCTGACGATCGAGGACTACCTCGAGGTCGTGCGGCGGAAGACCGCCCTCCTCTTCGCCGCGGCCTGCCGAATTCCCGCGTTCCTCGTCCCCGGCTCCGATAAGCACGCCGAGGCTCTCTGGGGCTTCGGCCTGGCGCTCGGGACCGCTTTCCAGCTCCAGGACGACCTCCTCGACTACACCGCGTCCGAGGAGGAGCTCGGGAAGCCTGTCCTTTCCGACCTGCGCGAAGGGAAGCTGACTCTCCCGCTCATCCTGAGCCTCGCGGAGGCCACGCCCGCCGAGCGAAGCGCGGCGGAAACGGTCATGCGCGAGCGGGGATTCGTTTCCGTCCCGTCCTCCGCGATCCTCGGCCTCGTGGAAAGGGTGGGAGGCCTCGAGAAGGCGCGCGCGGTCCTCGAGGAGCACGCGGGCCGGGCGCGGGAGCACGCCCTTTCCCTTCCTGCCGGCGATGCCCGGGACGCCCTCCTCCTCGCGGCCGAATACGCCGCAAATCGACGCAAGTAACGCCTTCTGAGTGGTTTCGAGCATCGCCTCTGGGCGGAGCCGTCTCCGTTCGACGCGCCACGTCGCCTCCGAATTTCGTATGGCGAACGACGCTCCGTCGCCGAATCCAGAACCGCTCCTGTTACACGTCGGCCCACCGCTCCGATCGAAATAAGGCGAAAGTCGATTTCAGCCTAAAAAATTCTGGAAAAGTCCTTGATTTCGACCCGGGGCTGCCTTACCTTGGGACCGCAAATCCAGGCGAGGTAGAAGCGATGAGTTTTCAGCGACTTCTCAGGTCCTTGCGGCCGGCTGCGGTGCGGACGCGAGCCGAGGTCACCCTCGAAGACGAGATCGCCCTTTATCGCCGGCGGGCCGAGATGGCGCTCCGCGAGGAGCGCTGGAACGACGCCCTCGTCTTCCTGGCGAAGATCCTCCGGCTGAACCCGTATGACGTCGCCGCGCGGATGGCGGTCGCCGAGACCTACCACCGCGGCCTCGAGGAGCCGACGAAGGCCATCCTGACGTACGAAAAGGTGATCGCCGCAGCGGGGTACGACGAGTCGAACCCCTACTGCGCTTCCGCTCGTGAGGGAATCCGTGAGCTCTCGACGTCGATGGAAGAGCCCCCGTTCGTCCTCAACGATCTCGTGACCGAGGAGGCCGACCAGGAAGAGATCGGCGGCCTCCCCCAGACCATCGCCCTGTAACGGGCTCCCTTTCGCCCCCGGTCCCGGATCCTCGAGGCGTCGTCGTCGGCCCCCCAGCCCCGGCCGGTGACGACGCCGATCCCTTTTCCGGCGACCCCGTCGAGGCGCAGGCGGATCGACGCGAGCCCCTCCGGGTGCCGGGCCGCCGCCACGACGAGGTGACGGCCGGCGGAGATCGGATCGGACAGCTGGAACTCTCGGACCCCGGGTCCCGTTCCAGTCGCGACGAGCCGGCCGTCGAGGCGGACCTCCCACTCCCGGTCCCCCTCGACGAGGAGGACGGGGTGCCGAAGCGGCTCGGCGAGCTCGAACTCCTTCACGAACGCCACTTCCGCCTGAAGGGCGGGCGCCGCGGCCTCGCGAAGGCCGATCCACCGGGCCGGGTAGAGGGGGTCGCGCGCGGCGCGCCACGCTGCCTGGCCGAGGGCGCCCGTGACGGAGAGCCCGACGAGGAGCGCCGCCGCCCTCCTCGGCCGCGTCCCGAGGAGTCCCCGGAGGCTCGACCCGGTCGGGCGATCGCTCACCCGGAGATGGTACCCGGCCCCACGAAACGATGGGTTACCATTCGACGTGCGCCACCCTGGTAGATCGGTCGTCGTGATCCCGTCCCGGATGGGCGCCCAGCGCTTCCCTGGAAAACCCCTCCACCTCATTGCAGGAGTCCCCCTCGTCGTGCGCGTCCTCCGGCGGGCGATGGAATCGCGGCGCGCTGACGTCGTCCTCGTCGCGACGGACGACGAGCGGATCGCCGCCGCCGTCCGCGAGGCGGGCGGGACCGCGGTGATGACGCCGTCCGACCTCCCGTCGGGGACCGACCGGGTGCGCGCGGCTGTGGCGGGGACCGACGCGGAGATCGTCGTGAACGTGCAGGGAGACGAGCCGCTCATGGACCCGGCGAACGTCGACCGCGTGATCGAGCACCTCCTCGCGCATCCGGAGGTGCCGCTCGCGACCGTGGCCAGGCCGATCGACGACCCGGCCGTGATCGCGGACCCGAACGTCGTCAAAGTCGTCCGGGGCGACGACGGCAGGGCCCTCTACTTCTCGCGGAGCCCGATCCCGTTCCGGAGGAACGCGGAGCCGGGGCTCCCGACCTGGAAACACCTCGGGCTCTACGGCTATCGCCGCGAGGCCCTCGAGACATGGACGAGCCTCCCGCCGCACCCGCTCGAGCGGGCGGAGAGCCTCGAGCAGCTCCGCGCCTTGGCCGCGGGGCTCGTGATGGCGGTCCTCCCCGCCGTCGGCGACTCCATCGGGGTCGACACGCCGGCGGACGCGGAGGCGGTCGAGCGGATCATCCTGAAAGAGGCGGCGGCCCGCGAGGCCGCCGGGGCTGGTACGGAGAGAGAGGCGGGAGGGGAGCGATGAGCACGAAATACGTTTTCGTCACCGGGGGGGTCGTCTCGGGCCTGGGCAAGGGGATCGCGGGGGCCTCCCTCGCGGCCCTGCTCGAGGCCCGCGGCTTCAAGGTGACGCTCCAGAAGCTCGACCCCTACCTCAACGTCGACCCGGGGACGATGTCTCCCTTCCAGCACGGCGAGGTCTTCGTCACCGACGACGGCGCCGAGACCGACCTCGACCTCGGCCACTACGAGCGCTTCTCCTCGACGATCACGGGCAAGTCGAACAGCATCACCGCCGGGAAGATCTACCAGACCGTCATCGAGAAGGAGCGGCGGGGCGACTACCTCGGCAAGACCGTCCAGGTGATCCCGCACGTCACCGACGAGATCAAGGACTGCATCCGGCGCGTCTCGGCCGACAACGACGTCGTCATCGTCGAGATCGGCGGGACGGTCGGCGACATCGAGTCCCTCCCGTTCCTCGAGGCGATCCGCCAGTTCCGCAAGGACGTCGGCCGCGGGAACGCGATCAACGTCCACGTGACCCTCGTGCCGTACATCGCCGCCTCCGACGAGCTGAAGACGAAACCGACGCAGCACTCCGTCAAGGAGCTCCTCTCGATCGGCATCCGACCCGACGTCCTCCTCTGCCGCGCCGACCGCGCGATCCCGGAGGAGATGAAGAAGAAGATCGCCCTCTTCTGCAACGTCGACGAACCGGCCGTCATCACGGCGCGCGACGTCTCGACGATCTACGAGTGCCCGCTCGCCTTCGCGCGTGAGGGGCTCGACCAGATCGTCCTCGATTACCTCTCGCTCCCCCATTCCGAGCGCGACCTGACGAAGTGGGACCGGATCGTCAACCGCTGGAAGAACCCGGCGGGCGAGGTGAAGATCGCCATCGTCGGCAAGTACGTGGCGCTCGGCGACTCGTACAAGTCGCTGAACGAGGCGCTCCACCATGGCGGCATCGAGAACAACGTCAAGGTGCGCCTCGAGTACGTCGACTCCGAGGACCTCGAGACGACCGGCTACCCCGAGTCGCTCTCGCGCGCCGACGCCGTCCTCGTGCCGGGCGGCTTCGGGCGCCGGGGCATCGAGGGGATGCTGCGCGCCATCCGGTACGCCCGCGAGACGAAGGTGCCGTTCTTCGGCATCTGCCTCGGCATGCAGTGCGCCGTCATCGAGTTCGCCCGCAACGTCTGCGGCCTCGCGAACGCGAACTCCACCGAGTTCGACGCGAACGCCCCGCACAAGGTCATCTACAAGCTGCGCGACCTGATCGGGATCGAGGCGCTCGGGGGCACGATGCGGCTCGGCAAGTACCCGTGCGAGCTCGCCGAGGGGTCGACGGCCCGCCGCGCCTACGGCGAGCCGCTGATCTACGAGCGCCACCGCCACCGCTACGAGGTGAACCAGGAGTTCCTCCCGGCGCTCCGCGAGGCGGGCCTCGCCGTCACCGGCGTCTCGCCCGACCGGAAGTTCGTCGAGATGGTCGAGCTGCCGGACCACCCCTGGTTCCTCGGCTGCCAGTTCCACCCTGAGTTCAAGTCGAAGCCGACCGCCGCCCACCCCCTCTTCAAGGACTTCGTGAGGGCGGCGCGTGCCCACCAGGCCGCGCGCGAGGAGGGCGTCGTGCAGAAGAGCGCCGCGCTCGAGCCCGGCATCGCCGTCCCCTCCCACCTCCCCGCCCCGAACGGCCGGACGGCGTGACGGCGGAGCCGGTGACGACTCCCCGCACCGTCGAGCCCTCCCTCCGCTACGGCGACTGCGGCGAGCGCTGGGGGAACCTGGCCGCGCCCTCGGGCGCGTTCGCGGTCGGAGACGAGTTCACCTTCGCCGGCGAGGAGGGCTGCCGCGTCGTGCGCCGCGTCCTCTCCTTCCCGACCGACCCCGCGCGGCGCCTCGTCCACTACGAGACCGCGCCGGACTGAGGCCGGCCCGAGGTCGCCTCGCGCCGGGCGCCGGAGCTCCCCGCCGCGTCCCTCCCCGCGCCCGCCGCCACGACCAGGATCACGATAGAGTGTCCGCGACATGGAGCTCTTCCCGATCGACGACGCCGAGATGCTGTTCATCTCTCCGGTCATCGACGACTGGAGCCCGGTCCTCGCCCGGAGGATCGGCTGCGTGATCGACCTGGACGGCGAGGTGGACCACGGCGTCCCGACCCTCCCGAACCACATGCTCTACGTCTACTTCCCGATCTTCGACGAGGACCTTCCCGATCTCGCGCGGCTCGACGCCGTCGCCACGCTCGGGACGCGTCTCCTCGAGAGCGGGCAGCGCGTCCTTTCGCACTGTGGCATGGGCTTCAACCGCTCCGCGCTCGTGGCCGGAATGATCCTCGTGCAGCGCGGGATGAAAGGCGGCGACGCCGTCGCCCGCATCCGCCGCCGCCGCCCCGGCGCCCTCTTCAACGAGACCTTCGCCGCCTACCTCGAGAGCCTCTAGGAGTGGGGGTCAGGTCTACCATCTACACTCTACGGATTCCCGTAGAGTGTAGATGGTAGACCTGACCCCTTCCTCTTGCCCTTACTTCTTCTCGGGGGCGGGCGGGGCGGGGCGCGGCTCGCTCGACGGCGGGACGATCCCCTTCATCCGCATGTAGGTGACGAGGTTCCCGTAGTGCTCCCAGCCGTGGCCGATGGCGAGGCCGATCACGGCGAACTTGTTCGTGTCCATCCCGAAGAGCTTCACGGGGCCGGCCGCCGCGGAATCGCCGACCGCGAAGGCCTTGTCCATGTACGCGACCGACTCCTTCAGCGCCGCGACGAGCTCGGCCTTCGTCTTCTTCGTCTTCTCGGCGTCGACCGCCGGAGGCTTCTCGCCGAGGATCAGGCCGGCCATCATGTTCTGCGCGTCGACGACGTGCCCCACGAACTGCCCGAACGTCTTCACCTCGGGCGTCGGCTGGAAGCCGTAGTGCTCCTCGGGCATCTTCTCGGCGGCGCGGACGGTGATGTCCTTCACGCGGTTCCACGCGACCTTCAGGCCGGTCAGCGCCGGGTCGGCGGCCGGGGCGGCAGGAGCCGCGGCGGGTGCGGCGGCGGGTTTCGTCTCCTGCGCGAGCAGGGGCGCCGCGGCGGCGCAGAGGAGCAGCGCGAGAGCGGTCTTCTTCATGGGACCTCCTTGACTGTGGGTTCGGCGACGGAGGTTAGCATCGCGCGATGAGCCGGATCAGGGAGCCGTGGACCCACCGCGAGGAGCAGGTCGGTGACCTGCGGCTCCACTGGGTCGAGGCGGGCGAGGGTCCGCTCGTCCTCCTCCTGCACGGCTTTCCCGAGCTCTGGCTCGCCTGGCGAAATCAGGTTCCCGCGCTCGCGGCGGCCGGCTTTCGCGCCGTCGCCCCCGACCTCCGCGGCTACAACCTCTCGGAAAAGCCGCGGGGCGTCTCGAGCTACCGGATGGAGCGCCTCGCCGGCGACGTCGCGAACCTCGTCCGCCACCTCGGGTACGAGAAGACGTTTCTCGTCGGCCACGACTGGGGCGGGGCGATCGCCTGGTGCGTCCCGGCGCTCCACCCGGGCCTCGTCGAGCGGCTCGCGATCCTCAACGCTCCGCACCCGATCCTCTTCCGGAAGAAGCTCGCCACGCTCGCGCAGGCGAGGCGGTCGTCGTACGTCTTCTTCTTCCAGCTGCCCTGCCTCCCCGAGAGGTCCCTCACGGGTCACCGCGCCGGCTTCCTCGCGCGGATGCTCCGGCGGGACCCGGTCACCCCCGGCGCCTTCTCGCCCGAAGAGATCGAGGCCTACCGCGAGGCGTTCCTACGGCCCGGCGCGGCGACGGCGGCAATCAACTACTACCGCGCGGCCGTCCGCAGCGGGACGCGCATCCCCGGCCTGCGCCGCTCCCTAGAGGACGTGCCGACCCTCGTCCTCTGGGGCGAGAAGGACCGCTACCTCGGCCCCGAGCTCCTCGACGGCCTGGAAACCCTCGTCCCCGACCTGCGCCTGGTGAGAGTCCCCGACGCCAGCCACTGGCTCCCCGCCGACGCCCCCGGGAAAGTCAACGCCGAGCTTCTGAGGTTCTTCCGGGAGTAGGGGTCAGGTCTACCACCTACACTCTACGGATTCTCGTAGAGTGTAGATGGTAGACCTGACCCCCTCCCGCTACCGGGCGGCGGCGGCGACGGCTTCGGGCGTGAGACCGAGCTTCTCGTAGACGGTCTCGAAGGGGGCGGAGGCGCCGAAGCGGTCGAGGCCGATCACGGTTCCGTCGAGGCCGACGATCGCGCCCCACGAGAGCGTCGCTCCCGCCTCGACGGCGACGCGGGCGCGGCAGGCGCGCGGCAGGACGCTCTCGCGCCACGCCTCGTCCTGCGAAAGGAAGAGCTCGATGGAGGGCATCGAGACGACGCGTGCCGGAATCCCGTCGGCCGCGAGGAGCTTCTGCGCGGCGAGGGCGAGGTGGAGCTCGGAGCCGGAGCCGATCAGGATCACGCGGAAGCCGTCCGCGTCCGCGACGACGTAGCCGCCCTTCATCGCCCCCTCGTTCGGCGGGAGGACCGGGAGCCCCTGGCGCGTGAGCGCGAGCGCCGTCGGGCCGTGGGTCCGCGAGAGGGCGACGCGCCAGCCGGCGGCGGTCTCGTTCGCGTCGGCGGGGCGGTAGACGACGAGGCCCGGCGTCGCCCGGAGGGAGGCGAGCTGCTCGATCGGCTGGTGGGTCGGGCCGTCCTCGCCGAGGCCGATCGAGTCGTGCGTGAAGACGTAGACGACCGGCTGCTCCATGAGCGACGCGAGGCGGATCGCCCCCTTCATGTAGTCGGCGAAGACGAGGAACGTCCCGCCGAACGGGCGGAAGCCGTGGAGGGCGAGGCCGTTGAGGATCGCCCCCATCCCGTGCTCGCGGATGCCGAAGCGGAGGTACGAGCCGGCGTACTCCCCCGCCTTCACGTCGACCGCCGCCTTCGCGCGCGTGTTGTTCGACGGCGTCAGGTCGGCCGAGCCGCCGACGAGCGTCGGGATCGCCGGGACGAGCGCCTCGAGGACGGCGCCCGAGGCCTGGCGCGTGGCGAGCTTCTTCTCCGCCCCGAAGGCCGGGAGCTTCGCCTCCCACCCCTCGGGGAGCCTCCCCTCGAGGAAGAGGTCGAGTTCCTTCGCGAGGTCGGGGTGCGCCGCGCGGCACGCCGCGAGGCGCGCGTTCCAGTCGGCTTCCGCCTTCGCGCCCCGCGCGGCCGCGGCGGCGAAGAAGGCGCGGACCTCCTCGGGGACGAGGAACTGCGCGTCCGCCGGCCAGCCGAGCTTCTCCTTCGTCAGCCGGATCTCGTCGGCCCCGAGCGGCTCGCCGTGGGCCTTGGAGGTGTCCTGGCGGTTGGGGCTGCCGAAGCCGATGTGCGTCCGGCAGGCAATGAGCGAGGGCTTGCCGCCCTCGGCCTTCGCGGCCGCGACGGCTGCGGAGACGGCGTCGGGGTCGTGGCCGTCGACGCGCGCGACGTGCCAGCCGTAGGCGGCGAAGCGGGCGGGGACGTCTTCCGAGAAGGAGAGCGACGTCGGGCCGTCGATCGAGATGCCGTTGTCGTCGTAGAGGACGACGAGCCTGCCGAGGCCGAGGTGCGCGGCGAGCGCGCACGCCTCGTGCGAGACCCCTTCCATCAGGTCGCCGTCGCTCGCGATCGCGTACGTGAAGTGGTCGACGATCTCGTGACCTTCGCGGTTGAAGCGGGCCGCGAGCATCCGCTCGGCGAGCGCGAGGCCGACGGCCGTCGAGATGCCCTGTCCGAGCGGTCCGGTCGTCACCTCGACGCCGGGCGTCAGGCCGTGCTCCGGGTGGCCCGGCGTCCGGCTTCCCCACTGGCGGAACGCCTTCAGGTCGTCGAGCGGGAGGTCGTACCCGGAAAGGTGGAGGAGGCCGTAGAGGAGCATCGACCCGTGCCCCGCCGAGAGGACGAACCGGTCGCGGTCGAGCCACGACGGGCTCTTCGGGCTGAACTTCAGGAACTCGGTGAAGAGGACGGTGGCCACGTCGGCCATCCCCATCGGCATCCCGGGGTGCCCGGAATTCGCCTTCTGGACGCCGTCCATCGCGAGCGTCCGGAGGGTGTTCGCCGCGAGGCGGCGGAGGGCGTCGTCGGCCATCGGAATCTCCTTCGCGCCCGGCCCCCGGGGGATTCCTCCGGCGGGCGCGCCCCGGAGTGCGGGGCGGCGGACCGGAAGGGGGCCGAGCCTTCGGCGGATCGTACATGCCCGCGCGGCTCGCGGCCGCCAACGCGCCCGGCGCCGGACGTACCCAGCGGCTCCGACCTCGACCGGCTCGACCTCGCCGCCGCCCGGCCTCCGGGCTACGATCGGGCCGATGGCCGTCCACGCCTCCATCACCCCCTACCTCTCCGCCGGCGACCGCTGCCGCCCCGTCTTCTTCGCCGGACCGTGCGTCATCGAATCGCGCACCCACACGCTGAAGATGGCGAAAGCGATCAAGGGCGTCTTCGAGGCCGCGGGCGTCGCCGACCGGCTCGTCTTCAAGGCGTCGTTCGACAAGGCGAATCGCTCCGCGGGCGACTCCTTCCGCGGCCCAGGGATCGAGAAAGGGCTCGACGTCCTCTCGGCCGTGAAGGAGAGGCTCGACCTGCCGATCCTGACCGACGTCCACGAGGCCGAGCAGTGCGAGCTCGCGGCGGAAGTCGCCGACGTCCTCCAGGTGCCGGCGTTCCTCAGCCGCCAGACGGACCTCCTCGTCGCGGCCGCGCGGACGAAACGCGCCGTGAACGTGAAGAAGGGGCAGTTCCTCGCCCCCGACGACTGCGCGCAGATCGTCGCGAAGGTGCGTGGCGCCGGGAACCCGAACGTCCTCCTCACGGAGCGTGGGTCGACGTTCGGCTATCACAACCTCGTCGTCGACTTCCGCTCCCTCCCGATGATGCGGGCGCTCGGCGCCCCGGTGATCTACGACGCGACGCACTCCCTCCAGCTCCCGGGCGGCCTCGGGAAGGAGACGGGCGGGGCGCGGCAGTACGCGCCGGCGCTCGCGCGCGCCGCAGCGGCCGTCGGCGTCGACGGCTACTTCCTCGAGGTCCACGACAACCCGGCGAACGCGAAGTCCGACCGGGCGACGCAGCTCCCGCTCGCCGACCTTCCGAAATTCCTCTTCGCCCTCCTGAAGTTCGACGCGCTCCGGCGGGAGACGGAGGGCTGAGGCGTGCGCCCCGCCCGGGCAGGCGCCCTCCTCCTGACCGCCGCGCTCCTCGCGCCGGCCGCGTCCGGCGCGGAGGTCCGCCTCCAGTCGGTGGCTTTCCCCGAGGGGAGCCGTGTCGACGTCCCCTTCGCCGGCACCGGCCGCGCCCCCACCGGCGCCACGGTCGAGGCGGAGGTCCGGGCCGAAGGGACCCGGACCCGGATCGCGCTCGCCTGGAAGCGGCTGCCGCCCGCCCTCCTCTTCGGCGGCGACGTGACCGCCTACGTCCTCTGGGGCGTCGCGACGAACGGGACGGTCGAGCACCTCGGCGAGCTCTTCCCCCGCGAGCCGAAGGGAAACGCCGAGTTCGCGACCGGCCGGAAGTCCTTCGCCCTGATGGTCACCGCGGAACCCTACCCGGGCGTCGCACGGCCTTCGGAGCTCGTCGTCTTCACCGGCGAGGCCCCGAAGCCGGAGAAGGCGCGCAGCGAGCCGTTCACGTTCACGCAGTTGTCGGCGGGGGCGATGCCGTCGACCCCTTCCATCGCGACGGCGGAATGGACGAGCAGGGAGCCGCTCGAGCTCCTCCAGGCCCGAGCCGTGCTCGCGAGAGCCCAGCGGCTGAAGGAGGGCGACGCCGACCAGAGCACCGTCCGCGAAGCCCGCTTCGCCCTTGCCGAGGCCGAGAGCGCGGCCCGCGGGGGGCGCGTCTCCGCTCCGCTCGCCGAAGCGCGAAGGGCCACCGCGCTCGCCTCCGAGGCGATTCGCGAGGTCGAACGGCGACGGGCCGCCGAAGAGGCCGCCCGGCTCGAGGCCGAAGCGAGGGCGAAGGAGGCGGCCCGGAAGGCCCGCGCCGAGGACGAGGCCGAGCGCCGCCGCCAGGCGGAAGCGGCCCTGGCCGAGATCGAGGAGCTTCGCCGGCAGGCGGCCTCCGACCTCCAGCAGACGCGACAGGCCTCCGCCGCCCTCGAGCTGGCCCGGGCGCAGCTCGAAGAGGAGCGGTCGCTCCTGCGCGAGCGGCAGACGCTCCTCGAGCGCGAGCGCGAGGAGCTCTCCACGCGTCTGGCCGACGCGCTCGAACGCGTCGCGCCGACGGCGCGGTCGGAGCGCGGTCTCGTCGTGAGCCTCTCCGGCGCCTCGTTCGAGAGCGGGCGGGCGACCCTCACGCCGGCCGCGCGGGTCACGATCGGGAAGCTCGCGGGAATCCTCCTGATGAGCCCCGGCTCGAGCGTCCGCGTCGAGGGTCACACCGATTCCTCCGGCAGCGCCGCCGCGAATCGGAAGCTCTCGTCGGAGCGAGCCCGGAACGTCGCCGACCTCCTCCGCGAGCACGGGATCGACGGCGATCGCATCGCGTTCGAGGGCTTCGGCGCGGACCGCCCCGTCGCGCCGAACGCGACCGCATCGGACCGGGCGCGGAACAGGAGGGTCGAGGTCGTCCTGACCGGGGCGGCGGTCGAAGAGAAGCCCGGAGCGCTCTCCCCCGTGCCGCTTCCGGATGGCCCCGCTCCGCCGGCGGACGAGGTCCCTCCGCCGCTCCGGTAAGGAGACCCCCGGGCCCTCAGCCTCCGGACGCCTGCTTCGCGAGGCGCTCCGCGACCTTCTGCGCCTTCGCGGAGAGCGGGAGCTTCTCGTCCCGGAGGTGCCGGATCGCGAGGATCGGATGCCAGAGGAGCATCCGGGGGCCGGAGTAGCGCATCACCTGGCGGACCCTCTCCCGCATCCCGGCCTCGTAGCAGTGGACCGGGCACTTCACGCAGGTCGGCTTCTCCTCCGCGAACGGGCACTTCTCGAGGCGTCTCTCCGCGTAGAGCCGGAGCGACTCGCACTCCTCGCAAAGGGCGCCCCGCCGGCCGTGGAGGTTCCGGCAGTAGATCCGGATCATCGCCTGGATCGTCTTCCACTCCCGGGCCACGCGGCGCTCGGCTGCGGTCACGAGGCGGCCTCCGGCTCCCTCCCGGTGGCCGGGGGAACCGCCGCGCGCGGGACCTTCACCGCGAGGGCCGAGAGCGCCGTCAGCACGGCCACGACCCCGAGGATCACGGCGAGACGAGCCCAGGGGCGCCCGGCCTCCATTCTCTGACCCGCAAAGAAGGCCAGGGTCCGCACCCACTCGAGAGCGCCGAGGACGAGGCCGGCCTGAACGACCCGGGCGCTCCACCGCTCCTTCACGAGGAGGAGGAGCGGAAGGGCCAGCGATAGCGCGACCAGGGCGAGGCTCCGCGACCGGTAGAAGTGGGCGGCGAGGACGAGAGCCGAGAGGACGACGGGGAGGGCCCGGAGAACGCTCTTCATCGCTCCACGAGGAGACCACGGCTCACGGCCTCCCGCCATGACGGCGGTCATGCCGGTCCGATCGGGCGCGCCCATCCGGAGACCGGTCACACGGTCAATGGCAGGCTCCTTGCTGCTCTTGGCGTTCAACCAGGTTAACCAGGGCAAGGCCGACCCCGCAATCCGCTCCGCGAGCGCCTCGGGCTCACGGACGCGGGGATCGGGCGGTGACGACGGATTCGGATTTCCGGGTCGCAGAACTTCGACTCGGGCCTTCCGTACGGAGCCGTCGGCGCCGTCGACACGCGGCCCTACGTCACGAACCCGGGCTACCTGAGCGTCCCGTCGTCCCACACCTACTATTTCACGGCGCGCGACGCCTTCAGGACCGACGACGTCTGGAGGACCGACCTCTCCCTGAACCTCTCCTTCCGGCCGTTCGGCTCCGTCGAGGTCTTCGCCTCGCCGCAGGTCCTGAACGTCTTCAACCAGCAGGCCCAGACCGGCGTCACCACCACGATCGAGACGTCCCAGAACACGACCGGCTACACGGCCTTCAACCCCTTCACGACCGCCCCCGTCCAGGGCGCGAGGAACACCGGCGCGAACTGGAACTACTCCGCCGCGTTCGGCTCCCCCGTCAGCCCGGCGAGCTATCAGCTCCCGAGGACCTTCCGCTTCTCGGTCGGCCTCCGCTTCTAGCGTCCCGCCCGGAGCGCCGGCCCACCCGGCGCTCCGGCCTTCCGGAGGAGCCCCGCCCATCGGGCCGGGGCTTTCTTTCTCTCCTGGACCCTTGACAGCACGGAACGCCGTTCCCATACTTGACTGCGTTAAGTTAGGTAACGAGGTTCAGTAAACTATGGGAACCACCGAGCGGCGCGAACGGGAGAAGGAGCGAGTCAGGGGGCGGATCCTCGACGCCGCCCGGGAGCTCTTCGCCCGCGACGGCTACGACGCCGTCACGATGCGAAAGATCGCGGAGGCGGTCGAGTATTCCCCGACGGCGATCTACCTCCACTTCAAGGACAAGGAGAGCCTCGTCCGCGAGCTCTGCATCGCCGACTTCGACTCCCTCGCCCGCTCCTTCCAGAGGATCGCCCGCGAGCCGGACCCGCTCGAGCGGCTGCGAAAGGCTGGGCTCGCCTACGCCGACTTCGCGGTCGAGCACCCGAACCACTACCGGCTCATGTTCATGACGCCTCACCCGGAAGGGACGAAGGACGACCCCTCGGCGGCCGGCCGGAAGGGAAACCCCGAAGCCGACGCCTACGCCTTCCTCGTCGCGACGGTGCGCGAGGCGATCGAGAAGGACCTCCTCCGCCCCGACCTGAAGGACCCGAACCTCGTCGCCCAGGCGGCCTGGGCCGGCGTCCACGGCGTCGTCTCGCTCCACCTCGCCAAGGCGCACGACGCCTGGGTCGACTGGCGGCCGCTGAAGAAGACCGTCGCCCTCGTCGTCGACGCGTTCACCCGCGGCGTCGCGAAGGAGGGCTGACCGTGGTCTCGCTCGCCCGGAGGAACCTCCTCCACGACCGGCTCCGCTTCGCCATCACGATCGCCGGCGTCGCCTTCGCCGTCACGCTCGTCTTCGTCCAGGTCGGCCTCTTCCTCGGCCTCCTCGAGAACGCCTCGGTGACGATCGAGCACACGGGGGCCGACCTCTGGGTCACGTCCCGAAACACCCCGAACGTCGACTTCGCCCACACCTTCCCCGAGACCCTCGTCCAGCGGGTCCGCTCCGTCCCGGGAGTCGCGCGGGCCGACAACCTCCTCGTCTGGTTCATGCAGATCAGCCTCCCCACCGGGACGCAGGAGGGGACGCTCGTCTACGCCCTCGAGGACTTCGCCGCCTGGGACCTCCCCTGGAGCGTGAAGGAGGGTCGCCTCGAGGACCTCCCGCGAGGCGACTACCTCTTCCTCGACGACTCCGCGACGCGCCGCTTCGGGCCGTTCGCCGCCGGCGAGTACCGCGAGGTCAACGAGCGCCGCCTGAAGATCATCGGCCGGACCGTCGCCGCCCGCTCGTTCACGACGACGCCGATCTCGTTCGTCGACTACGGCCTCGCGCAGGAGCTCGGATCGCAGACGCTCCGCGGAAAGACGACCTACGTCCTCGTGAAGCTCGCCCCGGGGGCCGACCTCGAGGCCGTCCGGGCGGAGATCCGCCGCCGCCTCCCGTACAACGACGTCTTCACGAAGGCCGAGTGGGCGAAGCGCTCGCGGAGCTACTGGGTCGCGAACACCGGCATCGGCCTGAACATGTACCTCACCGTCTTCCTCGGGGTCCTCGTCGGGGTCGTCGTCGTGGCGCTCACGCTCTACACCTCGACGATGGAGCACCTGAAGGAGTTCGGGACGGTGAAGGCGATCGGCGGGAGCAACCGGGACATCTACCGGATCCTGGCCGAGCAGTCGGTCATCGCCGCCGTCCTCGGCTTCGCGGCGGGCGCCCTCTTCGCCCTCGCGGCGGCGCCCGGCATGGCGAAGGCCGGGCTGCAGCTGATCATCACCCCCGGCTTCGGGGCGGCCGTCCTCGTCGGGACGGTCCTCCTCTGCCTCGCCGCGTCCCTCGTGTCGTTCCGCAAGGTCGCCGCCCTCGACCCGGCGCTCGTCTTCCGCGGCTGAAGCCGCTTCTCCCGTCTCTTCGCGGGCCTCTGCCGGAGGCCCCCGTGCAAGGAGTCTCCGATGACCGTCCTCTCGTCCCGAAACGTCGTCAAGCGGTTCACCGAAGGGAAGCAGACCGTCGAGGTGCTGAAGGGGGTCTCCCTCGAGGCGCGCCGCGGCGAGATCGTCGCCCTCGAGGGCCCCTCGGGCTCCGGGAAGACGACCTTCCTCTCGATCCTCGGCTGCATCCTGACGCCGACGGAAGGGCGCGTCGTCGTCGACGGGCACGAGGTCGACGCGAGCCGCCCCGGCGAGCTCCCGGCGATCCGCCGCCGCTCGATCGGCTTCGTCTTCCAGCAGTTCAACCTCTTCCCCGCCCTCACGGCGCTCGAGAACGTCGAGTACTCGCTGAACGTGAGGGGCCGGAAGGGGCCCGCCGCGCGGAAGGAGGCCGAGCGCGTCCTCGACGCCGTCGGCCTCGCCGACCGGACGTCGTTCCTCCCGCGGGACCTCTCGGGCGGGCAGAAGCAGCGGGTCGCCATCGCGCGGGCCCTCGCCGGGGCGCCGCCCCTCCTCCTCGCAGACGAGCCGACCGCCAACCTCGACTCCGTCGCGGGGAGACAGGTCCTCGAGACGTTCCGCGACCTGGCGAAGCGGGAGGACCGCGCCCTCGTAATCGTCACCCACGACCCGCAGGTCCGAACGATCGCCGACCGAGTCGCCGTCATCCGGGACGGCCTCCTCGCCGCCTGACGCCCCCGGGAGGTCCGAACATGACCACGAAGAAGCTCCTCACGTTCTCCATCCCGGTTGCCGCGTTCCTCTTCGCCGGGATCCGCGCTGCCCGGCACGCGGGCGACGCGCCGCCGCAGGCTCCGGAACGGCCCCTCGCGCTCGCGTCCGCGGCCTCCCGCGTCGTCGCGGAGGGACGCGTCGTGACCTACCCCGGCCGGCAGGTCGTCGTCGGGACCGACTTCGCCGGCACGCTCGAGCGGGTCGCCGTCGAGGAGAAGCAGCGCGTCGAGAGAGGCGCTCAGCTCGCCGTCGTCCGCTCGGACGAGGAGCGGGCCGCCCTCGCCCAAGCGAAGGCGCGCTTCGCGGAGGCCGAGGCGGACGCCCGGCTCGCCCTCGCCGAGGTCGAGCGCGCCAGGCGGCTCTACGCGGGGAAGGTCGGGGCTCGCCAGGCCGTCGACCGCGCCGAGCGGGACCGGGACGCCGCCGCCGCGAGGCGGGAGACGGCCCGGGCCGAGATCGAGCGACTCGCGGCCCTCGTCGCGAAGGCGCGCGTCCTCTCGCCCATCTCGGGCGTCGTCCTCGAGAAGCACGTCTCCACCGGCGAGACCGTCGAGCGCGGCTCGCGGGTCGCGACGATCGCGGACCTCGACCGGCTCCGGGTCGAGGCGGAGGTCGACGAGGCGGATACCGCCCGCGTCGCGCTCGGCGCGCCCGTCCTCGTGCGGGCCGAGGGGGAGAGCACCACGTGGACGGGGACGGTCGAGGAGATCCCCGACGCGGTCACGGGCCGGAAGATCCGGCCCCAGGACCCGGCCAGGCCGACCGACACGCGCGTCCTCATCGTGAAGGTGGCGCTGGCGAGCCAGGAGGGCCTGAAGCTCGGCCGGCGCGTCGAGGTCGAGATCCGGGGCCGGTAGAGCTCCCGCCGCCGGACCGGCGGCCGGCCCACGTGCTTCAGCGCCTCGCGCCGCGAGAGCGGCGAGAGGCGCTCCGCGTTCGCGGCGACGTATCGGGAGACCTCCGTGGGGTCGGCCCGGGCGTACTGCCGGAGCGCCCACCCGATCGCCTTCCGGAGGAAGAACTCCTTCGAGGCGAGCGAGGGCTCGATGCACGCGAAGAGCAGCCCGGGGTCGGTCTCGCCCCGGGAGCCGAGCTGGCAGAGGATCGCCGAGCGGCGCTTCCAGAGGTCGTCGCTCCGAGCCCAGGCGAGCATCGCGCGCCTCGTCGCGCGCGGCTCCTTCGCGAGGAGCTCCCCGAGGAGGTGCGCGGCGATCGGGTCGACGACATCCCACCAGGCACCCGTCACGACCATCTCCTCGCAGACGGGGAGGAAGTCGAGGCCGCGGAACCGGGCGAAACCTCGCCACCGCGCGAGCTCGACCGCCGCGTACCTCTCCTCGCGGAACGCCGCGCCCCGGAAGAGGCCGAGGACCTCGCGGCGGAAAGCGTCCGCGTCGGGGAGCACGAGCCGGGAGAAGAGCTCCCGGCAGGCGGCGCGGAGCGGCACCGCACCGACGCCGTGGAACGGCATCGCCGACTTCATGTACGCCCGGGCGCCGCGCGCCCGCTCCGGGTCGCCGAGCGCGGAGAGCCGGGCGCGGAGCGCGAGGAGGAGGCGGGTGGGACGCGGCACGAAAGGAATTCTCCCCCGGAGCCTCGCCTCGGCGCCGTCCCGTCCCTCCCCTGCGTTCCCGGACGCCCGCCCTTGACATCCGGCCGGCCGCGCCCTAGTGTATTGGTGTTGTGATACACAGAAGCGCCAGGAGCTCCTCGTGACCCCCCGCGGCCTCCACGTCGACCCGCGCGACGCCGTGCCGATCTGGAAGCAGATCGAGGAGGGGATGCGACGGCTCGTCGCCTCGGGCGCGCTCGCGCCCGGCGCGGCGGTCCCGTCCGTCCGCGACCTCGCCCGCGACCTCCAGGTGAACCCCGCCACGGTCGTCCGCGCCTACCAGCGGCTCGTCGAGGCGGGCCTCTTCGCGGTCCGCCGCGGCGAGGGGACGTTCGTCGCCGAGGCCCCGCCGTCCCTCCCGAAGCCGGAGCGGACCCGCGCCCTCGCCGAGGGGGCGCTCCGCTTCGCCTCGACGGCCGTCACCGTCGGCGCCTCGCGCGACGAGGCGGCGCGCGCCCTCGAGGGCGCCTTCGCCCGCCTCGCCCCCCCGAAGGAAGGAGAGAAGAAGTGAGCGCAACCGCCGCGGCCCGCACCGAGCGGCTGACGGTCCGCTACGGCCTTACGACCGCCGTCGACGCGGTCTCCCTCGACGTCCCGAAGGGCTCCGTCTTCGCCCTCCTCGGGCGGAACGGCGCCGGCAAGTCGTCGCTTCTCCGCTGCCTCCTCGGCTGGCAGAAGGCGACGGGCGGCCGCTGCGAGCTTTTCGGCGAGGACCCCTGGAATCGCCGTGCGCGGCTCATGGAGCGGGTCGGCGTCGTCCCCGAGGAGCCGGACGCCCCGCGCGAGATGACGCCCCGCCAGCTCGGCGCTTTCTGCGCCCGACTCTACCCGTCGTGGGACGCGAAAGGGTACGAGGCCCGCCTTTCCCGCTTCGGAGTCCCGCAGGCGACCCCGTTCGTCCGCCTCTCGAAAGGACAGAAGGGGCTGACGCAGCTCTCCCTCGCCCTCGCCTCCTCCCCCGACCTTCTCCTTCTGGACGATCCGACGCTCGGCCTCGACCCGGTCGCGCGGCACGCCTTCTTCGACGAGATCGTCGCCGAGCTGGCGGACCGCGGGACGACCGTCTTCCTGACGACGCACGACCTCGCCGGCGTCGAACGAATCGCCGACCGCGTCGGGATCCTGAAGGACGGCCGCCTCCTCCTTCTCGAGGAGACGGAGGCCCTGAAGTCCCGGTTCCGCACGGTCCGCTACCGGAGCGAGGTGACCGAAGGGCGGACGGACTTCGGGACCGAGCTCGACGAGCTCGAGCCGGTCCGCGTGAAGGTCCGCGGCTGGGGGATCGAGGCCGTCGTCTCGGCCTTCTCCGACGAGCGCTTCGAGCGCTTCGCCGCGAAGGACGGGATCGTCGACGCCGAGGCCGCGCCGCTCTCCCTCGAGGAGCTCTTCCTCGCCGTCGCCGGCGAGGGGAAGGACACCATCCGATGAAACGCTTCGCCGCCGTCGCCCTCCGCGAGGTCGCGGAGCGGCGCTCCGTCCTCGTCGCGGCCGCCGCGGCCGCGATCCTCCCGTTCCTCGTGCCGCTCCTCCCGTCCGTCCCGGGGAGCGACGCCGCGACCGCTCGCGCCCTCACGGCGCTCGTCCTTGCGTGCGCGTTCGGCGCCGGCGGGGCGGTCCTCGTCGGCGCCTCCGTCGTCGGCCGGGAGCTCGCGGAGAAGCGCCTCTCGTTCCACTTCGCCCGGCCGCTCTCCGCTCCCGTGATCTGGGGCGGGAAGGTCGTCGGCGGGCTTGCTCTGGTCCTCCTCGCGGAGCTCTTCGTCTACCTGCCGGCCTCGATCGCCAGCGGCCGCTTCCCGGGGCTCGTCGACCGCTTCGACGCCCCGGCGATGGCGGCGCTCCTCCTCCTCGCCGTCCCGCTCTTCCTCATCGCCTGGATCGCCTCCGTGGCGGTTCGCTCCCGTTCGCCGTGGCTCGTCGTCGACTTCGTCCTGCTTGCTGCGTCGGCGGCCGTCGTCTGGTCGCTCGGGAAGCGACTTCTCCTTCACGGGCAGGCCCCGACTCTCATGGAGACCGCGGTCGGAGCCGTCCTCCTCCTCACGATCCTCGGCGCAGCGACGTTCGTTCAGGTCTGTGCGGGCCGCACCGATGCCCGCCGCGGCCACGGGGCGCAGTCGGTCGTCCTCTGGGGAGGGCTGGGGATCTTCCTCCTCGGGCTCGCCGTATGGGTCGACGGGAAGGTCGATCCCGGCTACGAGACGTTCGTCCACCTGGCGGCGGAGCCGACGGGATCGAGCGGGGAATGGATCCTCCTGACCGGCACGCCGAAGACCGTCGACGACTTCCGGAGAGCGCGCTACCTCGTCGACCTTCGGACGGGACGGAGCGTCCTCCTGCCGCTGTCCTTCCTCCACACGGTCTCCGCGGACGGCTCGCGGGCGACGTGGATCGGCCCGTTCGGACCCTTCGACAAGAGCCCCCGCCGCACGGTCGCCGACCTGCGGTCGGGAGACTCCACGGAGTACCCGATCGGCGGTCTCGGCGACGGCGCGTCCGGCCCGTCGTTCGAGCTCGCCCTCTCGGCCGACGGAAGCCGGCTCGCGTTCCTCTCCGCCGAGGGAGTCTGCGACGTCACCGATCTCGCGACGGGCCGGCTCCTCGCCTCCGCGAGGGTCCCCGGCATCGAGCGCTGGTTCCGCCAGGTGTCCTTCGATTCCCGGGACGTCGTCCGAATCGAGCCGAGGACTCGAATGGCCGAGGAGATGGGCCACGCGCACGAGCTCGCGCCGCTTCCGCCCGCTCCGGCCCTCTTCCTCCTCGACGTCCCGTCCCGGACGCTGAAGCCGGTCGGGACGGCCCTCGCACCCGCTCCGTTCTTCCAGAGAGTCGTCGGTCCGACGACGACGCCGCGAGCATTCGTCCGCCGCGCCGACGACCGCCGGCGACTGCACCTCGTCGACCTCATGAACGGCGCCGCCCTCGCATCCTTTGGAAGCGCCGAGACGAAGGGGGGGCACGTGCAGGGGGGCTCGCTGGCCGACGGACGCCTCTTCGTCAAGGTCGACGACCCCGGTACCGCCTCGCGAATCGTCCTTCTCTCTCCCGACGGGACGACCCTTCGCGAAGTGAACCTCCCGGACGACGCGGGCGGATGGGACGTCGGCCTCGAGGCAGCGCCCGGCGTCCTCCCGATCGCGAGGCCCGAGTGGTTGCGCAAGGAGGAGCCGCACAGCCTCCTCGTGGACCTGAATACCGGCCAGACCCGATCGCTCGGACGGCTCCGTCTCGGCGTCCGTTTCGGCCTGTCCTCCGTCGTCTCTCCGGTCGTCCCCCCACCCGTCGGCTCACCCGCGACGCGGCTGTTCCGCGATGCCGACACCGGCCGCCTCGTCCTCCTCGATCCGCAGACCCAGGAGCGAAAACCGCTGACGCGCGGCCGGCCCTCCGGCAAGTAAGATCGACCCCGTGACCACCCCCGCACGCCGCGAAGCCCGCCGCGTCCTCGAGATCGAGGCCGCGGCGATCCGCTCCCTCGCCGACTCTCTCGACGGCGGCTTCGACACGGCCGTGGCCCTCCTGCACGGGACGACGGGCCGCGTCGTCGTCACCGGAATCGGGAAGAGCGGGATCGTGGGCCAGAAGATCGCCGCGACGCTCGCCTCGACCGGGACGCCCGCGTTCTTCCTCCACCCCGCGGAGGCGATCCACGGCGACCTCGGGATGATCCTCGCGGGGGACGTCGTCCTGGCCCTCTCGCACTCGGGCGAGACGGAGGAGGTCGTGGCGCTCCTGCCGCACGTGAGGCGGCGCGGCGCGAAGCTCGTCGCCCTCACCGGGCGCCGCGCCTCGACGCTCGGCAAGGAGGCCGACGCCGTCGTCGAGGCGGCGATCCGCGAGGAGGCCTGCCCGCTGAACCTCGCGCCGACGGCCTCGACCGCGGCCCAGCTCGCGCTCGGCGATGCCCTCGCGATGGCGCTGTCGGTCGAGAAGGGGTTCCGGCCGGAGGACTTCGCCGCGCTCCATCCCGGCGGCAAGCTCGGCAAGCGCTTCCTCCGGGTCTCCGACCTGATGCACGCCGGAAGCGACGTGCCGCTCGTCCCGCTCGACGCCCCGATGAAGGACGTCGTCTACGAGATGTCGAAGAAGCGGCTCGGGATCACCGGCGTCGTCGACGGCGACGGGCGCCTCGCCGGCGTCGTCTCCGACGGAGACCTCCGGCGCCTCCTCGAGCGTGAGGGGGAGAAGGCGTGGAGCGCCGACGCGGCCTTCGCCATGAACCGAACGCCGAAGACGATCGCGGCGGGGGCGTTCGCCACGGAGGCGCTCCGGCTGATGGAGGAGAAGAAGATCACCTCGCTCTTCATCGTCGACGGCGACGGGCGCCCCGGCGGGATCGTCCACCTCCACGACCTCTGGGGCGTCGAGTCGATTTGAGCCCGGGGCCGGCTGGCGGATAATCGCTCGTCATGCCCGCAGCACCGATCGTCCCCGACGACCTCCGGACGAAGCTCCTCCGGGTCCGCGCCCTCGTCCTCGACGTGGACGGAGTGCTCACTGACGGGACACTCACTTTCGACGAAGACGGCCGGGAGCTGAAGTCGTTCGACGTGAAGGACGGGCTCGGCCTCGTCCTCCTCCGCGACCTGGGGTACCGGATCGGCCTCATCTCGAGCCGCGTCTCGAAGGTCGTCGCCCTTCGCTGCCGCGACCTGAAGATCCCCGAGGAGTGCGTGATGCAGGGGGAGCTCGACAAGGCCTCGGCTTTCGACCGGCTCCTCGGAAAGTGGGGATTCGAAGCGTTCGAGGCGGTGGCCGTCGGGGACGACCTCCCCGACCTCGGGATGATGCGGCGCGCCGGCGTCGGCGCCTGCCCGTCGGACGCCGTCACGATCGTGAAGGACGCCGCCGCCCTCCACCTGACGAAACCGGGAGGGGGCGGCGCCGTGCGCGAGCTCTGCGACCTGATCCTGGAGATCCGGCGTGGCGCGAGGGCCGACAAGCCGCAGGAGGTCAAGCCGCCCCAGGCGTCCTCGGACGGCTCCGTCGTCCCGTTCCCGGGCTCGCGCGGGTGATCCTGAATCGGGGAGGCTCGCCACGAGCCTCCCCGCGGCGCCTTCGGCGCCTCCCCTCCATCGGGCGCCGGAGACGAATCGGGGAGGCTCGCCACGAGCCTCCCCGCGATCAGACCGCCGGCTCGGTCTTCTTCCGCTTCCCGACGATCCAGGCGAGGAAGATCCCCAGGAGGTAGAGCGCGATCATCGGGAGGGCGAAGGCGCACTGCGTCGGGATGTCGGGCGTGGGCGTGATGAGCGCCGCGATCAGGAAGATGACGAGGACCGCGTAGCGGAACTTCTGGAGAAGCCACTTCTCCGTCACGACGCCGATCCGCACGAAGAAGACGATGACGATCGGGGTCTGGAAGACGAGCCCCATCCCGAGGAGGATCTTCGAGAGGATCGAGAGGTAGTCGTCGATCTTCAGGACCGGGGTGAAGTCGGCGCCCATCGTCACGAGGAACTGCGCCACCATCGGGAACGCGACCGCGTACCCGAACCACCCTCCGCCGCAGAAGGAGAGCGCCGCGAAGAAGACGAACGGGACGACCCACCTCTTCTCGTGGCGGTAGAGACCGGGCGCGACGAAAAGCCACACCTGATACAGGATCACCGGGCTCGCGAGGAAGATCCCCGCGATCAGGGCGATGTTCAGGTAGAGCATGAAGGGCTCGGTCAGGTTCGTGTAGGCGAGCTTCGTCCCGGCCGGCAGGACCTCCAGGATCGGCTTCTGCGCGATCCGGAACAGGTCCTGGGCCTTCCACCACGAGAGGAAGAAGCCGGCGGCCACGGCGATCACCGACCAGAGAAGGCGCTTGCGGAGCTCCTCGAGGTGCTCGAGGAACGTCATCCGCGTCAGGTCGTCGGGGGGGGCATCCGTCACGCGGGCCGGATCGGGTCGGAGCGCTCTTCGCCGGCGCTCGCGACGGTCCCCTCGGCGGGGACGGCCTGCGGGGCGGCGTCCCTCTTCGGCGCCTCGTCCCGGGCCGCCTTCTCCACCTCCTCCTCGATCGAACGCTTGAGGTCGTTCGAGGCCCTCTTGAACTCGCCGAGACCCTTCCCGAGCTGCTTTCCGAGCTCGGGGAGCTTTTTCGGTCCGAGGATCAGGAGGGCCAGAGCGAAGATGAAGATCAGCTCCGGCATTCCGAGGTTGCCCATGGCCGCGGAATCGTCCGCTCAGCCCCGCCCGGAGTCAAGGACGACGTGCCGGCCTGTCGAGGCTCCATGGAAATGTCACGGTGCCAGCTCGATAGAAATGTCCGGGCTGGGGGACCGGAATGGAGCAGGTTGTGGCGTTGAGCGGCAAGGAGCGGGAGCGGCTGGTAGAGCTCGAGCAGGTCAAGCAG
>Ga0209604_1000419_pt1 | contig 40077 bp, 30 predicted proteins | sample AD_UKC097_MetaG_FD_184405 | JGI IMG/M metagenome (GOLD analysis project Ga0209604, IMG submission 184405) | Active sludge microbial communities of municipal wastewater-treating anaerobic digesters from USA - AD_UKC097_MetaG (SPAdes) (version 2) | ecosystem: Engineered > Bioreactor > Anaerobic >... | reverse complement strand
GCGAGGAATATATTACACCGAAACTATTGAAGAGTTTTAAAAGGAGCGGTGTTGCTGATAAATACCCATTTTATTCTTTTCTAACCACTTCGATAGTAAAATTTGCCGCTAAGGCCGCTAAAGCGCCAATTGCTGCAAATACCGGCATTATGAAAGCGCCAATCATTCCAATGGTTACGGGAATTTCAAGATAAGTTCTGCCCTCTTCATTCTTTATGATGATACGGTTTACGTTCCCTTCGTGGATTATCTCCCGTATCTTTTTAAGTAGCTCCTCTCCGCTTACTTTAAAGGTATTGGTTTTACTCATGAGTTTAGCTTTAAAACTGAAAAGATAGATATTGTTAATTTTTATAATCGAAATCGTTTGTGGTGTAAACCTGCAAAAGACGACTAATTAATTACCTGCCGAATTATCCAAATAGTTAAAAGGCTTATGAATGAAATACTTAAAGAAAGACCATGTTTTCTTTCGAAGTATTTTTATCGCAATAAAGACAGGTTAAATAAATGCCGTTTTCATTTTTCATTACATCAAATTTGGTAGGTATATTTTCGTGGTTTGTGATACAGTTGGGGTTTACACATTTTACTATTTTTTCAATCTTTTTTGGAATTTCAACCTGTTTTTTTTCCACCACCTTAAAGTCTCTGATCACAATTAGTGTTGCCGAAGGAGCTACGAGAGCAATTTTATTGATCTCATCATCTTTAAAAAATGTATTGCTAACCTTAATAATTCCCTTTTTTCCATATTTTTTACTGTCAAGGTAGGTTCCAACCAACACTTGATTTTCCATTTTGTCGAGCCGGAGTATGCGTGTTGCCCGAAAAACGCTATTGGCAGGAATATGGTCAATCACGGTGCCATTTTCTATGGCCGATACTTTTAATTCTTTTCTTTGATTACTGTATTCCATATATTTTTCTATTAAAGAGTATTACAATTTATTTAACACCAAGTATTGCAGCAAGAAGCGCCTGCCTTACGAAAACGCCGTTGAGCGCCTGTTGGAAGTAATAGGCCTTTGGGTTATTATCCACATCTAATGCTATCTCGTTGACACGTGGCAATGGGTGCAGTATGCGCATATTTTCTTTGGTATTGATTAGCATTGAGTTGTTAAGGTTATAAGCGTTTTTCACCTTTTCGTATTCTATCGGGTCGCTGAATCGTTCGCGTTGAATACGTGTCATGTAAATGATATCGGCTTGTGGGATGCCATCAAGCAGATCGGTGTACTGGAAATAGCTAAGTTGTTTCTCCTTGATATGTCTTTTTACATAACTTGGTAGCTTTAGCTCAACAGGGGAGACTAAGTGAAAGGTAGTGTTGAACTGGGTAAGCGCTATCGTTAGCGAATGTACCGTGCGTCCATATTTCAGATCGCCGACAAATGTAATGTTGAGATTGTCCAATCGTCCCTGTGTTTTTAATATGGAATACATATCGAGTAGGGTTTGGGTAGGATGTTGGTTAGCCCCATCGCCGGCATTGATTACCGGTATTGGCGAGATTTCGGCAGCAAAACGAGCGCTCCCGTCGTTAGGATGACGTATCACGATGATATCGGCATAATTGCTGACTGTCAGGATCGTGTCTTTTAAGGATTCTCCTTTTGTAACACTGCTTGTGGCTAATGAAGAAAACCCAATGACTTTAGCCCCCAAGCGCGAAGCAGCGCTTTCAAAACTAAGTTTAGTACGTGTTGATGGCTCGAAAAAGAGTGTAGCGACAACAAAACCCTCGAGAATCTTTTGAGTGGGATTTTTTTCAAACTCGGCTGCAAGCGTCAGGATCTTAAGTTGTTCATCTAACGAAAAATCATTGATCGAGAGTAAACTTCTGTTTTTCATTGTCTTGAGAAAATTATTTTAAAAATGATATATATAAATAAAAAAAAAGAAGTACCCCGAGAAGGAAGTACTTCTTAAACGGAGAACACAAAGTAAACTCGCATATAAAAGTGAACATTTGTGCCTTTTTGAAAAAACAAAATTAAAAATAAATCAATGGCGGGGAAGAATATTTTTTAATATTTTATTAACACACGCTTGCATGCCAGTCCTAATCAATTAATTGAAAGTTTTTATGAGATTGACTATTGACTTACTAAGGCTAATCCTGATTTAGTGTAACTCTTCTTGAACTGTCCGAACACTTAACCATGTAAGTATTGTCAAATGCTTGATCTGAATTAAAAATATATTTTTGCTAAATGATTCCTATAGACAATACTATCGTATCTGATAATCTTGCAGAGATTAAGTTTGTTTGCGATCTTAAAAAATGCAAAGGAGCTTGTTGCGTTGAGGGTGATTTCGGTGCGCCGTTACTTGAGGAAGAAATCGGGTTGATTGAAGATGATATTGAAGTCATTAAACCCTTTATGACAGAGGCCGGAATCAAAACTATTGATTTGTATGGCGTATTTGATTATGACTTTTCAGGTGAGTTCGTTACGCCGTTAGTTAATGGCTGTGAATGTGCTTTTGCCAATTTTACAGATGACGTTGCCTGGTGTGCTATTGAGAAGGCGTATGAGGCTGGGGTAACAAGATTTAGAAAACCCGTGTCGTGTCATCTTTATCCGGTACGTATCAGCACACGTCAATCTTTTGATGCTGTAAATTACCATGAGTGGGGAATCTGTCGTCCGGCATTGATTAATGGCAAACGACTTGGAATACCGCTTTATAAATTTTTAAAAGAGGCTCTTATTCGCCGCTATGGAAAAACCTGGTATTCAAAACTTGAGAAGAAGATTAATACTCGAAACACAAAGAAAGATCAGGCCTGATCTATTGCTGCCAACCGTGCTAACAAGGGGGGATGTGAATATTTAACAAAAACTACCGATGGATGAGGACGTAGGTTGCTTAAGTTTTTTACCGATAATTTTTTTAAGGCCTCTTTCAAACTTTGTTTATTAAAATTGAGTGCGGCGTATCGGTCGGCAGCAAATTCGTGTTTGCGCGAAACAGCATTTGTTGCAATTTCTAAAATCAGCATAACCGGGCTGTAAAGGATACCAAAGGCAAGCGCTCCTACATGAAAACTCCCTTGAGCAGCTCCAAGCGCTTGTGATAGTATCGGATTGCTAATGAAAATGGAAAAGATAAAAAGCATTATTCCCGTTTGAACAATGCCCATTGCCATACCCGTTAATATGTGTTTTTTCTTATAATGCCCTATCTCGTGAGCCAGAACGGCTACCAATTCATCAATAGTATGGTTTTCAATCAATGTGTCGTAAAGCACAATTCGTTTTTTTGGTCCAAAGCCGGTAAAGTAGGCGTTGGCTTTAGCCGATCTTTTCGAGCCATCAATAACGTATATGTCCTTTAGTTTAAAACCCGCTTTTTTTGAGAACTCTTCGATGGCTGTTCGTAGATCGCCCTCCTCAAGTGGCTTTTGCTTGTTGAACAGTGGTACAATAAGGTTGGAGTAAAACATGGACATGAAAATGCTGAAAAGAGTAATTAAGCCCCAAGCCAATATCCAAAACCAATAGCCGGTAGATTGAAATATAAAAACAATCAACGCTAATAGACCCCCACCAATGATAATTCCAATAATCCACCCTTTGATTTTATCCAAAACAAAAGTTTTCAAAGTGGTTTTGTTGAACCCAAATTTACTTTCAATCACAAAAGTGTGATAGACTGAAAATGGTGTAGAAATAATATCTGAAACAAAAGCAATTATCCCGAAAAAGTAAAGCGATTGCCATATCTCATTATCGCTCCATTGTCTTACTACATGATCGAGCCATCCAAATCCACTAAAAAACAGAACCGCAAGTAAAATTATAAATGAGACACTGTCGGATAAAATGCTGAATTTATTATTTAATCTCAGGTATTGTTGCGAACGGATGTACTCTTTTTCGTCATAGATACCTTTCACTTCCTCAGGCAGTACTTCGCTGAAACGGGTAGAGTTGAGGTAAGCAAGTAGCTGTTCAATAATAAAATCAAAGACTATAAAAACAATTATTACTAAAAAAAGTGTTTTAACCACAGTTTAGAAGTGTTTGTTATTTATGGAAGGTGAAATATTGGGTTTTGCGATTAAAGAGTTAGTGAAAAATTAATAGGTTTGAAATTAAATCTTATCGCTTCTTACCTCATTTCAGATCAATAATTGAGTTCGCATTAAAACTAAAATAAGATATTAATATGATCCGCTTCTTTTTCTAATAAACCATTCAGCCGTTAGCAGGGCTACTATAAAAATAAAAATGCCGAATATATTAACTAATCCACTAAATTTTTTTTCGGTATATACTACTGTTCGTACATCATCACGTGCTTTTATCATTTTGGTAAATGTGGAGAGTTGTTCGGGATAAATCAATTCGCCCTGATATTTTGAGGTTAACCGGTAAAGCAGGTTGTGATCGGCTACTGTGTTTATCGCTTCGATGTTGACAGGCGAAACGGTGAACTCGCCTTGGCTACGGTATAGCTTTTCGCCTACTCTCACTGTTGCCTCATAAGTATAATCTTCAATCGGAAGGATACCAGCATTTAATTGATATGCATTGGAGGTTTTTCCGAACAGGAAATTGTATGTGTCGCCAACGCTATTTTTTAAGGTGATCTCCACATCCGGAGTATTAATAAGCTCGTAACTCTGGTTGTAAACTTCGGCGTCAAGGTGGATGGCTTCATTTTTCATAAAAATATTTTGACCTGTTACTCTGAAAAAGCTTTTATCAGCCTTTACTGCAAGGTATTGTATTATTTTCGACAAAAGTTCATTAAAAGCGTTGTGGTTTCCATATTTTTGAAAATTGATAAGCCGCCATCGCCAGATTCCTTCCCCTGCAATAACCCCTGTTTTGTTATCCAAAGTCTGGTTGAAAACAATTAAAGGGTAGCCGGTTACAAGCGATCCGATTTGTTGATTGAAGAGAGTATTTGCCGAGACCTGTGTTTTTATCTCACCGAATGGTGCTATCAGCGGTGGAAACATCTCTATTGCTTTGAGTACATCATCACTAATGGTAAACAGCGAAAACTCCTTGTTAAGCGAGGGCAGTGATTCGTTGAATAGTTCCTTTTGCGCCTGTATTTCTATTCCCGCCCCGGATTTGTTGAATTGTACGAGGTTGGATTGAGAACCGAGGATAAAAAGTAATGGCACTGCCTGTTTGTTGGCTTCAGCGATGATCCTGCTAATGTCATCCCGCCCGCCGGGCAGTTGATGTAATATGATCAGGTTATATTCACCGATGTTTCCTGAAAACTGGTTAGACAAAGAGTGTGTTACCTCGTAAGCCCAGTTGCTTTCAATAGCCTCTTTCAGCGCTGCAATGTCGGGGTGCGGCGATTGAGAGAGAATGATGATTTTTTGTTTTGTGTCCAACACCTCAATAAAAATATCCTGACTGTTATTTTGTAAGCTTATCTCTCCTTCGATGGGCCTCACACTTATACGATAACGTTGCAATCCTGCCTTCTCGGCATTTAGGGTGATGTGAACAGTCTCGTTGAAATGGTTAGAGTTGAAGTTTATGTTTTTTGAAAAAAGTATTGCTCCACCATGACTTACAGTGAGTATGCTATTTTCTTCATTACACAGGTTAGCCCCAACAATTGCCTCGATCGGGAACTCATTACCTTTAAAAGCAATACGGTTATAATTTATCTTTCGTATAAAGATATCTTTTCTAACGCTTGTATCGCCTAAAGCTACCGCGAAGATTGGAAATTTCAACTTTTCAGCGCTATACACCGGATTGATGCCTCTATTATACAGGCCGTCAGTGGCCAATAACATACCTCCAACATTACGATTGGAATATCGTGTGTTTATCTCCTCAAAAAGTTCGGAGATATCAGTTTGTTGATCCGTATAATCGAAAGTCAGTTCTTCACTCACTTTATGGCCAAAATTGTAAGTTCTTACAGTGTACTCTTTTTGAAGTTCATCCACTAACTTTAGGAATTCCTTTGGGTAGTCGTTACGGTAAAAGGCCGAATCTTTACCTATAATTAGTGATTCGGAGTTGTCCTGTGCAAGGATGAGTATTGGTTTTTCGAAATTACGGAAATGACTTTTGAGCATTGGCGAGAGTAAGAGAAAGGCGATTACGGCTACTGCTATAAACCTAAAAGCTGATAAAATGCCGAGTGTCAATGCGTTAAATTCTTCTTTTTTATTTTTATAATACAATAACGCACTGTACGCCAATCCTGCCAGTAAGCAGAAAATGATTAACCACGCCGGAGATTCGGTAGCAATGTTCACCAATTTGATCTTTAAAAATATGATTTAAACCTTTTACATGTGCATTCCGCCGTCCACACTGATCACCTGACCAGTAACGTATGACGATAGCTCCGATGCAAGGAAAATTGCAATGTTTGCCACATCATCAGGCTTACCCGATCGGCGCAGAGGTATTCCTTTAATCCAGTTTTCGCGTACCTCATCCGATAGCTTGTTGGTCATGGCAGTTTCGATAAAGCCTGGCGCAATGGCATTGCAACGGACACCACGAGAGCCTAACTCCTGTGCTATGGATTTGGTAAATCCAATAAGGCCGGCCTTGGAAGCGCTGTAGTTTGATTGTCCGGCATTACCTGAAAGCCCCACTACTGAGCTCATGTTGATAATTGAGCCATTACGCTGTTTTAACATAACCCGTTGAACAGCTTTAGTCATGTTAAAAATTGATTTCAGGTTTACCTTGATTACAAGGTCCCAGTCTTGCTCCGACATGCGTAACAAAAGATTATCACGTGTTATTCCGGCATTATTTACCAGAATATCAATCTGACCAAAATCTTTTACAACTTCGTTGATAAGGGACTCGGAAGCTTCGTTAGAGCTTGCATCCGAGGCGTAAGCTTTTCCTTTAACGCCATAACTCTCAATTTCTTTAACCACATCTATTGCATCTTCATCAACCATTAGGTCGGAGATGGCAACATCGGCGCCTTGTTTTGCATAAGCAATCGCTATGGCTCTGCCAATACCGCGTGAACCACCGGTTATCAAAGCTTTTTTATTTTCTAATAACTTCATTTTTGTGTGTGTTAATTAGTGATTATTATATTTTAATTTTAATGTAGGTTTAAATCAGTAAATGCTTTGCCCGACTGCATAAGATCAACAGCAACATTCAATTCGTCATCAAGCTCGTTTATCAGCCTGAAATAGGCATTCGTGTCCCACAAATTACGGGCAATCAAAGCCTTGATCTGAATTTTGAGGTCGTTATCGGGATAGTAGTATTTTTCGGTCTCTTTACGTTCAACGTTTTTCTCTTTTGCCAGATCGAGGAAATCCGCGTACATTTCATCTGTTACAATAAATTTTTCCTTAAAACTTTCAACATTCGGATACTCTTTTAATACTCTCTTTCTGTTTTTTTCAAGGTAGTTTAGGTTATATGTATTAAAAATACCTTTTCGCACCAAGTCGGAGTAGAAATCTGAAAATCTGGTCGAGTCAATGGGAGTGAAGATGTCGGGTATTATTCCACCTCCTCCATAAACAACTCTGCCGTTCGAAGTAAAATACTTCAACGAATCGGCTAACTCTATTGAGTTGGAATCTACTAATTCGCCACTTTCAAGTCGTTTTGTCAGGTCTTTGTAATACTCTTCTGTTTCTCCATGCTCGTATGGCTTCTGTATGCATCGGCCTGATGGAGTATAGTATCGCGCTGTTGTCAGCCTAATCATTGCTCCATCGGGTAGGTTGAAGGGACGTTGTACTAACCCTTTGCCAAATGAGCGCCGGCCAACAACCAATCCTCTGTCCCAGTCTTGAACAGCGCCTGAAACAATTTCGCTTGCTGAGGCCGAGCTTTCGTTGATAAGTACTATAAGCTTTCCTTTCAGAAAATCGCCGGAGCCGGTGGAGAAAAACTCTTGCTTTGGCGAACGAAGCCCTTCGGTGTAAACGATCATTTTTTTATCCGACAGAAATTGGTCGGCCAGATCAACAGCAATGTTAAGATACCCACCTGTGTTTCCTCTTAAATCAAGTATAAGATCTTTCATCCCTTGAGCCCTAAGTCTTGAAAGAGATTCATTAAACTCTTGCACTGACGATTTTGCAAAACGCGTTAGCTTAATATAGCCGATTTCGGGAGCTGCCATGTAGGTGGCATCAATACTATTGATAGGTATCTTGTCTCTTACAATGGTAAAATCAATTAACTCATCTTTGCCACTTCTTAAAATAGAAACATCAACAGAGGTGCCTTTTTTACCCCTAAGAAGTTTCATAACATATTCATTATTAATCTTCTTACCGAATGCGTCTTCACCGTTGATTTTTATTATCTTATCACCGGCCAGAATACCGAGTTTGTCCGAAGGTCCTCCAGGAACAGGGGCAATGACAAGGATAGTATCGTTGAATAATTGAAAGGTAACTCCTATACCATCAAATTCCGCTTCCAACGGCTCGTTTAATCGTTTGACATCTTCTGCCTTAATGTATGCTGAATGAGGATCAAGCTCCTTAAGCATGGCAATAATGGCTTTTTCTACAAGATCGGGAGAGTCAATACTGTCAACATATCCAAATTCAATGAGTTGTAACGTGGTGGAAAATTTCTGGGTAGTTTTACGGGCTTTGTCAGCTTGTGAAAATACAAAAGTGTTGAAACACAGAAAAATAATAAGAAAAGCAAATTTCAGCTTATTATCAATGTGATGTAAATGAAAACCAATTTTCATAAATAATTATGATTTTAAACGTTCATCTAATGTTAAACGTCCAAACGAAAGCAAAATGAAAATATTTTTGCTTAGCAGGACAATAGCTCCTACGTCAAGGAAGATTTGATAGAATAACAGCGTTGATATTGAAATGTTTACCGCCTTATTTTGAGATAATTGGTTGATTTAGGATTTTTACTTGTAGATTTGTTACGAGAAATTTTTTTAAAAACTTACCTGTATGACCACAACTTTACTTATTGCCATAATTTTTTTGAACATCCTCATTGTTGTTTTATTCTTTGTTTTCAGGCCTAAGAAAAACGATGACTTTTTAAAACTTATCTTTAAAGTTGGTGAGCTTCAAACTGAGTTGCAAAAGCTTGAAAATGGTTTGAAAGAGGATTTCAGGATCAATCGGGAGGAGAGCGGCAGGCTTAACAAAGAAAACCGTGAGGAATTGGGTGCTAAATTTTTGGAGTTTTCCAACCAGTTGATTTCACAGTTAGATAAAAACTTTACACAGGTTCAGGAAAGAATGAAGGAGGTAGCTGATCGAACTAAGGCTGACAATTTGCAGATGCGAGAGGAGGTTAGGAAGGAGATCAGGGAGTTTCAGGATGCTTTTGATAAAAATGTTAAATCGTTCAACGAATTGCAACGCGAGAAATTCGGGCAGCTTACCGAGGAGTTAAGACAGAAGTTTAATAATTTGGAAGAGAAGCTGAAAGAGAGGTTGAGGTTAGTTGAAAATCAGCAGAAAGAGTTAGTTGAAACGACTGAGAAAAAGTTAGAGCAAATGCGCAACACTGTAGATGAGAAGCTGCAGAAGACATTGAACGAGCGTCTTAGCCAGTCGTTTGAAACTGTCGGGAAGCAGTTGCAGGCTGTACAGGAAGGGTTGGGCGAGATGAAAAATCTTGCCCAAGATGTTGGCGGGCTTAAAAAGGTACTTAGCAATGTGAAGATACGTGGAGGAATAGGAGAGGTGCAGCTTTCGATGCTCCTGGAACAGATGCTTGCCCCCGAACAGTATGATGCCAACGTGGTAACCAAAAAGGGAAGCAGTGAACGTGTTGAGTTTGCCATCAGGCTGCCCGGTAAAGAAGAGAATCAAAATGTAGTCTATCTCCCCATTGATGCTAAATTTCCTAAAGAGACCTACGAACATCTTATTGATGCCTTCGAAACCGGAGATCCGGCAACAATTGAAATTGCAAACCGGAATATGGAAAATGTAATCAAAAAAATGGCTAAAGATATTCGCGACAAGTATATAGACCCGCCAAATACAACCGATTTTGCTATTATGTTCCTCCCCTTCGAAGCCATTTATGCCGAGGTAATTAGGCGTTCTGCACTTTTTGATCAACTGCACCACGAGTTTAAAATCATTGTAACCGGCCCGACAACCCTTGCCGCTATACTGAACAGCTTGCAGATGGGTTTTCGCACGCTAGTCATCCAAAAACGTAGCAGCGAAGTGTGGAATATTCTTTCAGCAGTAAAAACTGAATTTGCAAAATTTGGCGGCATGCTCGATAGAGCTCATAAACAAATAACTACAGCAGGGCAAACCATAGAGCAGCTCAAAGGAACGCGTACAAATGCAATAAACCGCAAATTAAGAGATGTGATGGCATTGCCAAATGATGAATCTGCAGAGGTTTTTCCCGAACTCGAAAGCGCTGATATTGATGATGAGTTTGAGATAGAAGGATAACAGACTTGATGAATAATAGGGTAAACCTCGTTTTAATGTTTGTATTTTGCAATTCTCATTTCGTTGGATTATAAATATCCAATCGTTTAACTATTGTCAAATTTTTAATCTGGGTTTGTCTATTTTTGTAAAAAATAATTATAGTGATATTCCCACCAAATTTTGAAGAAAAAATCGGTTTCGATCATATCCGGCAGATGCTTGTTGATATGTGTGTAAGCAGTATGGGGAAGGAGTATGTGGAAAAAATGAGGTTCGAAACGGTCTTTAACCGGATAGAGCGAAAAGTGAGTCAGGTATTCGAATTCTTGGAAATCCTGAAGTACGAACAACCCTTTCCCGCTCAAAATTATTTCAATTTAATACCTGAATTACAACGTATAAGGCTGTCGGGAACCTATATTTTGCAGGAACAGCTGTTCGACCTGAAAAGCTCCCTCGAATCGCTCAACGAGGTAATTGTGTATCTGCAAAAGCTTGACAGCGCCAAATATACATTACTCTCGGAGCTGGTTGAGGATAAAAGGGTTGATAGGGTTATTCTGAACGAAATATACAGTATCATTGACGAAAAGGGGAATATTAAAGATACTGCATCCGAGACTTTGAGAGATATAAGGCAACGACTTATTAAGCTTTCCGGCGAAATTGAAAAGGCAGTGCGCCAGGTTTTAGTAACTGCGAAAAAGAGTGGCTGGCTTAACCCGAACGATGAAATAACAATCCGCAATGGGAGGATGGTTATCCCTGTGCCTGCCGCCAATAAGCGAAAGATAAGAGGTTTTGTACATGATGAGTCGGCAACCGGACAAACAGTATATATTGAGCCTGCCGAAGCCCTTGATGCAAACAATGAAATACTCGAACTTCGGAACGCTGAAAAGCGAGAGATCATTCGTATTTTAACCTCTTTTACTGATAATCTGCGTCCAAAAATCGAAGAGCTTATTGAAGGGTATCGGTTTTTAGGATTGATTGACTTCATCCGTGCTAAAGCGCTTCTGGCCGGCAAAATCAATGGTACGAAGCCATTTATGAGCAATGAACCGTTGATTGACTGGCGAAAAGCATTACATCCGTTGTTATTTCTCGTTCACCAGAAACAGAAAAAACATGTCGAACCGCTTGATATATTGTTGAATAAAGAGAATAGGATTTTAATAATTTCCGGACCTAATGCAGGTGGTAAGTCGGTGTGCCTGAAAACGACCGGATTGATTCAATATATGCTGCAATGCGGCCTGCTCGTCCCTATGGATGATAATTCCAAAACGGGTGTTTTTAAAGATATTTTTATAGATATCGGCGATGAGCAGTCTATCGAAGACGACCTGAGCACCTATACCTCACATTTGCGCAATATGAAACATCTTGCGCTTAAGGCGAACAAGAACAGCCTCTTCCTGATTGATGAGTTTGGTAGCGGCACAGAGCCACAACTTGGAGGCGCCATCGCTGAAGCTATCCTCGAGCATCTGAATAACAAAGGTGCATTTGGAGTTATTACTACCCATTATGCCAATTTAAAACATCTGGCAGGTAAAACGCCCGGACTTATCAATGGCGCTATGCTGTTTGATACAAGAGAGATGAGGCCGCTATACCGCTTACAAATTGGAAACCCAGGCAGCTCATTTGCTTTTGAAATTGCAAAAAAAACAGGATTCCCCTGGTTTATCCTTCGAAATGCCGAACGTAAAATCGGTAAGACGCAAATAAAGTTCGAACAGCAACTGCAACAACTCGAACTCGAAAAAAAAGAACTGACACAAAAACAACAGAGTTTAAATGAAGCTGAAAAGCAAATGAATGAGGCAAAGTCGAAATATGATGAGCTTACCGCCAAACTTATTGAGACAAAAGAAAAGACGCTGAGCGATGCCCGTTCTGAGGCGCAAAGGATAATTACTGATAGCAATAAGTTGGTGGAGAATACCATTAGGGAGATAAAAGAGGCGCAGGCTGCAAAGGAGAGAACGAAAAAGATAAGAGAAAAGCTTAAGGTTGAGTCCGAACGGATTTTAGCTGAGCCGCAGAAGAAGTCAGAGGCGAAACCTGTTGAGCAAACTAAGGCCGTAATTGCCCGATCGAAAAAAGAGAAAAGCGCTAAAGAGGATACGAAAATTTTAGTAGGAAACCGTGTGCGTATCTTGCCACAGCAAACTGTTGGCGAGGTGATAGAAATAACAGGAGGCGAAGCGATAGTGAGTTTTGGCAGTATAATGATGCGTGCGAAGCTCGAAAAATTAGTAAATGTGGGAGAGGAGGAGTTTTATCAACAGGTTATGATAAAAAAGAGAGGCGGGGAGAATATTTTTAATGAACTTAATACACGAATGGCAAACTTCAGCGTAACTCTCGATGTGAGAGGAATGCGCGCTGAAGAGGCTGCAACGGCTGTAATTCAATACATGGATGAAGCCCTTTTGCTCAACATAAAAGAGGTAAAGATTATTCATGGAAAAGGTGATGGCATTTTAAGGAAAGTGGTAAGAGATAACTTACGCTCGATTGACGAAGTGATTCATATAGAAGACGAACATATTGAAAGGGGAGGAAGTGGAGCCACCGTAGTCAGGCTAAAATGACCGCTGAGCAGTACAAACCTTGAATGATCTATCGAAATCCTATTTTGTGTTGAATCATTGCTGATCATCCTAAAGTAGTTCCTAAAGATCCAATTTTTATTTCAGCTAATGTCTGTTCTAATGCTGTAATCGTAAGCATCCCGATTATATTTCTTGGAAGATGTGCAATAAGCAGAATGGAAAAAAAACGACCCATGCTTAGGCACGGGCCGCTTTAAATGTTCTCACAACGGATTCATCCTTATTGTGATTTGCATCAAAAATTTCAGCGGCAAATATACATGTTTTTATTTAAAAGTTAACTTTTTCAAATTATTTTTAATAATTATCTCCGTAAACATATTACTTTTATACCATTAAACACACAACTTATAAACATCACTTAACTATGAAAAAGATTTTAGGCTTGGATTTAGGCACAAACTCAATTGGGTGGGCGTTGGTAAACGAAGCTGAAAATGAAAATGAGAAATCATCAATTATAATGCTCGGTGTTAGGGTAAATCCTTTGACGGTTGACGAGCAGAAGAATTTTGAAAAAGGTAAAAGCATTACAACCAATGCCGACCGCACAATGAAGCGCGGTATGCGTCGCAATCTTCAGCGATACAAACTTCGACGTGAAAACCTAATTGAAATTTTAAAAGAAAACGGTTTTATTACAGACGAAACCATTTTATCGGAAAACGGCAATTACACAACCTTTGAAACCTATCGTTTAAGAGCAAAAGCAGTTACGGAAGAAATTACATTAGAACAATTTGCCCGTGTACTTCTAATGATTAACAAAAAACGAGGTTATAAAAGCAACCGTAAAGCAAAAGGAGCCGAAGAAGAAGGCGCACTGATTGACGGAATGGAAGTAGCCAAACTACTATACGAAAAAGATCTTACGCCGGGACAATATTGCCTGCAACTTATGGAGCAAGGGAAAAAACAATTACCCGATTTTTATCGCTCTGATTTACAAGAAGAATTTAATAGAATTTGGGCAAAACAACAAGAATTTTATTCTGAAATCTTAACAGATAAATTGAAAGAAAATTTACGCGAAAAGAGTGAAAAAGCAACTTGGACTATTTGCAAAGAACCATTTAATATTGTGGGCATACCAAGAACAACCAAAGGTGAAGAATTAAAAAAAGAAAATTTTGCGTGGCGAACAAAAGCTCTTTCTGAAAAATTGGATTTGGAAAGTTTAGCGGTTGTTCTACAAAAAATTAACGGACAAATCAACAATTCAAGCGGCTATCTTGGTGCAATTTCCGATAGAAGCAAAGAGTTGTACTTCAACAAACAAACCGTTGGACAATATCAAATGGCCGTATTGGCTCAAAACCCAAACGCAAGCCTTCGAAATATGGTATTTTACCGACAAGACTATTTGGACGAGTTCAATACCATTTGGGAAAAACAAGCCGAGTTTCACAAAAAAGAACTGACCGAAGAACTGAAAAAGGAAATCCGCGATGTAATTATTTTTTACCAACGCCGACTGAAAAGCCAAAAAGGTTTAATCGGTTTTTGTGAATTTGAAAGCAGGCAAATTGAGGTTGAAATTGACGGCAAAAAGAAAATAAAAACTGTTGGAAGTCGTGTCATTCCCCGTTCATCGCCTTTGTTTCAAGAATTTAAGATTTGGCAAACATTGAATAATTTAGAAGTTTCAGGCAAAGGCAGAAAATCAAAAAAGAAAAAAGAGCATAGCCTTTCTCTTTTTACAAACCAAGAGGACCCATTGCTAATTTATGGAAAACGTGAACTTTATCAGGAAGAAAAAGAATTGCTTGCTACTGAATTGTCTATTAAAGAAAAACTTACCAAATCGGACATCTTAAAGTTGCTGTTTGACAATCCGCAAGAATTGGATTTGAATTTTAAAGAAGTTCAAGGCAATTTAACACAAGCAAAACTTTTTGCTGCCTACAGAGATATTATTGAACAAACGGGACATATACTCGATTTGAAAAAATCAGCCTCTGAAATTTTGGAAAATGTAGAACAAATTTTTTCCGGTTTAGGATACAATACCGACATTATACGATTTAATTCCGATACAGATAATTTGGATAATGACCCAATGTATAAACTTTGGCATTTGCTATATTCCTTTGAGGGAGACAATTCTAAAACAGGAAATGAAAATCTGATTAATAAAATAACAAACCTCTACGGATTTGAAAAGGAATATGCTGCTATTCTAGCAAATATAACTTTTCAGGACGATTATGGTTCTTTGTCGGCAAAAGCTATTCGCAAGATTTTCCCATATCTAAAAGAGGGTAATAAATACGATATTTCATGTGAATATGCAGGCTACAGACATTCCGCAAGTTCATTGACCAAAGAAGAATTAGAAAATAAAATATACAAAGATTGCCTTGAAATTCTTCCCAAAAACTCTTTACGCAATCCTGTGGTTGAGAAAATACTTAATCAAATGGTGCATGTGGTAAATGCAATTATTGCAGACCCTCAATTAGGAAAACCTGATGAAATCCGCATTGAACTGGCTCGTGAATTGAAAAAAAATGCAAAAGAACGTCAAGAGTTAACAAAGTCAATTGAAGAATCTACCCGTATGCACAAACAATATAGGGAAATTTTATCAAAACCACCCTTCAATCTTTCTTATATTAGCAGAAATGACATTATCCGTTATAAACTTTACGAAGAATTGAAAGACAACGGATATCACACACTATATTCTAACACATATATTTCGCCTACAACATTGTTTAGTGGAGATTTTGATGTTGAACATATTATTCCGCAATCGCGACTTTTTGATGATAGCTTTTCCAACAAAACATTAGAACTCCGCAGTATAAATATTGAGAAAGGAAATGCTACGGCGTGCGATTTTGTAAAAGAAAAATACGGAGAAACAAACAATGAGAATAGTATGGAAAACTATTTAAATCGTATTGAAAAACTTTATAAAACCGGAGTACTGTCACGTGCCAAATACAACAAACTAAAAATGCAGGAAAAAGATATTCCGAGCGGTTTTATCGAACGTGATATTCGTAACACACAATATATTGCAAAATATGCAAAAACAATGCTAAATGATTTGGTAAAAGTTGTTGTTTCCACAACAGGTGCTATTACCGATCGATTGCGCGAAGACTGGCAATTAATAGATGTTATGAAAGAATTAAACTGGGAAAAATACAAAAACCTCGGTTTGACTACAGAATTTACCAATGAAGAAGGATATCGAATAAGACAAATAAATGATTGGACAAAACGCAATGACCATCGTCACCATGCGATGGATGCTTTGACTGTGGCTTTTACCAAACGTCAATTTATTCAATATCTCAATAATCTTAATGCACGCAGAACTGATAAAAACCAAAGTATATCCAACACAGAAGAAGAAGAATACGATAATTTTGCAATTACAACAGAAGACATGCTACTGAACACAAGAGATGTTTTGGGTATTGAAAAGAATTATTTGTATAGAGACCATAGAAATAAATTGCGTTTTTATCCGCCAATACCGTTGAACGATTTTCGTGCCGAAGCCAAGTACCATTTGGAAAACACCTTGATTTCAATAAAAGCAAAAAATAAAGTAGTTACAACAAATGTCAACAAAGCAAAGAACAATGTAACTACAAAAATAACAGATAAAAATGGTAAACAAAAGGTAATAAAAGGACAACTTGTTAAAACTCCGCGAGGACAACTGCACAAAGAAACTATTTACGGAAGTATTAAACAATATGTTACGAAATTTGAAAAAGTTGGATCCGATTTTAATGCTGAAAAAATAGCAACAGTAAGCAAACCTGCTTATCGCGAGGCATTGTTACGTCGTTTGCAAGAATTTGACAACGACCCTAAAAAGGCATTTTCCGGTAAAAACAGTTTGGAAAAAAATCCTATATTTTTGGACAAAGCTTGTTCAAAACAACTACCGGAGAAAGTAAAAACGGTAAGTTTAGAAACTGTTTATACAATTAGAAAAGACCTATCGCCAGATTTATTCAAGGATTCAAAAAAGAAAGATATTTTCGAGAAATCGTTTGAACAAATTGATGAAAATTTAAAAGGTGATGAAAAGGAAGTCATGGAAATTTGGAGTAATACCATTGACTTTATTTTTGATAAACGAATAAGAGACAAGTTGGTTGAACGTTATAACCTTATAAAAAAAGATGTAGAGATATTTAATAAAACGGCAAATCAAAAAGATAAAAAGAAAGTTTTAGAAGAAGCCTTTTCTAAATCATCTCTTGAAGAAAATCCTATTTGGCTTAACAAGGAGAAAGGAATTGCTATTAAACGTGTAACTATTTCTGGAATTAGTAATGCTGAAGCTCTGCACGACAAACGAGACAAAGAAGGAAATTTGATTTTGGACAAAAGTGGCAAACCACAACCTGTTGATTTTGTAAATACCGGAAACAACCACCATGTTGCAATATATCGAAAACCTGTTTTGGATAAAAACGGGAATCATGCCGAAGATGAAAATGGCAACAAAAAGTATGAATTAGAAGAAAATGTTGTTTCGTTCTACGAAGCGGTAAGCAGAAGAAATTTGGGTTTACCGGTTATTGACAAAGCCTATAAGGCAAGTGAAGGCTGGCAATTCCTTTTCAGTATGAAACAAAATGAGTACTTTGTTTTTCCAAGAACTGAAAAGGTGGAAAAAATAGACGAAGAAACAGGCGAGATTACCGAAGAAGAAATAGTTGTTTTCGACCCGAACGATATAGATTTACTCAATCCCGATAATTACAAATTGATTAGTCCTAATTTGTTTAGGGTACAGAAGTTTTCATTTAAAAATTATGTTTTTCGTCATCATTTAGAAACAACCATCAAAGATACGAGTAGTGTTTTGAAAGGAATTACTTGGACTGATTTTAGGAGTTCAAAAGGGCTTGACAAAATTGTCAAAGTCCGTGTAAACCATATCGGAAAAATTGTTTCGGTAGGAGAATATTAAAATTTTTATACTCATCGGATGCTACTCATCGGATGACTTTAAGTCATCCGATGAGTTACGAGGCAGGATACCTCAAAGTCATCCGATGAGTAAACAAAACAAACTATGCAATTCGAAGAAGGACATATTTATCATATCTACAATCAAGGGAACAACCGTCAAAAGATTTTCTTTGAACGGGAGAATTATCTCTTTTTTCTAAAGAAGATGGGCGAGCATTTGTTACCTCATTGCAATATTTTAGCGTGGTGTCTTATGCCTAATCATTTTCATTGGATGGTGGAAGTAACGAAGCGGGATATAGTAGTTGCTCACGGGGTGTCTCAAAGTAACCTTGCGAGTGGTAATCATCCGGCAAAAAGCCTCGAAAAACTCCGCTCTATCAACGACAGTATTGGAATTTTGCTCAGATCATACACCCGTGCCATAAACAAAGCGCATAAGAAAAGCGGCTCGCTTTTCAGACCAAAAACCAAAGCCGAATGCCTCACTTGCATTGACGGAATTACACCAGCATTCTTCAATACAAAATACGGAACCATTATAAATATAAAAGACCCCGAAAAAGAGTATCTACAACAGTGTTTCAACTACATACATGAAAATCCGGTGAAAGCCGGAATGGTGAAAAATGCTACAGAATGGGAGTTTTCTTCTTGTTTGGATTATTACGGAAAACGAAATGGTAAACTGATTAATAGAGAAAGAGCAAAAAAAATCCTCTACAACTCATCGGATGACTTTAAGTCATCCGATGAGTAACAACGGTAATTATAAAGTCATCCGATGAGTATCAACCGATAAGTGGGAAAGTATGCTGAAATTAACCGATTAATCAATACATAACGCTATGATCAAAAGAACTCTTTATTTTGGCAATCCGGCTTATCTTTCATTAAAAAATGAACAATTGGTTATTCAATTGCCGGAAGTTGAACAACAGAGCTTGCAACTCATCGGATGACTCAAGCTACAACTCATCGGATGACTTAAAGTCATCCGATGAGTGACTATGCGCAGGGCGGGATTCCCCAAAGTCATCCGATGAGTATCAACCGATAAGTGGGAAAGTACGCTGAAATTAACCGATTAATCAATAAATAACGCTATGATCAAAAGAACTCTTTATTTTGGCAATCCGGCTTATCTTTCATTAAAAAATGAACAATTGGTTATTCAATTGCCGGAAGTTGAACAACAGAGCTTGCAACTCATCGGATGACTTTAAGTCATCCGATGAGTAACAAACGAGACGAGAGGTGTACAAAGTCATCCGATGAGTGACTATGCGCAGGGCGGGATTCCCCAAAGTCATCCGATGAGTATCAACCGATAAGTGGGAAAGTACGCTGAAATTAACCGATTAATTAATACATAACGCTATGATCAAAAGAACTCTTTATTTTGGCAATCCGGCTTATCTTTCATTAAAAAATGAACAATTGGTTATTCAATTGCCGGAAGTTGAACAACAGACAGAGCTTGAAACTCATCGGATGACTCAAGCTACAACTCATCGGATGACTTTAAGTCATCCGATGAGTGACTATGCGCAGGGCGGGATTCCCCAAAGTCATCCGATGAGTATCAACCGATAAGTGGGAAAGTACGCTGAAATTAACCGATTAATCAATAAATAACGCTATGATCAAAAGAACTCTTTATTTTGGCAATCCGGCTTATCTTTCATTAAAAAATGAACAATTGGTTATTCAATTGCCGGAAGTTGAAAAAAACGACAGCTTGTCTGAAAGTTTTAAACGAGATGCAGTAAAAACAATCCCTATTGAAGATGTGGGAGTTATTGTGCTGGATAATAAACGAATAACAATAACGCAGGGACTTTTGGAAAAACTGCTCAACTTTAATGTAGCTGTTGTAAGTTGCGACAGCAGCCATTTACCTATCGGACTTATGCTGCCCATGGTAGGCAACCACACACAAACCGAAAGATACAGAAAGCAAATTGCTGTTTCTCTACCTCTAAAAAAACAGCTCTGGCAACAAACCATTCAGGCAAAAATCCTAAATCAGGCTAAGTTGCTTGAAAGTTTACACCAATGTGAGGTAGGGAACATGCGTAAATGGGCAACTGTTGTACGTAGTGGCGACCCTGATAATTACGAAGCACGGGCAGCAGTGTATTATTGGGATAATCTTTTTCAGTCAATAGTGGGATTTACACGGGAAAGGGAGGGCAGTACTCCAAACAATCTACTGAACTACGGATATGCTATTTTACGTGCTATTATTGCTCGCTCTTTGGTTGCCAGCGGACTTTTACCCAGTATAGGAATCCACCACCGGAATAAATACAATGCCTATTGCTTAGCCGATGATATCATGGAGCCTTACCGGCCTTTTGTAGATAAATTAGTGTACGAAACATATCAGGAAAGTCCAGATACAACGGAGCTTACTACCGAATTGAAAGCTCAACTGTTAAGCATTCCGGTTTTAGACGTAAAAATTGATGGAAGCCGAAGCCCCTTAATGATTGCTGCCGGTTTAACCACTGCTTCGCTGTATAAATGTTTCTCAGGAGAAAGCAGAAGAATTAAATATCCTTATTTTGTTGACTAATGCAACGTTTAAGCGAATACCGGATTATGTGGGTATTAGTATTCTTCGACCTGCCGACCGAGACAAAAAAAGATCGAAAAGCACATGCACTTTTTCGAAAACGATTAATCGGAAATGGATTTACCATGTTTCAGTTTTCAATTTACCTAAGGCATTGCCCGAGTCGTGAAAATGCGGAGGTGCATATTAAAAGAGTAAAAAATATGTTACCCGAAAAAGGGCATGTAGGTATTCTTTGCATAACCGATAAACAATTCGGAAATATGGAACTGTTTAAAGGTAAGAAACCGGATAAACCACAAATGGCATCCCAACAGCTTGAACTTTTTTAAAATAATAAATCCTGCCCTTTTAGGCAGGATTTATTATTGTTGAACAACTTTTTTTATTTCTAAGATGCCTTGCAACAACCTATTAATGTGTGCATTATACACATCCTGTTGTTCACGACATCAAAGATCGAAAATTTTGAAAGCAAATCACAACTTTGTTTTTGGAGGAAATAACCGCAGCGCGTTGTTCACGACATCAAAGATCGAAAATTTTGAAAGCAAATCACAACTCAATAAAAGCAACCTTAGAAAAAGGTTCTGTTGTTCACGACATCAAAGATCGAAAATTTTGAAAGCAAATCACAACACTGGGGATTAATTCTTTCAAAATGTCTCAGTTGTTCACGACATCAAAGATCGAAAATTTTGAAAGCAAATCACAACGCTACGGGCAACGAGTATTGCGCCATTGCTGTTGTTCACGACATCAAAGATCGAAAATTTTGAAAGCAAATCACAACATATTGCGCCTTAATTATAAACGGCGCAAGGTTGTTCACGACATCAAAGATCGAAAATTTTGAAAGCAAATCACAACATCAGGTAAATGATGAATCCGGTAGCTGGGTTGTTCACGACATCAAAGATCGAAAATTTTGAAAGCAAATCACAACGAAAAGGAACTTGCTGATACGTCGGCGCAGTTGTTCACGACATCAAAGATCGAAAATTTTGAAAGCAAATCACAACATGTAAGTTATAACATCATCCGGAAAATTTGTTGTTCACGACATCAAAGATCGAAAATTTTGAAAGCAAATCACAACTGTCTCCTTCAATCCTCCTTATTTTGTAAGTTGTTCACGACATCAAAGATCGAAAATTTTGTAAGCAAATCACAACCATTGCATATCGCGGGAGTGCTGGACTTTGGTTGTTCACGACATCAAAGATCGAAAATTTTGAAAGCAAATCACAACCTTGGCTATTCCTTACATTTTCACACTGTTGTTGTTCACGACATCAAAGATCGAAAATTTTGAAAGCAAATCACAACAGAAAAGCCATCCTTGTTCAGTTTTTTCAAGTTGTTCACGACATCAAAGATCGAAAATTTTGAAAGCAAATCACAACCGGAAGTTGAACTCGAAAAATTCATGTCTAGTTGTTCACGACATCAAAGATCGAAAATTTTGAAAGCAAATCACAACCTTTCACTGATTTGATTGCTTTGATTTTCGGTTGTTCACGACATCAAAGATCGAAAATTTTGAAAGCAAATCACAACAACTGAAAAAGAAGTAAAAAAGCTTCAAAAGTTGTTCACGACATCAAAGATCGAAAATTTTGAAAGCAAATCGGAATTAGCAATTAGCAATTGGCAATTGGCTATTGAGTTGTTCGAGGTGGCAAAGATAGAACAATTTTGACAAGTAAGAACACCATACACACATTATGAACCAATTACTTTTTATTCTTTATGGCTTGAAGGTTTCGGAATTATTATCCAATAAATTCCGAAACTTTTACTCCCATGTCGAAGCAGTCTATATGCAGCCAAGAAACGTTTTTCTCTATTCTGACGTTGTAAGGTAATAAGTGTTGTTTTTTTCTAATCAGATTTCTTGCTTTAGCCGCTGTCATGCCTGCAATTGGTTATTCAATTGCCGGAAGTTGAACAACAGAGCTTGATACTCATCGGATGACTTTAAGTCATCCGATGAGTATCAACCGATAAGTGGGAAAGTACGCTGAAATTAACCGATTAATCAATAAATAACGCTATGATCAAAAGAACTCTTTATTCCATTTTCTCTCTGTTTACTGCTACTGCTGGAGCCGAAAAAGAAGGTAGTAACTGTGCTCACAATTCCTATAAAAATATCTATTGTCATATAGTTTGTTTAGGACATCAAAGATCGAAAATTTTGAAAGCAAATCGGAATCAGCAATTAGCAATTAGCAATTAGCAATTAGCAATTAGCAATTAGCAATTAGCAATTAGCTATTGAGTTGTTCGGGGTGGCAAAGATAGAAAAAATTTAACAAGTAAGAACACCATACACACATTATGAACCAATTACTTTTTATTCTTTATGGCTTGAAGGTTTCGGAATTATTATCCAATAAATTCCGAAACTTTTACTCCCATGTCGAAGCAGTCTATATGCAGCCAAGAAACGTTTTTCTCTATTCTGACGTTGTAAGGTAATAAGTGTTGTTTTTTTCTAATCAGATTTCTTGCTTTAGCCGCTGTCATACCTGTATTAACGCTGAAGACAGAATCACCGCCTTCACCAAGACAATGCGCTGACAAATAGATTTGATTATTTAAAGTTTTACTCTTTACAAGCGGACAAATATTACACCTTAATCCCCTTTGAGTAATATTTCCGCCAAATACATAATCATTTATTATCATAGGAACACCCAGAACCTCTGTACGTAAAATAAGTAGGGTGTGTAAATATTCAGTGCTTAGGAATCGCCATGATAATTCACCAAACTTGTTAAAAGTATGTGGGCAAACTAATTCTTCAATCCTGAAGTACATTCTTATGTTTTCTATTATTTCATTCCTTGTCATTTTTTAAATTGTTTTTAGCGCCTGGGGCATGATTTGTATCTATACAATTTTAATCACATTAACTATTTTTTCTTATTACTGATGGCTTGCAGTATTCCATTTTCTCTCTGTTTACTGCCACTGCTGGAGCCGAAAAAGAAGGTGGCAACTGTGCTCACAATTCCTATAAAAATATCTATTGTCATATAGTTTGTTTAGGACATCAAAGATAGAAAATTTTGATTATTGACGTAAATAAATTGCTTAAAGATGGAATAAATGAAAGCTTCCCGAAGTTATAAATAATATCTTTGAAAGTAAAGTTATTAATCGCAGAATTGGTATTGATAAAATAGAAAAGTCTAAATCTAAAACGAGTTATGAAAACTTTAAAGCTAATTAATTGTTAAAATCATACTAACCTTTTTACTGTTAATAAGATGGATGAAGAGACTTCAAAAAAACATCTGTGGATGAAATCAGGACTTTTTCGTTATATCCCTTTTGCCAATGTTGTTGGGATCATGTTAGGGGGTATTGCTGGATATATTTACTATTTAAAGGTAGTATGCGTTACAGGTGGCTGCCCTCTCACTTCAAATCCTATTATCACAATAGTTTGGGGGGGCGCTTTAGGCTATCTTTTTTCTGATCTCTTCAGAAAACGCAAGTCAAAAAAGGAGTAATCCTTTAGAGCGCTAAGAGCCTTTATTCACTGATCATCTCCCGTTGTTTCTTACTTAACTTGTTTACAACCAAATCATAGGAGTGATCAATCATCTCCATGATTAGCCTATTGCTTATACTTCCGTTAAGTGTTACTGTGTTCCAATGTGTTTTGTTCATGTGGTATCCAGGAGAAATTGCCACATATTGTTCACGTAGCTCCACAGCCCATTCGGGGTTGCACTTCAGGTTGATGGTTGGTGTTATTGCATCAAGCGGCAAAAATGCGAATATTTTTCCGGCTACCTTAAAAGTTAAAGTAACGTCATCAAAAGGAGTGCTTTCAGTTACACCTTTCTTAACCAGGCAATAGTCTCTAATATCTTCAATGTTCATTTATTCGTTTCTTAGGTTCCGATCACTCTTTTGTTAGTATGGCTGCAAACCCTCCGCCTGCGGCTAAATGGATTTTCATTTTTGTGTTGTTGTTCACTTTTTTTACTTCGTAACGATAGTCTTCTGCATGGCGGTCGGCGTTAATACCGTCGCTCATTATTTCCATGTTGTACTCGCCATCGGGCAAAAAGTCGAGAACTATATCTAAGTTGCGAGAAAAATGGTTTGTCATAGCCGCGATGTACCAGTTGTTACCACTTCGTCTTGCTGACAGGATAAATTCAGAAACCGAAGCATCGAGAATAATTGTTTGATCCCATATAGTTGGAATTTTGGAAAGGAAAGCCGGTATCTCCGGCTCGTTAAGATACTCCGAAGGAGAGTCGCAAAGCATCTGAAGCGGGCTTTCGTAAATTATATACATGGCAAGTTGGTGGCAACGCGTGCCAAGGCTCATAGGGCGTTCGAAGCTTGGGGCAAAATTTTTTCTGTTGGCGTTACGCATGGCGCCCGGGGTATAATCCATCGGGCCAGCAACCATACGAGTGAAGGGCAAGGTGAGGTTATGTTCCGGCGTAATCTGAGCGCTCCATTTATGATTTTCGTTGCCCTTGACTCCTTCAAATGTTAGCACATTTGGATAGGTGCGTTGCAAACCGTTTGGCTTGAAACAGCCATGAAAATCTACTATGAGTCTATTCTTTGCTGCAACTTTTGCAATCTCCTCAAATATGTTTACCATTTGCTGGTCGGCGCGTTGCATAAAGTCAACCTTTATCCCTGCGACACCCCACGTTGCATACGTACTGAGGATTTCTTCCAAATTGCTTAGTAGCGGTTTCCAAAGTACCCAAAGGATAACGCCTACACCTTTTGATTTCCCGTAATTAATGATTTCATGGAGATTTATATCGGGGTTAGAGGTGAGAATTTCAGTGGTTGATTGGCTCCATCCTTCATCCAGAATAATGTATTCAAGGTTATATTTCGAGGCAAAATCAATATAATATTTATAGGTGGGTGTGTTTAGCCCCGATTTGAAATCCACTTTTCGCAGGTTGTTGGCGTTGTACCAGTCCCAAGCTACTTTGCCGGGCTTAATCCAATCGGTTTCGTCAATAGCTTGTGGTGATGACAGTTGATAAACCAATTGATTAGATGCTAACTTACGATCGTCATTGGTGATTGTAAAGATGCGCCAGGGGAGACTGCGTTTACCATTGGTCTTTGCGATATAATCAGCCTCTTTTAATATGATTTCGTTCCTGTCGGGCGAGTGCTTTGGGTTGGCTTCGCTTTGTAAAATGTATTTTGGAAATATTGCATTTAATTGATAATTTCCGTTGGTAGCCAAAAACAATGCAGGATAATCATGCTGATCGGCTTCGGATATCCATATTCTGACCTTTTCTGGCGTGCTTGCCAGTAGAGGAAGCGCATGAAATTGACCGGATGGAATTGTATCCAGACGCTGGTAAGTAAATAGCTGCTCGAAATGGGATAAGAATGAACTCTCAGCCGAAAACCAGCAGTGCGTTTGTGCGGGAAATTCAATGCTCAGAATCTCATTTTTAATTTCTACGTCATCTTTAAAATCGGTTGAAAACCGATAAGCTAATCCATCATCGTAAACCCTGAAAACAAGATGGTTGCCATTGCTAAGATAGAGTATCAGCTCATTGTAATAATCCTCAATTTCCGCCGATTTCACCGGAACCGTTACCCGTAAAGTTTTCTTATGTTGCTGGATAGTATGGTTTACAACCGTTGTGGTTTCATCAAAGAGTTTTCCTTGATTCGTCTCTAAGTTTATATTAGCATTTGGTATGGTTGTATGCCCGTTGTATGTAACCGACCAGCTTATGTTTTTATCAGTATCAACGGTTAACGTCAATGAGCCGTCAGGCGATAAAACCTTGAACGGTTGGGCACAAAGTGAGATGCTGAAAATAAATAAAAATGAAAGCAGAGATAGATGTTTCATCAAATGATAAATTAAGATTGAACGACAAAGATAACAGAACTGCCTTTTCCTGCTCTAAATTTGAAGATACGGAGCAGGTTGTTGCAAAATAAGGGTTAATACAGCCATTTGACAAGCTTTGTGTTTCGATTTTCACTACATTTAAGCCATTTAATTCGGCTTATTTAAAATCAATAAAAATTTAATACTCTTGTAATTATAGATGTTTTTCCTGTTATTTTTGTTGATAATAAGTTTGTGATTTATAATATCAAAAAGATGAAAAAAATCCTGCTTTTTCTTATTCCTCCTCCTCAATGGCGAATGGCAGCTACTATTGTTTTGGGGATCATAGTCGGTCTTGCTTTTTTTATTTTTCATATTAGTAAAGCAACTTCATATCTATCCGACAAACCCGAAACCTGTATTAACTGCCATGTGATGTATCCTCAGTACGCTTCTTGGAAAAATAGTAGTCATCATGCAGTAACTAATTGTACCGATTGCCATGTGCCTAACCATAATATTTTTCTAAAATATTATTTTAAAGCGAGCGATGGGGCTCGACATGCTACAATTTTTACGGCGCGTGCTGAGCCACAGGTGATTAGTATAAAACAGGCTGGAGCTAATGCGGTGCAGCAAAATTGTAAGCGTTGCCACATGGATTTGGTTGAAATGACATCCTTGGTTGAGCATACCTATAAATCGGCACATACAGGTGATGGAAAGCTGTGTTGGGATTGTCATCGTGAAGTGCCTCACGGATCGGTACGTAGCCTTTCATCAGCTCCCTTTTCGTTAGTGCCAAGGTTGCCTTCCATTACTCCTGATTGGCTATCAGCTTCTTTAAAACAGAATAATAAATAGTAAATAAAATTTATATCAATGACAAAAGAAACATCATCTCAAAAGAAACCTTGGGTAAATTGGGCAATATTCCTTGTTACCGTAGTTATTGTTTTTCTTATAGGGCTTTTTGCCTCATCAATTATTGAACGTCGTAGCGAATCGCAGCTCTATTTCCAGATGGTAAGCGAAATCCCTGACTGGGAGCCACGCAACGAAGTGTGGGGTCAGAATTTTCCCCGCGAATATGAGTCCTATGTTATGACTTCCGACACAAGTTTTAAGAGTAAACATTTCGGATCCGTTACAATAGATTACCTTGATAAATATCCTGAATTAGTGGTTATGTGGGCTGGATATGCATTTGCGAGAGATTATAAACAGGGCAGAGGGCATTATTATGCTATTGATGATATAAGGCTTACATTGCGGACGATACAGCCACAGCCGGGAACATGCTGGGCATGTAAAAGCACTGATGTGCCTCGTGTGATGAATGAAATCGGCATTGCTGAGTTTTATAAAAAACCTTGGATAGAATTAGGGGCGCAGATAGTGAATCATATCGGTTGTCAGGACTGCCATGATCCAAAAACGATGAATCTACGCATCACCCGCCCTGGGTTGATAGAAGCTTTTGAGCGGCAAGGGAGAAACATAAACGATGCCACACATCAGGAGATGCGCTCGTTAGTTTGTGCACAGTGCCACGTGGAGTATTATTTCAAAGGAGAAGGAAGGTACCTTACTTTTCCTTGGGATAAAGGCTATGGCGCTGATGAAATGGAGGCTTATTTTGACGAAAATGCGTTTGCCGATTGGGAACATGCTTTAAGTAAAGCCCCAATGCTGAAAGCTCAGCATCCTGATTACGAGCTTTATATGACCGGCGTTCATGCCGATCGAGGCGTTTCATGTGCCGACTGCCATATGCCGTATCAGCGTGAGGGAGGTTTGAAATTTACAAATCATCATATGGGAAGCCCGTTGAATAATATTTCCGGATCGTGCCAAGTATGTCACCGTGAGAGTGAAGAGAAGTTACGGCAAAATGTATATGATCGTCAGGATAAAGTTGCCGAGCTGCGCCGTGTTGTCGAGAAAAACTTAGCAAGAGTCCATATTGAAGCTAAAACAGCATGGGATGCCGGCGCCACAAATGAAGAGATAACTCCAGTGCTGCAATTAATACGTCAGGCACAATGGCGCTGGGATTGGGTGGCAGCAGCAAATGGAATGGGAATCCACTCCCCGGTGGAGGCATTACGGGTGTTAGGCGTTTCAATTCAAAAATCGCAAGAAGCGAGAGTGTTACTTGCAGAAATCCTGACAAAACACAATATCCCAATTCCTATTACATTGCCCGATATTAGCACAAAAGATAAAGCCCAGCAATATATCAATCTGCCAATGGATGATCTAAGGATAGAAAAGAAAAAGTTTTTCGAAGAAGTGGTGCCTGAATGGATAAAAGAGGCAAACGAACGCGAAAGTAAATTTCAAGAGAAAAGAATAAAAATATCGGAAAGTTAAACCCGGACTGATCATTAGAAAACTCTTTTAGGCTGATTTTTTTTTGACGTTACCGTTAAAAAAAAGAAGATAATTTTAACCCGCGAAAAGTTTTTGATAAAACCAAATGCAGGTATGGCGTCCTGCATTTCATCACGATCGGGAGCAAAGTCAACGTAGTCGGTTATACGCTTATGTTTCGTTTGTGGCAAACTATCCCAGATACGTGAATAAAGGATTTTTTTCAGCTAATGTCATAGAGCGGCTGAGCATCGTTCGGGCTGCATCTATTTTTTACTTATTTGTTTATAAACTTTCTGAATAAGATCAAAATCGAAGGGCATAGTATTAAATATTAATGTTGCGCTGTAAAAAGGTTCATAATTAATGATTTAAAGGGTGTAAAAAAATGTTAAACCGATTATTAATGCCTGATAAGTCATTCTGTTTCTATTGATTTATCTGCAAAAAAGATTTTACACATTCTTTTTTTGGTTTATTTTTGTCCGAAAAACTGAATATTTATCAATAAACACCAAATAAAATTCAAATGAAAAGAGCTTATATTTATGTTATCGCAGCGTTTATGATTGCATTTCAAGGTTGTCAGCAGCCGGTAAGCGTAAAATATCCGGAAACTAAAAAGGTTGATGTAAAAGACGATTATCACGGAACTATCATTGAGGATCCTTACCGCTGGCTTGAGGATGATAAATCCGAAGAGACCGCCAAATGGGTTGAGGAACAGAACAAAGTTACCTTTGGATACCTCGAACAGATCCCTTTTAGAGAAAAAATTAAAAATCGGCTTACGGAGCTATGGGACTATCCCAAATATAGCGTAACATTTAAAAAAGGAGATCGCTATTTTTATTTTAAAAATGAAGGAATGCAAAATCAAAGTGTGTTATACGTTCAGGAAAGCCTGGATGCCGAGCCAAGATTGTTGCTTGACCCAAATACTCTTTCTGAGGATGGTACCGTAGCGCTGTCGAATTATAGTGTGTCAAAAGATGGAAAATATTTAGCCTACGGAATTTCGAGAGGAGGATCGGACTGGAATGAGATTTTTGTAATGGAGATTGAAAGTGAAAAAAAACTTGATGATCACCTTAAATGGATCAAATTTTCGGGTATCTCGTGGAAGGGTGACGGTTTTTATTATAGCCGTTACGACGAGCCTACAGGTAGCGAGCTGTCGTCGAAAAATGAGTTTCACAAAGTTTTTTACCATGAAATAAATACTCCGCAGGATCAGGATATTTTGGTTTTTGAAAATAAAGATTTCCCTTTACGCAATTTTGGCGCAGGAGTTACTGACGATGAAAACTTCCTGATCATTTACGAATCCGAAAGTACATCTGGCAATTCTTTGTATGTAAAAGATTTTAGAAAACCAAATTCGGTGTTCGAGCCTATTGTAGAGAATTTTGATAATGACTATTCAGTAATTGACCACTATGATGGCAAACTACTAGTTTTGACTAACTACGATGCACCTAAATATCATTTGATTGAAATAGATCCATCAAATAAAGACAAAGCCAACTGGAAGGTTATCATTCCTGAGCAAAATGAGGTACTTGAAGGGGTAACGCTTGTAGGAGGAAAAATTGTAACTAAATATATGAAGGATGCTTATAGTCAGGCTTTTATTTATGATATGACCGGCAATAAGATCGCTGATTTGAATCTGCCCGGTATAGGTACTTTGGCAGGATTCAGCGGGCAGAAAGACGATGATATTGCTTTTTACGGATTCACCTCTTTTGTTTATCCGTCAACTATTTATAAGTTTGATATATCTACAAATGAATCAGAGGTTTATCGGGCGCCTGAAATTGATATTGATCCCACAGCCTACGAAACCCAGCAAGTGTTTTATGAAAGCGCTGACGGGACGAAAATCCCGATGTTTATTGTTCATAAGAGAAATTTAAGGAGAAATGGTGAAAACCCAACTTTGCTTTATGGTTACGGAGGTTTCAATGCCAGCCTTACGCCTGGGTTTAGTGCAACAAGGTTGATCCTTCTTGAGCAGGGCGGCGTTTTTGCTATGCCCAACCTGCGTGGTGGAGGCGAATACGGTAAAGAGTGGCACGAAGCCGGTACCAAAGAGCGCAAACAAAATGTGTTTGACGACTTTATCGCTGCAGCCGAATATTTGATAGAAGCTAACTATACTTCACCTGATTATCTTGCTATCCAGGGTGGATCAAATGGAGGGCTGCTCGTTGGTGCAGTGATGACGCAACGCCCTGAGCTTTTTAAAGTAGCATTGCCAGCGGTAGGCGTCCTCGACATGTTGAGGTATCATCTGTTTACAATAGGGTGGGCCTGGGCTACCGACTACGGAAGAAGCGACGTTCCTGAAGAGTTTGAATATCTGATTAAATACTCGCCATTGCATAATCTTAAATTCGGAACTTGTTATCCGGCTACACTTGTTACTACAGCCGACCATGACGATCGCGTGGTGCCGGCTCATTCATTTAAATTTATTGCAACACTTCAGGAACATAAAGGCTGTAGTAATCCTACACTTATCCGAATTGAAACAAAAGCCGGACATGGCGCAGGAAAGCCTACATCGAAAGTTATTGAGGAGTATGCCGATATATACTCTTTCATTTTTTACAATATGAGATTTACTCCCGTTTATTAGTACTGGGTGAGTATTAAGACTGGTATAAAAATATTATTCTTAAACCCTTAAATTTGATTATAAAAACCTGATGAGCAGTTAATGTTCATCAGGTTTTTTTTTAAAATTATCAGTCTGTTTCCCAAAATAAGTTTCAGCATAAATATTATTAAACCTAAATGCATTAGTAGTTAGTCATTTCAGGCTGAGTAATTGCTTTTATTTAGGTAGTTCCAATACCATAAATAAGTCCGCTTTTAAAAGTAATTTAAGTTACGAATACTTTAACTTTATTCAGCAACCATAACGAATAATAACCTGACTTAATCAATTGCAGGCTTTTTAGGCTGAACAACTTTTGAGAATGTTAGTCTTTAAATTTACCCGGATAAGTCAGGTTATGGAAAGATCGTATCTTTTTGGCTGATTGTGAGTGGATATAAATAAAAAAGGCTATCTCGTTTTGAGGTAGCCTTTTTTTATGGGGTTTAATAAATTTTTCTACTTACTTTTTTGCGGGTGCAATGGTGTAAGTCAAGTCGTTAGTGTTTGCTGTAACAATGTATGTACCGGCAGCATCAGGCGCTGGAATTGCATTTGGGTCGGGTGTGTTATCGTCAGGACGATAAACAAGGTTGCCGCCTGTGCTTGTTCCATTTTCATCAGTTCCGTATTGTGGAGCCCATTGTCCTAATGTTACGATGAACTTTAGCAAAGTTCCAGCGCCGGCCAATTCGGTGGTGATGGTATATAGTCCTCCTGTGCCTTCCATTGGCAGCGCTAAGGTATTTTCCCATCCGACAGTTGTGGCATCGCCAAGAATATAAAGCTCAGGGGCTTGCCCTGCCGGATTAACGGTAAGTTTGTATTCTTCGGTTACAGCGTTGATGAATAGCTCGAAATCAAAAACGCCGGCGTCTATAGGAACGAAGTTACCATCGCCGTCGGTCTCAAAGTTATTAGCAGCAATTCCAGCCATTGTAACTTGAGGATAGCCTATTATTTTGCCTTCCCAGTTCTGACCTTCTCTTATCTTGAATCCACCGCCACCAGCCTGTACTTCGACATCTGCAAATGTCCAGGTATAGTTAGTTTCATTTTCAACAGTAGGCAGTGTCAAAAATACGGTTTCTTCCCAGTTATGTGGTGCGCCGTTTACTATAAGGCTTTCGCCTACCAATCCTAATTCGGTATTGCTATAATCAAAGACTTGGAGGTCTCCTGTTTTAGTTAAAGTAGCTGCATACTCTTCGCCTAACGTCCAAACCATTTTAGCGGTGTATATCCCGCCGGTTTCATTATCAATATTAGCGCCTCCAGGTACTAATGCATTCACTGCTCCACCGTAATTAGTATTGACTCTTATGCCTTTTACACCACCACCGAGATCATAATCGTCATCAATGACAACCTTCCAACCAGAGGAATAGCGGAATTTGAAATCAGCTTTTGTCATTGTAATATTATCAGCTTCAAATGTCATTGTGTTGAGATCGAAGCCTTTAGGATATATTTTAGTGTCGTTACTCCATCCACCTGAAGTAGCAGCGCCTATCAATCCCCAGAATTGTACAGGAATAACAGCTACTTTCCCTACTTCAGTATCTATTACAACATGGTATAGACCATCGGCAGGTACTGTAAAAGGAGTCGCAGATTCAACATAGGACCCACGCCAGAAGTCAAGTTGTGGCTCATCACCAATTCTCTCTTCTTCACCTACTACTGTAAAGTCGCTACCAGGGCCATAAGTAATTCTTGTAGCGCCTGCAACTTTCTTAATATTGAAGCCGTCAGAACCAGCTTTTACTGCAATATAGATTTCCATTAGCTCAGATCTGTCTGATTGATTGACTTCGTTACGGGTAGATTTCAATAAACCTTTAATGTTATAGTCGGTAAGGGCAGTGCCGTTTCCAACAATGTAAATACCATCCTCAACCTGAATTTGAGGATCAGGGTCGTCCTTATCTTTTTTACAAGATACAAAAATTACAGCAGAGACCAAAAATAGCGCTGCTGCACGTAATAACCATTTAAATGAGTTACTTTTCATTTTTAGATAGTTTTGATTAAGAATTAAGTTAGATGTTATAAATTTGATTTTTAAACTACAAAAGTATTAATTTATTGTTAATCATTTAAAGAAACGGGCGGTAATGCGAGATTTGGGTTAGCTTCAATAGCCCATTGCGGGATCGGGAATGTTTTTCTGTCGGCTGTGCTTGCTTGTTTTTCCCACCACGGTTTATTGAATTCATCGAAGCGGATAAGATCCTGACGGCGATGAGCCTCCCAAAATAATTCACGCCCTCTCTCAGCAAGAAGTTGTGTAAGGGTAACATTCGACCATGTGGATAACCCTGCCCTTTCACGAATTTTATTTACCTCTTCATCGCCATTCTTCCCTTGACGTATTAACGCCTCAGCTTTCATAAGCAACACATCGGCATATCTGAAAATTGGAAAATCGTTGCTTAAATTAGCTTTAGCTCCGCGCTTGACTTCAAATTTTACTACCCGTGCGCCGCTATTTCTGATCTCCTCCGGTGTATTGCCTTCGCCCATTACTAATGAAGGGATAACAGGGTTGAATATCAGCGGTATGCCGCCTGCGCCCAGATCCATTATAGGTTGATTGTTGTAAGTATATTGCTGCCCGACAAGGAACCCTTCCTTGCGTCTATCGTTATCTTCATACGTTAAATAGTGATCGTAGATTACGGCAAATCCATTCCATGGTCCTACAACCATCTCAAAAGTTTGATTACTGTTGTAGTGTAGTGTACGCATGTGAAGATTAAATCCCTCATAGTGATCTTCATCATAAGGTATAGTCCAAATATTTTCAGATGAGTTTTCATTATTCGTTACAAATGGAGCAAGTGGATCACTTTCAAGCGAATACTGACCAAGATCAATTACTTCTTTACAAGCTAATTCGGCTTTTTCCCAATATTCAGGTTTAACCTCATCTAAATAGACGGCATGGTTAAGGTAGAGTTTAGCCAGAAGAGTATAAACCATGCCGGGGGAAACGCCTGTTTTTGAGGTGCTTGAACTGATCATAGGCGCACACTCCTCTACAGTTTTCAATATTTCGTTGTATATATCCTTGCGGAAATTTCTTTTAGGCTGTTCGGGCGCTCCGATATATTGCGTGGTATAAGGTACGTCCTTATAGTTATCAATCAGGAGATAGAAATAATAGGATCTGAGTATTAATGCTTTTGCAATTGCTTCATCCACTATTGAATCGCCGGCAAAAACCTCCTGTTCTTCAATAAACTTATTAGCTTCTACCACTCCTCGATAAAAGCGGCTCCACATACTATTGATAGCCTCGGTGTTGTTGTCCCAGGTATGCTGATGAAGCACGCGCCACTTACCGCCATCATCCCAGTCGCCACCACGGGTAGGGCATACAACAGCATCGCCGGTTAATTCTTGAGCAAACCACCAGCCACCCCAATCACAGAAATCCCGCATCGGCTCATAAATGGGACTCATCTTTAAAATTGGATCTGCAACATATTCATCGGCAGGTATTTTGTCGTATAAAACATCGTCAAGGTCGGTACAACCGAATTGGATTAATGATAAAACTATGAATAAAAGAAATATTTTTTTCATTTTCTAATGATTTTTAAGATTATAAGGTAATGTTAAGGCCTAAAGTATAAGTGCGTGCTTTTGGATATGTGTTGTATTGGTCAAGGCCAAAAGAGAGGCCGCTGGGAGATATTTCAGGATCAATGCCTGTATATCCTGTTATTGTAAACACATTGTTGGAGGCAAAGTAAAGGCGTATCCTTTCAAAACCTCTGACGTTGCTAAAGTTATATCCTATTGAAATGTTATCTAAGCGTACAAAGGTGCCGTCTTCAAGATAGTAATCGCTTAGTTTAGGATTATCGCGAAGACCGTGTCTGTACTCATCTAAAGCTTCATATAGGACGTTTCTGTCAGGTAAAAAGATGGGGTTTCCAAAAACAAGACGAGTTGTATTGAAAACCTCATGTCCAAATACTCCGCGAAAAGTAAAGTTGATGTCCCAGTTTTTCTTGTAGGTAAAGTAGTTAGACCATCCAAGTTCGAAATCCGGCTGTGCTGATCCAACAATTCTTCTTTCGGCTTTTTCAAGTTCTCGTGTTACCCCTCCTGATTCGGTGTAAAAGAGGAATTTACCGTCTTGCGAGAAACCGGCAAATTGTGGCATGTACCACGTTCCAAGCTCAGTTCCCGGACGTACTATTTGTGTCCAGTTAAGATCGCCAACAAGGCCTGGCCCCGAGAGATAACCTACCTGCATTTGCGACCATTCGTAGGTTTCGTTGGAAAGCGAGATCACATCTTGTTTATATGATGAGAACACAATTGATGTTTTCCAATCGAAAGTATTGTTTCTAACTGGATAGCCTTGAAGGAACAACTCAATCCCTGATACTTCAAACTCCCCTACGTTTGCCCATATACGGTCAACAGGATTGGGTGGAACGGGCACGGAATAGTTTCCAAGAAGGTCGTAGGTGTTCTTTTTAAAATAATCAATAGAGCCGGAGATACGGTCGTGCAGAAAACCATAATCAATACCTATGTTCAACTCGGCGTTCTCCTCCCATTTGAGGTTGGGGTTGGCATTGTGCGCATATTGAAAAAGGATGGCATTTTCACCGGTTTCGAAGTTGAAAGAGTTTCCGGCAGCCTGATAATAGGCAATATCGTTATAGTTTCCAATCTCCTGATTTCCTGTAATACCATATCCTACACGCAGACGTAAGCTGTTTATAAAATCAATATTTTGCATAAACTGCTCGTGGGTAATGTTCCACATCAACGAGGCAGACGGGAACCAACCCCACTCATTATTTACTCCAAACTTGGAGGAGCCGTCGCGACGTAAAGTAGCTGTGAAGAAATACTTTGAATCATAATTGTAAATGCCTCTTGCAAAAAAGGAGATGAGCCTGTTGGTGTTTTTAAAAGAGGATATATCGCCCGGGTTTACACTTTGGAACAGCGTCAGGTCGTGCATCATCGTGTAGTTGTTAAAAGGTTGACGTCCTTGTGCTGAAAATCCGTCTTGCATATCTTCCTGAAAGGAATAACCCAATACGGTTTGTATTGAGTTTTTACCAAAGTCAGTATTATAACGCAATGTAGTCTCTAACACTTTGGAGTCGAAATTATAATATCCTCTGCGTCCATAACCTTCATGAGTCCCAATATACATCGTTGATGGCTCAAAATAAAACGACTCGTCGTCGTTACGTGTATAGGCCATATTCACTCCGGCAAACAGACCTGGGATAATTTCATAATCAGCTTTTAGATATCCAAAGTATCTTTTAGCTTCACGCTCGTTGTGAATTTGATCAACAAGCGCTACCGGATTGTAATACTGAAACACACGTTCTATCTCGTAAAACTGTCCGGCGCTGTCGCGGAGTGGGTCGGTAGGATTACGTTGATAAGCCTGAAACAGCACTTCGTTGCGTCCCCATCCGCTATAGCTGATATAGTTATTATTTTCAATGGTAGCCGACATGCCGGTTGAAATAGTTAGGCGGTCGTTAAGCGCTTTTTGGTCGAGGTTGATACGGCCGATGGTGCGGGTTTTGTCCGATCCGATCACCAATCCGTTAAAAATCTGATGCGACAGCGAAGCTCTGTAGCTTGTCTTACTGTCGCCGCCAGAGAAAGCTAAGTTGTAGTTTTGCGATGAACCGGTGCGGAAAATCTGATCCTGCCAGTCGGTATTTGCGCCACCATCAATAAATGCGGTTCCGAGCGCCGGATATTCTGAAATGAATTTGCGGTAATCCTCGCCACTCACTAAATCGAGGCGGTGAGCCACTTTTTCGAGGGAGAAGAAGGTGTTGAAGTCAATCTGTGCTCCTTTTCTCTCCGTTCCCCTTTTGGTAGTGATGATAACCACTCCATTAGCGCCTCGTGAGCCATAAATAGCTGCGGCAGAAGCATCTTTCAGGATGTTAAAAGTTTCAATATCTTCTGGCGCTATGGTAGTAGGATCGGCTCCAGGAACGCCATCAATCACGTAAAGAGGACTGGTATTAGTTACAAGACTGGATGCCCCTCTGATTTTGATGTCGAAGCCTGAGTTAGGGTCGCCGCCTTTTTTCGACACCATCACACCGGCGATTTTACTTTGTAATCCTTGTATAGGATCGGTCAATACGCCACTGTTCATCTCTGCCGCAGTGATAGATTGGACAGCGCCGGTACGGTCAGACTTTTTCTGAACACCGTAGCCAATTACAACAAGCTCCTCCAAGGCCGTTACTTCAAAGTTGAGGATTACCTCAATATTAGTGTTAGGCTGTACCACAACCTCTTGAGTCTTATACCCGACGAAAGAGATAACTAAAGTGGTGTTTGGCTTTACAGAAAGGCGAAAAACACCGTTAATGTCGCTTGTTGTACCCATTACAGTGCCTTTGATCAATATTGAAGCGCCAGGAATGGTGGATTTATCATTGGCATCAATAATAGTTCCCGTTACTTCACCCGTTTGTGCAAATGATGATGAATAGGTTAGTAATAACATCATCAGCAAAAACAACTTGTACTTGGTTTGTTTTAACATAGTGTTGTTCATTTCAAATTTAACTGTTTAGAACACAAATATAGTATATAAAATAGCCGACAAAGGTAAACAATATTCAATAGAACTGTTTAAAAAAAATATATGTAAAAACTATTACTTTTAAATTTTTTGCAACATGAAAAGAACAAGCGGATATGGTTTACATATAGGACTGTATGTGGGGTAATAGAATAGGAAAATTGTGAGTTTCCACCCAGCGCTCTCTTATTTAAACAATAACAATTACATTCCATTTAAAAGATTGCCCAATGGGATTAGACTTTCTTATAATGCTTTTTTTAGCATTACTTCCTTAGATTTAGAAATTAACCCAAATACCACGAAAGGCGGCGTCTCACAAGTAACCAACTGTTGTGCTTCGACTTCGCCCGGCAACCATGTTACTTTCGATGGTTGCTGAACTTGTCGCAGTACGGGCTTAGTCACGTACTTCAAGTACGCTACTTTGCCATCAATCTCAGCGCCTTGCATTTAGGCACTTCTAAGATGCCTTGCTGTTTTTTAGTTAAATATTTGTTTTGAGACAGCCCCTGTTCAATTATCTGGAGTAAAAGCAAATAAAGCAGTACTATTTTTCAGCGTAAAGTTCAATAATTTTCAGCATCACTTCTGTGGCTTTTACCATGCTTTCCACTGCAACATACTCATGTTTTCCATGGAAGTTTTCACCGCCTGCAAATAGATTCGGACATGGTAAACCCATATAAGAGAGTCGTGCTCCGTCAGTGCCGCCACGAATGGGTTTTACCAATGGCTTCACACCTACTGCCTCCATGGCTTTCACGGCGGTTTCGACCACATGATATACTGGTTCAACCTTTTCGCGCATATTGTAATACTGATCTTTAAGTTCAAGACTTACCACACCTTCGCCATATTTTTTGTTCATATAGCCGGCGACGTTTTCCATGAATGATTTTCTGGATTCGAACTTATCACGGTGATGGTCGCGAATAATATACTGCAAAGAAGCCTTTTCAACACTTCCGTCTGATTTGATAAGGTGATAAAAGCCTTCGTATCCTTCGGTAAACTCCGGGCGCTCATTTGGCGGTAGCATTGCATTAAATTCCTGAGCAATATGGATTGCGTTCAGCATTTTATCTTTAGCATAGCCGGGATGGATATTACGTCCTTGGATAGTGATCTTTGCGCTTGCAGCATTGAAGTTTTCATATTCCAGCTCTCCGATAGCGCCTCCATCTAAGGTATAAGCAAAATCAGCATCGAAGCGTTTCACATCGAAATGATCTACTCCGCGTCCAACCTCTTCATCGGCAGTAAAACCGATACGAACCCGCCCGTGCTTAAAAGAGGGATTGTTCTGCATATACTCTACAGCGGTCATTATCTCGGCTATACCTGCTTTATCATCGGCGCCAAGTAAAGTTGTTCCGTCAGTAACTATCAGAGTTTGGCCTATATAGTTCTTTAGCTCGGGGAAATCCTTCACTGTAAGAGCCACATCCGGATTAAGCTGAATATCGTTCCCATCATAGTTATTAATAAAACGTGGTTTTACATCTTTGCCCGGCATGTCGGGAGCTGTATCCACATGAGCCAGAAAACCGATAGTTGGAATATCTTTGTCGGTATTGGAAGGAAGGGTTGCCATCACATAACCGTATTCATCAATGTTTACATCGGTCAATCCTAACTCTTTTAGCTCTTCGACCAAAAGTCGTGAAAGCGTCAATTGTTTTTCTGTACTTGGAAACCTATCTGTTACAGTATCGTCCGACTGGGTATCAATTTTTACATAACGTATAAACCTCTCTATCAGTGCATGCTTATCTATCATTTTTATCTAAGTTTAAGATATTTAATTATTTATTTATTCTTCATCAGGTTTTGCTCTTAATGCCTCCCAGATCATATAGGCACACAGGATACTGAACATTACAATTGCTAAAATTTCGGCGGGCTTTGATTCGAACCATTCGGCATTTACATAATTTATTCCTCCAAAGCGAAGGATTGCGCTAATGACACCCATCAGTGCGCCACCTGCTATAAACCCTGATGCTATC
>Ga0209604_1000413_pt1 | contig 40387 bp, 33 predicted proteins | sample AD_UKC097_MetaG_FD_184405 | JGI IMG/M metagenome (GOLD analysis project Ga0209604, IMG submission 184405) | Active sludge microbial communities of municipal wastewater-treating anaerobic digesters from USA - AD_UKC097_MetaG (SPAdes) (version 2) | ecosystem: Engineered > Bioreactor > Anaerobic >... | reverse complement strand
ACCGTGGGTACTGCTCGGTTATGGTCTTGCGGAATGAACCGCTCGTCCTGTGGCCACCGCTCTGCACCTGGCCCCCTTCACGGGCAAAGGTGTAAAAGAATTCGATGAAGTCAGCTTCTGACAAGTTAGACAGGCGGTCCAAGGTGATCGTGTCGCGGTAGTAGTCTTCCTTGTTTGTATGGGGGTCCTGCTCGAACCACTGGAAGAATGCATCGATCAGTTCCTGGGGCGGCTTCTTCATAATCATGGTTCCCTCACCTCCAAATCTTATACACTAAATACGTGGTCCTACCGCCACACTAGGCTAAGCTCATGTTCAGTTATCATTCATCTCAATATCATAATGTTTTCTATATACAGCGCGCTCTGCTATCCTGGTGTTATGGGTAATCAACATGATAGAACTGCTTCCTCGGATTGATTATTGTCATCCCTCCGAATGTATTTAAAAATCTAACACATATCTTTTGTGGGGGCATCAGGGATTATCCTGCGTGAACGCCATATCTCTTCAGGTTTTGGATCGCTCATATCATTTGGAAACGTAAATGGCGCCAGTTCACTTCTCTCGAACGACAATCCATAGGCGACATTAAGTCTTCGCATCCACTTTGTTTCATGGTCATGTAATTCCATATCTTTAGGGACTGGAAGCCCAATTACATCTGGGGAAAAGGCTTTCCGAAATAGTTGTCCGGAGAATGGCATCATTACAGCCTTTTTATAAGGATAATCACAGTGACCACCTCCCCCGAAAATAATACGGATATCACTGAGCTGCTCAGGAACATATAATTTCTTTTTAGCCAAAGCCAGGGTACCTTCTGATCCTCGTTCAAGTTGTTTATAAATCCAACTTCTCGCTTCTTTAAGTTCAGGAGCATCCTCACCACTTTCTTTCCTTTCTCTCCAGACCTCAAGACTCATACAGTCAGTCTTTCCACATTTTTCGGCAGCAACCCGTTCAATCATGCTGGATCCAAGTGGTAAAACACGTCCTGCTAAATAGGATAGGTGTTCCTGATAATCCTGCCTTGTGAATATGAAAATGCTCTGATCTACCGTACCCCCACCAGTGTCTGAAAACATGTATATACCAGGGCTAGAAACACGTGAACGAACAAATCCTTGAACATTAGCACTCACTTCAGGGTATACAAAACATGCATCATCAATTTGATCTCTGTTCTCCCAGTTCTTCTTTCTCAGTGATTGTAATTCCGATAAATGAAGTTTTGGATGCCCTGCAAGTTGGTCAGCCAATCCCCAAGCTTCTGATAGGATGCGTTTATAAAGTCTATGAACTTGGGGCTTTTGTGCGTCCTCAACGGGAACAGCCAGATTCACAGACATGTAATCCTCGGGATGTAAACCAAAACCAAGGAATCGTTCGCGAACCTTTTCTCGAATTTCACCGAAAGTACCTGCTAAGAGGTAAACTGCACAAGCCACGATAACCCCTGGGTATTGACTGGTTTCTTTGAGTTTTACCGCATTGCGATAGGGAACAAGGGATGGATGATCCATGCACCCATCAGCTACCAGAACCAATGCATTCTTTATATGATACAATCCATTTTCTGGATAATGAATACTCGTATCAGCTACATGTGATATATTATTTTTTTCAATGACCAGCGTGCTCGGAATTAAAAAGGGCAACTCTTTATCCTGAGATTTAGAATAGATATGCACCCATGCCTTGTTTTTCATCATATCCCGACAAATGCACTTGGAATAGGATGTCCCAAAGTCAAAACCAAGCTGAACAAAATATGGATCTGATCTTTTGTGAACCGGAGTTGTTGTATCTTGGATGGACGTAACGGTTACATGTTTAGGTAAGGGCAGTTTTGACTCAATATCTGGTTTTCCTTTATTACCCGTGGTTGTTGTGTCTAAGGGAAGTTTTATTATTTCTTCTTCAGTTAAAGGAGGTGTTTTCTTAATATCCGTCTTTCGCTGTTTCTTCTGAAATAGTTTGTACCAAAATCTTCTAAACCAATTCATAATAAAAACCTCTCATATCATATGACAATTAAACGACGTGAAATACACCTGCTGCCACTTGGGCTTGTTCCAGGTCAACCTTAGCCTTTTCATCCAATTCTAGAAGTCGTTGTTCTTTGTTCCTGACTCCTGTCTCGAGACGACCTTCGGTCGCGTGGATCACCCGAGGACTACGACCAGCTTCTCGTAAGGTACGAAGACGCTGTTTATCCTGTTCTATGCGGCGATCAAATATGCTCTTCACACGCTGAGTCTTTATTTGATAGGATGTGTCATTCTCTGCAATGAACTCGTCTACTGCAATAGAGAACCTCCCGGCCATTATTTCTTCTAGCTCCTTGTGTGATCGAGTCAGTTTTTCTCTGTCATAGTCAACGTAATCCCAGTCTTTTCCTTGCCTCAAAAGCTGTTGAACAATAAGTTCAGATTCATCAGGAGGGTAGATGAAATTGTTCCCCAAATTAACAATGCCATATGCAAGGTTTTCACGGTTCGACAGACCTTTCAGTCTCCATCTTTCAATTCGATAACAATAGTCTCCAGGGGGAAGTGACGACTGTCCGAGGAGAAGCGCAGACACATCGAAAAAGCTGTGAGACCTCTCTCTGTTTATCTTCGTGATCCAGCGAATCAATGGAGAGAGGTGGTTGATGAAGTGAATGGATTTCTGTTGGCTTAAAGGAAGCTTTTGGAGCACTTCGCGTCTCAAAGTAATGTTAAACTCACTTTGCCTCAAAGGGCGGGCACTAAGCGATTTATCCTCTCGAATAAAGTCAGACAGAGAGAGATGGGCCTGATTGTTGAGGCGTATCCGCATACATCCATTGACCGGGGTATTTTGATTTACCTCACATCCTTGAAATTCCCGTTCAAAGAAATCTGTTACATAATCTTCCAACTCATTTGGTTGAAGGTATCGCCCTTTTTGTCTGTCTTCCTCGATCTTCCGTTGCACATAATCTGAAAGCGCTATGAGTGCGTCTCCTGACTCTTCCAGTGCCTGGATCTGAAGCAGGCGTTCCTCAATCACCCGTTCAGATTGCTCCATCAGTTTCAGTTCTTCTTCAGGCAAAAGCTCTTTGCTCAGCAACTCAACAGTGAGGCGTTGTACTTCTTTCCCGATTACTGCCTCCAGGTCACCCAAGCTGTTAGCGAAACGTTCTAGCTTGGCATGCAGGCGGTCATAGAGCCGTTCCTCAATTGTTCCGCGAACCTTGAAATTTATTATAGAAAGTCTCTTGGCTTTCTGTCCCACACGATCAATACGTCCTATGCGCTGTTCTACGCGCATGGGATTCCAGGGCAGATCATAGTTCACAATCACTCGGCAGAACTGTAAGTCGATACCCTCGCTACCCACTTCAGAGGACAATAAGACACGAGGGCCCCGCGGGTCTTTGAATCGTTCGATTTCTTCCCAGCGTCGTTCGTTTGGTATCCCCCCGTGGATCACAGTGACGCTGATCCCATCTTCCACTAACCGATGCCGCAAGTACGCCAATGTGGGTCTATAATATGCAAACAGGACGACCTTCTCATCTGGAACCAGTTCAGTCAGCGCATGTTTCAATTCGTTATACTTGCTGTCATTTTTCTCAAAATCATAGTGCATCAATTTTTCCAACTCCGTGCTGCTGATTTCTTCACCATCTCCATTTTCACTCAGATCGTCGTATATCTCCTCTCCAATTGCTTCATAAAACAGATCTTCCAAATTACCGAGACGACCATTACGAATTTCTTTAACTAAGGCGGGGAGGCAACTTGCTGCCCTGAGCTGTAACCCAAGTATTAGGAAAACGTGGAACGGCCGATTGTCTTTTCTGCATTTGGCCCTCACAATCTGAAGAATTGCCTGATAAAGCTGCATTTCTTCTTTAGAGTATTCAACGGATAAAACCATTGGGTCCCTGACTGGCCTATTTTCTTTGACCTGAACTCGGCGTGTTCGATTGACGTAATTGCCCAGCAGATTCAGTTTTTCTACAAGATCCTGACATCTGGCAAGTTGGGCTTTATCGGTTGGATCCAGATATTCCAGTCTTTCTATAAACTGTTTGAACAAAGGGGATTTTTTGATGAAGGGACTGGTGCTCATGCCCTTTACTGCTGACTCCAGCAAGGGCATGTTTATTGGGGTTTGTGACAATGCATTGCTAGCCTGAACCGTAGGCCTGTTGACATCCAGGAGTTCCTCAAACATCCCCTGCGTTTCAAAGAAGCTTTCATCGGTCAGGCGAAGCAAGCTATGCAGATCTATATTGCTGTTGTTCACAGGTGTTGCAGACACACAGAGAACCGCACCAGCAGCTTCTGCGAGGCTCTCTCCAAGATGAAAAGTCGTTGTCACAGGGTTTCGCATGTAATGAGCTTCGTCAAATATCACGAGATCCAAAGGATCAAATCCCAACTGCCAATATCGCAGCTCCCGCAAGAAGTTTGTCTTGTCAGAACTCAGTGACTGCTCGTTAGGTGGGACTTTGAGAAACTTGAGCTCTGCCTTAGGTGGCCGTAGACCTGTGTATGTGCCTATTAATGCGAATGAATGCCCAGGGCCTTCAGTCTGTAGATAAACAATCTCCTGCTGCAAACTTTGAAAATCAACAATACGTGCATCAAGAAGAAATTTCGTTCTTAGCTCATCGCGCCACTTGTCCGCCAAAATCTTGGGGCACACAACCAGTAATCGTTTTGCCTGCCGCCTGGCTTGTAATTCAATCCAGATAAGAGCAGCTTCTATTGTTTTACCTAAGCCTACCTCATCAGCTATGATGAGGCGTTCAGTTGGTGAATTGATGAATTTAAGAACCGGCTTGAATTGGTAGGGATAAAAATCAATTTGAGCAGCCTCCATTGAGTATATTACTTCATGGAGAACGCCTTTGAGTTTTTCATAAGTGATAAGTCTTTGCAGATCTCGCATTCTCCCAAAATGCCCTGCCATCAATCGGTCTTCTATTGTTTCAGCAACCTTTTGCATTGCCTCAAGGCAGGAGAGGGGCCGATACATCGAGCTGCCTCCCGGGAATGCCAGTTGGACCATAATCTGAGGTCCTGCGGTTCTCCAGTTCCCGGTATATTGGCCAGGCTGTGCAGGATTGTTTTTGTCGACTATCCAGTCACCGGCTGAAAATGGAACCATATTTTTAGAAGGCTCATCTTGCATGGGACTATCTCTCGATCAATCTCATGTTTTTTTGTTACATATTTTCCTTACTCAAAAATCAGATTGTATCCTTTCGAAGGATCACCAGATCTTCATCTAATGAATGCCTATGTACCTCAAGCCGAGGTGACAGAGACCTCAGGTTATCAGCCATGATGGGCATGAGTTGGAACGGGAACATAGTTGTTGAATGAAGAAGCTCTTTGAGAGATGAACTGCCATCTGATTGTGCATGCAGCAGCGCTTCAATTAACCATGCCACCAGCATGGGATTATTGATCTTAAGATTCAAGCCTTGCTGATAGGCCCCTTTTCGCTGTGTCTCAGTCAAAACCTCCCAATCAATAAATGAACGAATAATCCTCCTGGCTGCCCGTGAAACTGTTTCACGTTCACCGAACTGTTCACGAACCCTCCGCTGGATCTGAGACGCAGAGGTGGTGCCCTGAATACGCAGGAGACGTCCTGTCTGTTCTGCGACTGCACCCCAGAATGGGTAGGTGGCCATGGTCATTCCCCAATGAACGGCTGTATGGAACTCTCTGGGAGGATCCCTCAACAAATCGATGCCTGCCTTTTGAAAACCCTTTAATTCGTCCTTGGGGTTGACCCATACCTTCAGCAGGATCGTGATTGCCTTTTCCCGATTGCCGCGCACAGCTGAACCACCTACGGACAGCTTATCTTTCAGGTATACCTGCAGAGCAGCTGAGATCTCTTCTTTCGTATTTCCTGCGAGAACAAGATTTGCCGTATACTGCAGCCATTCCACACGAACGCGCTGGCTGAATCCTATCATGGTTGAATCCAACGTCATGAATTCCTCCGCTTTATGTGTACAAAAGGCACGATCAACTCCTCAATAGCAATACTTCCATGTCCGAGAATTTTATGACCATCCTTCACAAAAGCCGTGCGACTCGGGGCCAGCAATGGAAGATAATCCTCTGGAAGGCCAATTGTCTGCCACGAGATTGCTTCGGGGAATTGTGCCTTAACCTTGTTTCTTAGTGGTTCATCCGAATAGATCCGTACACGCTCACCACGTACATCCGCAATGGACCCTTCAAGAGGTTTGCCAATCCCCTTCGCCTCAACATTCCCGTGATCAGATGAAAGGAAGACTTGAAAACCGTTATCCAGCAATAGATCCAAGAGCCCTGCAAGAAAGCCCTGCTTGGTCCATTGACGTACTTGGTTGTGCATGCCCGGTGTACCGAGTTCCATACCGTGCATTATCTTGTCAACTATATCCACAACAAGTCCTATAATCCGTACCTGAGTCCCCTCAACGACTTCCTGAACTGATTCAATGGACCCATCACCAAGTCCTTTCTGATAGGCAATTTCTTGAAGGGCCAAGCCATTATCCACCCAAAACTGTGCCCACAACGAGGATTCTTTCTCTGTGGAGCTAATACTCTTGGGAAAATATAGCGGGGGCTTTCCCGCAAAGGCGGCTTGCCGTGATACTGCCGTTATGGTTGGAATCCATGCAAATACAGCATCCTCCTGGAAATTGAATAGTCCTTGATGAGAGGAGATTTCTTCACGCATTGCCAACCACTGATCCAGGGCGAGGCCATCAACCAGGATGAATGCGACCTTCTCGTGCTTCGGCATGAGAGCGAATCGAGAGAGAAACCTTGGTATATGATGCACCATGACCGGTGGCACGGGTGGGAGGTTGATCAGTCCTGCATATCGATTCAGAAGCCAGATGGAAAACAAATCATCCATTTTATGACGAAGAAGATCAATTTTTTCCTGGATCCCTTGATACATCCCATAGTCAGATCCCACCAGGAGGGTGACAAGATGGGCCCACCGGAAAGCTGTCTGTATCCAGTCCCCATGGGGGGCACAATCAGATGGCAGAGAGCTGTGTATGCTATCAATGAGGCCCTCGATCCTCCTTATCCGCTCAGCGCTAGGATCTATTCTTATACCGATCCCGGCCCATGTCTTTGCCAGTTCGGCAGCCCTCTGATGTGGAACAGCGTGCAGTGAACCTTCAAGGAATAGATTATCGATGAGTACTCGTACATCATCATGTTCGAAGGGTAAGTCTTTGGGCCCTGCTATCTTGAACCATGGTATTTCTGCTGGTTCCTTGACAGTATCGTCGCCGTGAATGTACATGCGATCAAGAAATACCGGCCATCGTTCCTGAAGGAAGGCAAGGAAGTCTTCCCTATTCGGGATGATACTATCAAGAGGCCAATCATTGAAGTCAGGATTGAGAGAAAGTATCTGAATAAACCTTTCATTCAACAAGATAGGGATATTTTGTGTCCGATAGTGAATGCGGATCAATACCCTGAGGAGATCAGATGACTGATTGATAAGCTCTGGGGCAATCCCAAATACATGTCGAAGTATGTATTCCTTGGTTGCATTATCTCCAAGCTTGTCGGGTTTGTGTGTTTCCTGGGCACGGTAGAGCGCCTCCAGATGTTCTCTGCCAAGCCCTTCAATGATGGGGTAGCTCAGGTTCGGAAAGATCTTTCCAAGAGAAAAGTGTAATTTCCTTCCAGATTGGAGAAGGTCGTATGGAAGGGTTTCAATATCACCCGATGATGAATGCAAGGCAACCACCAATGAGGTGTCTTCTCCCCTATCCCAATGCACCCGAAACTTGGATTCAAAGTAGTACCTGAATGCCACCGGGTCTTCAAAGGGGATAAGCTCAAAACCCCGTACCTTGATGCCGCTCAGAACCCCTTCTTCCAAGAGAAGTCCGTCCGGGTCAGCTACCAAGGTGAGCTTGGCCACCTGGGGTGTGAACTCTGCAAAGATAATGTCGCGCCAGCTACCCATGCATGGCTCCAGTGATCTGAATGACCATGAGAGGGATCATTTCCGGGTAGGTCTTTGCCTTTTCTTCCAGTTCATCTTTCAGTGTTCGTATTTCCATCTCCAGAATATGCAACCGGTGGTTCCGTACCTGGGGCAGGCCGATTCTTTCGATCAGCCTCCGACGCGCGGCAAATGCATAGTCCGCCTTCTCCTGCTCATATCTTATACGTGCATGATGTTCATGGATAAGAGTATCAAAGATGGGCTTGCCATATTCTTCGGCTACTCCCTTCGACTGATCGAGTAACCTCTGTGACTTCCTTGTACCAAGCATTTCATGCACCTGAACATCATTTACAAGGAGCTGGTCCCAGACATGACGCGCTGTCTGGGTATAGACTGAGCCGTTGTCTGAGAGGAACAAGGGCAGGACCTTTCGCCGTGTCCAGTCTATGGAGGTGATTCCTATTCGCCAGAGAGACCACGTCCCACGGACTTCTTCGGATAAGCCTGGAACCAAGACCAGCGGAATCAGCTGTCCGGGGACAAAGAAGGGAAGCTGCACCGCTAGGCCGCGTATCTTCGAATCCTCCATGGTGAGGAGTCTTGCTGCAGGATTATCCTCGGCATCCTTTGCAGTGAAGACAACGTCGGGATACACATCCCCATCAGGCCACGTTATGCACCAGGATCTATTCTTTTTCTCAGCCTTGCCCCCATGTGCCCCCAGATAACCAACGGTCATGCGTTCTATCCAGTGGGGCATGGGATGTGTCAAAACTCTCGTCGCATCACTCGGATCAAGTGCTTCCGTTGAGCCCAGTATGGAAGAAGTTGACTGTGCCTCCCTGACCTGTTCCTGAAACTCTGCTATTATCGTCTCAATGGAACGGTCAACATCCTCCGGATTGAGAATAGCCTTCATGTACAGGTCTTCAAACATCCGCCCTGCCTGTGCCGAGTCGAGCACATCCCCAGCCTTGTCTACCCCGAACTCATGCAGGATAACTTCCAATTTCTCCTCAAGAACTTCTCGCACCCGGTGTTCCACGGAATCTTGAAACACGAAGTTGATAGCACGCACGGGATGATTCTGACCGATGCGGTCAACACGCCCGATCCGCTGTTCAAGGCGCATGGGGTTCCATGGGATGTCATAGTTGAACACCACATGGCAGAACTGGAGGTTCAATCCCTCTCCGCCGGCATCAGTGGAAATAAGGATGCGGGTTTTTCCGGCAAAGTTTTCTTGGACACGCTTACGTTCATCCATACCCATGGTTCCATTGAGGCAAGTGACTGAGAAACCACGGTCTGTCAGGAACTGTTTCAACATGTCCTGGGTGGGAACAAATTCAGTAAAGATAATAACCTTTAGCTCAGGATCTCCTTCTTGGGCCTGGAGGCGGTAGATCCAATCAAGGAGGGTTTCCGCCTTGGCGTCAGGACCAGCCTGTTCACACAGGGCTGCCTTTTCCAGAAGCAGCTTTACCTCACTGCGCTCATTCTTCAAGGCCTTGAAGCGAGAGCTCAAGATTGCTTCCACTTGTTCCTGGCCGTCGAGGTCCTCCCAGTCCTCCTCGGAAGAGACTGGAAAGAGTGTCAACTGTTCTTCAGGCGCCGCGAGTGCATTGATCCTCCTGTCGAGAGTTGTTTTGATAGCCCTGGTGCTTGAGACCACGAGACGTTGCATGAGGATCATGAGAAAACCGATATACCTTCGCTTTTCTTGTATTGCCTGATTATACCCTACCCGAACGTATTCAGTGACTGCTTCGTAGAGGATCCGCTGATCGTGGTGACGATCTTCCCATGACACCGGGACCAGCTGTGTCAAACGAGGCTTGAAGAGAGTCTTCCCTTCGGCATCAATGGCCTTTCGTTTTTCTGTACGGATAACATAGGGCTTTATTCGTTCACGGGTGACACTGTCCATGTCAGGAAAAGCCTTGGGATCAATGAGAGACATCAGCCGGTGAAAGGCATCGCTCTTGCCCTGATGCGGAGTTGCGGTAAGAAACAGGATATATGGGGAAGCCTCGGATAATCCCATGCCCAACTTGAAACGGGCAACCTGTTCAGTGCTTCCGCCAAGACGATGGGCCTCATCAACGATGACAAGATCCCACCCAGCTGAGATGATGTCCTCGTACCTCTCCCGGTTATGGTTCTCTATTTGCTCCTTCGTCCACCCTCTACGTCGATCAATGGGTTTTATTGAATCTATGGGCACCACGACCTGGGTAAACATCCGCCATGCATTGGGAGATACCGTCTCAATGCCATGTTCTCCCGAGTTCTCATCCATGGTTCCAAGTATTGGTGCCAGGCGTTTTAATGTCTTCATATCTTCAGGCAGGACGAGGTGAAAAGGTTCATTGAAGTGGAAGTTCATTTCACTGATCCACTGCGTGACCAGCCCTTTTGGTGCTATGACGAGGGTTTTCCTCACCAGGCCCCTGTTCTTGAGCTCCTTCATGATAAGACCGGCTTCAATGGTCTTTCCAAGCCCTACCTCATCTGCAAGGAGATAACGAACGCGGTCGCTGGTAATGGCCCGTGAAAGGGCACGGATCTGATGGGGCAAGGGGATGACCGAAGACTCGATGGGCGCTAGGAGCACGTCTTGGGTCAGTGCGTCTGTTGCCCTCGCGGCGGCAGCTATATAAGCAATGCTATCTGGGTAGTTCGTGCTGATATTTTCTATGGGCAATAATCTAGATACAGGGATACGGACAACCGAGTTGGGCCCTGGCAGCCATACCCTGCAGATGGTTTCTCCCCAGAGTGTCTGGGATTCGATGACTCGGCATGGTGACTGATAATCTTTACAATAGAACCATTGTCCATCACTGGTCGTCATATAAATAAAAGATCCCTTTTAAGAGGAATGAATCTGTATGCCCATCTCAGCGAGATAAGGGGTCGGTCTCACAACCTCATCAAGCATCATTTCATTGACGAGGAAAATAAGGTGTTTCCGTGCCCTTGTCATAGCGACATAGAAGAGTCGTCTTTCCTGTTCAAGGTCCTCTTCACTTTTTGAAAGTTTGCTCGGCCAGATTCCATCATTTGCATCAAGAATAATAACCGTATCGTACTCCTTTCCCTTTGCCCGCAATGCTGTCATGAGGTGCAGGGGGAGCTTCCACTGTTCATCTTCATTTTCATACTGATCTTCCGGTGGGATCCTTGCCAGAGTACTTATGGCCTTATCAATATCATCGTAAAATGTCTGATAATCATCTCCATACCGCTGTGCATACTCACTGAGGTGGAGGAAGGGTGGATCGGCATAGAAGATATCATCTATGGATTTCCCATAATCCTTCCGGAGACCATCGAAATGCTCACTCACGGCCTTTATGGAGTCAGCTACTGTCTTGCTTCCCAGAAGGCCAGCTATAGAACCAGCAAAAGTCTGGCTCATCCTCGCACCGATATTGTCTCCTTTTAGTGGTCCATTGTAGTTGAAGAGTGCCTTGGTTGCGTCAAGAACAGTACGTGGATGCTCCTGGTTCAGGTGGCGCATGAGTGATTCCCTATCTGCTTTCCTGAGAGGGTAGCGCTTGACCTTATCGCAAAGTTTGAGAACATCATTCACAGGGTTCATTCCAGCGATGCTACCCATACCTGCTCGTGCCCTGATTGCCAATATATCCTTGAGCTCATTGAAGGCATCACTGAGGAAGACATGGAGATCTTCTGCAGCATAGAAAGGGATCTCCTGTCCTGCAAAGATAATCTGGTAAGGGATTATCTGGCTTCGTTTCCGGCCTATAATCGCGACATTCTTGCAGTTGCCTGCACATAAGATGTTCTGTACGAGGTCGAGGACATATTCCACTGAATCATTCAGGCTGGGAAGAAGTACTGCATCGACTTGGGCTTGATTACTGGAATAGGCGTTCACCTTTTTAGGAACACGCCTTTTATTCTGAGCTATGAGTTTTTGAGAGAAATCTACAATATTTTTGGGTGAGCGGTAGTTTGTACCCAAGATGCATGTTGTGTACTGTCCCCCGAGGTGATCATCCGGATTCAGTATGAACGAGGGCGTGGCCCCTCGCCACTCGTAAATTGCCTGATCATCATCACCCACAATGGTGAGTTCAGCCTTGTTGACCGCAGCAATGGCTTTTAAAAGGTTGAGATCCAGGGGATTGATGTCCTGGAACTCATCGACCAGGATATGGTGAAATCTTCCTGCCCCTGATGTATATTTCTTTTCATGAAGTTGCTTATCGAGCTCCAAAAACGGCCAATATTTCTGATCCTCAAGGGTGATAAAGGCCGATTGAAATAAGGTTTCACAGGCATCCTTCCAAAATTCGATGAAATTGACCATGAGCTCTTTGAATGGCTTTTCCCCCTCGAGAATCTCCATCTCCATTAAGCGATCCATGACAGCCAGAATATATTTAATCATTCCACACCGGTGTAACCATTCAATGTGCTTCAGTAAGTGCTCTTCTTTCTTAATAGAATCGTGACGGAATCCCAGTGTCTTCAATTGGTCGATGATGTCCATCAGCTCGTGTGTTGCCCTTGATTGTCTCTTCTTGTCTGTCAGTATATCGCGGATGTATTTATGCCGCTGCCATACAGGCTGAAGAACATTGTTCATGCATATAAATCTTTGTTTTTTCTCGGTTACGAGTTGGAGATTATGCCTTGTAGATTTTAACTGCCGAAATCCCCATGAATTCAGTGTGGTAATCGAAACGAGGGGGGCGATTGATTGGAATGCTCTGTCACGCTTCACGCGATCCCTGAGTTCATCTCGTGCTGCACGGGTAAAGGTGAAGATGAGAAATCTGGGTTTTTCCTTATCTGACTGTTCGAGGAGATGAAGGCATCTCCAGAGGAGGGAATGGGTTTTTCCACACCCGGCAGGTGCGAGCAACCGTACTGCCCCACCTGGTACTGCACAGAAGGCCCTTTGATCATCATCCAGCTTTGGTGTGGTCAGCGTTGTTGACGATGTATCCTTTCCTCCGGACGATTTATCACCTCTATTCAATCCCATGCCAGGCTCCCCATGGAAATGGATTTCACCTCAGCAAGCCGCTTCATGTAAGAGATTTTCCAAATCAAAGAATTGTGTGTTCTTCAATGCTCGGTATCGTTCTGGGTGGCAGGTCAGAACAAGAATCTGTAGCTGTTGAGCAGCTTCCTCAAGGACACCCATTACCCGAGCAAGACGCCTGGCATCAGTTGCGGTCAGCACGTCATCCAGAACGACCATCTGCCGATCATCTTTACCCAAGACCTCGGCCAAGGCCAATCGTGTCGCAAGATACAGCTGTTCTTGTTCACCGCCGGACAGGTTATCCAGAGCGACTGATTCCTCGATGGATTCAGGCATGACAGATGCTGGGATAAACGCCTCTCCGATCTCTATCTTGCCTAATTTTCGACCGGCGATTCGTTGCAGGGTCCTGCTGGCCTTCTCCTCGACAGGCTTTGAAACGGCCGCTATCGCATTGGACCGACATGCTGCCACTGTGTCATGGAGGAGTCTGATTGCCTCGATGTGTAATTCTTCATGCCTGATCTTTTGATCGAGCTGGAGGACCCTTTCTTCAGCAACTACCAATGACGAGTAGGGGCCTTGGGCTGTAAGGTTCTCAAGGCGTGCCTCTTCCCGGATTTCCTGTTCCCTTGCCTGGTCTGAATCCCTTCTCGCAGATTCGAGTTGTGCTTCCAGTCGCTCGACGAGTGCAACAGGGTTGTCTTCATATTTCTGGATTTGATCATCGATTTCCTGATAACGGGCTCTGGCAACATCCCATGCCATAGTAACCCGCTGCAGATCGGTCTCCATCTTCTTCAGAGATTTACTTTCAGCGATGAGCTCATCTCTCCTCTCTGTCAGTGAGTTGACCTTTTTCCTTGCATCCTCAAGTCTTCGCGACAGTGTCTCTTTTTGGCTTGCAACTGCTGATAGGGCATTTTGTGCCTTCTCCCAATTGGATTCACATTGTTCCACTTGCGAGATGAATGCATACTTCGTATCTTGTGCATGTGCCTCAAGGGTATCGGCATCAGGTGGGGTCTTGTCCCAATCAGGTTGGGCTTCCAGGAAACCCCGATACTTTGTTTCAAGAATACTGCGTTCCTGCGATACTTCATCAGAAGATTGGCCTAACAGAAGGGTCTGATGCTTTGTATCAGCTTCAGCTATGCTACCATCAAGTTTTTCTGCCTTCTCTAAGAGCACCTCAAGCTCTTCGATATCTGATGTGCCAAATGGTTCAGTAAGTTCCCTCAGCTTATGTTCAGCCTTCAACTTCAACTCTCTGTATTTCTCGACTGACTCAAGGGGCCCCCATGCACGTATTCTGGCTATTTTTGGAAGATCTGCCACGACTTCAGGCGAGCCCTGGATCTGTGTGGGAGCTCCAGCTTTTGCAGTGAGGGTACCTGTTGACTCGCCAGTTATGACATCTATCAAGCTGTCTTTTTTCGGCACGATTTCCAGGGTGATGAGGGACGCCTCGATTCGCACCTGTGCATCATCGCGGTCTTTTGCAAGCTTCTGAATCATCCTGAGTGTCTTAGAATCGGGGGCAACGTGTTTATTGCGTTTCTGCCAGCAGTCGTCCAGTGCCTTTTCAGCCTTCTTGATCTTCGATATCCGATCATCCAGTTTCTGTAATTCTTTTCTGCATTCATTGAACCGACGAGCTCTGTCTGCGAGCTGCGCCAATGCATCAACAGTCTCGCGACCTTTTCGTGCATTTTCCAGGTCAGCCTTTCGCTGTGTTGCCTCCTTCTCTCGAACCTGTACTTCCTTATCCTTTATTGGGATTTCCTCTTCCAGAGACTGCAATGCCTTTTGAGATTCATCCAATTCCTTTTCCGTTGTCTTTATCAAATCAATTCTCTGTTTCAGTTCCTTGTACTGAGCCTCCGTGGAGGAGACCTGTTCGGATCGCTGGTCTCTCTCTCCGACCAGCTTTCGATAGCCTTCGGCAACAATACGGGCATCTTTGAGAGCCTTTGATATCTCATCGGTATCATGGCGGGCTTGTGTCCGTTTTGACCTGAGGTCCTCCACTCGGCGGGATGACTCCTCAAAGGCAAGGTACTGTTCATATGCTTGGTGCTTCTGTTGGATGGCCTCGGCGAGCTGATCTCTCAAGTGGGTGAGTAAGGGAGCATCCTTGCCAGTCTTGAGCTTTCCCTTTGCAGTGAAAAATTGTTGGTAGAGGTCCTCTATGCGCTTCTCAACAGGACCTGTTGGCGTGCTGGAGATTTGTGCACTGAGCATGTGTTGAATATCCGTAATGACATCCCCAGATAAAACGCCTATGGCCAAGTTCCCCTGGGATGCCCAGAGAATCTGAGCAAGGCCCCAGTTTTCCGGTCTTGCCAAGCCCCGCCCGGGTGGGTTCTTTGTCAGGATCTCTCGTGTTTTCTCATCCGCAGCCAAACCTTCTGCCAGGCGGCGGTAGGTTCCATTCTCCTTTCTCTCCAACAAGGCAATTGGGCTGTCGAGAAATTGTTTTGTTACTCTGTACTCCTGACCACTATGCACGAATTCAACACACACTCTCGGGGTCAGGGCCCTGCCCCATGGACGGATAGCCTCCACATCCCTTCCGCTCACCCTGTGACCATCAAGGAGAGCACGCTGGAGTGCCTCAAAGATCCTCGACTTGCCTGTGCCGTTGGGGGCATGAATGACATTGATGCCATCCTCGAAGGGGCCCAGGGTAACTTCATCCAGAAGACATCGCCAGCCAGAGACCTTAATGGAACGTACAATCATCGTATGCCCTCCCCGACTATTGCATAGAGTTCCATAAGCGCGCGGGCACTTACCTCTGGAGAGCTGCCAGGGTTGTCACGGAGCTTCATCGCTGCATCTTGGATGATCCCGGGTGGGAGACTCCCAATCCAGGTGTCATCTTCGGGTGAAGGTCGTAGGTTGGATATGTCGAGGTTTCCCCACAAGAATCGTGAATGCAGTATTTGTTCGATGTGATCGAGCTCTGCTTGTTCGTTGACCATGAGAAGACCTGAGAGATTGACTTCAACGAGCTTGCTGTCGGGGTTCTCGATGGTCTCGATGTGCTCCCGAATCGACGTGAGCTCCTCTTGGGTGCGTATTTCCCTATCTATAGTGACCCAATCAAGGCTTCCTATTCTGATGCAAGCAATGGAAGGATGTGCTTTGGGTTTGGTGATTTCAACGATAAGCACATTGCCGCTTTCTCTTTCTCCGAACTTTGTTGTTTCATGCGTTCCTGAATAAGCCATGCGAGGAATACCGTCAGGCCCGGGATAACTTGCATAAGAATGCCAATGGCCGAGGGCCAAGTAATCCAAGCCCAGTTTCTGTGCAGCATCTCTGGGTATGGGATAGTCCGGTTCGTCCTGTCGTATTCCTTCAACCGTACCATGGGCCATCCCTATTCGGATTAGGTTGTTGGGTTCAGATGGTATCCATGCTGTTGGATTTCGTCCTGAGTGTTTTTCGGAAACCGGGCAGGGGAAGAGCATTCCGCCTGGTATTTGAATAGGAGTTTCTTCCTTTACAATGCAGATATTCTTCGATGCCTTCCAGGCAGGGTGATCCCAGACAGAACCTGGCACGAGGGGATCATGGTTTCCGGGAATGATAAAGACTGGCTTATTGAATGAATCGAGAATGTCAGAGACTTTTTGGATCATTACTCTGTCAACAGCATTGTCTTCAAATACATCCCCAGCAACCAGTATGAATTCTACTTTGTGGCTTTTTGCCGCCTCAATGATGCGCTTGACTGATGTCAGACGTTCTTCTCGCACGCGCTCACCAGCATTCCCGAGTTTGGCTGCCCTCATTCCAATCTGCCAGTCTGCTGTATGAAGGAATTTCATCTAACTACCCTCTATTCTGTATTCGCCAACGGCGTACAACTTCTTCTATGAGGGCTGTATCACTTACCTCTGTTCCCCAAGCTTTTGAAAATGAAGCGTCCTGACTTCTTGGTTGTCTGTCTTCTGGTATTTTGTCAAAGAGGAGCCGAACAGGAACCGATGTACCTTCTCCGACAGCGAGTGCTTCACGGGTTCTCAATGTTGGCAGTGCATCAACAAGGCTTTTAACATTGTCAGGTAGAGCACGCCGGACAAAATTCTGATCCTGTTCGTTACTCATTCGAAGTGCAATTATAGTATTACACTGTGATAAGATGCTTTCTGAAAGTTCTGATGGTCTCTGTGTTACAAGAGCCAACCCTACACCATATTTCCTGCCTTCTTTTGCAATTCGAGCAAGGGCCCTTTTGGTAGGCTGGAATGCAGCTTCATCGCTCCTTGGTGCATATCTGTGTGCCTCTTCACACACCAATAATAGTGGCACTTCAGCACGCTTGGTGTTCCAAAGAGAGAAGTCAAACACAGTTCTACATAGAACCGAAACAACGACGTCCACGACATCTGAAGGAACCCCTGAGAGGTCAATAATTGAAAGGGGTTTCCCATCAGAAGGGATTCGGATCAGATCACCAAGGAATTTGGTGAGGTTGTCCTCAACTTTCGTCTCTGGCAGTAACAAGAATTCAAACCGCTTATCCTCTCGGAGCAATTTAATCTTGTTTAAAATTTTATTGTGGGACTCAGCCTTTGACTCCTGGCTTGGACGCGCAGAAGTTATACTTTGTATGAGGGTGTCAATTTTATATGGAACTGGTGTATCAACTGTTACTTTATCTGAAGTGAGCCCGAGCGATGATGGCACAATGGACAAGGAATCCATACGTGCTTTTAGAATCCCATCCTTGAGAATGTTGGTCTGACTCGTCGCAGCATGTTCAGTTTTTCCAACAAAGAGTTCAACAGATTCTTCAAAATTCAGCAGCCAATGAGGTATTTCAAGTGTCATTGGATCTATGACCCGGGCCCTATCACCAAATGCCCTTGCATATTCGTTATGAGGATCTAGGAGAATAATATGCCCGTATGGATAATCGCGAAGAATTGCATCGAGGATGAGCGTTACTGCACACGACTTACCGGAACCTGTGGTCCCAAGGACGGCGAAATGTTTACCTAACAACTCATCTATAAGCAAATGAACCGGAAGACCACGAGCTTGGGATACCGTTCCAATTTGAAATGTGGCCTTGTTGGGCTTAGCATAAACTCGTTTTAATTCATTTATGGTTGCAAGATAAATAAGTTGACCAGGAAGAGGATATGTTGAGATTCCTCGTTCGAATTCAAAGGATGCTTCATCTATTCCCGTTTTAATCCCTTGACCGAACAGCTCAATTTCTATCCATTTTGCATTTGATGATTCAACACGAGTAACAGGACTTTTCTTGTCCACTACTTCCACCATACGTAGGCTTGTAATCACCCCAAATATCAAGATGTCTCCAGACTCAATCTTTACAATGGACCCGACCTGACCAACTGCATATTTTTTACTCCGGTGGGTGCGATATAAGTCGCTGATACTTGCCTCGAGCTCACCAACAGTCTTAGAGCCATCAACCTCGATTACATGGCCTATCCGAAGAATGTCTTTACTCATTGGAAGCTCCTGTTAGCAAGGCAACGAGGTTCTCGAACCTCCATAGTTCCATCTTAGCGATTTCTTCCAAATCTGCTCCATCAAGAGCCGGACCAACATGAAACTGATCACCAATGATGTTTAATCTATGATCACAGTTTATGGCCATGGTTTCAAAACGATTTTTCTGGGCATTTGTGTCTTTTTCAGGACCAACGAATGCATAGACCGTAAGATTGCTACCTGCAGTACGAATGCTGTCTTCAATTGCCATGTTGATATGCTCATCTCTGAAACTGTAACCGATAACAACGAGCTTATTGTTTTTATCCGATTCTCTTAGGCGATCTCGAAAGCACCGCATAATTACTTCATATATACCGTATTGTGTCTGTATGTATTTCTGTTCAGCAGGGTAAATTACGGTGCGTGGCGTATCTCCAAGTGAACCACCGTGCCGTCTTCGGACAGTTTCATCATCATCCCTTACCCAGTTTACTGAACCATGTAACTTGTAGATGCGAAATATCGGAAACAAATCAGAAGGCTTTTCAAATAACCTCGGCTCAAAATAAGCGTTCTCACTTCCCATAAATCCATCGGTGTACCAAAACTTGAGGGATTCAAGGCTTGCCTCAAGTACAGTGTCATAATTCAATGAAAATATATCTATGGGTTTTCGTGCGGGAGAGGATGCGAGCCGGGTCAGAAACCGTTGATGCTGAAGCGATGGCGTCCAATCTTTACCTACTGATTGGACAACTTGTTTTTGTATGCCTGATAATTCTGCTTCGATATTCTTAGTGCTCCAGAGTTCATTTTCTAAAGGGGTAATCCTTGAATCAGATAACTGCCTCATCCTTAATAAGTAATTGATCAAGTCTTCAATATTCGCGGATCTCCCGACAGTGCCCTTCAAATTACTCAGCAAATCCTTTCCTGGTTGTGATAGGTTTTCTTTTACAGCATCAGTCAGACTATCAATATTAGGCTTGCCTGCACAAAGACTGCATCCGGCACCCATAAGAAAGCATGTGTTCTGATCCATTATCCATTCAACAATCGACTGAACACTCATCAACTACCTCCGGTCCTTGTTACAGCGCCATCGTGCCACATCATCAACTTGGAGTCTTCATGGAGGATGTTTTCCGGGATCTTGTTCGCAACATTGATGATGGTGATATAATCCCGCTCATGCCATGCCTTGCTGAAACCTGCACGGACAGCTTCGAGACGGAATTTATCTGTGCTCTTGAATTTCTTTTGATATTGTTTATACTCCTCAAATTCACGCAATAGAGCTCGCTCGCGGAGCTTCTCCAGGTCGCCTGCTTTGTTTGGATCTGGGATATACCAGCGATCTTTAGCCTTGGCCTTGAGAGATAGATCGTCCTTGGGAAGTTTTCGAAGCTCTTTAAAGTTAGTGGACAGGTAGCTGTGGATCTGGCTGGGAACATCTTCTTTTCCATCATAACAAAGGAAGTTCTGCTCCAGCAGTTCTGATAGCTCCAGAGGCTTCTCCTGTTTGTTCCACCCGCCAATCTCCTTCATGAACTGGGGATGGAGTTCCTGGAAGGTCTGTGGTTTCATGGCGAGCTGCTGCTTGAGCCATTGAATTGCAGAAGATTCATCAGTGACAAATAGCTGAAGCTGGAGGATTTCTTTAACGGTCATGCGTTTCTTGTCGTATTCAGCAACTTGATCGGGGAGGAAGTACATACCGTCCCGTTCCGGGAATCGACGAGCCAGCCCTGCATAGAACTCAGGAGCAGACATAGGAATAGTAACACCCCGCAACACATGAAAGGCCACCATTCGGTCATAGAGCAAGTTATTTAGCCGCTCGGCAATGACCTCGGTTTTGCCATCTTTGGATACAAATTTTGGAAGTTGCTTAAGGTGTGTACGGACAAAGTCCCAGACACCTTCTTCAGTGCCTGATTCAAGTTTAAATCGATCTTCCAGCCCACCGTTGGGCTTATAACCTGAAATTACTAAATCTTGTTTTACTGCTGTACTTGTTACCTGTCGATAAGATCCTTGCTGTTTATCCAGTGTACGAACATCGGCCACCACAAACCCTGAGGCTTGCATCGCTTCCTGTATGGCATTCCAAACAGCATTTCGGGAATTATGGAAAACAACAGTCATCCAACGACCCGGTTTGAGCACCCGGTAATATTCTTTGAAGCACTGCTGCATCAGACGTTGATATTCCAAAAGACCTTTCTTTTTGAACTTATCGACTATTGCCTCAGGGACTGCATTAGTGATTACCCGATGCCATGATTCGACCAGGAAATTTAAATCGGCATAGTAAATGTTCTCGCCAAAAGGCGGATCTGTGAAGATATAGTCAACTGATTTGTCAGAGAGTCCAAGTCTGGAAGTACTGCTTGTTGAAATAATGGCCAGATTTTTGAAAAATGAATTGGTATTGAAGGTCGTATATAATCGATTTAGCTTTCCTTCAAATTGATATAAAGGACTTACTTCTGAACCAATTGAAGAAATATAATATACACCAGGCATGTCAAGACCTACTTGTGAACCTCCTATGCGACCATATTGAATCGGCTTATATCTATTCAAAAGTGACATGCCTCGTATGCCCTGCTCAACGAAAAACAACAACATATGACGTATACGTTCATCACTATGTACATTTGCCTTCCGCCATAGAGAAGCCAAGGCATGAGCTGCCCGGGGAAGGAAAAAATGATGAATGTGAGTTACACCGGCTTTATCCATACGTGCCCGTTCATGGGTCATATGCATTGGGGGTATTTCAACTGGTGGGACTTCTTTGGGAAGCTCCAGAGAGTTAATGCGCTTTAATACAGCCATATCAAATAAATCTGGTATCTTTTCATAGCGAAGCCCTTCCACTGAGTACACAATCATAGAAGGCTTTCGTTTTGGGGCTTGTATAGGTTTCCCCAAGATCTTGTCAAAGGTAGCTTCATAGCTACGATTAAGCTGTTGTTTGCTAACTCGGCTGCTGCAGTGTGGACAGGGAAAGTTTTCTTTAACATGCTTTGTCTCTTTGTCCAAGGCTTCATCGAGAAAAATCACTTCTCCCGCACAATCTGGGCAGGTGAAAACTTCACTCCACACAGTATATTCTATCTTACCTATTGCTAGCCAGGGAGGACACGGAGATTCACCAAGAAGGATCTTCATGATTTCATCTTCATGTTCTTGCATGTCTTTCTTAGATCTGTGGACTGTTTTATACATCCAACCCAATTCCTGTTCCACTTGATCCAGGATCTGCTTGCCTGTGCGGGCAAATTGCTGAACATCAAAAGGGATATTAAAGTTGGCAGCAATGAATGTGGCAGCAGGTGAAAGATCGTTCAATACTACTCGCCTGAGGCCCCATTGGGGCTTTCCAAGGTCTTCTTCTCCCCAGGCCTCTTCAAGTTTCTTGAGGTAGTCTTTGGGTGCAGTGGTACACCACTGAGTCGCAATACCGGTCATTCCAGAGCCACAAAAACCATCTAGAATAACGTCACCAGGGTTTGTGTAATGAAGAATAGATGGAATAATGGCAAGGTGCGGTACCTTGGTATGGTATGAATGTGCTTTGTAAATCGGATCGTTTTTCCCTTCACTCACATCTACGGCAAATGGCTCACGATGATATTCATCAGTTGTTGGATCATATGCTTTGCCATAGCACTTGATAAAATCCTCAAGGAAAGGATTCGGACACGCGGTGTAGTACGGCGGATCAGACAAAGCTAAGATGTCTTCATCAGATCCAATGGGAAAGCCATCGATCTTACGAAAGTCCGAGTCTTTCAGCTTATCTCGCAGTTTGTCCAGGAAATATTTCCGCCTCTCCTCATCATTAGGAAAGGTCATTCCCAGGCATTCGACTGGGTTATCTTTCTTCTCCTCAATTTCTGCCTCATAAGAGTCATCAAACAATGTCCCGTCTTTAAACAATCTACGGGTGTCCTTATCCTTACTCATTGGTCTTCCCTTCAAGGGTAACTTTCACTTGTCCCTTCTCTGTAATACGATACTTCTGCATGCGGCTGTTGGGTTTGTCTGGGCTGGGATAGTGTATTCGATAAAACCCTTGTCCAAGAGACCCCGCACTTCCTTGTTCAATTGTCCATCCACCTTCTGTTTGCCGATGGATCGCGCGATCTCAACTTTACTCAACGTATTTCCAGTGAGCGCAGAGAGAATTAGGATGGAGATCGACTCTTCCTCCACTCTGCCCTGACTCTGCCTTGACTCATGCCTGAAGGCAGAGTCACTCGATAGTTTTGCATAACGTGGCCTCAGATGAGGAGCCAATACATACACCTTTCCAGCATCCAAAGGCTGGACAAGGTTCTGCACCACCAGTTGTTCTAAAACCCTCTGTGTATCTGCCACCGTGAATCCGCCAAGGGCCCGAACATCAGTCACTGTCACCTGTTCCCGGCTGCACGCATAAGCAAAGACCGATGTGGTTCTGTAGGCATCCTCAGGCACACCACCACGCACCCTCTTGAACTCAATATCGTTCCATTCGAAGCCTTGCAGTCTACGTATCAGTTCTTGGCGATCCATGGCTTATTCCAACACGATGCGCACCTTGTCGAGCTCTTTGCCCTTGGTGAGTTCATCCAGGTAGTCTTCAAACCGCTTCTTCATCTCAGCCGGTGTGACTGGAGACCCGCCTGAAAGCAATGCCGATCGCAGGTCTTCCGATTTCATGGCTATCTTGACCAGCCCTGAAAGCACTTCCCTGAGCGTATTGATGAACTCCGTGCTCATATCATCCGGCAGGGCCCGCTTCTTGATGAAGGCATTCACCATCTTTTTCTGTTCAGCCTTGAGCAGGTTCAGATTAGCCTTGGTGGTTGGGTCATCCAGATTGGTGAGCAGTGTCTGGGTCCAGTCATCAATGAGGGTGTCAAGCTCTTCATCCAGCTTCTTCAGCATGGCGCCCGCAGATTGTGCATCCATATCCGCCCCTGGTTTGAAGGTGCAATGCGGGCAGATGGGCGTTGAGAGCAGCTCATGATCGGTCAGGGCAAAGCAGCTCCGCAACTCAGCAAGCCGGTTCTGGAAGTCCATGAGGTGCAGTCTGGGCATGAGCTCTATCGTTGAGAGATTCTGGAGCACCTGCAACCTGCCGTCTGCCACGAGCTTTGCCTTCCGCTTGTCGTCATTGACACCCAGGCGCGCCTTGGCATGAAGGGTCATATAGAGCTGGATATAAGCCTTTTTCAGCTCCAGGAGTGTGGCCTTTGTCTGTTGTCTGAATGCATGGGTCTTTTTCACCGAGGGATCACTCATGCTCACCATGATTGCACTGCGAGACGACTTCACTTTCTTAGGCCACTCATGGTCTGACGGCAGCAAGGCCTCGGCTGTGGAGATGTAGGTGGCAATGGGGCTCAGCTCATGGACAAGACCCTCCGACGACTCGATGTCACCGAGGGCATTGAGCGTATCCTGGTGGGATTCTATCGTGGCGGCATCATGCTGGAAGTTTTTGAGCTTGCCGGGTGAGTTGAATGCCTGGAGCGACTCCAGGAATGTTTTCGTCTGGTCGAGTTTTGTACGCAGCGTCTGGGCTTCATCCTCATGCACGAGGTTCTGCCCCCAGAACGGGAGCCCTGAAATAAGGGCTTGCTGGGCAAAGATAAGCCGCTCAACCAGCTTTGTAATGGCTGACTGGAGCAGGACAACAGGGTGTTCCTTTCCCTGGGTAATTTCGTTGACCATGCCCGGGGCAAGGCCCAGCAGCTCGAAGAGGGCCTTGAGACCCGGGAGGTTCCAACCCTTGGGCCGCTCAATATGTTTGAATTTTTTAAGATCATCGATATCCTCAGCTGCCAGTTGGGTCAGGGTTGTGGCATCGAACTTTACCCCTGGGATGGAGAGCACGACATGCCCTGAATGGATCAAGGAGGCAAGGACCACGACCACCCATTCGGGCTCCAGCCGATATGATTGAGGCGCAAGGTATTCGACCCCGTAGATATCCTTGATGAGCTCAGACCGGTTGACAACTTGACCGGCCCCTTTCTTTCCAAGCAGATCGATGATGTGCTTGGAAAACTTTGAATTTGCAGGGTTGAGCTTCTCACCATCCAGCAGCTCCAGCGCATCGAGTACCGCAGTGGCCTGCTTGGTGCGGTTCTGTCCTGCAATGGCACGCAAGGCGTCCTGTGCTGCCTGGGGTCTGTTGTCCTTGGTAATGAGTAGAGAAAACACCGGGTATTCGGGTGCCTGATCCTGGAAATGGGTGCTCAGGCAGACACCGGCAACGGTGTTCATGAGGTCTCGGAAATTGATGGTTTCATGGGGGGCAAGGCCGGAAAGTTGTCTGATGGTTTTTCCCTTGGCCCATTCCGGCAGCTTTTTCGTCTGGCCCTGGTAGGTCACCTCAAAGACCGATGTCATGTTCTTCTGGAGCCAGCCTATCAGCTCTTTGAGGTGATAGGCCGCCTTGGATTCGTAGGTGTTCTTTGCATGCCCTGATGAGGTGGATGCGAGATCCATGGATGCGGCATAGTTCTTTAGCGGCCCCCGGAAACCTTCATCTGTTGTTTTCAAGCGCACGAAGAGCTCATCTGCCTTTTTCCCATCCTTGAAGTGGGGCGGTTCAAAGGGCTGGATGAAATAGATGTAAAAATCGCGTGGCGGCACCGCAGTGGATCGCTCGTTGGGAGAACCGAAGAACAGGTACCCAAGCCGAGATGATTTGTGACTGAGCCATTCGAGTTCATGCTCCCATATCCTGTACCCAGTCACATAGGTGAAATCCGAGCACTCCATGACCTGTTTGAGCGCCTCGAAATAGTACCGGTCGAGCTCGCTGCCGTTCAGGTATTCGGCACGCTTCTCAATGAGCGCATCGTAATCGTCTGTTTTTTTCAGGTCGATATAGTACTGCTGGTTGGCAGGATTCACGGACAGGAATTGGCCACTGACTGTCTTGTGGATCTCCCTGAGAACGGTTTCTATCTGGGAGAGGAGGTCTTCGGAAGGGACGCCGCCGAGTTCCTCTATGCCTGGTTGATAGAGGCAGAGGGTGTCGCGGAGTTCCCGTGCCGTTGCGCCCATGGGTGCGTTGATATCGCCAATGGTTAGGCGGTGTATGGAAAGGGCGTGGATGACCCGGAGTGCCATGGGGAGATAGGCAGGCCGTGTGAATGCGTTCTGTATGCGCGATTCGAGGACATGGCTGCAGTCAATGACCGGCTTGATCTCATGGTGTGTCCTGAAGGAAGGATTCTCTTTCAGGTTTGACCAGAACGCATCATATGCAAGCAGGCCTGGTTGGTCTTTCGGGATGTCCGCATCCAGTAGTTTCTTCATGGAGAGGGAGAGAGTTTTGAGGATCTCGCGTTTTTCAATGACCGTTATTCGCTCAAAGACATCGATATAGTCGGGGTGGACAGGGAAGAGATGGACGTACTCGTCCATGCGCTCGTTCATATTTCCATAGAACTTGGAGAAGGGAAGGAGATGCTCTCGAATAGTAACGAGCTGGTCTGCGCTCTTTCTCAGGAGGCGTTGTGCCACGACATACTTGATGTCTTTGCGCACGATGAGGATCTGCTCGAACCGGTCCTTCACCCGGCGGATGCTGTCCGCAACGAAGTTAAACCGCGGACTGTCGAAGATGGCCTCCTGGAGTCCTGCAATGAACCGGATGCGAAGGTCCTTACAAACCTCGCCGATCTCTCGGAGGAAGTTCAGGTCGAGGATAATTTCCTGGTCCTTTCTCGTCTTCAGATAATCAAGAAGCTCGTCCACCACGAGGAGCAGCCCATGATCAGGATATTTCTTATGGAACAAGGACATCATCTCCTCGAAGGATTGCTTGTTGCTGACCACCTGATCCGCTTCAGGGAATTGATAGGTTACTCCCATGGCAGCAAGGTGCTCTTCCAGCTCAGAGGTAATAATGCCCCTCAGGGACATCTCCGATGCACCGATTTCCGTACGGACAACCTTGAACTTCCCTGCGACGGCTTTGGATGACTTTCCTACCTGGTCACTGGTGAGCTCTTTGACGAGATCCGCGTGTTCTGCAATACTCGATATCACCGACATGAGATGGGACTTACCCGTACCGTAATTGCCCACGATGAGAAGACCTTTGTTATCTTTCGGTTTGTCATACTGTAGATTGGGTATTACGATGGAGATCAGCTTCTCTGCCATCTCATCGGAAATGACATAGGTGTTCACCAGTTGTTTCGCAGCCTTTGCCTTATCCGCATCCCGCAACTGTATGACGGTTTCAATCGGATCGAACTGCACGACATCGCTATACTTCATGGCTTCTCCTCATTCGTGATCTTTCTTATACGCTGGGACCACCATGAGGTCGCGCACGAGATAGCTGCGATATTCTGGGTGTCCCGGTGAGGCATATACAAGGTGTTCTCCCTCCACAGATCCATTCCAAGAAGCTACAATGGTTTTATTCCGCGAGACTGCCTGGAGCGATCGAAGAGGATCCTGCTTGAGCGTGGTATCGAACAGAATCTCGGTGTTGTCAAACAGCACGATATCCTGATCCGTATTCCTGACGAGCGTATCCAGAAGCCGAGGTAGTTGGAGAGCCCTCTGTCGCCTGGTGAGCTCAAGCATGGCCTGCGATAACTCAAGATTGAGATTGATCAAAGGTATGCCGACTCTGGCGCCAACTGCCCGAAGAGTAGCAGTCTTCCCTGATTTGGTTGGGGCAACGAGGAGTACAAGACGATGATAGAGATCTTTGACCTCTTCTATCTTATTCAAAACCAAATCGGGTATAGCATCCATCATTCCAATTTCTACCTGCTCAGAGGTGATAATACAAAAAAGGGATTACTTGAAAATCTCATTCCCTAACTATACATTCCGCTCCATTAAACCATTCTATCACCTATGAAAATATTTTGCAATTTCCATGATATACCATTTTTCATGGCATAATGTCTAATTCAAGTCCTTTTCATAAAGTATAGGTATGAGCTGTAATGAGAGTTTCTCAATAGCAAACCTCATGACGATACGTTCCTTCCAAGAGGAGGGTATGACTTGGATTCCATAATATACTCCCGCCACCTGACCACAGATCGCTGCCGTGGTGTCCGCATCATCTCCAAGATTGGCCGCCTTCAGGACTGCCTCCCTGAATGTATCCGTTGCATAGAAGCACCACAACGCAGCCTCCAGGCTGTTCACCACATAACCGGTACCCTGAAGCTGATCCTCAATTTTTCCTTTGTATGCACCATTGAGAATTTCCCTGACAGCCGATGACTCTATGATGGCCTCATCATGCTCGAACAGCACCCGCTCCTTGTCCATGTCAGACAGGGCATTGTACAGGATCGAGGCAAACAGCCTACAGGCATCGATGCACTCCTGAGCCCCGTGGGTGGTCCTTGAGCTCTTGCCAGCATAGAAGATCATGGCATCCCTGTCCGGGAAGAAGAACAGAGGCACAGGAGCCAGGCGCATAAGCGATCCGTTCCCAGCGCTGTGGATGTCTGTGGGTCCGGAGAAGGGCTCACGATTCTTTTCAAACCTCCTCAGCGCAGATGCCGTCGTTCCTCCGATGTCGAAACACACCCCGGTGCTGCTGAGATATCCTGTCCTGTACCACCTCACATACCGCTCCATCTGGTCGAGTGGGTCGAAGCCCTTCTTCTCGATGAGACTCTCTGCAAGACACAGCGCCATGGAGGTGTCATCCGTCCACTGACCAGGCTCCAGGTTGAAGGGGCCTCCACCCACCATGTCGGTTATGGGTTCGAACGATCTCCTCGGCTTGAACTCCAGGGTCGTGCCCACTGCATCACCGCAGGCAAGACCCAGAAGACATCCCTGATATCGCTCCAACAGTTCCATGCTCACTCCCCCACCTTCCAGGACACGACCATATCGCACTGCTCCCTGGTCTCTGGTGAAGGTTCATGTGAGCTGGCATCGTGCAGGCGGAGATGTTTGATCGTTTCGAGGGCATCTTTCCCTATTGCAATTCCATGCCTGGCGAGGTAGCACCCCACCACGGTCCCGGTCCTGCCTTTGCCTCCCCAGCAGTGAACATAGGTGGGATACCCCTCGGTGATGTTCCTGTCGATGTGGTCCAGGATCTTCTTCATGAGGGACTGAGACGGTATGCTCACATCCCTGATGGAAAACCTCGCCACAGAAGCTTCAACCACCCTTTTCAATGCCAGTTCCCGAAGCTTCTCACTGTAATCGAGAAAGTATCGACCATTGTGATCGATCTCACTCGCCTCCATGAGATTGACCACACGACAAATGCCACAGTCGAGGAGGGAGAAGATCTTTGTTTCCATGATGTTCTCATCGATGTCACCGGGATATGCTCCAGCATAGAGTAGGCCAGGGACAACCCGGTACGATCGCGGAAAGGGCTTCCTGATGAAGTCATCTCGAGTAGTCATGGCGCTCTGTACTGTATCAGATTTCATAGGGTATTCTCTCTCTCGGTCCCATCAATCTCTCGGCGCCGCATTATCATAATCTTCTCCTTTCTCTTGCAAACACTCCTGACAGTAATACGGGTGCTCATAGTAATACTCCGCATCATAGCACCGGTCACACGGGTCCTCGCCGCTGCATGCCACCACGACAAGAAACATCATGATGAGCAATCGTTTCATAACCTCATTCCTTTCGAGTTCCTCACTCCTTCTCCTGAGGTTCCTTTTTCGAAGCGTCTCGCCTTCGGAGTTCATCTATCTTTTCCCGGAGCATCCTCCTGAACTCCTCGACATCCTCCGGCGTCTCCAGGACCATGTCCCTGATGCTGAAGCCCAGTATGGTGTCGAGCACGTTGTGCAGTGGAATCCTTGCCACAGCTCACCCTCCTGTGTCCCAGAGGCTTAATGATTGTTCCTCCGATACGACGCCCTCCTGCTGTACCCTGCCATGCCCCCGCCGTTGTTCCTCTGAACCACGCCATCCGCCGCAAAGGCCGCCAGGTGAACCAAACCCTTCCGGTACTCCAGTGCCGAGCCGAAGAGCCTCCTGCCCTCATAGCGCAGGTCCCAGCCATGGCCCACGGACTTGTACCGGTCGAACCGGCACGCGGCGATGTCATCGATGAACTGCTGGGCCCTGGCCTGATCCATGGGTTTTGATGACTCACCCTCGTGGATTATGGCATCCATCAGGTAGCTCTTCACGAGCTTGCCGTGCAGCATCGCATAGGAGCCCCCATGAGAGACCAGATCCATGCCCACCACGCTCCCCCCAATGGCAACGAGGACACCCTTCTGCCCATCCAGGCAGGGGAAGTGCCCCTCATAGTCACCCACATCAGCTTTCCTGGCCTCGTGGATGTCCCGCATGGCCCCTGTGGGAGACTGGACCGATGCATCGACAGCCTGCTCGTGGATGCCATTCCAGACAGCCCCCTGGTCCGACCGGTAGTCCCCCGATCTATACAAAGACTCCTGCACTGACCTGTTCTTCAACCCTCTGATCCGGGGGGACATGATGTAGCCCGAGTCCTTGAAGGTCTTGGACTCGTAGTGCCACCGGCCCTGTTCCGTGCAGCTCACAGGGATGATGGTTGCCGACTTTTTCCTCAGCAGCACCGTGGTGTTGAGCACCCGGTTCTGCTTGGCGCCGAAGAGCTCTTCACCGTCGATTATCAGCAGGGGCTTGTCCGCATTGTTCACCACGACCAGCTCCGGCACATGACCTCCCTCGTCAACCTCACGTATGACGACCAGTTCGGTTTCGATGGCCTCCTTGAGGACCAGGTGATCCACAAAGGCCCTGGCCTCCAGAAACAGGGGGTATATCGAAACGTTCCTGAACTGCTGGGCCTTGCCTAACTGTACATTCTGAAGCTTCTCCTTCATGATATGTTCCATGATACCCTCCTTCCCGATGCGCTCGGGCATGACTTCTATCCAGGAAAACATGATCATACCCCTGATTCTCGAAACGCGTAAGGTCACCGCGACAGATGTATGTCGCAAAAAATGAAATTACCTAAAAAGACAAACTTTACGTGATCTTTTCAATAGCTTATGATGTGTTCGGCTTATGAGATCATATCGGGAGGCCATGTGAAGAAAGAATCACAAGCTGTCCAGAAGCAGCGTATTATCCGGGTAGGCAAGGTCCTCAAGGCATTCCTGGAAAGAAAGACTGTCACGACACCTCTCCTGGCGCAGCTGCTCGGTGTCGATGTCAGGACTATTCAGAGGGACCTCAAGGCGCTCAAGGATGCAGGCCTGCCTATCCACGAGGAGAAGAAAGGCACCTATAGCCTCAGGAAGGATCTCATCAAGTATGGCGACCTGAGCCTGTTTGACGAGTCGGAGCTGGCGTTGATCATTGCCCTGAAGGATCTGGTATCCCAGCTCGGTGCTCCCTTCGAACGGGCGGCAGAGGACATCCTGAGCAGGCTGTGCGAGTACTCTGCGTGCAGGCCCGTGTATGTGAGGATCGAGGGCGGGATCAGCCTCAGCACCAGGACCATGAACAGGCTCGTCGACACCATCCAGATGGGCAGGCAGGTCTTTTTCTCGTACCACAAGGACAAGCCGCACGACGTGATCGCCCACCCCTACAGGGTCGCCTATTTCAATGGCGTCTGGTACCTCGTGGCACGAGACACAAAGGATAACATCATCAAGAAATACGCCCTGGACAAGATCAGTGACGTCAGGAGGCTCAAGGAAAAAACCAGGGGTATGCCTGCCGACCTTGATGAGGTACTGTCCCGCAGTGTGAACGTGTGGTTCGAGAAGGACAGGACCACCGAGGTTGTCATCGAGGTGGATGCAGCGTGGGCGCACTACTTTATCCGGAGAGACATCCTGCCCCTTCAGGAGATCGTAGAGAAACGGAATGACGGGTCGCTCATGGTCAGGTTCCTGGCCTGCTCGGACGAGGAGGTTGTCATGTGCCTCAAGCCTTGGCTGCCCCATGTGCGGGTGATGAAGCCCACGAATATCATGGATCAGCTTATAGAGGAGTTCAAGAAGTGGATCACATGGCAGAAAGCGAATGTTCACTGAGAGGAGGCTCTATGCTGGAACAGGCCATTCTCATCTCTGTGCAGGCCCATGCCGGCCAGATGGACAAGGCAGACATGCCCTACATCCTTCACCCGCTACGGGTCATGATGAAGATGGGCAGCGTCACTGAGATGATCGTGGCTGTACTCCATGACGTGATAGAGGACACGGACTGGACCATTGAGAACCTCAGGGCTGAAGGGTTTCCCGACGAGATCCTGGCGGCATTAGACCTCCTGACCAAACGGGAGGGCGAAGCATACGATGAGTTCATCCAGCGGGCAAAGCAGACCGACCTGTCCCGGAAGGTGAAGCTTGCCGACCTGGATGACAACATGAACATGAAGCGTATTGCCAAACTTGAGCAAAAAGATATTGAGAGGTTCGAGAAGTATCATAGATCCTGGCAGGAGTTGAAATATTGATAATCTGATGCAGGGAGAAATATGAGCAAGCGGGATTCATCAAAGACAAGGGTTGGTCCTGTTTCTTATCTGCTTTATGACAAAGACAAGAGTAGTTGTTCCTGGTTACCACGAATAATCGGGTTGCCCACAGGAGGACATACCCTTTCGTTACCACCTGGCTGCCACTTTTATATCAAAGACTGTGGTCGGGGGGCCCATGAAAAGATACTCCATCCTCCGATTTCCTTGCTTTCCTGGCTTATTCCCCATCCCCAAAAACCGAATTCGGGTGGATCTCTTCCTGACGCCCACTGATGTGTAAGGAACAAATTTTATAGGTTCTAGGCCCATGGAGAATGATGAGATAAGAAAATATTTTCGAGATTGCCGGGAACATTTTAAAGGCATTAGCGATGAACAACTCATTATTGCTTTTAATCGTGAGGTAGGTAATAGCGGCTGGACATGTACTAGGGCATTATACCTCTCGGCCATTCACGAGGAGTTTGAAACCCGTCAATATGATTATTCAATTATTGGTAACAAAGAAGGGCTTTCCTTTCTTAAGAAAATAAAACTTATTGGTAAAAAGATTGTGATTGATACATCTCAATAAACTTCTGATTCTCTCATTATCTAGTTGAGATATACAGTACTTCTTGCCTATACAACTCGGGTTTTAAGACGCGGTGAGACCAAAATTATATAACTTTGTTTAATATCAGCAGGTTTATTGTTTAATCCAGTGGCCCATACTTCTCGGACAACTGCTTTAAGTTCAGTCTTCTCCCTTGTTCATCGATTAAATCACTCAATGAAAGGCCTTTTTCAGCCCAGTACCGCCACCTTTTCTTCCCTAAAATCCCCTGTTGCACACTTTCAGGCTGAGTTTTAAACCATTCTTTATATGTCATATTCCCTTGGACTGGATCTCCCATGCTTGCTCTCTGTTCTTCAGGCATCTCATCTAGTTTTATCGCCAACGCCTTAGAATCTATGTTATTTCTTTCTTTCAAAGATGTTTCGTTTTTATGATAAATATGTGGCTGGGTACTTTCATAGCTTGGTGTAGGTTCAGATGAATAATACATTGATGTTTCAATATTAAAGTGATTGTGACAATTGGGGCATTCAAAAAAAGAGCCTTCTACCTCCTTTTTTTTAAGAGGAATAATAGAGTATAGTGTACTAGTTTCTATTGGGGTTACCTCAAAAAAATCACCATCTTTATTACATTCTGGGCAAGTTATATAAATACTTTCCCCAAAGATCTTTTTTTCGAAATCTACTTTTTTGCCCCACCATATGGGAATAATCATATGTAACTCCATATAGTTATCATCTCGAAATTATCATAGCCTATAGTAGCTGATGTCAATGAACATACGTGTTTTCATAAGATTGTCTTCTCGATGAAAAGGACGTCACCTCTTACCTTCCAACTTCGCCCTAAATACGTTTGATAAAGAGAATGTCACCACCCTCCGCGGAGTGATCTTAATCTCTTCCCCGGTCTTGGGGTTCCGCCCACGCCGGGCCCTCTTCTCCCTCACATCCCATTTCCCAAAACCGGAGATGCTCACTGGTTCCCCCAGGCTAAGGGTCTTCTTCATGATGTCCAGGACTATCTCCACGCCTTGGGCGGCCACGGACCGGTCAAGTGCGGTGTTGGCGACAATATCATTTATAATGTCATACTTGGTCAGTGCGCTCATTTTATCACCTCTGCAGCAGACCCTTGATCTCAAGCAGGAGGTCGACGTCCTCGGTCACCATGTTCATATACCTGCCAATAGACGGGTAATCATCCACGAGCTCCAGCCCCTCTAGAAGTGTCTGGCTAAGTCCCTCAAGCTCATTGTCGATGAGGCGCAGGATCCGGTTTACGTGGACATCCGTCATGAATATGCTGCCTTCGCCAGGCATCTCTAATTGCTCTCCCCTACCCCGCTTCTTCTTTGGTGGGTAGACAATGCCCTGCAGGTCATCTGCTGTTATCCCGAGGGCATCAGCCACCTTGCCCAGGGTCTTCATCCGTGGTTTTTGGGGAGGCTTCTTTTCCAGATCGCTGACGGTCTTCTGGGACAAGCCGGCGAGCTCCGCGAGCTTGCCCAGAGACAATCCCTTTGACTTTCGCAAATCACGTAATGTCATCGCTGATAAACTCCTTTATTGAGTAATAATATAGGACATTGTTATCACATAACAATTCCTGTGGCACCAAGAATCGGCAAGCATGTCAATTGATCGCCGTTGTCACCGCCTGGATCACATCCTGGTAAACAATATGAAAGAAGAGAATGTACCACGGCAGCTTCTGGAGAATACGCATGGTTGCATGACTGATCTTTCGGACCCTGTCATGGTCCAGGTCAATACTGAGCCTGAAGGCAGCTGCGTCGAAAACTGAAATGGTGATCTCAATGTTCTGTCTCATGGAAAGACTCCTTTTCATTTTGTCTGTCTCTCCAGGAGATCACAGTTTTTATACACTTTTTATATCGTAAAAAGATCAATAAATTTTATAGCCATTTCTTGGCTATTACCATATTTCTTGTGCACTTGACATTTTACGTTAATTACGTTATGGTTTCACCGTAACGGTCATTTCGTAATTAAAGGGGCGGATTATGATACCCTTCAAGTATGGCAAGGTTGTTCTTGGCAATGATTTCTGTGGTAGAGAAGTCCTTGTAGAGCAAATCCGCGAGTTCATTATTTCCGGCCAGAACGTCCTGGTGAACGGCGACCGTCGCATGGGTAAGACCTCGCTCGTCCTCGAATCCGCGAGAAGGGCAAAATACCGGGTGCTCTATGCCGACTTCATGCTCGTCCGATCCACAGAGGACATCATCAGCAGAATTCTCCGGGGAATATTCGGCCTGGACAAGTCCAAGTCCTGGTATCACCGGGCATTCGAGATGCTGGTACATATGAGACCGACCGTATCTCCAGACCCGATTACAGGGCTGCCTACAATGTCCTTCGATTTCACCCCAAGGCAGGCAGCCCCGGAATCCCTGTCCGAGATCCTGAAGCTTGTCCAAAAGATATCCGAGGACAGGACAGTAGTGGTATTCGATGAGTTTCAGGGAATTCTCAACTTGGACAAGTACGATGACGTTTTTTCTGCAATGAGAGGAGAGATACAGCACCATGGAAACATCCCCTACATCTTCTCGGGGAGCAACCGCCAGCATATAGACAAGATATTCACCGATGAGGACTCCCCCTTCTTCAAGTCCGCGATCCCGATCACAATAGGCCCCATCCCCTTCGAGGAATTCTATGCATTCCTCTCCCGCAGGTTCGCCCAGGGGAAAAGGAAAATCACCACTGATATCATGCAGAAGATTTTCGAGATCGCACAGGACATTCCCGGGGACATCCAGCAGTTCTGCCTGTCCATCTGGGAAGTCACAGATGAGGGTGCAGTCATAGACGAAGATACCCTGAAAGAGGCCCTGACACTCATTTTCGCAAGGGAGAATGAGTCTTATGTCAGTAAATACCTGGCTCTCACCAAGAATCAGGTCAAATGCATCCGTGCATTGGCGAAACTTGGAGGTAAACAGGTATACTCCAAGGAATTCGTCCTGGAAGCCGGTATCACACAATCCAGCATACAGAGCGCCGTGAAAGTGCTTATTGACATGAACATACTGTTCGAATCAGGCAACGACCTCAAATTTCTGAACCCATTCTTCAGGGCATGGGTGGTTCAGCAGTAGCAATATTCACATGGTCGGACACAGAGCTGCATTGATCATGAGGTCATGACATGAGCATCCAACTAACCATCGACAATAAGATCATTATCCCTGCCGACAGACTCCCCGCGGACCTGGCCGACCAGGTCCGGAAGGATCTTACTCTGCTCAATCCAAAGTGGGAGGAAAACGAGAAGCACGGCCGATGGAACAACGAGCGGAAGTACCTCCGCTACTTCAAGGAACGCAATGGAGTCATCCTGGCGCCCAGAGGATACGCCGCGCAGCTGCAGCGTGAGCTCAACGAAAGACGGATTCCTTTCACCATCAATGACAAAACCCTCTCCGTCCCGGCAAACATCAGATTCAGGGGCAAGCTTTTTCCCTACCAGCTCAATGCCCTGAAGGACGCCCTTTCCAGACGGTTTTCCAGCATCAGCGTCCCCACCGGTGGCGGCAAGACGGTGATCTCGTGTGCTCTCATGGCCACAAGGAAGGAGCGGGCCCTGGTCATCGTTCCCACAAAGGTCCTGCTCTACCAGTGGAAAGACCGCATTGAGCAGTTCATCGACATCCAGGAAGGGGACATCGGCCTCATAGGTGACGGACATAAAGAGATGGGCGCTCTCATCACCGTGGGCATCGTGAACAGCCTGTACCGCTGTGCGGACGAGCTTGCCGGGCTTTTTGGGAACATAGTCTGCGACGAAGCACACCGCACGCCATCACGCACCTTCACCGAGGTCCTCGCCCGGTTCAACTCCCGCTATTGCTTCGGAGCCAGCGCAACCCGGTACCGCAGGGACGGTCTGACCAGACTCATAACTTTCTACTGCGGTGAGCAGGTCCATCATATTGCTCCCCAAGCCCTCGTCGCGATCAACAGGATCTCCAGCTCCCGGCTCGTTCCCCATCTCACCGAGTTCGACTTCCCGTTTGAACCGGACCTGTACCAGGCCATGCTCTCGACTCTCATTCACAACTACCGGAGAAACAATCTCATCGTGGATACCGTTGTTGCCGAGGCCCGGGAATCAGACGGCATCTCCCTGGTTGTTTCTGACCGCGTGGAACACATCTCCACCTTGCATACAATGGTGCAGGGCCACGGTGTTCCGGTTGCTCTCCTGGTGGGCTCCATGCGCAAGAGGGAACGTGAGAACGTCATGAAGCGGCTCGAGGAGGGCAGCGTGAAGGTCCTCTTCGCCACTGCTTCACTCATCGGGGAAGGCTTCGACCTGGCCGACATCTCCCAGCTTCATCTCGCTTCCCCGGTTAAGTACCATGGTCGCGTCATCCAGTATGCAGGCCGCGCTCTGAGGGCCAAAGAGGGTAAGGTTGCCCTGATCCACGATTACATCGACCAACGGATCGGCGTGCTGCGAAACAGCTTCAAGAGCCGCATCTACGCCTACAACCAGATCGGGGTTGAGATGAAGGACATACCGCCGTCCTGCGTGATGTGATGGAATCTACCAGTGTCAACCGGGTTCTGGACTAAATGGTCCAGAATCTATACCGATCAGTCCTTGAGCTCAAAGTACCAGTCTTGACACATTGTGTGTAATTCTAACCCAAACAAGATAATCATATAGTTTATTGCAGTCACTCGGATACCAAAGGTATGTCTTTATAAGATCAGATATCAATTATCCTATAGATTATAGCAGGTCAGTTAAACACTTACGGAACCATGATTTGTCAGCTAATTTGCGATATTTATTGATTTTTAGGTGATAGCTACATTGCTCGAGCTTAAAGCCACACCCGCATGGGCATGGTTGTTTGTCAGCGACCTTCTTTTTCAGGCCGAGCAGTCGGATGGTCTGAAGCACCTGCTTTAATTCAGTTAGACCGAAAAGGACAAGGTAATCGTCAATGATTCCCTGTTTCCCATGTGCCAGTTCGTTGAAAACAAGCTCGCCTCCAAACTGCAGTTTGTAAGTAACGGCGTATAGGTAGGGAATAAGGCACTCGTTAGCAAAGCCGACAAGAGTGGGATTATTGTTGATCTTCTCCAAGAGTCGCAGTGGGGATCCGAGGCATAAAGTGTTATCGGTCACATAATTAATATGGTATTCGCCAGTTCGAGGTATCTTCCTGTCAAGCTCTATCACCCCGGGGATGGCTTGGGGGAAAGAGGGAGACACACTTATCCTGAGATGATAATTGTCGCGGATCTTTAGGTCTTTCGGAGGGCACGCGGAAAATTCGAATACTCCCCGGAGCACCAATTCTGGCCCTGATGAGGGGACCCTGGACATTCCCGGGAATTCTTGTAAGAACTCTCGAATCCCGGCTTTATCCTCTTTCATTATGAGCGACCCCTAGACCACGGTCTTGCAGGTTGTTCAATGACATGTGTCTTGGGAGAGACGATGATCGTGGGTGCGGCGGCCAGCCCGAGACGGTTTCGTACCCCCTCGGCATTCATATCGACAGAGAATCCATCTTTCACTTTCCGAGCAATAAAATGGGGATCATCTGACAAGCCCAGTGCACGAAAGTCATCTCTGGCCTGTGCAAGCCAATCTAGGAAATTCTTTTCGAGGTAAAGATATTGGGGCATTCTCCATTTATCAGCAAAATCTTCATCAGGATCGACGGGGTTCGGAACCCGGGGTGTGGTCTGGTTGATGAAGGATTCCATCCTCTCCATGATACCGCTCAACGCAGATATAATGTCCTCTTCGCCATGGTATGCCCTAGCAGCTAAGGTGGTGATAATGATGGAAATCGGCTTCAGGTTCGGTGCATCCCTGAACATCCAATCTCGATGTCGCTTCAAGAGCTGAACAACACGCTGGAGAGGGGTTTTCCGCTTGTACGCAGGGATCTTGTCTATCTGGGCTCGATCCATGATCATCATTTTGTCCTGATTCATGCGCGACTCAAACCAGAGCGCATACCCTTCAGGGTTGCTGATGTGCCAATCGTCGCATAACTGTTTATACAAGGGGTGCTGGTCATCGGTAATGGAAACCGTGTGCCTCGAGATAGAGGTCGAGATGTATTCGTCCGCACCGGCCCTTCTCATGGATGCCTCGATGAAACATTGCCTTGTTTCATCCGCAGGGATGCACGGGACGATATCCATATGAAAGCTCAATGTATCAGCATAGTTGAGCCGCCAGCATCGGTGTTTCTCTTCCCTTGGAGCCTTGACCCCCCTTGCAATGCGATACGCCTCTATCTCAGCACCGACCAGGTACTTGAGCTCTTGCTGAGTGTGTGTGCCTTTTGTGATCCCTTCCTGGAGCTTGCAGGCGAGATCGAGGTCATAAGGTTCGCTCATGTCTATTGGCCTGATAGCGGTCCCGAGACGGAACGACCCTTGTGGAAAAACATGTGGATCATGAACTGCACATGATGAATTGTCACGACCAAGCCAGTTACCGATATCCTGATAACGCTCTTCGGCTTTCTGATAAGCTGAATCCGGGATTTCCAGCCCTTCAAGCAACTGATTAAGAAGCTTCCTGTATTGATCTCTTGTTATCATTTATTCCCCTTTTCAAGGTTGAGAAAACCTTTTATTTTTTTAAACTCATATGTGAAAATTGTATCCGCTTTGGAAATCAGATCATCTATTGCTGAACACTGGTCAAGGGGGAGAGGTCGGTCGGATTCAAAGTTGAGCCGGAGCACCTGCTCCTTTTTGAGCAGCAGAAGAAGATAATTATGGATTGATTGCGACTGGAGAGACAGAATCATATCTATAAAAGCAGGTCCTTTCCAGCCACGAATCAATCCCCATACCTTATTGGTATCAACGCCATAATAAGTCATCGCCGTGCCTGTCCCGAGGGAAAGGATGTTGATATCCTCCAAGGGGATATTGAGGCGATACTGTGCTTCAATTACAGCCACAAGAGACGGATTGTTTGCCCAGAGGCCTCCGTCAGCTAGGAGGTATTCGCTGACCCTTGCGGGATCGAAATATGACGGCGCAGCGCATGAGGCAAGCACTGCATCACGCACGAGCACCTCTGGGTCGCGGATGAATTCCGTTGAATAGCACGACTTAAAAACATGCACGCGACCTTGTCCGATGTCTGTAGCTGGGAGTATCAAGGGCTTCGTAATATCCCCGAGCCTTATATCCCCGAGGATGTCCTTGAGCAGTTCTCCCAACGGTTTATTGCAGTAGCGACTATGGAACATGGGTTTGAGAATCTCAGGCCACCATGATTTCACACCAGTGAAGATATTGGGCCCGTTCTCTTTATACAGAGACACAAACTTCTCGGGGGCCTTCCCGCAGGCTATCCCGGCAGCAATGATCGCTCCAGTGCTAGTACCTGCGATCATATCGAAGTGATCAGCTATGTCTATCCCGAGCTTCTTTGAAATTTGGCTTAAGATATGAGCTGGCACCACGCCTCGTATGCCACCGCCATCAATGCTTAAGATCTTATATATCCTATCTTTCTTCATTCGGATTACTTTTTCATGTTACTTATCCTGTTCGTTGTACTTTGGCTGATTTCTCTTTATGACATTGCTCTCTTTGTTACGTGCATCTTCGATGCTGTTGAATTGCTCAACTCTTACAGATGCACCAGGAATCTCTCCTATATGCTCCATGATCCTTTCTTGCACACGACCCCGCTTTGCTATGCCCGCATAGTTATTGCCACGGCAAATAAATATAGAAAGGTAACATGATCTGTGGTATGATTATGACATGGAGAAGAGAGACACACGGAGGCTGAAGCCTGAGGTACAAGAGGAACTGAGGAAGCAGGCGGTCCGAT